>Ga0222428_100573_pt1 | contig 11227 bp, 13 predicted proteins | sample 2B5Ametagenome_FD_182471 | JGI IMG/M metagenome (GOLD analysis project Ga0222428, IMG submission 182471) | Enriched microbial communities from leaf-cutter ant dump, University of Wisconsin, Madison, United States - 2B5A (version 2) | ecosystem: Environmental > Terrestrial > Nest > Insects nest >...
CTGCTCAAGGACGACATGGCGCGCCTGCCGCACGTGCTGGCCCGCGCCATCGAGGTGGCCGAAGCCCGCCGCGCGCGCGAGCAGGCGGCCGCCGAGCTGGCCGAGTCCGAGCAGCGCCTGGCCGCGCTGGCCGAGCACCTGCAGACCTCCATCGAGGAGGAGCGCGCGGCCATCGCGCGCGAGATCCACGACGACATCGGCGGCGCGCTGGCGGCGGTGAAGTTCGACCTGGCCTGGATCGGCCGCCACGCGCAGGAAGATGCCTTGAGCCGCCACACGGCCACCGCCACCGAGATGCTGCAGCACGCCATCGACGCCGCGCAGCGCCTCATGATGAACCTGCGCCCGCCGGTGCTCGACGAAGGTCTGGTGGCCGCCGTGCGCTGGCTGGCCGAAACCTTCGAGCGCCGCACCGGCGTGCGCGTGAGCGTGGCCAGCAGCGGCGACACGCTCCACGTGCCGCCTGCCGTGCAGCTCGTGGCCTACCGCACGGCGCAGGAGGCGCTGACCAACGTGGGCAAGTACGCCCAGGCGCGGCAGGTGCGCATCGACCTGTCGGACCATGAGGGCGTGCTGACGCTCGAAGTGCAGGACGATGGCCAGGGCATGGCGCCCGAGGCGCTGAAAAAGCCGCGCTCCTTCGGCCTCAAGGGCCTGCAGGAGCGCGCGCGCCGCGTGGGCGGATGGATGGACGTGAGCAGTCGGCCGGGGCATGGCACGCTGGTGGTCGTGTCCATACCGTTAGGATCGGCCGATGATTGACGTAGTGCTCTGCGACGACCACGCCGTGCTGCGCCGCGGCATCCGCGACACGCTGACCGAGTCGCCCGACATCCGCGTGACCGGCGAGGCGGGCAGCTACCCCGAGCTGCGCGAGGTGCTGCGCGGCGCCGCCTGCGACGTGCTGCTGCTCGACCTGAACCTGCCCGGCCGCAGCGGCCTGGAGGCGCTGGAGAGCCTGCGCCAGACGCACCCCGACCTGAAGGTGCTCATCGTCTCCATGTACCCCGAGGACCAGTACGCGCTGCGCTGCCTGCGCGTGGGCGCCCACGGCTACGCGAACAAGGCGGGCGATCCGCTGCAGCTCATCGCCGCGGTGAAGACGGTGATGCAGGGCCGCAAATACCTCACGCCCGAGGTGGCGCAGCTGCTGGCCGACAGCCTGGCCCAGCCCGCGCAGGAGCTGCCGCACCAGCAGCTCTCCGAGCGCGAACTGCAGACGCTGGTGAAGATCGCCTCGGGCAAGCGCCTGTCGGACATCGCCGAGGAGCTGATGCTCAGCCCCAAGACCGTGAGCGTGTACCGCGCGCGCGTGCTGGACAAGCTCAAGCTGGCGAACAACGCGGAGCTGACGGTGTACGCCATCCGCAACCAGCTGGTATGAAAATAATAGCTGGCCGCGCTTGTCAGCAGACAATTTCCGATAGTTTTCATACGCAAACCTACTGCCAGCAAGCGCAAGCAGCTCACTTTTTTGAAACGGTCAGCGTGGCGCGAACACGTCCATGGACTGCTGCAGCAGCGTCAGCATGGGCTGCTCCAGCATCGGCAGCGTGGCCGTGATCCCCAGCATGCCCACGGTGAGCGTGACCGGGAAGCCCACGGCGTAGATGTTCATCTGCGGCGCCACGCGCGAAATGATGCCCAGGGTGAGGTTCACGAAAGTCAGCAGCGCGATCATGGGCAGCGCGATCCACAGCGCGCTCGAAAACAGGCCCGCGCCCAGCGTGTAGATCTGCATCTGCCCCGCCGCCTGCAGGAAATGGCCGTCCGCCGGAAAAGCCTCGAAGCTCTTGACCACGGCCATCAGCACCATCAGGTGACCGTTGATGACCACGAACAGCAGCATGGCGATGTTGCCGAAGAAACGCGCCACGGCGCTCACCTGCGCGTTGCGCACCGGGTCGAAGAACGAGGCGAAGTTCAGGCCCATCTGCAGGCCGATCACCTCGCCCGCCAGCTCCACCGCCACGAACACCAGCCGCACCGCGAAGCCGATGGCCAGCCCCACGCCCACCTGCTGCAGCACGGCGCCCGCGGCCTCGCGGCCGTTGAGGCTGATGACGGGCTGCTCGGGCAGCACCGCCTGCGCGCACAGCGCCACCAGGAAGGCCAGGCCGATGCGCGTGCGCACCGGAATCGCGCGCATGGAGAACACCGGCGCCGACGTGAACATGGCCAGCACGCGCAGGAAGGGCCACAGCACCGGCGAGAGCCAGGCCATGATCTGCGCCTCGGTGAAGGTGATCATCCCACGACCGTGGGAATGGCCTCGATGGTGCGGCGCAGGTAGTCCACCAGCGTGGTCAGCATCCACGGCCCGGCAATGGCGAACACCACCACTGCCGCCACCAGCTTGGGCACGAAGGCCAGCGTGGCCTCGTGGATCTGCGTGACGGCCTGGAAGATGCTGACCAGCAGGCCCACGGCCATCACCGTGCCCAGCACCGGCAGGGCGACCATGAGCAGCAGGGTCAGGGCGTCGCGGCCCATGGTGAGGACGAATTGCGCGGTCATGTCAGGTCCCGAAGCTCGCCGCGAGCGAGCCGATCAAGAGGTTCCACCCGTCGGCCAGCACGAACAGCATGAGCTTGAACGGCAGCGCCACGAGCACCGGCGAGAGCATCATCATCCCGAGGGACATGAGCACGCTGGAGACCACCATGTCGATGATGAGGAACGGGATGAAGACCATGAAGCCGATCTGGAACGCGGTCTTGAGCTCGCTCGTCACGAAGGCCGGCACCAGCACGCGCAGCGGCGCGGTCTCGGCCGTCACCTCGGGCGCCAGCTTGCCCAGGCGGGCGAACAGCGCGAAGTCGGACTGGCGCGTCTGCTTGAGCATGAAGGCGCGCATGGGCGCCTCGGCCTTCTCCACGGCCTGCTCGAAGCTGAGCGCGTTGGTGGTGTAGGGCACATAGGCTTCCTGGTACACCTTGTCCAGCGTGGGCCCCATGACGAACAGCGTGAGGAACAGCGACAGCCCCACCACCACCTGGTTGGGCGGCGCCTGCTGCGTGCCGATGGCCTGGCGCAGCAGCGACAGCACGATCACGATGCGCGTGAAGCCCGTCATCATGAGCAGCACCGCCGGCAGGAACGACAGGGCCGTGAAGAACAGCAGCGTCTGGATGGGCACCGAATAGCTGGTGCCCCCCGGCCCGGCGCCCACCACCAGCGGCAGCGTGCCGGGCGCCTGGCCCTGCGCCAGCGCGCCGCCCGCGCACAGCAGAGCCGCCAGGCCCGCGCAGGCCGCAAGAAGCGCGCGCCGTTCAGCCACGGGGCGGCTCCATATGGGCCGCAGCCATTTCGGAGGCCATCTCCTGCGCGAAAGAGGCAGCGGGCAGCACGTGCAGGCAGTTGATCTGCTGCGCCGTCACACCCAGCACCAGCACCGTGCGCTGGTGCGCAGGGCCGACCTCCACGGTCACCACGCGCTGCTGCGGCCCCACGGCCACGGCCGAGAGCACGCGCGACGCGCCGCCGGGCGCCGCCAGCAGCCCCGCCTGGCGCTGCTGCAGCCGGCGGATGAGCCACGGCAGCGCCGCCAGCGCGCCGATGAACAGCACGATGAGCAGCAGCGTCTGCGTCATGCCCAGCCCCATGCCGCCGCTAGCCCCGGCTGACACGGCGCAGGCGTTCCGAAGGCGTGACCACGTCGGTCAGGCGGATGCCGAACTTGTCGTTCACCACCACCACCTCGCCCTGGGCGATGAGGTAGCCGTTGACCAGCACGTCCATGGGCTCGCCGGCCAGCGCATCCAATTCCACTACGGAGCCCTGGGCGAGCTGCAGGATGTACTTGATCGGCACCTTGGTGCGGCCCAGCTCCACCGAGAGCTGCACCGGGATGTCGAGCACCATGTTGATGTCGTGCACCCCCGGGTCGTTGCCCGGGGCGGCGTAGGGCCGCACAGGCTCGCCCGACAGCGGGCCGCCCTGCTCGGCGTCGATGGTCTTGTCGTCGGCGCGCTTCTGTTCTTCCAGCGCCTCGGCCCAGCCGGCAAACGGATCGTCGGCCGCGCCGCCGCCTGCTGGATCGTCATTGTTGGATTCAGTTGACATTCTTTTCTCCCAGCCAGCTGGCATCGCTGCTGCGCAGGCATTCCTCGATGCGGATCGCGTACTTGGCGTTGTGCGTGCCGTACTGGCATTCGAATACCGGAACGCCCCCGATGGAGGCGCGGATGCGCGGCTCGCGGTCCAGCTCGATGAAGTCGCCCGGCTTCATGGCCAGCAGTTGCTCCACGGTGGCGTCGGCACGGGCCAGTTCGGCCACCAGGGTCACCTCGGCCGCCTGGATCTCGCGCGTGAGCACGCGCACCCAGCGGCGGTCCACCTCGATCGCGTCGCCCTGCACCGACGAATACAACACGTCGCGAATGGGCTCCAGCGTGGCGTAGGGCATGCAGATGTGGATGGCGCCCGCCAGGTCGCCGATCTCCAGCTGGAACGCGGTGGACACCACGATCTCGCTGGGCGTGGCGATGTTGGCGAACTGCGGCTGCATCTCCGAGCGCTGGTAGGACAGCTCCAGCGGGTAGATGCCCTGCCAGGCCTTCTTGTATTCCTCGCAGATCACGTCCACCAGGCGGTTGATCACGCGCTGCTCGGTGGCCGAGAAGTCGCGGCCTTCGATGCGCGTCTGGAACTTGCCCACGCCGCCGTACAGCGTGTCGATGATGCCGAACACCAGCGAGGGCTCGCACACCACCAGCCCGCTGCCGCGCAGCGGCCGGATGGCCACGATGTTGAAGTTGGTCGGCACCACCAGCTCGCGCAGGAAGGCGCTGTAGCGCTGCACCGACACCGTGCCCACGGAAATCTCGGGACTGCGGCGGATGAAGTTGAACAGGCCGATGCGGAAGTTGCGCGCGAACCGCTCGTTGACGATCTCCATCGTCGGCATGCGGCCGCGGACGATGCGCTCCTGGCTGGAGATGTCGTAGTCGCGGACGGCGCCGGCATCGATCTCCTCCTGGACGGTCTTCTGGCTCTCGCCGGTGACGCCTTCCAGCAGGGCGTCGACTTCTTCCTGGGAGAGAAAGGAATCACTCATGGCACGCTCCTGGCATGGTCACTGGATGATGAAGCTGGAGAACAGCACCTGGCGTACCGGGTTGTCGTCCCCGCGCGGGCGGCGCGGCTCGTCGTCCTCGTCGTCCTCGTCATCGGGATTGCGGCTGGCAGGGCGCTTGCGCGGCTTGGGCACGGTGTAGCCCAGCGGGCGCGACACCTCGCGCCGCACGTCCAGCGCCAGCTTCTCCTTGCCTTCGCGGGTCAGCAGCTCGTCGGTCGTGCGCTGCGACAGCAGCAGCAGCACGCCGCTGCGGATGCTGGGCATGTAGGCCTTCACCTGCTCGGCGGTCTTGGCATCCGCCAGCTCCAGCGTGATGCCCACCTGGGCGAAGCGGTCGCCGCCAGGGTCGGCCAGGTTGACCACCATGTTCTCGATGGGCAGGAAGGTGGGGGGTGTCTTGGACGCGGCGGACTGGCTGGCGCGCGCAGGGCGCGTACCCTCCTCCTCGTCCGCGTGGCGGCCCGCCAGCAGCATCCAGGCCGCGGCGCCTCCCACCACCACAAGCAAGGCGACGACCGCCAGGATGACGATCAGCTTCTTGCTCTTGGCCGGTGCAGCGGTGGTCTCAGACACGTTGGGGCTTTCTGGCGCAACGGAGGCGCAAAAGGATGGGGCAGCAGGCGGGCACCGCAGGCGCACCACCGGGCTGATGGCTGATTATTGGGCGCCCCGGCGGCCGATAATAGCCAGAATAAAACCCCAAAACCATGGCTTTCAGGCGCCTGCCGGGCAGCGCCGCCATGCCCCGCGGCGGCTTCAGACGAAGATGTCCACCGAACGCTCGCCCGTGGCGCCTCGGCGGGCGCCTTCGGCAGGAGCCGCGGCCTGCACCGTCGCCTGGCGCCCTCCGCGCTGGCCCTCGCGCTCGCTTCCCTCGCGCGCCTGGCCGCCGCCGGCACCGGCCGTGCCCACGGTCACTCCGGCCAGGTGCAGGCCCTCGCCCCGCAGCATTTCGCGCAACTGGGCCGCGCCGCCGTCCAGGGCCTGGCGCGCGTCGGCGTGGTCGCTGCGAAAGGTCACGTGGGCCTCCTCGCCCGTCAGCGACACCTTGACCTCCACCGGGCGGCCATCGCGGTCCAGCGTGAGCTCGGCGTTCTGGGTCTTCTGGTGCGCCCAGTAGGCCACCTGCTCTGCCGCCTGGTCGGCGAGCAGTTCCTCGGCCGCGGTCTGCGCGGCGTCGGTGAAAGCAGCGTCGGCCTCTGCCGGCTGCGGCGCCGATGTATCCGACGCCCCCAAGCCCGCCAGATTGTCCGCACCCTGCCCCTGGGACGCCGCCTGGCCGCTGCCGGACTGCGCCATCGCGCCGGCGGGCGCGACGGCGGCAGCGGCTGCGGCCTGCATCTCCGCCCCCATGGCGCCGGCGGAGGGCAGCGGCTGCGCACCGTCGCGCCGCTCCGCCATGGCTTGCGGCATGGCGATCGCGGAAGAGGCGGGAGCAGCATGGGCTACTGCATGCGGCGCAGCCATCTCCGCCGTCGCCGCACCTGCGCGAGCCAGGAGCGTGCCCACGGCGCCCAGGCCTGCCCGTCCGGCTTCCTGAAGTGCCGAAATTCCGATGCGCGCCGCGCTGCCGCGGCCCGTCGCAGGCGTGCTCGCGGTAGGCAGCGTGCCGTTGACACCGGCTGTTTCAAGCGTTCCGTCGAGCATGGCCGTCTCTCCGACCAAGGTGTCCAGGCCCGGCTTGGCCAGGCTGGTCCAGCGTCCCTGCAAGCCTTCGCCCCATGGAGCTGACCCTTGGCGCTCCACTCGGCCATTGGCGGGTTGGGCCAGCGCCGCCAAGCGCTCTGCAAGAACGGCTCCCGGCTGCTGGCTTGCCAGCCACGCGGCGGTCTCTGCCGCTTCCACCGTTCCCGCCGGATCGAGGGCTTCCCCCTGCGGGTCGGGCAGCCCGGTGATCACCTCTTCCGCCAGCCCGTCCTCCTCGGCTGGCGCCGCAACCAGCCCCTCGGCCTCTCCCAAGGCCGCCAGCAGCAACGCGAAGCCGGCGCCCTGCGCCGCCGCGTCCTGCGCGCCATCCTGGCCTGCTGCGGACTTGGCCCCGGCGCCGCGCGCTGCGCGCGCTTCATGGGTGCCGTGCTGGCCCGGGGAAGAAATGCGGTTCTGTTCCATGGTCATTGCTCCTGATGCGTTTCCCCCATGCCCGCACGGCCCATGCGGCCAAAGAGCAGGGAGGCACGCTCGTCGGTTTCCTTTTGTTCATGGCGCTGCTGCTGCAATTCCAGCGCGCGGCGGCGGTGCTCCAGCGCCTTGCGCAGGCTGGACAGGCGCAGTTCGGCCTCCAGCAGCGCCTGTGCGGCCTTCTCCACGCGCTCTTCCTGCCCGCCCACCACACCGGTCTGCAGGCCGATGGCGTGCTCCAGGCGGCCCATGAAGTGGTAGTGGTGGAACATCACCTCGGGCTGCACGGCCGTGTCGGCGCGCATGCCCCAGCGCCCCTGCGTCTCGGCGGCATAGCCTTCGAGCTGGTCGAGCTGCGCCTGCGCGGCTTCGCGCGCACTGCGCACGTCCTGCAGGGTCTGGCGGGCCGCGTCGCGGCGGCGCTCGGCCATCTCGACCGCGACCAGGAAGGCGTTCAATGAGGCCATGGCGCCCTTGCCTCCGTCAGCCCGCAGGCTCCAGGGCCGCGTCCATGGCCTCGATGCTCGATTCCATCGGCGCAGCCTCGAACATGTCCTGCTGCAGGAAGGCCTCCATGCCGGGCTGCAGGCGGATGGCTTCGTCGAGCTGCGGGTCGGAGCCGCTCATGTAGGCGCCCACCTGGATCAGGTCGCGGCTCTTCTGGTAGCGTGAATAGCGCGCGCGGAAGCGCCGCGCCAGGTCGAAGTGCTCGCGCTGCACCACGTTGTGCATAACGCGCGAGGCCGACTGCTCGATGTCGATGGCCGGGTAGTGCCCACTCTCGGCCAACGCACGCGAGAGCACGATGTGCCCGTCCAGAATGGCGCGCGCCGCGTCGGCGATCGGGTCCTGCTGGTCGTCGCCCTCGGACAGCACGGTGTAGAACGCGGTGATCGAGCCCACGCCGTTCAGGCCATTGCCGCTGCGCTCCACGAGCGCAGGCAGCTTGGCGAAGCAGCTCGGCGGGTAGCCCTTGGTAGCCGGCGGCTCGCCGATGGCCAGGGCGATCTCGCGCTGCGCCATGGCGTAGCGGGTGAGCGAATCCATGAGCAGCAGCACATGCCGGCCCTGGTCGCGGAAATATTCGGCGATGGCCGTGGCATAGGCCGCGCCCTGCATGCGCAGCAGCGGCGGCGCGTCGGCCGGCGCGGCCACGACCACTGCGCGGCCGCGGTCGCTCTCGCCCAGGATGTCTTCCACGAACTCCTTGACCTCGCGGCCGCGCTCGCCGATGAGGCCGACCACGATCACGTCGGCCTGGGTGTAGCGCGCCATCATGCCCAGCAGCACGCTCTTGCCCACGCCGGAGCCCGCGAACAGTCCCAGGCGCTGGCCCCGGCCCACGGTGAGCAGCGCGTTGATGGCGCGCACGCCGGTGTCGAGCGGCTCGCGCACCGGGTCGCGCTCCATGGCGTTGATGGGGCTGCGGTCCAGCGGTTCGGCGCTCACCTGCGCAAGTGGGCCGCCATGGTCCAGCGGCTGGCCCTGCGAATCCACCACGCGCCCCAGCAGGCCGTCGCCCACCGGCAGGCGCAGCACGCCCGCGCCCGATGCCGTTCCCGCGGCCGGCCCGCCGCCCAGGCACAGCGGGGGCACATAGGCCTCCGCCGGCGTGACGCTGGCGCCGCTGGACAGGCCATGGATGTCGCCCGCGGGCATCAGGAAGGCCTTGTCGCCCGCGAAGCCCACCACCTCGGCCAGCACCGGCTCCTGCCCGTCCATGCGCACCTGGCACTGCGAGCCCACGGGCACGCGCAAGCCGGCGGCCTCCAGCACCAGGCCGGTCAGGCGGGTGAGCGTGCCGCGCGACTCCAGCGGCAGGTCCTGCGCCAGGCGCCCACGCGCCTCGGCAACGAAGCCGCCCCAGGCGTCGCGCCCTTCAATCGCCATGGCCGCTCTCCGCCCAGGCCGACGCCAGTCCCAGCGCCGCGATGGCGCGGCGCCAGCGTTTGTCGAGCGAGCCGTCCACCACCGCGCCGCCGGACTCCACGCTGCAGTCGCCGGGCTGCACGGTGGCGTCCGGCAGCCACTGGATGCGCGCCGCGCCGAACTCGCCGCGCAGCGGCTGCTCCAGGGCGGCCCAGTCGGCGGGGTTCAGCCGCACCGTGGCCGGTCGCCCCTCGCTCACCAGCATGTCCAGCGCCTCGCGCACCACGGGCAGCATGGCCCGGGGATTGCCCGTGATTTCCTGGCGCACCACCTGGCGCGCGATGTCGCACGCGAGCTGCAGCACCTCCTGGGCCAAGCCCTGCTGCAGGCCTGCCAGGCTGGCCTCCACGGCCTGGGCCAGGCCCGCCAGGCGTTCGGCGGTCTCGCGTCCCTGGCCGGACACGTAGTCGTCCATGCGCTGCTGCCACTGCAAATGGGCCTGCTCCTGCCCCTCGGCCAGACCGCGCGCATAGCCTTCTTCGCGCGCCTGCTGCACCAGTGACTGGTGCTCGGCCTCGTCGACGCCCGGCGGTGCGGGCGGCACTTCGGGCGGCCCCGCTTCGGGCTCGGCGATGGCGGCATGCAGCACCTCGGACCCATCGACGGAGCCGAACTGCCAGCGCGTGACGTTCCCGATCTCCTCGCTCGGGATGAAGCGGGTGTAGTGGCGCGCCGTCATGGCCGCGCCCCTTCATGTTCAGACGAACGCATCGTCGCCTCCCCCGGCCAGCGCGATCTGGCCCTCGTCGGCCAGGCGGCGTACCGTCTTGAGGATTTCCTTCTGCTGCGCCTCGACCTCGGACAGCCGGATCGGCCCGCGCGACTCCAGGTCCTCGCGCAGCGCCTCGGCGGCGCGGCTGGACATGTTGGAGAGGAATTTCTCGCGCAGCTCGGGCTGCGCACCCTTGAGCGCCACCACCAGGGTTTCGGACGCCACCTCGCGCAGCACCGTCTGGATGGCGCGGTCATCGAGCTTCATCACGTCGTCGAACACGAACATCTTGTCCATGATCTTCTGGGCCAGGTCCACGTCGTAGCCGCGGATGCTCTCCAGCACCACCCCGTCCACGCCGGAGCCCAGCAGGTTGATGATGTCGGCCGCCGCCTTGACGCCGCCCAGCGAACTCTTGCGGATCTTGTCGCCGCCGGCCAGCACCTTGAAAAGCACCTCGTTCAGGTCCTTGAGCGCCGTGGGCTGGATGCCCTCCAGCGTGGCCACGCGCAGCAGCACTTCGCTGCGCTGGCGGTCGGTGAGCTGCATCAGGATGGCCGAGGACTGCTCCGGGTCCAGGTGCACCAGGATGGCGGCCACGATCTGCGGATGCTCGTTGCGCAGCAGCTCGGCCACGGAGAGCGGGTCCATCCACTTGAGGCTCTCGATGCCCGACACGTCGCCGCCCTGCAGGATGCGGTCGATCAGCAGCGCCGCCTTGTCGTCGCCCAGGGCGCGCTTGAGCACCGCGCGCACGTAGTTGCTGGTGTCGGACACCAGCAGGCTCTGCGCCGCCGCGTCGTTGGTGAAGCGGTTGATGACTTCGTCCACCTTGTCCTTGGAAATGGTGCGCATGCGCGCGATGGTCTCGCCGAGCTTCTGCACCTCCTTGGGGGACAGGTGCTTGAAGACCTCGGCCGCTTCCTCCTCGCCGAGGGACATCAGCAAAATGGCGGCGTCGTTCAGGCCCTGCTCATCCATACCAGACTCGTTCTCGGTTGCGGGCCGGCATCAATCGCCGTTGACCCAGGTTTTGAGAATGTTGGCCACGGCCACGGGGTTTTCCTTGGCCAGCACGCGCGCCTCGTCCAGGCGCTGCTGCTCGACCGTGGGCGGCAGCTCCTGCACCTGCGCCGGGGCGGGCAGCGCGGGGCGCTGCAGTTCCTCGGACTCGATAGCGTTCACCTGGCCGCCCGGCTGCTGCGCCGTCGCGGCGGGGGCACGCGACTTCAGCGCCGGCCGCACCAGGCCCAGCAGCAGCAGCGCCACCGCCAGCGAGATGCCCACGGGCCAGCCCAGGGTCTTGGCCAGCTCGACCACCTCGGGCTGCTTCCACAGCGGCAGGTCGGCCTGCGCCACCTCTTCCACCAGGAACGGCGCGTTCATCA
>Ga0222428_100574_pt1 | contig 11206 bp, 9 predicted proteins | sample 2B5Ametagenome_FD_182471 | JGI IMG/M metagenome (GOLD analysis project Ga0222428, IMG submission 182471) | Enriched microbial communities from leaf-cutter ant dump, University of Wisconsin, Madison, United States - 2B5A (version 2) | ecosystem: Environmental > Terrestrial > Nest > Insects nest >...
GCGCTCGGTGATCTGCTTGACCGCTTCGGCCTTGAATTCTTCCGGATATCTCTGCTTACTCATGGCACCTCCTATTGGGCCTCAGGTTTGAGGCTCGAAGGTGTCTAGAAAACCCGGGGCGATTCAAGATGCGTTCACCAATCAACGTCGTCAGCAGAATTGATTTGGCTGAAAATGTCAGCTTGAAATCGCGCAGGTACTTCAGAATTCGGACAACCTTGATCAACTGGTTGTTCCCAACATACCCGTTCCGCTGTAAGAACCACTCTGTATATCCATCAGGATTTGCCTGCTCCTCGGCGTCATCCTTGCGATTCAGAATCCATTCCGTGGTTTCCCAAATGCTGGCTCTGCGGATACACGGCACTACATCGATTGAGAACTCCCCCGCATACTGAATCGTCACGCAACGCGTCTTGCGCGACACCTTGTCAGAATAAGTGCCGTGCGCCTTGAACTGGTCATACAGATGGTCGATGTAATCTGCCGGAGTCCATTCTTCGTGCGGCTCTACAAAAGCAACCACATCCGCGTCAAACGATCCAGCGATTCCAGCTGGCTTGATGATGGTGCGATGCGCCCATGACCCTTGTGGTGTCGTATCGATCAGAATGTCAGAAAAAACATCAAAGCCTTCGACAGCGGCAACGATGGCATCCACTCGCGCTTTCAGCGTGTCAATGCGCGTCTGGTTGAGATTGATAACGTCAACCAAGAACGTATTGAAATGTTCGGCCAGCTTCATTGATTTCCTCCAAGCAACTGCCGAATGGCCGCTGAGTTATGTGTGAAGTCCTTGTCTGCTCGGCTTATCAAATCATCGAGGGTGCCAACATCATCAAGTGACAATGGCAGATCTGACTCGAAATTCACCCTCACGGACTGATGCTTGTCCAGAATGAGCTGTGTGACATTGCTGGCCGTTGCCGCTTGGAGGTTCAACAGCATTGAGATGAACTTGGAAATCCCCCAGCCATTCAGGAAGCCCCATCTTTTATCCGCATTAGAAAGCGGGTAGTAGTTCTTACCAATCCCCGTGCCTACTGATAACAACCGAATCGCGGAACGCTCCGCTCCGAGGCGGGTAAGGGCTTCGGTAACTGCAACTAACGAAGGATTGTTCGCCCATAACCCGCCGTCGCTCAACTGATACGGGCCCACTCTTGATGGAGCGAAGTACGACGGCGCACTGCAAGAAGCTAATACAGCATCAACGACCTTAACGTTGCGGTCGCGAACAAACTTCTCGTCGTATGCAGACTTGAAAACATGCACGCCACCATTGCCGATGTCTGTCGCCGGGATAACAAGTCTTGTCCGTGCATCTGAGAGCGTTGCATCTTCAAAAACAGAAACCAAAGCCGCACGCAGCGGCTCGCTCGAATAGCGAGGGGCAACGGTGCCGCCGAATGTCCACCTCTTCGGTCTGAAGATAATCGGCCCCTTTTCGCGATAAAGCTCTGTAACCTTTGAAATCGGAATGCCAAATGCAATCGCGGCGGCGATGATAGAACCAGTGCTCGTGCCAGCAATCAGATCGAATTCACTGTGAAATTCGGTTTTGAATTCCTTCTGAATGCGCTCCAGGACATGGCTAGCATAGATTCCGCGAATTCCACCGCCATCAATTGCGAGCAATTTTATAGTAACCAATCTCGTCACCCGCCGTTCTTGCCGGATATTCGGATTTGTTGGTACACAGCCCGCATCAGATGGCTCGCTGCGACATTCCTAAACGCCTCATCGTTCATCAGACGTACAAAGATTTCTTCGTTGCCGTCCATGCGTTCGATGAACAGGTTCTCAAGCTGCTTATTGAATACCGGCTCGAAGTTTTCGATGCTGTTGGCCATGACGGCCTGTCGCAACTGTTCGTTGGCTACGGCGGTTTCACGGACTTGATCGAAGAAGAGCTGGTCGGCCGGTGTGAACTCTGTGCCGAAGCGCTCATTGAGCTTGCCGACCAAGGTCGAAAGCTGCACATCTTCGTCGGCTTGGCCCGTACCCACATCCGTCGGTCCCTCAAGTGCATCGGCTTCGCCCGCCTTCAGATCAATTGCTCCCTCACTGATTTTTTGCAGTCGGTAGTACTTGAGCTCGACCTCATCGTCAACTTGCACCGTTCGGTTGTCCGTGGTGCGCGGCAGCTTGGTCAGCAGGAAACGGGCGTAGGTGTACAGTTTCTCGTGATCGGAGTCCTGGTAAGGGACGATCTGGGAAACAAAGCCGTACAGGTTGCGGAAGCTAACCAGCTGCCCCTTGAACAGGTTCTGGTCTTCTTCCCCGAACTTCTTGAACCGCTCAATCGCCAGATCAAGCAGGCCATTCAATTTCTTGTGCTCGCCGCCCGTGGGGTTCAGCCGGTTGCGGAACCAGATTTCGCACCAAGCACTGACCTCGGCTTCGGTATAGATTTTCCAGTTGGCTAGTGTGTGCGCCAGCGTGTTGAGCTGTTGTGGGTCGGTATCGTCGCCCTTGTCTGTCGCTTCGTAATACGGCTTGAAGGCGGTGTAGATGTCCGAAGGCTCGTTTACAAAATCGAGTACGAACGTGTCGGTCTTGCCTCGTGTCGTTCGATTCAGGCGCGAGAGTGTCTGCACCGCCTGGATGCCAGACAAGCGCTTGTCGACATACATGCTGTGCAACAGCGGCTGGTCAAAACCCGTCTGGTACTTCTCGGCCACCAGCAAGACTTGGTATTCCTCGGTGTTGAACTTCTCCGGCAGCTCGGATTCCTTGATGCCGTTGTTCATGCTCACTTCGGTGAACTTTTTATCGGCGAACTCTTTGAGTGTGATTTCTCCGGAGAACGCCACCAGCGATTTCACGTCGGTGTAGCCCTTGTCCTTGATGTACTTGTCGAACCCCAGCTTGTAGCGCACAGCGTGCTCACGCGAGCCGGTCACCACCATCGCTTTGGCCCGGCCGCCAATTTTGTGGCGGGTATGGGTGCGGAAGTGCTCCACGATCACTTCGACCTTCTGTGCGATCTCGTAATCGTGAAACTCGACGAACCGTGCCAGCGCGCGGGCGGCCTTGCGGCGCGGCACCTCTGGATCTGCCTCCACCTTCTGGATCAGCTTGTAGTAGCGCTTGTAGCAGGTGTAGTGGGCCAGCACGTCGTGAATGAAGCCTTCCTCGATGGCCTGCCGCATGCTGTAGTGGTGGAAAGGCGCTTTGCCGTTGGGCCCGGGTTCATTGAAAACGGCCAGGGTCTTGAATTTTGGTGTTGCGGTAAAGGCAAAAAAACTCAGGTTGGGTTGTTTGGCGCGCTTAAGCTGTTCACGCAGCAGCTCCTTTTTCGCCTCTTCGCTCAAGGCATCGTCGTCCATATCCAGCAACTGCTCGGCAATGGCAGATTCAATGCCATCCTTGTTCAGGATCTTGCGCAGCTCCATTGCAGTTTCACCACTTTGCGAGCTGTGCGCTTCGTCCACGATCACCGCGAAGCGCTTTCCCGCTGTCGAGATGGCCACCGCTTTGCCGTTGGCCTCCAAAGTGCGAATGGCTTGGGTGATGAACGGGAACTTCTGGATGGTGGAAATGATGATCGGCACGCCATCGGCCAGCGCCTTGGCCAACTGCTGTGTGTTTTCGTCGATCTTTTGTACCACGCCCAGCTTGTGCTCAAATTGGAAGATCGTGTCCTGCAGCTGTTGATCCAGCACGCGCCGGTCGGTGATCACCACCACCGAATGAAAGATCTTCTCGTTGTTGGCATCGTGCAGGCTGGAGAGGCGGTGCGCCAGCCACGCAATCGAGTTCGATTTGCCTGAGCCAGCGGAATGCTGGATCAAGTAGTTGTGCCCTGAACCATGCGCCTGCGCGTGGTCGGTCAGTGCCCGTACCGCATCCAGCTGGTGGTAGCGCGGGAAGATCATCGACTCTTTGCGGTGGCGCTTGATGCCCTTTTCAGTGACGACCGTCTTTTCCTCGACATCCAAATGGATGAAACGGGCCAGGATGTCCATCAGGCTGTCACGGGTCAGCACCTTGTGCCACAGGTAGGTGGTACGCACATCGCCCGCTGCAGGCGGGTTGCCCGCGCCGTGGTCATGCCCCAAATTGAAGGGCAGGAAGAACGTGTCTTTGCCCTCAAGCTTGGTGGTCATGAACACCCGCTCAGTATCCACGGCGAAATGCACCAAGCACCGCTGCTTAAAGGCAAACAACAATTCCTTGGGGTCGCGCTCAAAGCGATATTGGTACTTGGCGTTCTCCACGTTCCAGCGCGTGGCCGACATCGGGTTCTTCAACTCCAGCGTGGCCACCGGCAAACCATTCACCGCCAACACCACATCAGGGATGGCCCCGCTTTGGGTATTGACCTGCCGCACGATGGTCAAGCGGTTATCGCCATAACGCTCGGTACTCGCCGGGTCTAGCCCGGTGTTGGGCGCAAAGTAGGCCAGCCGCACCGTCTTGCCCACGCACTTGAAACCCTCACGCAAGATCGCCAGGACACCTTTGGCGGCAAGCTCTTTCTCCAAGCTGTCCAGCAGCATCGCGGGCGCTTTGGCGGCGTCCAGCCCCGTCAGCCGTGCCCATATCTTGGGCTGCGTCTTCTGCACAAAGGCAACGACATCTGCCGGAAATAGCGCTGCTTCCGGGTCGTAGGTGTTGGGATCACCTTTTTCGTAGCCGCCGCTGCTGATCAGTGCGTGCTCGATGTCGTTTTCGAAGTCGATTTCTTTGTGCATCTTTCTCACCCTTTAAATGCGTCGGATTCGGCCTGTTAGCGAATCACCTCAATATTGCTGTTGTCCAAATCCGCCAGCGCCATGCCATTCAAGTCTGCATAGCGGTAGTGGCGTATCGTGTGATCGCGCTGCAGGTACTTGCCATCCGCATCCAGATACGGCGTCGGGTCGGGATGATTGCTCAGCACATACTTCGTCGCGTGAATGGCGCTGCGCTTGGTGGTGTACGCATTGATGGTGGCGTGCAGCGCTTTGAGCCAATCCACACTGGCTTTCAACTGATCTGGTACGTCGTGCGGGATGCTCTCTGACTTGAACTCAAGGCAGTACACATACAGCTTGCTTTTGCGCAGGTTGAACACCACGAAGTCACAGCGCTTCGACCAGGGCTTGGCGGTATCGTCCAGAAAGTGAAACAGCGGCAGCGATGAGCCGTTCTTCTTAGTATCCAGCTTGATCACCAGGGTTTCGCCGGTGGTCTGCAAGCTCACCTTGTACTCAATGGGCTTGCTGCCGCTTTGGCCGAATACCTTTTCCTTCAGTACCACCTCGCTGCCACTTGCCTGCGGCTCACCGTAGTGATTGGTATTCAGATAGGACTTCAGGCAGTTGAAATAGCCCTGTGCGTTCAACGCCATTTGGATCTGCCTCCATTCATGAGGCAATCCCTTCGGCGGGCTGCGGAATCGCAAAGCCACGCACGTCGATTTTTCCAGTGACGGCGTTGGTAATCAGGGCAGATCGGTATTCCTGCAGTCGTTCTACAACAGAATCTACCTTTCCTCGTTGATCCTCAATTTTCTGGAGGAGTGGCTCAAGGTATCGGCAGATCGCTTTTTGCTCTTCAATAGGAGGCAGTGCCATACGGATATTCGAGATCACTCCCATTCCAATGTTCTGCTGAGTGCCGTAACTCCAGCTCAGCTCAACTGAATAGAAGAATGGTTTCGACTTGAGGACGTAGAATAGATAGTCGGTTATCGATTTCTCCGCGTGCGGGCGAAGAACAGCAAGCGGCGACCAGATATTGAATTCTTCGTGAGTTTCAACTCTGGCTACTGCGCCAGTCGTTGCCCCTGACTTAACCATGTATACATCGCCATATTTCGGTTTGTACTTCTTGGAAAAAATAGCGTGATCGTCCTCAGAGATGTAACCACGCTTTCTTGAGAAATCTAACCGATCATTTTTTACCGCTTCAGCGGAAATAAATGGAATGCCTTCATCGTAAAACTGCGGCGTACTATGCGGCCCATCAGTTATTGGCATATCCAGTGAAAACTTGATTGGAATTACCTTCCAGTGTGCTGGAACATTACCAAGCCATACCACCCCTGAGTCCTTCATCGCCACGGACGGATCAAGCCCCTTGGTGACGGCGTGGCTGATAAGCGCCGTGCGCATCTCGGCCAGCTTGTCGAGCAGCACTTTTTTCTTCGCGATCAGCGCATCAATTTGTGCGGTTTTGAAATCGAGGAAGCGGGCGATGGCTTGTTGCTCATCTAGAGGCGGATAGGTGATTGACTCATCGAGATAGGCTTGACTATCCAGATTCTGAATGCCCGTCGTTTGCTTAATTGACCTGAAGTTGACCCGCCCTGAGTAGAGGTGTGAATGCAGGTAGGCGAGGAATCGGGAGTTCATTCCATCGCTTGCGACCATTCTTGCAATGAAATTTGAGGTCACAGCAGGAAAAGTCTGATTGAATTCAACGACAGCACCAACGAGTTGCTGCTCGCCACCTCCGGATTTCTCTAGAAGCAAATCACCTGTCTTTAGCAAGCGGTTGCGACGGTCTTTTTCGGCGATGCTGCGCATCGTCAGTTTTTCCGTAGACACACGCAAAGACTGGCGATCAAAGTCCGCAACACGGATACAGACCAGATCGTCGTCGCCATCAGGCTCAGCCCCCCAGACACCGTTCTGGCAGGACGAGATAGACCATTTGGCGCGGTCAATTCCCCAATGTGAGGGGATCTCAGGAAACCAATCGCACCCAGTAGTTTTGTATGCCGGATAGGCGGGGTATTGCTTCATCACACCACCTCGCTCAGCATGGCCACGATGTCTTTTTCGAGTTGGCTGATTTCGCCTGCAATTACATCCAGCGGGCGCGGGGGCTGGTAGACGTAGAAGTGCCGGGTCAGCGGGATTTCGTAGCCCACCTTGGTCTTGCTGTGGTCGATCCAGGCATCGGGAACGTGCGGCAGGACTTCAGCCTTGAGATAGTCCTCGCAGTGGTGTTTCACCAGTGCAAGCAGCTTGTCGTGGCCGGTTTCGTTGTCGTAGCCCAGTGGCAGTGGCAGTGCAATGTCCTCCGGGAGGGCCACGATTTCGGTATCGCGCAGATCGGCATCAGGTTCCGGGTTGCCCTTGGCATCCAGACAGATGTCTGCCTTGGGGTCGCGCTCCGACAGCGCCGCCAAAATCGCTTTCTTCACTGGCGCAGGAACCTTGTTGGGTAGCTTTTTCAGGACGGCTTCGAGCACTGCTTCGAAAGCAGGACGATTGCGGTACAGCATTTCACTGTCCATGCCTTGCAGGGCAGCCTTGATGGCTGCCTGTGTTTCTTGGCCTGCCGCGACTTCCGCGCGATAGGCTGCATCGTCTTTACGCTTCTTGCTGCTTGCCAAATTGACAAAGGCGCTCTGCTCATCCAGCTTGTCAATGCGCTCTGCGCTGGCTTGGAAGTTCAGCCGCAGCGGGCGCTCAACGGTGATCTTCAGGAAACCAAACTCGCGGTTGTCGAAGACCTTGCTGCAAACCCGGCGCTCGGGCTTGCCGTCCACCAGCACTTCACTTTCCGCATCGTGGTCGTGCTCGGCGTACAGGCGCACCAGTTCTCTGATGTGCTCGTCCGAGAGCTCGTTGCGCTTATTGCCCAGGCTCTTGTCCATCTTCTTGAAATGGCGGGTGCCGTCGATCAACTGCACCTTGCCTTGGCGGTGCGCGGGCTTCTTGTTGGTGACGATCCAGACGTAGGTGTAGATGCCGGTGTTGTAGAACATCTGGTCAGGCAGGGCGACGATGGCGTCCAGCATGTCGCGCTCAATGATCCAGCGGCGGATGTTGGATTCGCCCGATCCGGCGTCACCCGTGAACAGGGGCGAGCCATTGAAAACGATGGCGATCTTGGAGCCGTCACCACCGACGTTCTTGCCATCGACCAGCTTGGGCGGCTGGTGCATCTTCGAGATCATGTGCTGCAAGAAGAGCAGCGAGCCATCGTTGATGCGTGGCAGGCCCGCGCCGAAGCGGCCGGAAAAGCCTTGGTCTTCGTACTCCTCGCGCACGAAGTCTTCTTCGGGCTTCCACTCCACCCCAAAGGGCGGGTTGGCCAGCATGTAGTGGAATTTCTTGTCCGGATGGCCGTCGTGCGGCACAAAGCCGTTGGTCTTGTTCTTGGCGTCCTTGATGCCCAGAGTGTCGCCGTAGATCAGGTTGTTGATCGGCTCGTCCTTTATCAAAAGGTCAGAGCAGCAGATGGCATACGACTCGGGGTTGTATTCTTGGCCGAACAATTCGATGTTGGCCTGGGGATTCTTGGCCATCGCGGCTTTTTCAGATTCAGACAGCATGCCGCCCGTGCCCGCAGTTGGGTCGTAGACACTTCGGTAGATGCCCGGCTCGAAGATGCCGTCTTCTCCCGTGAAGACCAGCTCAACCATCAGGCGAATGACTTCACGCGGGGTGAAGTGATCCCCAGCCTCTTCGTTGGCTTGCTCGTTGAACTTGCGCACCAGCTCTTCGAACAGGTAGCCCATCTGCAGATTGGTGATGGCCTTTGGCGACAAGTTGATGTCTGCCGAGCAGAACTCCTTGATGATTAGGTACAGGCGATTGGCCTCGTCCAGCTTGGCGATCTCGGTTTCAAACTCGAACTTGTCGAAGATGTCACGGGCGCGTGGTGAGAAGCCCTGGATGTAGGCGATCAAGTTGCCTGCGATGTTGGGTGCGTCACCTAGCAGCTTCTCAAACGTGAAACCGCTGGTGTTGAACAGCTCCTGCTTGCGGTCGGCGGCGGCGATGCGTGACAGTGCCTTTTCCAGCGCCGGGCCAGTGATGCCTTTGTCTTCCAGGCGCTTTTTTTCGTCCAGCACCTTCTGCTTGTTTTCGGCCAGAACCAGATCGAAGCGGCGCAGAACAATTAGCGGCAACATCACGCGACGGTACTGTGGCGGACGGTAGGGGCCGCGAAGCTTGTTAGCGATGTTCCAGATGAAGCCGACTAGGTTTTGGTGTTGTGCGTTTTGCATGGGCAATTCCTGAATGCTGTTGTGTTCGTTGACTGCTATTTCTTGAGCGCGCTGGCCGGTGGTCTATATCCCGGCGCAAGCTTTGCGTTCTCGACGCCATACAAGGCCAGCGGATCGCTGAGCCAAAGGCGGTACTGTTCTTCTGTGAGGCTGTGATTTGGTGAAGCATCCACGCTCCAGCGCAGAAGCATGTAGCCCGCCACCGCCGCGCGAACGCGCATCCGGATCGAGCCATCGGTCATCCCGTAGTCCATCTTGATGATCTCGGGGCGGGCGAGACGCGGATGCGGCACCAAGTCCAATTCCACGATCCGAGTCCACTGGATGTCGTTATCCGGGCGCTCGTTGGCCTTGGGTTCCTCATCGACCAAAGTCGGCGCTTCGATGCGGGTGACGACGAAGTCGCGGAACTCGCCGGACTTGCGGTCAAACGCCCGAACGTGCCAGCGCAGGCCGGTGTCAACCAGCGCAAAGGGAACGATGATCCGCTCGGACTCTCCGCTGCTCATCGAGTGGTAACGGATGGCGATGGGTCGCTTGGCGTGGATGGCTCGGCAAATCGGTGCCAGCACATCCATCCGGGGGCTACTCAAAGCTGCGGGGGATTCGCAGGGCAGTAGCGGTTGCGACTCGACGTTCACTCCATCGCCAAACCCAAGAGCAAGCGCCGACAAGACACGCTGCGTCGCGTGCTCGAAGATCGGGGAGAACGTCTTGCCGATACGGTAGATCTTGTTGCTGCCGTCGAACTCGATGTTCTGCGGCGCGATTTCCCGGTACAGCGCCAAGTCGCGCGTTGCCCCGGCTGGAGCCACCCCAAAGCGGCTCGCCAAGTCTGGGCGGCCGATTTCACCCATGAAGTACAGGCGAAAGTCGATGTACGCCAAGCGCTCGCGCTGGGCATGGCTCAGACTCTCGACACGTTGGGGGTGCATGGTCAGGCACTCCTCATCCACATCTGATGGCCGTAAGACCGTAAACGGCGGTTCGATTACTCATTGCTAGGCGATCTATCTAATCAAAACGATGACATTATGCGCCATCGCTTTCACCTGAGCAAGTAATCGAAGTGGACAAGTCGTCGAATCCACGCCCTCAAGGCCAAGGCGTTACCATCTGGCTCGGATTGCGGACGCGGGTTCGGTTCCGTGTTCCGCCACCATATTTCTAACTCGTTGTTTTCAAAGGATTTTTAGGGGTACTGTTACAGAAACACTCAGGGGAGACACCAAGGGGCACACTGGGAGCCTTCCTTGCTGTCGTCCTCGTACCTCCAAAAATCCCGCAACGGGGTCTATTTCGCGCGGTTCATCATCCCCGCGCCTCAGCGTGCCGCCTCCGGTGGCCGTGAGTTCAAACTATCCACCGGCGCCAAAGATCCGCGCCATGCGAAGGCGGCGGCGCGTCGATTGCGTGTCTTGTTCGATGGTTTCTTGTTGGAGAATGCAACGGTTGCCCGCGCCGACGCGGTTGCCTATCTCCAAGCACGCATGAAGAAGCCAACAGTACCGCCCATGCCCTTCGGCGTGGAACGCACCGCCGAAGGTTGGAAACTGACCGACCTTACCGCCGATGTGGAGTTGGAGTTGACCCACTTCGGTGGACGGGTGCCGGTTTGATTCTCAAACCGTTTCGGGTGTTGTCTCGACATGCACGACGGCATCTTCGACAACATCAAACAGGGCCTCGTTGCTCCTTTCAAAGCTCAGGGGTGAGAGGTACCCCAGGCCGCTGTGGCGGCGCCGGGGGTTGTACCAGCCTTCAATCCAGGTGAAGACTGCCATGCGGGCCTGAGCCTTGCTCTGGAAGGTGCTGCGCTCGATGAGTTCTCCTTCCATGCTGGCAAAGAAGCTCTCGGCCATCGCGTTGTCGTAGGCATCACCCACCGCTCCCATCGAAGGTCGGCCTGGTTCGCCATCACGAGTCCGAAGACTTCGTGGATGTCGCATCGCTGCGACCGGCAAACCAGGCCGTAGCCTTTGCCAGGATGTCGCGCTCCATCTGGACCTGGCGCAACTGCCGGCGCAGGCGGACGAGCTCTTCTCGCTCGGCCGTGCTCAGGCCTTGCTTGCACGGCAACGGTTTGCCGTCGTCGATGGCGGCTTGGCCAACCCAGTTGGTGATGGACTGGGCCGTGACACCGAACTCTCGCGAAAGCTGCGCGGGAGAGCGGCCCGCTCGAACCAGCTCGACCATCTGCTGGCGGAATTGCGCCGGGTACGGCGGTCGTACTTTGGACATTTGCGACTC
>Ga0222428_100575_pt1 | contig 11200 bp, 8 predicted proteins | sample 2B5Ametagenome_FD_182471 | JGI IMG/M metagenome (GOLD analysis project Ga0222428, IMG submission 182471) | Enriched microbial communities from leaf-cutter ant dump, University of Wisconsin, Madison, United States - 2B5A (version 2) | ecosystem: Environmental > Terrestrial > Nest > Insects nest >...
CGCTGCCCGCGTACACCAGCAGCGACATGAGCAGCGCCAGCGCCACCGGCATGCCGGTCTTGACCATGGCCACGCCGGTGACCAGCCCCCAGGCGCCCACGCCCAGGCCGGTGCCCAGCATGTCGGTAACGCCCTGGCGGAAGGCCGGCTGGCGCAGCAGGGCGGCGGCGTTCATGCGCCCAGCACCAGCCCCTGCGGCAAGGCGAAGCCGCGCAGGAAGTCGGCGGCAGGCAGGCGCTTGCCACCGGCGCGCTGCAGCACCGTGAGCCTTAGCACGCCCTGGCCGCAGGCCACGCGCACGCCGGCATCGTCTATAGACAAAATCTGGCCCGAAGCCGCATCAGGAAAGCGCGGGAAGCTATCAATTTCACAGCTCCACAGCTTGATCGCCTCGCCCTGGGCCTGCGTGCTGGCCCCCGGAAAGGGGTCGAAGGCGCGGATGCGCCGCGCGATGGCTTCGGCTGGCTGCGCCCAGTCGATGAGCGCCTCGTGCTTGTCGATCTTGTGCGCGTAGGTAACGCCCTCGGCAGGCTGCGGCGTGGCTGTGAGTCCGGTGCCGGCCGCCAGGTCGAGGGCCTGCACGATCAGCCGCCCGCCCATGGTGGCCAAGCGGTCGTGCAACGTGGCCGTGGTGTCGGCTGCCGCGATGGGCGTACTTTCCGCCAGCAGCATGGCGCCCGTGTCCAGGCCTGCGTCCATCTGCATGATGGTCACGCCGGTTTCGGTGTCGCCCGCCTCGATGGCGCGATGGATCGGCGCCGCGCCGCGCCAGCGCGGCAGCAGGCTGGCGTGGATGTTCAGGCAGCCCAGGCGTGGCAGGTCGAGCACCCACTGCGGCAGGATCAGCCCGTAGGCCGCGACGACCATGGCATCGGGCCGCGCGGCCTCCAGCGCCGTGCGGGCCGCGGCGGCGTCCGCGGGATGTTTGCCATCCAGGCGCAGGCTCAGCGGCTGCGCCACGGAGATGCCGTGCTGCAGCGCGCACTGCTTGACGGGTGAGGCCTGCAGTTTCATGCCCCGGCCAGCGGGGCGGTCCGGCTGGGTCAGCACCAGGGGAACCTCGTGGCCCGCCTGCAGCAACTGCGCCAGTGCCACGCGGGCGAATTCCGGCGTGCCGGCGAAGACCAGCCTCATGCGCGTGTGGCCTCGCGCTGCTGCTTGAGCATCTTGGTTTTGATGCGGTTGCGCTTGAGCGGCGAGAGGTAATCGACGAACACCTTGCCCAGCAGGTGGTCCATCTCGTGCTGCATGCACACGGCCAGCAGGCCCTCGGCCTCGATCGTGCGCGCGACGCCTTTTTCATCGAGGGCGCGCACGTGCACGGCACTGGAGCGCTCCACGCCGTCGTAGATGCCGGGGACGGAAAGGCAGCCTTCGTCGCCCACCACCTTCTCGGCGCTGGCCCAGACGATCTCGGGGTTGATTAGCACCAGCGGCTGGTCGCGCTCCTCTGAGGTGTCAATGACCACCACGCGCTCGTGTACGTCCACCTGGGTCGCAGCCAAGCCGATACCTTGCGCGTCGTACATGGTGGCCAGCATGTCGCTGACCAGCGATTGGATGCGCGCATCGACAGCTTGCACGGGCTGGGCGACTTTGTGCAGGCGCGGATCGGGATAACAAAGAATCGGAAGAATTGCCATGGCCGAATGGAGAATATGTCGTTATTTTCGCCACTTTTACCAAGGCTTGCAGATGCGATTTTCAATAAGCGTTGCCCAATCAAGGCCTTGAGCAGAGAATCTGAGATGATTTGTTATGTATTTAACCACCATGCTCGCCCCGCCGAGCATTCCGGGCGGTGCCAGTGAGACAGTGAGAGGGCGTTTTTCCATGCATCAACCAAGCAAGCACAAGGCGGCTGGCGCGCACGCACGCGCGCTGTGCCTGTTGGCGGCATTGGCCGCTACGGGCGCGGCCACGGCGCAGCAGCCGTCGCATCCCGTGACCGCTGCCCAGCGTGCCACGGCCCAGCAGACGGCGCAGAACGGCATACCTGTGGCCGAACTGGCCGCCAACGCGCCGGAAACCTACGTGGTCAAGCGCGGAGACACCCTGTGGGGCATTGCTGGCATGTACCTGCAGCGCCCCTGGCGCTGGCCCGAGCTGTGGGGCATGAACCTGCAGGCCGTGGCCAACCCGCACCGCATCTACCCCGGGCAAACGCTCTACCTGGACCGGCAGGGCGGTTATGCCCGGCTGTCCACTACGCGGCCGGGCTCGACAGAGCCCGAGACGGTGCGCCTCTCGCCGCGCACGCGCACTGAGAGCTTGGCGGATTTGGCCTTGCCCACGCTCAAACCGCATTTGATTGAGCCTTTCCTGGTTGAGCCCATCGTGGTGGATGACGGCACTTTTGCCCATGCGCCGCGCATCGTGGCCACCACGGACGAGCGCGTACTCATGGCCAGCGGCGACCGGGCTTATGTGCGTGGTGAATCCGGCAAGCCGCTGCTGCGCGAGCCTGGTGAGCCCCGCCGTTTCCAGGTCTACCGCGATGCGGTGGCGCTCAAGGACCCGCTGACGGGCGACATACTGGGCTACGAGGGGCAGTACCTCGGCAAGGCAGAGCTGATTAAGGGCGAGGGCCTCGAAGAATCCTCCGATGGCCGCGGGCATACCGTTGCGGAATACGTTCCGGCCACGGTGATGCTGACCAACACCAAGGAGGACGTGCGTGCCGGGGATCGGCTGTTGCCCGCGCCGGAGCGCACTTTCTCTAGCTATGTACCGCATGCGCCGGAAACGGAAGTGGATGCGCGCGTTGTGTCGATTTACGGCAGTACCAAGGTGCGCTACGCCGCCCAGAACCAAGTGGTGACCATCAACAAGGGAATCGCCGACGGTATCGAGCCGGGCCATGTGCTGCAGATCGTGACCCAGGGCGACCGCATTCTCGACCAAACCGACCCCGACCGGGCCACGATCAAGCTGCCCAGCGAGCGCAATGGCCTGGCGATGGTGTTCCGCACCTTCGATCGTGTCTCGTACGTGCTGCTGCTGCAGCTGGGAACCGGCGTGCGCGTTGGCGACCGGCTCATCAACCCGAACTGATCGTCCCAGGCGCTTGCGATGGAGCGCAGCGAACTGGACGCCTGGCTGCGCCTGACCCTTACGCCAGGGGTGGGCAACCACACGGTGCGCCGGTTGCTCGCACTGTGTGGGTTGCCCGAGCAGGTGTTCCAGCAGCCTGCGCTATGGCATGGCCATGTAACTGCGGCCCAGGCGCGTGCGTTGTCCGGGGAGCCCGAGGGGCTGGCTGCGCTGGCCCAGACCACGTGGCAATGGCTGCACGGCGCGGCCGATGGTGTAGGGCGCAGGGTGCTCACCTTGGCGGATGCAGCATACCCGGCGCTGCTGCTGGCAACGGAAGACCCGCCGCCGCTGCTTTACGTGATGGGGCCGGAGCAGGTACTGGACCGCCCCTTGTTTTTCCCAGACCCGTGCTTGGCGGTGGTGGGCAGCCGCAGCCCCACCGCCCAGGGGGCCCTGCATGCACGTCAGTTTGCCAAGGCGCTTCGGGAGGCTGGGCTGTGCATCGTTTCCGGTATGGCTTTGGGCGTGGATGCTGCAGCGCATGAAGGTGCGCTGGAGGACGTGCCCGAGGGTTGCCTGGCGACCATCGCGGTTGTGGGTACCGGGCTCGACCGGGTCTATCCCAGCCGGCACCGCGCCTTGGCGCACCGCATCGCGCGCCAGGGCCTGCTGGTCAGCGAGTACCCTTTGGGTACGCCACCGCTGGCGGCCAATTTTCCCAAGCGCAACCGCATCATCGCCGGGTTATCGCAGGGCACGCTGGTCGTCGAGGCGGCGCTGCAATCGGGCTCCCTCATCACCGCCCGCCTGGCGGCTGAGCAGGGGCGCGAGGTGTTTGCGATCCCCGGATCCATACAGTCGCCGCAGGCCCGCGGGTGCCATGCCCTGATACGCCAGGGGGCCAAGCTGGTGGAGACGATCCAGGATGTGCTTGAGGAGCTGCAGCTGCAGGTTCCTGCAGCGGTGGCGCGGCCGACCGCCGCCGCAGAGGCCCCGCAGAGCGACGAACCACTGTTGTCCGCCATGGGCTGGGATCCGATAGGACTGGATGCACTGATCGCCCGCACGGGCATGGACGCTCCGGCCTTGCAAGTGGCGCTGCTGGAGTATGAACTCACGGGCCGGGTCGCGCGCCTGCCCGGGGGGAGTTTTCAGCGCATGGCGCTCAGTTGAGTAGCCGCTCGGGGTTGGCGTCAATTTTTGCCAGCGCGTCGCGCGTGGCGCGTACCGTCAGACCTTCTTCGTCTTGCGGCACCAGCAGGCCAGCCTGCAGATAGGCGCCCAGGCGGCGCAACTGGATCAGGTAGCAGCAGCCATCAATGGCGGCGAACAGGTGCAGTTGGTTGCGCTCGCTGCGCCAAGCGTATTGCACCTGTGCGGAGGCGCCGTTGTGGTCCAGCTGGTACCAGGCGCCTAAAGGCAGCTCCTGGGCCCAGGCCACCATGTCTTCCTGAACCGGGGCCCCGGTATCGGCAATCACCTGGATGGCCGATGCGTCGATGCCCAGCATCATCTCGATGTTGTCGTTCGACAGCGGCATGTCCCCCAGCGTGGCGTCGCCAATGAAGTCTTCCAGGTTGGCCAAGCGCTTGGCCATGGCGTCGATGTGTGCCTGTGGAATGGCGGCGGTCTTTGCCAGGAAGGCTTCAGCCAGTGTGTCGGTCAGTGCCTTGATCTGCGCATCCTGGGCCTCGCCCTCGACGCCGAGCAGCGCTAGCCCCTGGCGCAGGCGTTGCAGCAGTCCCGGCAGGCTCTGGATCACCTGGGCGCGGTCGCTGCGATGGGGTTTGGCGCTGGCCGCCCACACCAAGTCTGCGGCTGTGTGTTTGTAAGCCAGCGTGTCCGCGTGCTGGGCGCCGTCACGCACAGCGGACAGGGCCAGCACCTCGGCCCAGGTCTTGAACAGGAACTCACGGATTTCATCCCGCACCGGCATGTCTTTCAACAGGGTGCGCAGCTCAATGGTGTACTGGATTGCCAGCGTCTCGCGCTGTTCCACCTGCTGTGCCACGCTGACCAACTTCGCCGTCGCCTGCCCCTCGGTCAGGAATTTGGACAGGAACTTCTCAAACTCGTCATAGACGAGCTGGAACACGCGCCGCCCAGTTTCCGGGTATTGCTCGATCACCTGCACGATACGCCGTACTTCGGCTTCAAGCGCATTGCCGTTGATGGAAGAGGCATCGAACCCCATCACGCAGGCACCCATGCGGTCAATGAGGCGCCGCGCCGGGTGGTCGAGGTTGCTGAAGAACTCAGGCTCGGCCAGCGCCACGCGCAACACCGGGACCTGTAGGCGCGCGAACCAGACACGCACGGCGGAAGGAATGCGGTCTTCCGTCAGGATGCTCTGGAACATCAACGCCACCACCTCGATGATGGCTTTCTCGCTCGCGGTGGCGGCCTTCTTCTTGAGTTCGGTCGACTGTTCGCGCACCTGGCCCACGAGCTGAACCACGGCCACCGGGCTGGCATCGGGCGCCATCGCGCCCAGGTTGCTATAGAAGGTGCTGGCCTGTACGCGCTGGGCGGCCAGCGCCTGGGTCAGTGCCTGCGTGGCGGGCGGGGCCTGCACCATGTCGTAGCCGGTGACCGGCTGAACCAGCAGGCGCCTCAGTTGGGTCATCACGTTCTGGGCGCGCTGGCGTGCGCGCACCAGTGGCGCTGCCCCCATGCCCATGCCTGTCATGGGCATGCCGGGGCCGTGTGGGGCGTAGCCAGAGTGGGGGCGCAGGTGAGGCGCAACGCCCGCATGCGCGAGCGCCTGGGCCGTCATGCCGCTGGTGCTGCCCTGGCCTGAGTCCAGACCGCCTGCCATGCTGCTGCCGGTGGACGGGCCGGAGCCAGAGGGCGACGCGGCCCGGCGCACCCGTGCGCGCAGGTCGGTCTGCACCACCACGCCCCGTTCGTCGTACAGCGTATTCAGCGCCTGGTACTGGGATTGCAGCAGCTCGGCCAAAGCACGTTGCAAGGGATCGAGCACGGCCTGCAGGTCCGCGCGCAGCAGCTTGGAGCCAACCCACTGCTCGACCAGCAACTGGCAGCAGGCTTCCGGGCGCAGGATGTCCTGGCTGGAGAGTTCCTGGCCTTCGAGCTGCTGGGTGCGTTCGCGTACCGGATCGAAAACGCTGCCCACGGACTCCATCACGGCGAGTGCCATGCGGGAGGCAACGATCTTGTTCTCCACCACGTCGTCGTCCACCAAAGCCAGGGTCAGTTCTGGCCCGCTGGCCAGCGTCTGCGCCATGGGGGCAGCGGGCGCGTTCAGCGCCTTTTGCCATGCACCCGCCACGGCGCGGGCCCAGGCCTGGCGCTGGTCACGGTAGCGCTGCCAGGTATCGCGCCGGTCTTGCATTTCGCGCGTCGAGCCGGTCTGGGCAATGAGCGCGTCGAGGAATGCCAGCAGGCTCTTGTCGAGCTGCGGAATCCCGCCGCACAGCCCTTGGACAAAGCGCTGGCGCGCCAACGTGGCCAGCGGGTGTGAGGGCGGGTTCGGAGGGAGCGGCATGGCCGGTGATCCTGGCTGTTAATGCATCAGACGACGGCGCCTGCGTTGGGATCGTTGGGGTCGCTGCCCTCTTCCTTCTTGCCGGTCTTTACCAGGTCCTCGCGCTTGACGCCCAGCCACATGGCAATGGCTGCCGCCACGAACACCGAGGAGTAGATACCGAACAGGATACCGATGGTCAGCGCCAGCGCGAAATAGTGCAGGCTCGGGCCACCGAAGAAGAACATGGCAAGCACCATCGCCTCGGTCGAGGCGTGGGTGATGATGGTGCGGCTCATGGTGGAGGTGATAGCGTGGTCGATCACCTCGGCCGTGCTCAGCTTGCGGAACTTGCGGAAGGCCTCGCGGATACGGTCAAAAATCACCACCGACTCGTTCACCGAGTAGCCCAGCACGGCCAGCACACCCGCCAGCACCGACAGCGAGAACTCCCACTGGAAGAAGGCGAAGAAGCCCAGGATGATGACCACGTCGTGCAGGTTGGCGATGATGGCCGCGACGCCGAACTTCCACTCGAAGCGCAGCGCCAGGTAGATCACGATGCCCAGCACTACCATGCCCAGCGCCATCAGACCGCCGTGCACCAGTTCCTCGCCGACCTGTGGGCCAACGAATTCGGTGCGGCGCAGCTGCACGCTGTCATCCTGCGCCTTGAGCGCGGCCAGCACCTGCTCGCTTTGCTGGGCCGAGGTCACGCCCTTCTGTACCGGCAGGCGGATCATCACGTCGCGCGAGGTGCCGAAGTTCTGCACCACCACATCGGAGTAGCCCAGGCCGGCCACCGTCTCGCGCACCTTGCCGACGTCGGCCGTCTGCGTGTAGGCCACTTCCATCACGGTGCCCCCCGTGAATTCGACCGACAGGTGCAGGCCGCGTGTGACGAGGAAGAACACCGCCAGGGCAAAAGTGATGAAGGACACCGCGTTGAGCACCAACGCGTACTTCATGAACGGGATGTCTTTTTTGATGCGGAAAAACTCCATGGCTTTCCCCTTCTTCAGTTATTGCTGCCGCGTGCAGCCACGGAACGCAGCTCGGAGGTGTCCTCAGGCTTCCACACCTGGCCGATGGCCACGCTCTTAAGCTTCTTGCGGCGGCCATACCAGAGGTTGACCAGCCCGCGCGAGAAGAACACGGCCGAGAACATGCTGGTGAGGATGCCGATGCAGTGCACCACGGCGAAGCCGCGCACCGGGCCGGAGCCGAAGGCCAGCAGCGCCAAACCGGCGATCAGCGTGGTCACGTTCGAGTCCAGGATGGTGGCCCAGGCGCGCTCGTAGCCGGCGGCAATCGCCGCCTGCGGCGTCACGCCGGCACGCAGCTCCTCGCGGATGCGTTCGTTGATGAGCACGTTCGAGTCGATGGCCACCCCCAGCGCCAGTGCCATGGCGGCAATGCCGGGCAGCGTCAGCGTGGCCTGCAGCATCGACAGGATGGCGATCAGCATCAGCACGTTGACCGACAGCGCGATGGTGGAGAACACGCCGAACAGCATGTAGTACACGCACATGAACGCAGCGATCGCCACCATGCCCCAGACCACCGAGTTGATACCGCGCGCGATGTTGTCGGCGCCCAGGCTCGGGCCAATGGTGTATTCCTCGATGATTTCCATCGGCGCAGCCAGCGAGCCGGCGCGCAGCAGCAGCGCGGTGTCGTTGGCTTCCACGGTGGTCATGCGGCCCGAAATTTGCACGCGGCCGCCGCCGATCTCGGAACGGATCACCGGCGCCGTGACGACCTCGCCCTTGCCCTTCTCGAACAGCACGATGGCCATGCGCTTGCCAACGTTCTCGCGCGTAATGTCCTTGAAGATGCGCGAGCCCTTGGCGTCGAGCACCAGGTTCACGGTCGGCTCCTGCGTCTGGCCATCGAAGCCAGGCTGGGCATCGGTAAGGTTCTCGCCCGTCAGCACCACCTGCTTCTTCACGATCACGGCCATGCCGTTGCGGTCGAGGTACTTCTCATCGCCGAACGGCACCGGGCCGCTGCCCAGCTCGGCGGCGCGGGCCTCGGTGGATTCGTCAACCATGCGCACTTCCAGCGTTGCCGTGCGGCCCAGGATGTCCTTGGCCTTGGCCGTGTCCTGCACGCCGGGCAGCTGCACCACGATGCGGTCCAGCCCTTGCTGCTGGATCACCGGCTCGGCCACGCCCAGCTCGTTGATCCGGTTGTGCAGCGTGACCATGTTCTGCTTCAGCGCCTGCTCCTGCACCTTGCGCAGGGCCTCGGGCTTGATGGTGGCGCGCAGCTTGAAGCCGTCGCCGTCCGGGCCGGTGGTGGCCACCAGATCGGGGAACTGGTCGGCCACCAGGTTGCGCGCGGCCGTCAGCGTGGCCTCGTCGCGCACCTTGATCTCCACGGCCTGGCCGTCGCGGCCGATGCCGCCGTGGCGGATGTTCTTCTCGCGCAGGCTGGTGCGCAGGTCGCCGGCGAAGGACTCGGCCTTCTTGGTCAACGCTGCCTGCATGTCCACCTGGAGCATGAAGTGCACGCCGCCGCGCAGGTCCAGGCCCAGGAACATGGGCTGCGCGTGCAGGGCCTTGAGCCAGGCGGGCGAGCGCGAAACCAGGCCCAGCGCGATGATGTAGGGCGGGTCGCTGGCGTCGGGCACCAGGGCCTTCTGCAGCACGTCCTTGGCCTTGAGCTGGGTGTCGGGCGTGTCGAAGCGCGCGCGCACCGAGTTGCCGTCGAAGCTCACGCTGTCGGGCGTCACGCCCGCCGCCTTGAGCGCCTCTTCCACGCGGGCCTGGACGGCGGTATCGACCTTGATGGTGGCCTTGGCCGACGAGACCTGCACGGCAGGTGCCTCGCCGAAGAAATTGGGCAGGGTGTACAGCGCACCCACCAGCAGCGCGATGACCAGGATCGCGTACTTCCAGACCGGATAACGGTTCATGATGGCGCTCTTAGCTCACTGGAAACAGTGTGGTGGAGGCGGCCGCCTGCGCGCCCTGCCCCCGGGTCAACAAAACGGCGATTACTTGATCGTGCCCTTGGGCAGCACCTGCGCCACGGCGCTGCGCTGGATCTGCACTTCCACGCCCTGGGCGATCTGGATGTACAGCACACCCTCGGACAGGCGCGTCACCGTGCCCAGGATGCCACCGGCCGTAGCCACTTCGTCGCCCTTGGAGAGGGCATCGATCATGGCGCGGTGTTCCTTCTGGCGCTTCATCTGCGGACGGATCATGACGAAGTACAGCACCACGAACATCAGCACCAGTGGCAGCATGCCCGTGAGCTGGGACATCATGTCGCCGCCACCGGCAGCGGCTGCGGGCGCGGTCTGTGCAAAGGCAGAAGAAATAAACACGGGGATAACTCCACAACGGATGTGTAAGACAAAAAGGGCTTGCCCCAGACCAAGGGCGGGGCAGGGTAACAGAGCATTGTATGCGGCACCAGTTCCCCGGCCCCTGCGCTCCGGGGTTACTCCGGGGGGATTTATTTTTTAAGCAAAAAGAGCTTCCAGCGCATGACAGGCAAGCGCTGGAAGCTCTTTTTTTAATAGCAATCGGTCAGGCCGAGGCGCGGCTGTCCTGGCGCCATTGCTGCATCAGGCGCTCCCACTGCGCGCGCGCGGCCTTCAGGTGGCGCTCCTTCACGTGGCCAAAACCGCGGATGTCTTCGGGAATGCGGGCGATCTGCACTGCCAGCGCCAGATTGCTGGCGTTCAGACCCGCCAGCAGCTCTTCGATGCAGGCGCGGTACTCGGTGATCAGCGCACGCTCGGTGCGCCGCTCCTCGGTCTTGCCGAAAATGTCCAGCGCGCCGCCACGCAGGCCCTTCAGGCGTGCCAGCCAGGTGAAGGCTGTGCGCATCCACGGGCCGTAGGGCTTCTTGACCAGTTCGCCCTTGTCGTTGCGCTGGGCGGTCAGGGGCGGCGCCATGTGGTGCACCACGCGGTAGTCGCCCTCGAACATGTCGGCCAACTTTTGCGTGAAGGCCGCGTCGGTGTGCAGGCGGGCCACCTCGTACTCGTCCTTGTAGGCCATGAGTTTGAACAGGTAGCGCGCCACGGCTTCGCTCAGGCGCGTGCCACTGCCCAGACGGGCTTCAGCGGCCTGCACCTGGTCGACGAAGGCCTTGTACTGCGCGGCGTAGGCACTGTCCTGGTAGCCAGTGAGGAACGCCACGCGCTGGGCCACCATCTCCGCCAGGCCAGGCTTTTTGACGAACTGGATGACCTGCGCCGCCTGGAACAGTGCCTGCACGGCCGCGAGGTCGTGCGCGCAGCGGCGGCCCCATTCAAACGCGGCCTGGTTGTTTTCCACCTGCACGCCGTTGAGCTCCATGGCGCGCATCAGCGATGCATGGGTCAGCGGGATGCGGCCCTTCTGCCACGCGTAGCCCAGCAGCAGCGGGTTGGTGTAGATGCTGTCGCCCAGCAGCTGGGTGGCGACCTGCTCGGCATCGAAGCTGCCCACGGCGCCTTCGCCCAGCGCGCTGGCGATGGCCGTGTCGCAATGCGCGTCCGGGAACTGCCAGTTGGGGTTGTTCACGAACGACGCGGTGGGCGTGCGGTGCGTGTTCAGCGCCACAAAGGTGCGGCCGGGCTGCAGCACGGCCAGCGTGGCCTTGTTGGCGGCCACGATGGCGTCGCAGCCAATCACCAAGTCGGCCTTGGCGGTATCGACCTTGGTGGTGTAGATG
>Ga0222428_100576_pt1 | contig 11199 bp, 9 predicted proteins | sample 2B5Ametagenome_FD_182471 | JGI IMG/M metagenome (GOLD analysis project Ga0222428, IMG submission 182471) | Enriched microbial communities from leaf-cutter ant dump, University of Wisconsin, Madison, United States - 2B5A (version 2) | ecosystem: Environmental > Terrestrial > Nest > Insects nest >...
GAGCCTGCCACCGAGCTGGAGCGCCGCGTGCTCGGCCTGATGGAGCAGGTGCTGAGCCTGCCCGGCCTGAGCATGGAGGACGACTTCTTCGCGCTCGGCGGCCACTCGCTGCTGGCGGCGCGCCTGACGGCGATGCTCGGGCGCGAGTTCGACATGAAGCTGTCGCTGGCGACCCTGTTCGAGTCGCCCACCGCCGCGCGCCTGGCGCGCGCCATCGAGGCGCTGCGCGCCGGCGGCAAGGCGACGGCGCTGGAACGGATCGCGCAGCGCGCCGACCAGCGCAGCGCGCCGCTCACGCCGCAGCAGGAGCGCATCCGCTTCATCGAGACGATGTACCCCGGCCGCGCGGTCTACAACGGCCCCTCGGCCCACCGCTTCACCGGCGCGCTGGACATCGCGCGCTTCCACGAGGCGCTGCGCGCGATCGTGCGCCGGCAGGCCACGCTGCGCACCCGCGTCGGCATCGATCCGCACACCGGCGCGCCGGTGCAGGAGGTGCTGGCGGAACTGGACCCGGCGCTGGAGGTGGTGGACCTGCGCGACCTGCCCGCCGACGCGCGCGAGGCGCGGCTGCAGGCGCTGATGCAGGCCGGCGCGGACGCGCCCTTCGACATCCACCAGGGCCCGCTGTTCCGCTTCTCCCTGTACCGCCTGGCCGACGAGGAGCACGCCTTCCTCTTCGTCCCGCACCACCTGATCTGGGACGGCTGGTCCTTCGACCTGTTCCAGGCCGAGCTGTCGGAGACCTACCGCGCGCTGGCCGCCGGCCGCGCGCCGGAGCTGCCGGCGCTGGCCGTGAGCTACGGCGACTACGCGGCCTGGTTCGCCCAGTGGCTGGAGTCGCCCGAGTGCGCCCGCCAGCTCGCCTTCTGGAAGCAGCGCTTCGCCCAGGCGCCGCGACCCGCGGCGCTGCCGACCGACCTGCCCCGCCGCGCCGGCATGACCGGCGCCGGCGGCAACCTGTGGGTGCGCGTCGACCAGCCGCTGGCCGAGCGGCTGCGCGAGGCGGCGCGCGGGCACGACGTCACCCTCAGCATGCTGTGCCTGGGCGTCTACGCGCTGATGATGGCGTCGCTCAGCCCGAACGGCTCGATCGTCGTCGCCACGCCGGTGCGCGGGCGCGAGCAGCCGGGGCTGGAGCCGGTGATGGGCTTCTTCAACAACGTCCTGCCCCTGCCCTTCACGCTCGACCGCGGCCTGGACCTGGGCGGCTTCGTGCAGCAGCTCAAGCGCGAGCTGGTGGCGGCGATGGACCACCAGCAGGTGCCCTTCGAGCGCGTGGCCACCGAGCCCGAGTTCGCGGAGCGGGTGCAGGGCGCCGGGCTGTACCAGGCGCTGTTCTCCTTCCAGGACGCGCGCGCCCGCCCGGCCGACATCGGCGGCCTGGGGCACCGCCAGATCCACCTGCGCCAGCAGGCCGCGACCGACGACCTGGGCCTGTGGCTGATGGACAAGCCCAACGGCCTGGAAGGCGCCATCAACTACAACGCCGACATCTACCTGCCCGAGACCGGCGAGGCCCTGTGCCAGCGCTACATGGAGCTGCTCGCCGCCGTGGCGGCCGACCCACGCGCCCCGCTGGCGGCACTGCTGGACGCGCCCGCCTCGCGCGCCGCGGCGCACCTGCGGGCGCTGGTCGAACGCTCGGCCGAGGCGCCGGCAGCCGCCGAGGCCGCCCCGGCACAGGCCGCGCAGGCCGCGGCGCTGCTGCAGCCTGAGCAGGCCGAGCTGGCGCAGGTCTGGGCGAGCGTCATCGGCATCGACGTGAACGAGATCCGGCCCTCCGACACCTTCTTCGACCTGGGCGGCGATTCGCTGATGGCGATGCGGGTGATCCAGCAGGCGGAGGCAGCCATGGGCCTGCGCATCGAGCCGCGGCGCTACGTCTTCGAGACGCTGGCGCAACTGGCGGCCACGCCGCGCACCGCGGTGCCGGCAGCGGCAGCCGCCGTGGCGGCGCCCGGCGCGGCGAAGCGGGGCCTGCTGTCGCGCCTGTTCGCGGGCCGCGGCCAGTGAGCGGCATGCACCGCCTCGCGACACCGATCGACAGCCCCTGGCCGGGTTGCCGGCTCTGGCGCGTCGACCTGACGCAGCCGGTGCCGGCCGAGGCGATCGCCCGGCTGTCGGCGCAGGAGCGCGCACGCGCCGATGCCTTCGTCTTCGAGCAGGACCGCCGGCGCTACCTGTGCGCCCATGCGGCGCTGCACGGCATCCTCTGCGCGGTGCGCGGCCCCCGCCGCGCCGCCCTGGCCGCCGAATGGCGCACCGGCCCCTTCGGCAAGCCGGCGCTGGCCGACGCGGCGCCGCACTTCAACCTCAGCCACAGCGGCGCGACGGGCGTGGTGGCGGTGTCCGACTCGCACGAGGTGGGCGTCGACATCGAGCTGCTGCGGCCGGTGCCGGAGGCGCTGGACCTGTCCGCCGCGTATTTCCGCGCCGCGGAGCATGCGGCGCTGCAGGCCCTGCCGCCCGCCCTGCGCGCCGTGGCCTTCCTGCGCGCCTGGACCCGCAAGGAGGCCGTGCTCAAGGCCGTGGGCACCGGCCTCGGGCTGGACCCGCAGACACCGCACACCGGCCTCGACGGCAACCTCGCGCGCGTGCAGGCCCCGGCCCCATCGGGCCGGCAGGCCATGGTGGAGCTGGCCACGCTCGAGCTGCCCGGTGCCATCGTGTCCGTGGCGCGCTGCGCCGTCCGCGCGCCGGCACCCGTCTTCGCGGAGGCCGTGCCCGCATGACGCCGCTGACCTTCGGGCCCGCCGGGCGCCGCCTGTTCGGCATCTTCCATGCGCCGGCGACCGGCCTGGCACCGGCCTCGGCGGTGCTGCTGTGCCCGCCGATGGGGCAGGAGCTGTTCCGCGTGCAGCGCTTCCTGCGCGTGCTGTCGGACCGGCTGGCGCGCGCCGGCGTGGCCGTGCTGCGCTTCGACTACCACGGCACCGGCGACTCGCCCGGCGACGACGAGGACGGCGACATGGCGGGCTGGCAGGACGACGTCGCGGCCGCTCATGCCGAGCTGCGGCGCCGCGCCGGCGCCGTCCCGGTGGCCTGGTGCGGCGCCCGGCTCGGCGCCACGCTCGCCGCCGCCGCCGCGCACGCCGCGGCGCAGGGCCCGCAGCACCTGCTGATGTGGGACCCGGTCCTCGACGGCGGCGCCTACCTGCGCGCGCTGCGCGAGGCCCATGCCTCGGTGCTGATCAAGAGCTTCTGCCTGCCGGTGTCCGGGCTGCGCCGGCGCCTGGCCGCCGAGCCCGAGGCCTTCGCCGAAGGCCCGCTGGGCTACGGCATGTCCGAGACGCTGCGGCGCCAGCTGCGCGAGCTGGCGCCCTACCACGTCACGCTCTCGCCCTCGCACGAGACGACGGTGATGGCGATGCCCTGCGACATGGTGGCCCACGCCTGGGCGCAGGCGCTGCGCGCGCAGGACCTGCCCGTCGGATGGGTGCCCTTCGAGCACACCTGGGGCTGGACCGAAGACCAGCAGCGGCCCGGCCAGGCCACGATGGTGCCGGCCGAACCGCTGCAGCAGCTGTTGCAGCGGCTGCGCGCGCCCGCCGGCGCGATGCATCTCACCGTGGACACGACCGCATGACCGAGACCCCCGTTCGCTTCGGCCCCGAGGCCACCCGCCTCATGGGCGTGCTGACCACCCCCGACACGGTGCCCTCCGTGCCGCTGGCCTGTCTGCTGGTCAACCAGGGCGCCGGCCACCGCATCGGGCCGGCGCGCATCAACGTCAAGCTGGCTCGCCGGCTGGCGCGGCACGGCATCAGCAGCATCCGGCTCGATCTGGCCGGCCTGGGCGACAGCGACGCGCCCGGCGGCGGCCTGGGCTACATCGAGCAGGGCGTGGCCGACCTGCAGGGCGCCATGAACCTGGTCGAGACGATGACCGGCATCCGACGCTTCCTGCACATCGGGCTGTGCATGGGCGGTGTGTACGGCGCGGTGCTGGGCGGGCAGGACGCGCGCCTGGCCGGCCTGCTGATGTTCGACAGCTTCGCCTTCCCGGGCCGGCGCGCCCGGCTCGAGCTGGCGCTGCGCCGCATCCTGGGACTGTCCTTCAACGCCTCGCTGCGCGAGAAGATCGCCAACTCGCTGCGCGGGCGCTTCGTCGCGCGCGGCGGCCAGATCGCCGAGGCGCCGGCGCCGGACGACTTCGTGCAACGCTTCCGTACCGCCATGACCGCCCTGGCCGAGCGCAGCGTGCCGGTCTTCATGCTCTCGTCGGGCAGCCTGCACGTGGCGGACCGCCGCCGCGACCAGCTGGGCGCCCTGGCCGACGAGTCCTTCGCGCAGAACATCGAGTACCACTTCGACGCCGCGCTCGACCACACGCTGGTGACGCTGGAATCGCAGCGCGCCTTCCTCGACCTGGCCTGCGACTGGGCGCAGCGCGTGACGCAGCGCGCCGTGGCCGCGCCGGTGAGCACGCTGGCGGCCGGGCGGGCCGGCAGCCGCCACGTGCCCGCGCTGGCCAACTGCTGAGGGCGGCGGTTCGGCACCGGAATCGCCGGCGGCGTCCGGGCGGCGGGCGCGCTCCTAGAATCGCGGGTTGCCAGCCTCTGGATGTACCCCATGAACCGCTGCCCCGCCCCCCACGATTCCCCTGCCCGCCCGACCCGCACCGCCGTCCTGGTGGCGGCTGCCGCACTGGTGCTGGCCGCTGCGCCGGCGCATGCGCAGTTCCAGGTCCAGACCCAGAACGAGGCCGCCATGGGCGGCCGCAACTTCCCCATCAACACGCTGCGCGGCAGGCTGGTCATCACCGGCTTCCCGGAGGCCGCGCTGGACGGCCGGCCCGAGCGCCTGGCGCCGGGCGCGCGCATCCGCAACCCGCAGAACATGATCGTGCCGCCGGCCACCCTCACCGGGCAGGACCTGGCGGTCAACTACCGGCGCGACGCGGCCGGCCTGGTCAGCGAGGTGTGGATCCTCACGCCGACCGAGGCCGCCGCCGAGCGCGAGGCGGCGAACAAGCCCTTCCTGAACTTCTGGCCCTTCACCACGAAGGCGCAGAACGAGTAGCCGCGCCGGCTGGGACCGTGACCGCCCGCCCCGCGGGCGGCGCACGCCATGGATTCACCGCAACCGCCACGGGAGCTGCCGCATGACCCGCAAAGTTTTCATCAAGACCTTCGGCTGCCAGATGAACGAGTACGACTCGGACAAGATGGCCGACCTGCTGGCCGCCGCCGAGGGCTACGAGCCCACGCAGGACGTGGAGCAGGCCGACCTGATCCTGTTCAACACCTGCTCGGTGCGCGAGAAGGCGCAGGAGAAGGTGTTCTCCGACCTGGGCCGCGTGCAGCACCTGAAGGCGCGCGGCGTGAAGATCGGCGTGGGCGGCTGCGTGGCCAGCCAGGAGGGCGCGGCCATCATCGAGCGCGCGCCCTACGTGGACGTGGTGTTCGGCCCGCAGACGCTGCACCGCCTGCCCGAGATGCTGGCGCGGCGCGACGCCGAGAAGCGCCCGCAGGTCGACATCTCCTTCCCCGAGATCGAGAAGTTCGACCACCTGCCGCCGGCGCGGGTGGAGGGCGCCACCGCCTTCGTCTCGATCATGGAAGGCTGCTCCAAGTACTGCAGCTACTGCGTGGTGCCCTACACCCGCGGCGAGGAAGTCAACCGCCCGCTGGACGACGTGCTGGTGGAAGTGGCCGGCCTGGCCGACCAGGGCGTGAAGGAGGTGACGCTGCTGGGCCAGAACGTGAACGCCTACCGCGGGAAGATGGGCGGCACCGGCGAGATCGCCGACTTCGCGCTGCTGATCGAGTACATCGCCGAGATCCCGGGCATCGAGCGCATCCGCTACACCACCAGCCACCCGAACGAGTTCACGCCGCGCCTGATCGAGGTGTACGGCAGGGTGCCGCAGCTCGTGAGCCACCTGCACCTGCCGGTGCAGCACGGCAGCGACCGCATCCTGATGGCGATGAAGCGCGGCTACACGGCCATGGAATACAAGAGCACGATCCGCAGGCTGCGCGCCGTGCGCCCGCAGCTCGCGCTGTCGAGCGACTTCATCGTCGGCTTCCCCGGCGAGACGGAGGAGGACTTCGCGAAGATGATGAAGCTCATCGACGACGTGGGCTTCGACTCGAGCTTCTCCTTCATCTTCAGCCCGCGCCCGGGCACGCCGGCGGCCCAGCTCCCCGACGACACGCCGCACGCGGTGAAGCTCGCGCGCCTGCAGCACCTGCAGAAGACCATCGACGACAACGTGAAGCGCCTGTCGGAAGCGCTGGTGGGCACCACCCAGCGCGTGCTGGTGGAAGGCCCGTCGAAGAAGAACCCGGCCGAGCTGATGGGCCGCACCGACTGCCACCGCGTCGTCAATTTCGAGGCGCCGCCCCGGCTGGCGGGGCAGATGGTGGAGGTGCGGATCACCCGCGCGCTGTCGCACACGCTGCGCGGCGAGGTCGTCACGCGCGAGCTGCTGGCGGCATGACGAGCGCCGCCCGGCCGCTCCGAAGGCGCTCTCGCCCGCAGTCCGCAGGACGGAGGGTGCTTCGATGACCTCGCGCCGCGCCCGCGGCTCGTTCCAGCAGCTGCTGCTGTTCGCCTTCCTGCTCATCACGGCGCTGCTGGTGGGCGTGTCGCTGCGCGCGCTGGTGCAGTACGACCGGCTGATGGTTCAGAGCCGCGACGCCGCCAAGCGCGCGCTGCAGCTGTCGGGCGCGGCGCAGTCGCTGGCCGAGCGCAGCGCGGTGATGGAGCGGTCCGGCCGCCAGTCGCTGGTGCTCAACGACGCCGTGCTGCGCCGCCGCTTCGGCGAGGCCGCGCACGATGCGCAGGGCGTGGTGCAGCAGCTGGTGGACAACGGCATGCTGCCGCAGTCGGCCGAGGCCTGGCGCACGCAGCTGGACGTGATCGAGGGGCTGATGAACGGCCCGTCCGACACCGCCCTCTCGCGCGAGACCTCGATGGCGGTGCAGTTCCGCGAGCTGGACGCGCTGAACACGCAGATCGCGCAGCAGGCGCAGTTCCTCATCGAGACGCAGAACAACGCGCTGGCCGAGCGGCTGGAGCGCGCGCGCCGGCGCCTGATGCAGCAGGTGCTGGCCGCCAGCGCGCTGGCGGTGGCGATGGCGCTGGCCTTCGGCATCTGGCTGGCGCGGCCCTTCAAGCGGCTGGAGCGCGCCATCCACGGCCTGGGCGAGAACCGGCTGGACGAGCCCATCGACATCCGCGGCCCGGCCGACGTGCGCCGCGTGGCGCAGGAGCTGGACTGGCTGCGCCTGCGCCTGACCGAGCTGGACGCGGACAAGGCACGCTTCCTGCGGCATGTCTCGCATGAACTCAAGACCCCGCTGGCCGCCCTGCGCGAAGGCGTCTCGCTGCTGGAGGAAGGCGTGACCGGCCAGCTCAGCCCGGCGCAGCGCGAGGTGGTGCAGATCCTGCAGCAGAACACGGTGGCGCTGCAGGGGCAGATCGAGGCGCTGCTGCGCTTCAACGCGGCCGCCTTCGAGGCGCGCCAGCTCAACCGCCAGCGCACGCCGCTGCTGCCGCTGATCGAGCAGCAGATCGAGGCGCAGCGCCTGCAGTGGCAGGCCGCTGGCCTCGCAGTGCGCGCCGAGGGCGAGCCGGTGGCGGTGTCGGTCGACCCGGTGAAGCTCGGCACCGCGCTGGGCAACCTGCTGTCCAACGCGATCCGCTTCTCGGCGCGCGGCGGCACCATCGCCTTCCACGTCTCCAGCACGCCCTCGCTGGCCGTCATCGAGGTCGCCGACGCCGGCCCCGGCGTGTCGGAGCGGGACCGGGACCGCATCTTCGAGCCCTTCTTCCGCGGCGAACGCCAGCCCGAGCATGCGGTCAAGGGCACGGGCATCGGGCTTTCGATAGTGCAGGAGTACATTGCGGCTCATGGTGGGCGCATCGAACTGCTGCCCAGCGGCCCCGGCGCGCGCTTCCGCATCGAGCTGCCGCGCAACGCTTGACATGACACACCCCCCAACTTCGCGGACCCCGCTCCGCTTCGCCGCTGCATCGGCCGCCGCCCTGGCGCTGATGCTGGCCGCCTGCACCACGCCGGCGCCGGCACCCGCGCCGCCGCCGCCCCCGCCGCGGATCAGCGCCCCGCCGCCGCCCCCGCCGGTGATGCCGGTCGAGGCCGAGCCGCAGGCGCCCGCCACGCAACTGATGCCGCCGCTGCCCGGCCCGATCGGCGCCATGCTCGCCTACGCCGACCGGGTGCGCGGCCTGCCGGGCGGCGAGCTGAACGCCGAGATCGCGCGCCTGGGCGAGCCGAACGACCCTGCCACCCAGATGCAGCTGGGCCTGGCGCTGGCGCAGACGCGCAACCCGCCTGACCTGGCGCGCGCCGCCGGCCTGATGCAGCGGGTGGCCGGCAATGCCTCGCCCGAGGGGCTGTCGCTGGCGCCGCTGGCGCGGCTGCTGGCCGCGCGCTACCTGGAGCAGCGCCGCGTGGAGGACGACCGCGACCGCCAGGTGCAGCAGCTCAAGGACGCGCAGCGCCGCATCGACCAGCTCAACGACCGCATCGAGGCGCTGCGCGCTATCGAACGCAGCTTCGCGCGCCCGCCCGCGCCGCCGCCGCCCGCCAACGGAGGGGCCCGGCCATGAGCGCCGACCGGCCGTTCCGAAGGCGCTCGCACCCGCAGTGCGAAGCACGGAGGGTAGTTCAGTGAGCGAAGCCACGGCCAAGGGCGCCCGCATCCTGGTCGTCGACGACGACCCGGACCTGCTGCGGCTGCTGTCGCTGCGGCTGACCGGCGCCGGCTACCAGGTCACGGCCGTCACCTCGGCCGAATCGGCGCTCACCCAACTGGAGATCGAGCACCCGCGCCTGGTGCTCAGCGACGTGCGGCTGCCCGGACGCGACGGCCTGCAGCTCTTCGACGAGATCCGCAAGCGCCACCCCGCGCTGCCGGTGATCCTGCTGACCGCGCACGGCACCATCCCCGACGCGGTGGAGGCCACCTCGCGCGGCGTCTTCACCTACCTGACCAAGCCCTACGAGCCGCGCGAGCTGCTCGACAAGATCGGCCAGGCGCTGGCCCTGGGCGCGCCGGCCGCCACGCCCGCCGCCGCCGGCGACGAGACCTGGCGCAGCGAGATCGTCAGCCGCTCCAGCCGCATGGCCGAGGTGCTGGCCGAGGCGCGCATGGTCGCCCAGTCCGACGCCAGCGTGCTGCTGCGCGGCGACTCCGGCACCGGCAAGGAGGTGCTAGCGCGCGCCATCCACAAGGCCAGCGCGCGGGCGAAGAAGCCCTTCGTCGCCGTCAACTGCGGCGCGATCCCCGAGGCGCTGCTCGAATCCGAGCTGTTCGGCCACGTCAAGGGCGCCTTCACCGACGCCCACGCGAACCACAAGGGCCTGTTCCAGCAGGCCGACGGCGGCACGCTGATGCTCGACGAGATCGGCGACATGCCGCCTGCCCTGCAGGTCAAGCTGCTGCGCGTGCTGCAGGAGCGCGCGGTGCGTCCGGTGGGCGCCACCCAGGCCATCGCGGTGGACGTGCGCATCATCTCCGCCACCCACCGCGACCTGGACGCCGCCATGGCCGCCGGCCAGTTCCGCGAGGACCTGTACTACCGCCTGAACGTCGTCACCCTGACGCTGCCCTCGCTGGCCGACCGGCGCGAGGACATCCCGCTCCTGGCCAACCACTTCCTGCACAAGCTGGCCGGCAAGTACGGCAAGCGCCTCTCCGGCTTCGCGCCCGAGGCGCTGAAGGCGCTGACCACCGCGCCCTGGCCGGGCAACGTGCGGCAGCTCTTCAACGTGGTGGAGCAGGTGTGCGCGCTGTCCAGTTCGCCCCTGATCCCGCTGGCGCTGGTGCAGCGGGCGCTGCGGGTGCCCACGGTGGAAGTGCTCACCTATGCGGATGCCAAGCAGCGCTTCGAGCGCGAGTACCTGGTGGGCCTGCTCAAGCTGACCGACGGCAACGTCGCCGACGCCGCCCGGCTGGCGGACCGCAACCGCACCGAGTTCTATCGCCTGCTGCAGAAGCATGCGCTCACCCCTGGCCACTTCAAGGCCGAGGCCGGATCGGCTCCCGGCGACCCTGTCGCCGAGTAGCGACAGGGTTAAGTGCTTGATTTGATTCAGTTTCATCACCACCCGCGCTCCACTTGTCGGGCGGCGGCGACAGAAACGAGGGTTTTCCGGGCCGGGCACCCGGAAACGGCCGCCGAAGCCTCTCGAAAATCGACCTAAGTGGTTGATGTGAAATAAGGTTTTCATGCTGGCACGGGCTTTGCCCCATAGCCGGCATGAACCACCTGATCAGCCCCTCTTCCGCACTGCGTCCGCAGCGCGGCGGTCTGCGTCAAAAACCCCATCTCGCCGCCGCGCGCCCGCGCGCTGCCGGCCATGCGGCTCCGTCCGGCGCCCTGAACGCCGCCGGCGCCGCCGCGGACTGCGTCTTCAAGCGCATGCCGTCCATCGGCGACACCGCCGCCCACGCCGTGTCGGCCCGCTGGTAAGGAGCAAGCCGTCCATGAAGCCGAACGACTTCTCCCACCTGAAGGTGCTCACCCCGGCCGACTTCGAGGCCGCGCCCGCGCCCTCCACCCGCAGCCCGCTGCGCGAGGAGCGCCATCCCAATTCCGTCACCGCGCCGCCGATCCACCGCGGCTCGATGGCGCCCCGCCCCTGGCGCGGCTTCTGGAACAGCATCGGCACCGCCCTGCTGCTGAAGCTGGGCGTCGGCGGCGAGCCCGCGCCCGAGGCCGTGCGCTTCCCGAAGCAGGCCTGGGAGCGCGCCGCGCGCCAGCGCCGCGCCATCTTCATCCTGCTGGCCGTGCTCAGCACGGTGGTCGCCTCCACCCTGTTCGCGCAGGTGCAGCCCGACTACGACAACAAGTTCCTCGAATGGGGCCAGATCGCCCTGTACGGCCTGCTCTCGGGCTGGGTCGTGACCGGCTTCGTGACGGCGCTGATGGGCTTCTACGTCTCGCTCTTCGGTGACAGGCAAGCCCTCTCGGCCAAGCAGGTGGCGCACCACCCGATGAACCCCGAGGCGCGCACCGCCATCATCATGCCGATCTGCAACGAGGACGTGGCCACCGTCTTCGCCGGCCTGCGCGCCACCTGCGAGTCGGTCGCCCACACCGGCCACGCGCAGCAGTTCGACGTGTTCGTGCTGTCCGACAGCTACGACCCCGAGATCGCCAAGGCCGAGCGCGCCGCGTGGGAAGACCTGCGCGCCGCGCTGGCCGAGAGCGGCAACCAGC
>Ga0222428_100577_pt1 | contig 11199 bp, 9 predicted proteins | sample 2B5Ametagenome_FD_182471 | JGI IMG/M metagenome (GOLD analysis project Ga0222428, IMG submission 182471) | Enriched microbial communities from leaf-cutter ant dump, University of Wisconsin, Madison, United States - 2B5A (version 2) | ecosystem: Environmental > Terrestrial > Nest > Insects nest >...
CGCTGCAGGTCGGCCAGCGCGTCGAGATCGAGCCGCCGAAGAACGACTTCCCGCTCGGTACGCACGCGGGCTGCGCGGTGCTGGTGGCGGGCGGCATCGGCATCACGCCGCTGGCCAGCATGGCGGCCGCGCGCCGTGCCGCCGGGCTGCCGGTGCGGATGCTCTACGCCGGCCGCAGCCGCGCGCTGATGGCCTTCCTGCCCGAGCTGCAGGCGCTGCTGGGCGAGTCGCTGGCCGTGCACGCCGACGAGGAGCGCCAGGGCGCGCCGCTGGACGTGGCCGTGCTGCTCGACGGCTGCGCGGCAGAGGACCAGCTCTACGTCTGCGGCCCGCGCGCGATGCTCGACGCCGTGCTCGCCGCCGCCGACGCGCGCGCCTGGCCGCGCGAGCGCGTGCACTTCGAGCTGTTCACCGCACCGGTGGCCGCCGCGGGCGACCAGCCCATCGATGTCGTGCTGGCGCAGAGCGGCCAGCAGTTCACCGTGCCGGCCGGCCAGTCCATCCTCGACTGCCTGATCGAGCACGGCTGCGACCCGCTGTTCGACTGCAAGCGCGGCGAATGCGGCGTGTGCTCCGCCGCCGTCGTCGAAGGCGAGCCGGAGCACCGCGACTACTTCCTCAGCGATGCCGAGAAGGCCGGCGGCAAGGTGATGCAGATCTGCGTCTCGCGCGCCAAGGGCCGGCGCCTCGTGCTCGACCTCTGATTCCTCCCCCCACCCCTCCTGGAGCCCCGCGATGAAGTCCTCCCTGCTGTCCCGCCGCCAAGTGCTCTCCCTGCTGCCGCTGGCCGCGGCGCCCACGCTGGCCCTGGCCGACGCCAAGCCCGTCGAATGGGTCGTCGGCTACGCGCCCGGCGGCGGTTCCGACACCGTGGCGCGCATGCTGGCCGAGGCCATGGGCAAGTCCATGGGCCAGGGCTTCATCGTCACCAACAAGCCCGGCGCCGGCTCGAACATCGCGGCCGACTACGTGGCCAAGGCGCGCGACCCGGAACACACCGTGTTCACCGCGGACTCCGCCGTCATCGCCGCCAACCCCTTCCTCTACAGCAAGCTGGCCTACAACGCGGAGAAGGATTTCGCACCGGTGGGCACCATCGCCCGCTTCCCGCTGGTGCTGGTGGTGAACCCGAACGCGCAGCCGAAGAACCTCAGGGAGTTCATGGCCTGGGTGCGCAGCGACCCCAAGGGCATGGGCTACGGCAGCCCGGGCACCGGCAGCCCGCACCACCTGGCCACCGAGCTGTTCCGCCAGCAGACGGGGCTGAACCTCACCCACGTGCCCTACCGCGGCGCCGCGCCGGCCATCGCCGACGTGATCGGCGGGCAGTTGCCCTTCATGTTCGTCGACACCTCCAGCGGCGGCTCGTTCATCACCTCCGGCAAGGTGCGCGCCATCGGCGTGGCCAACGCCGGGCGCCTGGCCACGATGCCCGACATCCCGACGCTGGCCGAGCAGGGCCTGCCCGGCTTCGAGGCCTCCGCGTGGCAGGCGCTGGTCGCGCCGGCCGGCATCGGCGCCGCGACGGTGAAGACGCTGAACAAACACCTGGTGGACGCGCTGAACTCCACCGAGGTGCGCGCCCGCATGCAGGTGCTGGGCATCGAGCCGCTGCCCGGCACGCCGGACGAGCTGGCGCGCTTCGCCGCCGCGGAGCGCACGCGCTGGGGCCGCGTGGTGCGCGAGGCCAACATCCGGCTCGACTGACCGGGGCGCGCCATGGACCGCTACCGCGACAACCCCGACGCCATCGCCGCGCTGGTGCGCGACACCGAGGTGCACAAGGACTGCTACATCGACCCGGAGGTCTTCGCGCTGGAGATGCAGCACCTGTTCGCCAACACCTGGGTCTACGTGGGCCACGCCAGCCAGGTGCCCAGGCCCGGCGACTACTTCGCGACCACGGTCGGCGATCAGCCGGTGGTGATGGTGCGCCACACCGACCAGAGCATCAAGGTCCTGTACAACCGCTGCGCGCACAAGGGCGTGAAGGTCGCGCCCGACGGCTGCGGCAGCACCGGCAAGTTCTTCCGCTGCCCCTACCACGCCTGGACCTACCGCACCGACGGCAAGCTGCTGTCCATCCCGCTCAAGAAGGGCTACGAGAACACCGGTTTCGAGGCCTGCGAGGCCAGCACCGGCCTGGCCGCCGTGGGCGCGGTGCACACCTACCGCGACTTCGTCTTCTGCCGCCTGAACCCCGAGGGCATCGGCTTCGAGGACTTCTTCGGCCCCTCGCTCTCGACGCTGGACAACATGGTCGACCGCTCGCCCGAGGGCCGGCTGGAAGTGGCCGGTGGCGTGATGCGCTACCTGCATCGCTGCAACTGGAAGATGCTGGTCGACAACCAGACCGACACCTGCCACCCGATGGTCGCGCACGAGTCCTCGGCCGGCACCGCGGTCAAGGTCTGGGAGAACGCGCCGGCGGGCACGCCCAAGCCGATGGCGGTGGAACTGTTCGCGCCCTTCGTCAGCCCCTACGAGTTCTTCGAGAACATGGGCATCCGCGTCTGGCCCAACGGGCACGGCCACACCGGCGTCAGCGACTCGATCCACGCGGCGTATTCGCCCGCGCCCGGCTACTGGGAAAGCATGGTCGCCGCGTACGGCGAGGAGCGCGCCAAGGCGATCCTCGGCGACGTGCGCCACAACACGGTGTACTTCCCCAACATCATGGTCAAGGGGCCGATCCAGACGCTGCGCATCTTCCGCCCGCTGGCGGCCGACCGCACGCTGGTCGAGAGCTGGACCTTCCGCCTGGTCGGCGCGCCGGACCTGCTGCTGGAGCGCACCCTCATGTACAACCGCCTGGTCAATGCGCCCACCTCGGTGGTCGGCCACGACGACCTGGAGATGTACGAGCGCGCGCAGCAGGGCCTGGCCTCGCGCGGCTCGCAGTGGGTGAATGTCGGCCGGCTGTTCGACTCCGCGGAGAAGAGCCAGGACGAGGCCGTCACCAACGGCACCAACGAATGGCAGATGCGCAGCCAGATGCGCGCCTGGGTGCGCTTCATGACGGCGGGCATGCGCGAAGGGGTGGCGGCATGAGCACGGTGTCGCCCACCGACCAACAGCTCATCGACTTCGTCCTCGACGAAGCCGCCTTGCTCGACGACCTGCGCTTCGACGACTGGCTCGCGCTCTTCACCGAGGACGGCCACTACTGGATGCCGCTGGCCCACGGCCAGACCGACCCGCGCTTGCACGCCTCGCTGCTGTACGAGGACCGCCTGCTGCTGGAAGTGCGCATCGAGCGACTGCGCGGCGCACGCACCTTCTCGCAGCAGCCCGTGAGTCGCTGCCACCACCTGCTGCAGGTGCCGCGTGTCACGGCGCGCGACGACGCGGCCGGCCTCTACACCTGCCGCACCGCCTTCCACTACACCGAGACGCGGCAGGACGAACAGGCGCTGTACGCCGGCTGGGCCACGCACGAGTTGGTGCGGCAGGCGGACGGCGCGCTGCGCATCCGCCTCAAGCGCGTGGACCTCGTGAACTGCGACGCGGCCTTCGGAAACATGCAGCTCTTCATGTGAGGCCCGCCGTGACCGATGCCATCGAGACCTTCGCGCCCGCCGGGCGCACGCTGCCGGCGATGCTGGAACGCCAGTGCCGCCGCTTCGCCGAGCGCACGCTGCTCGTCGCCGGCGACACCCGCTGGCGCTACGCCGACGCGCTGCGCACGGCCCGGGCCATGGGCGCGGTGCTGCAGGCCGCCGGCATCCGCGCCGGCGACCGCGTGGCGCTGATGTGCGGCAACCGCGCCGAGTTCCTGCAGACCTTCCTCGGCTGCGCCTGGATCGGCGCCGTGACGGTGCCCATCAACACCGCCGCGCGCGGCGCCGCGCTGCGGCACATCCTCGCCAACTCCGGCGCGCGGCTGTTCGTCGCCGAGGCCGAGGGCCTGGCCGCGCTGCGCGGCCTGGACGGCCGGGCCGGCCTGCCGCTGGAGTGCGTGTGGCGCGTCGATGCGCCGGAAGAAGCCGGCACCGAGCGCTTCCCCGGACCGGGCGATGCGCTCGCCGAGGCGGCGCCGGTGCAGCCCGGCGACACGCTGGCCATCCTCTACACCTCCGGCACCACGGGCCTCTCCAAGGGCGTGTGCTGCCCGCACGCGCAGTTCTACTGGTGGGGCCGCCACACCGCCGAGCTGCTGGAGCTGGGCGACGGCGAGGTGCTGCTGACCACGCTGCCGCTGTTCCACACCAACGCGATGAACGCCTTCTTCCAGGCGTTGCTGACCGGTTCCACGCTGGTGGTGGAAAAGCGCTTCTCGGCCTCGGGCTTCTGGTCCGCGCTGGTGCGCCACCAGGCCACGGCGACTTACGTGCTGGGCGCGATGGTGCCGATCCTGCTCTCGAAGGAGGCGACGCCCGACGACCGCGCGCACCGGGTGCGCATCGCGCTGGCGCCCGGCGTGCCGCCGCGCTTCCATGCGCAGTTCAGCGAGCGCTTCGGCATGCGCCTCCTGGACGGCTACGGCTCCACCGAGACCAACTTCGTGATCGGCCTCGACGCCGAGCAGCGCCCCGGCAGCATGGGCCGCGTGGCGCCCGGCTTCACCGCGCGCGTGGCCGACGAGCATGACGAGGAACTGCCGCCCGGCGCGCCCGGCGAGTTGCTGCTGCGCGCCGACGAGCCCTTTGCCTTCGCCACCGGCTACTTCGGCATGCCCGACAAGACGGTGGAGGCCTGGCGCAACCTGTGGTTCCACACCGGCGACCGCGTGATGCGCGACGCCGACGGCTTCTTCACCTTCCTCGACCGGCTCAAGGACGCGATCCGCCGCCGCGGCGAGAACATCTCCTCCTACGAGGTCGAGCAGGTGCTGCTGAGCCACCCGGCGGTGGCCGTGGCGGCGGTGTTCCCCGTCAAGAGCGAGCTGGCCGAGGACGAGGTCATGGCCGCCGTCGTGCCGCGCGAGGGCGCCGCGCTCGACCCGGTGGAGCTGGTGCGCTTCTGCGAGCCGCGCATGGCGTACTTCGCCGTGCCGCGGTACCTCGAATTCATGGCCGCGCTGCCCTCGACCGAGAACGGCAAGGTGCAGAAGTTCAAGCTGCGCGAGCGCGGCATCACGCCGCAGACCTGGGACCGCGAGGCGGCCGGCATCCAGCTCAAGCGCTGACCTCCCGGAGATCCACCATGCAAGCCCTTCGATTCCTCGGTGCATTGCTGTGCACCGCCTGCCTGGCCCTCGGCGCCGCCGCCCAGGACGCCTACCCCAGCAAGCCCATCCGCATCATCGTGCCCTTCCCGCCCGGCGGCGGCAGCGACCTGGTGGCCCGCACCGTGGCGGCGCGCCTGGGCGAGCGCTGGAAGGTGCCCGTCACCGTCGACAACAAGCCCGGCGGCAACACCATCATCGCCGCCGAGGCGGCGGCCAAGGCCGCGCCGGACGGCTACACGCTGTTCGTGGCGATCGACTCCACGCTGGCGATGAACCAGAGCCTCTACAGCAAGCTGCCCTACGACCCGGTGAAGAGCTTCACGCCGGTGACGCTGGCGATCACCATGCCGATGGTGCTGGCGGTGCATCCGTCGATGAGCGCGCGCACGGTGCCCGAGCTGCTGGCGATGGCGCGCGCCCAGCCCGGCAAGCTGGCCTACGCGCACGGCGCCATGCCGGCGCAGGTGGCGGGCGAGGTGTTCAAGAGCGCCACCGGCGCCGACCTGCTGGCCGTGCCCTACAAGGGCGGCGCGCCGGCCATGACGGACACGGTGGGCGGCCAGGTGCCGATCATCTTCGACGCGCTGGGCCCGGCCATGCCCTACATCAAGGGCGGCAAGGTGCGTGCACTGGCCGTCACCAGCGCACAGCGCAACCCGCTGCTGCCGGAGGTGCCCACGCTGGCCGAGTCCGGCGCGCCGGGCGTGGACCTGCTGACCTGGATCGGCTTCGTGCTGCCGGCCGGCACCGACAAGGCCATCGTCGACAGGCTGCACCACGAGCTGGCGGCCATCCTGCAGATGCCGCAGACGCGCGAGCTGCTGTCGGGCGTCGGCATGACGGTGGTGGCCGGCACGCCCGAGCAGTTCGCGCAGACCATCCAGGGCGACACGCAGAAGTTCGGCCGCATCATCAAGGCGGCCGGCATCAAGCTGGATTGACATGGCGCACGTCCTCAAGCGCAAGGGCTACGAAGGCGTGGCGCTGGCCGTGCCGGTGACGGTGCCCTACGAGCGCTACTCCATCCGCGGCGCGCACTGGTTTCTCGGCCAGGCGGTGCGCGCGCTGGTCCAGGCCTCCGGGCTGGCCAAAGAGCAGATCGACGGCCTCACGGTCAGCAGCTTCTCGCTGGCGCCCGACACGGCGGTGGGCGTGACGCAGCACCTGGGCCTGTCACCGCGCTGGCTCGACCATATCCCCACCGGCGGCGCCTCGGGCGTGATGGCGCTGCGCCGCGCCGCGCGCGCCGTGCAGTGCGGCGACGCGGAGGTGGTGGCCTGCGTGGCGGCCGACACCAACCACGTCGACTCGTTCCGCCAGACGCTGGGCTCGTTCAGCGATTTCGCCCGCGACGCCAGCTACCCCTACGGCTCGGGCGGGCCGAACTCGATGTTCGCCTTCATCACGGCCAACTACATACGCACCTACGGTGCCCGGCGCGAGGACTTCGGCCGCATCGCCGTGGCCCAGCGCAGCAACGCGCTGAAGAACCCGAACGCCCTGTTCAAGAAGCCGCTGACGCTGGACGAGTACATGGCCGCGCGGCCGATCTCCGAGCCCATCCATCTGTTCGACTGCGTGATGCCCTGCGCCGGCGCCGAAGCCTTCCTCGTGATGTCGCCCGCGCGCGCGCGCGACCTGGGCCTGCCGCACGTGCTGCTGCGCGGCGCCATCGAGCGGCACAACGCCTTCGCCGACGACCCGGTGATGGTGCGCGGCGGCTGGGCGATGGACCGGGGCGACCTCTACGCCCAGGCTGGCCTGCAGCCGCAGGACATCGACCTGCTGCAGACCTACGACGACTACCCGGTGATCGCCATGATGCAGTTCGAGGACCTGGGCTTCTGCGCCAAGGGCGAGGGCCCGGACTTCGTGCGCGCGCACGACCTGACGGTGGGCGGCGACTTCCCGCAGAACACCAGCGGCGGTCAGCTCTCCTGCGGCCAGGCCGGCGCGGCCGGCGGCTTCATCGGCATGACGGAGACGATCCGCCAGCTCACCGGCCAGGCCGGCGAGCGCAGCGTGGCCGGTGCGCGCCACGGCCTGGTGGGCGGCTTCGGCATGGTCACCTACGACCGCTGCCTGTGCACCGGCGCCGTGATCCTGGGGAAAAGCGAATGACGATGCCCTTGATGAAGCCCCCGCGCAAGAACCCCGTCCTGCGCACGCGGCAGATGAACCTGCCGCCCGGCGCGCGCGGCCGCGTGGCGCTGGGCCTGATGGCCGCGGCCGCCGAAGGCCGCTTCGCGCTGCAGGTGTGCGCCGACTGCGGCGCGCTGCAGTACCCGCCGCGCGAGGCCTGCCACCGCTGCCTGTCGCCTCGCCTGCCCTGGCAGGCGCAGACCGGCGAGGGCGAGCTGCTCGCCGCGACCACGCTCGCCCACAGCAACGACCTGTTCTTCCGCGAGCGCCTGCCGTGGCGGCTGGGCATGGTGCGGCTGGACGCCGGCGCGAGCGTGATGGTGCACCTGCATGGTGAGGTGGGTGAGGCCCCTTGCCGCGTGCGCGTCGGCGCGCGGCTGGACCGCGCCGGCCAGGCGGTGCTGATCGGATACCCGGAGAAAGGAACGGCCCACATGGCGGACGACACGATGCTGCGCGAGATGACGAGCGACCCGAAGCACCGCAAGGTGCTGGTGACCGACGGCAAGTCGCCGGTGGGCCAGGCGGTGGCGCGGGCGATGGCGCAGGCCGGCGCCGACATCGTCTGGGTCGGCCATGCCGAGCCCTGGAAGCAGCTGCCCGGCCTGGCCGAGCTGGCGGCGCTGCCGCAGGTCACGCTGGTGCCGCTGGACGTGACCGACGAGCGATCGGTCAACGAACGGGCCGGCGAGATCGGCGGCAAGGTGGACATCGTGGTCAACACCGCCGAGCTGCACCGCGGCTTCGGCATCGCCGCGCGGCGCGGCACCGACGTGGCCAAGTCGGAGATGGAGGTCAACTACTTCGGCCTGCTGCGGCTGGCGCAGGCCTTCGGCCCGGCGCTCAAGGGCCGCGCGGCCGACGGCGCGACGCACGCCACCGCGTGGGTCAACCTGCTGTCGGTCTACGCGCTGGCCAACTTCCCGTCGCACGGCACCTTCTCGGCCTCCAAGGCCGCGGCGCTGTCGCTGGCGCAGTGCCTGCGCGCCGAGATGCGCGGCGCCGGCATCCGCGTGGTCAACGTGTTCCCCGGGCCGATCGACGACGAATGGAACCAGAACCTGCCGCCGCCGAAGCTCGCGCCGGCCGCCCTGGCCTCGGCCATCGTGAAGGCGCTGCGCGATGGCGTGGAAGACGTCTACCCCGGCGACGTGGCGCAGGAGTGGCTGGCCCGCTGGCGCGACAACCCGAAGGTCCTCGAACGCGAACTCGCCGCAGGAGGCATGTGAGATGAACACCACCCCCCAGGACATCCTCGCCGGCCTCGCGCTGGCGCTCGCCGGCGGCCGCGTGCGCATCGTCGACCTGACGCAGACGCTGAGCTCCGAATTCCCGGCCATCGCGCTGCCGCCCGAGATGGGCCAGTGCCAGCCCTTCCGCATCGAGCAGATCTCGGCCTACGACGAGCGCGGGCCCGGCTGGTACTGGAACAACTTCTCCTGCGGCGAGCACACCGGCACCCACTTCGATGCGCCGATCCACTGGATCTCGGGCCGCGACCTGCCGAACAACTCGGTCGACACCATTCCCGTGCAGCACTTCGTGGCGCCGGCCTGCGTCATCGACTGCTCGCCGCAGGTCAAGGACGACCCCGACTACCTGCTCACGCCCGCGGACATCGAGGACTACGAAGCGAAGCATGGCCGCATCCCGGCCGGCGCCTGGGTGCTGATGCGCACCGACTGGTCGAAGCGCCACGACCCCGAGGCCTACCAGAACTTCGACGAGACCGGCCAGCACACGCCGGGCCCGAGCACCGAGGCCGTGCGCTTCCTGGTCGAGCAGCGCGACGTGCTGGGCTTCGGCTCCGAGGCCATCGGCACCGACGCCGGCCAGGGCTACCACCTGCGGCCGCCGTACCCCTGCCACTACTACATGCACGGCGCGGGCCGCTACGGCCTGCAGTGCCTGAGCAACCTCGACCTGCTGCCGCCCGCGGGCGCGATGCTGATCTGCCCGCCGCTGAAGATCGAGAAGGGCAGCGGCAGCCCGTTGCGGGTGCTGGCGCTGGTGGGAGCCACGGCATGAGCGAAGCACCGAAGACCGCCGTCGTCACCGGCGGCAGCGCCGGCATCGGCAAGGCCATCTGCATCGACCTGCTCGAGCAGGGCTACGAGGTCGTCTCGCTCGCGCGCCGCAAGGCCGAGATCGACCATCCGAAGCTGCACAGCATCGAAGTCGACCTGGCCGACCGCGCGGCCACGGCCGAGGCCGCGAAGGAACTGGTGTCGCGCTTCGAGGTGAGCACCGTGGTCCACAACGCCGGCGTGATCCGCGCCGCGCTGCTGCCCGAAGTCCAGCTGTCCGACCTCGACGCGCTGGTCGACCTGCACCTGGGCTGCGCGATCCAGCTCGTGCAGGCCGCGCTGCCCGCGATGCGCGCGCGCCGCTTCGGCCGCGTGGTGCTGCTCTCGTCGCGCGCCGCGCTGGGCCTGGCCACGCGCACCAGCTATTCGGCCACCAAGGCCGGCATGCTGGGCATGGCGCGCACCTGGGCGCTCGAGCTCGCGCCCGAGGGCATCACCGTCAATGTGGTGGCGCCCGGGCCGATCCGCACCGACATGTTCTACGACGTGGTCGAGGCCGGCAGCGAGAAGGAACGCGCGCTGGCCGCCAGCGTGCCGGTGCGCCGCCTCGGCGAATCGGCCGACGTGGCGCGCGCCGTGCGCTTCTTCGCCGACCCCGCCAACAGCTTCGTCACCGGCCAGGTGCTCTACGTCTGCGGCGGCACCAGCGTCGGCAGCCTCGCGCTCTGAATCCCCACCGAGTTCCCGTCACCCACCCCCTCACTCCAGGAGAAGAAGCATGACAGTCATGACCCGAATCCGTGCCCTCGCGGGCCTCGCCGTGGCCGCGGGCGCGCTCGCGGTATCGAACGCCTGGGCGGCAGACCTCAAGGTCGGTTTCATCACCTCGCTGTCGGGGCCGGTGTCCTCGCTCGGCATTCCCTACGACAAGGGCATCAAGGCCGCGCAGGCCTACAAGTCCGAGGTCGGCGGGCGCAAGGTGCAGCTGATCGCGCTCGACGACGCCTCCGATCCCTCGACCGCCGCGCGCAACGCGCGCAAGCTGATCGAGGAGGACAAGGTCGACGTCATCATCGGCACCGCCGGCGCGCCGGGCTCGCTGGCCATCGCCGGCGTGGCGCGCGAGACCAGGACCCCGCTGATCTCGATCGCCAACGCCGACCTGCCGGGCGAGGAGGGCGCGTGGATGGTGACGCTGCCGCAGCCCGCGCCGCTGATGATGGGCGCGATGGTCGAGAAGATGAAGCAGGCCGGCGTGAAGACCGTGGCCTACATCGGCTACTCCGACGCCTGGGGCGACCTGGTCTACGACGCGCTCAACAAGGCCGCGCCCGCGGCCGGCATCAAGGTGGTGAGCAACGAGCGCTATGCGCGCAGCGACTCCTCGGTCGCCGGCCAGGTGCTGAAGATCGTCGCGCTGCGCCCCGATGCCGTCATCACCGGCGCCTCCGGAACGCCCGGCGCGCTGCCCTACCTCGCGCTGACCGAGCGCGGCTACAAGGGAAAGATCTACGGCATGCACTCGCTCGACGGCCTGCTCGCGCCCACGGGCCCGGTGGTGGTGGCCGAGCAGCTGCCCGACACCAACCCGATGAAGAAGATCGCGCTCGACTTCCGCGCCGCCTTCCAGAAGGCCAACGGCGCGCCGCCGACCGACACCTTCTCGGCCTACAGCTTCGACGCCTGGCTGATCTACCTCGACGCGGCCCAGCGCGCGCTCGCTTCGAAGGCCGAGCCCGGCACGCTGCAGTTCCGCCTCGCGCTGCGCGACGCCATCGTGAGCACCAAGGAGCTGGTGGGCACGCACTCGGTCTACAACTTCAAGCCCGACAACCGCTACGGCTCCGACGACCGCTCGCG
>Ga0222428_100578_pt1 | contig 11195 bp, 13 predicted proteins | sample 2B5Ametagenome_FD_182471 | JGI IMG/M metagenome (GOLD analysis project Ga0222428, IMG submission 182471) | Enriched microbial communities from leaf-cutter ant dump, University of Wisconsin, Madison, United States - 2B5A (version 2) | ecosystem: Environmental > Terrestrial > Nest > Insects nest >...
GCGACGACGAGCTGCGCATCATCGTTCGCTAACCGCGCACCCCTTGCGCGCCCCAAGGCCCACCCCCAGCGGTGGGCCTTTTTGTTTCTTGCTTCACCCGTACCGGAGTTTTTCCATGTTCATCCTCGCCCCCACCGAAACCTTCAAGGCCAAGGTCACCGTCAACGTCGCCACCCAGTCGGGCGGCTGGCGCGAAGAGTCGTTCGTCGGCATCTTCCGCCGCACCTACGAAGCCGACCGCAAGCGCCTGCTGGAACTCTCCAACGTCGATTTGCTGCGCGAAGTCCTCACCGGCTGGGAAATGGTCGATGAAGAGCGCAAGCCCGTCGAGTTCACCCCGCAGAACTTCGAGGCCTTCCTGCAGCTCTCCGGCGCCGTGCGCGACGCCATGGCCGTCTACTGGAAGCACAACGTAGGCGCCAAGGAAAAAAACTGATCGCGGCGGCGCGCTGGTGGGCCGGTGAGCGCGTCGAGGATCTCGGCCGCTTCGCCCCCGACGAAAGCATCCTGCAAGCCATGCAGGCCTACGGCGCGCCGCAGGCCGACATCGACCGCGTGGCCGAGCAGATTGCGCGCGCCGCCAAACCCCAGGCGGGCGACCGCTTTCCAGTCCACGCCGACAACGAGCGCACCGTCGCCGCCTTCCTGGCCCTGCGCACCCAGTGGCAGTACGCCGGGCTGGCAGGCCAGCGCACCGGCCTGAACTACGCCAGCGTGCTGGCCTGGCTGCGCGAACGCATCCGTATCCCACGCCAGCGCCGCCAGGTGCTGGCAGGCATTGAAACCATGGAAAAAGCCGTGCTCGCCTATGACGCAGAGCAGCGGCAAAAGGAAGGGGAGTAACCATGTCCGCACTCGGTTCTCTCATCGTCAAGCTGGGCCTGGAGTACGCCGAGTACACCAGCGGCCTCAGCAAGACCGAGCAGGCCGCCCTGGCTACAGCCAAGAAGGTGCAAGACACCTTTGACGGCCTGCAGCAGAAAGTCGCCACCACGGTGGGCGCCATCGCGGGCGGCCTGGCCGCTGGCTTTGCCGTCAGCGCATTCAAAAACCTGTTGGCCGGGGTGATCGAAACCGGCGCCCGCCTGGACGATCTGCGCATGCAGACCGGCGAAACCGTCGAGGCGCTCAGCGCCTTGCTGGCGGTGGGCAAGTACAACGACGTGGGCGCCGACCAGCTCGGCGCCATGATGCAAAAGCTCTCCAGCAACCTGGCGGGCGCCACCGAGGAAAGCAAGGGCGCGTCCAAGGCGCTGCAGGCCCTGGGCATCGACATGGAAGCGTTTCGCCGCCAGTCGCCCGCCGAGCAGTTTCAGGAGATCGCCCGCAAGCTGGCCGACTTCAAGGATGGCGCAGGCAAGAGCGCCGTGGCCATTGCGCTGCTGGGCAAGGAAGGGGCCAACGCGCTGCCGTTTTTTAACGACCTGGCCGCTGCAGGCGAACTGCAGGCCAAGATCACAACCGAGCAGGCCGCCGCTGCCGCCAACCTCGACGACAACATCACCCGCCTGTCCACTACGGGCGATGCGTGGAAGAAGGAACTGGTCACCGGCATGGTGCCCGCGCTCGACCTGGGGGCGCAGGCGCTGCTTGACGTAATGAACGGCACGGGCGGCATGCGCGAGGAAGTGCGCAAGCTGGCGGCTGACGGCTCCATCCGTGAGTGGACGAAGGCGGGCATCACCGGCCTGACCTACCTGGCCGATGGCGTGCAGTATGTCATTCGCCTGCTGAAGATCGGCGGGCAGTCCATCGCAGCCTACGCTGCTGCCGCCAGCGTCTCCATGGGCTCCATTGCCCAGGCCATGCGGCTCATTGCCAGCGGGGAGTTTGATGGGGCGGTGAACGCCCTGCGCTCCGGGATGAGCGGTGCCGGTGACATCATCAAAGACCTCGGCGAAGGGGTGCAGGCGGCTTTCAGCGAGGAAACCATGGGCGGCCGCATCCGGGCGCGCATGGCCGAAATCGAGACCGTGGGCGCGGCGGCGGAAGGTGCCAAGCCCAAGCTGGATTTTTCCAACGTGGTCGAAAAATCGGGCAAGGCAGCCGCCGCCGCCAAGAACCCCGTTGACGCCCTGATCGAAAGCATCGACAAGCGTGCCGCCCATCTTGCCCTGGAGCTGGTGGCCGAAGAGAAGCTCACCGAGGGCGAGAAGGCCGCCATTGACGTGCTGGAGCAACTGCGCAGCGGCAAGGTCAAGGTGACCGAGGCCGAGTCCGCACTGATCGGCGAGCGCCTCAAGTCCATGCTGGACCAGGAAAAGGCCATCAAGCGCACCGCCGAAGAAAAGCAGGCACTGGAGGCCCTGCGCGTCGAGCGCGTCAAGGTCGTGCAGGGTATGGAGCAATCTGCTGCCGCCGTCCTGCAGTCCAACGAAGAACTGGAGCGCGAGATCGAGCTGATCGGCCTCACGCAGGCGCAGCAGGTCGAAGTCCTGCGCGCCCGCAACGAAGCCATCATCCTCACCAAGGAAGCCACCCTGGCCGAGCTGGAGCGGCGCGACGCCATCACCGGCACCATGAGCCGCGAACAAATCGCGCTGGCGCAGGAGATCGACGGCCTCAAGCGCCGCAACGAACTGCTGGGCAAGAAGCAGGCGCGCGAAGAAGAGTTCACCGCCTGGCAGTCCATGTGGCAGAGCATCGACCAGACCGCGCACGACGTGTTCGTCAACGTCTTCGAGGACGGCGCGGGCACTTTCAAGCGCCTGGGCCAAACGCTCAAGGCCGCCGTGCTCGACCTGCTGTACCAAATGACCATCAAGCGCTGGATCATCAGCATCGGCGCCTCGGTCTTCGGCGCAGGCACCGCAGCGGCCGCCAGTGCGGGGGGCGGTGCGCTCTCCACCATGGGCAGCGCTGGCAGCATCCTCAGCGGCGTGGGTGCCATGGGCGGCGCGGCTGCGGCAGGCGCTGGCTGGCTCACGGGCGCTACTACCCTGGGCGGCTCCCTGAGTGCTGGCGGCTCGCTGATCGCAGCGGGCGGCGCTGGTGTGCTGCCCGGCATGGGCATGATTGCCGGTGCCCTGGCGCCCATCGGCCTTGGCCTGGGCGCGCTGTTCTCGCTGTACAGCAGCCTTGACCGCAGCGGCACCCCCCACTGGGGCGCGGCGGCTGAATACGACGGCACCACCCTCACCGGGGGCAACGACGTGTTCCGGCGCTCCGGCACCGCAGGCACGTACAGCGCACAGGCCCAGGCGGGCGTTGACGCCGTGGCCAAGGGCGTGGGCGACACGCTCAACGGCTTGGCCAGGGCCTTCGGCCAGGACGGCGGCTACAGCGTCATGACCGCGTACAGCGACGACAGCTCCGACGATCCGGGCTTTGGCTCGCTGCGCATCACGCGCGCAGGCGAGAAGGTACGCGACTGGGAAGACGACCGCACCAGCAAGTGGGCGCCCGGCATCTTCGCTGACGGAGAGGAGGGCTGGAAGCTCTACCTCTCTGCCATAGCCAAGGACACACGCCAGGCCCTGCTGGACATGGACATTCCCGGCTGGGCAGAAAAAATGCTCACCGGCCTGGGCGACTCGGTAACCATGGAGCAGCTCGCGGCCACCGTGCAGCAGATCGGCGCCATCAACACCGCGTTCGACCTCATGGGCCAGCAGTTCGACTGGTTTGCCACCATGACCGACGACGCACGCGCCGCGCTCATGGACTTCAGCGGCGGCATTGACGCCCTGGTGGCAAACGCAGCGACGTACTACCAGAACTTCTACTCGCCCGAGGAACAGCGCGCCACCGTGCAGCGCCAGCTCTCCGAGGCCCTCGGCCAGCTCGACCTGCAGCTGCCCGACATCGATGCCAGCGACGCCCGCGCCCAGTGGCGCGCCCTGGTCGAAGCCCAGGACACGAGCACCGAGGCCGGGCAGCGCGCGCGTGCCATGCTGCTGCAGCTCTCGGGTGCGTTCGCCAGCATCACCAATGCCAGCGAAGCCGCCACCGAGGCCGCCAAGGCTGACGCCAACGCCCGCCGTGCAGCCACCGATGCCGCACTGCAGGCGCTGGAACGCGCGGCCGCAGCCGAGCGCACCGCCATCCAGGCCCGCGTCACAGCGGCCCAGGAGCGCGTGGCGCAAGAGCGCGCCATCGTCGAGCTGACCCAGGGCCACGTGCGCGAGCTGCGCGGCCAGGTGGACACCACGGCGGCCATGGCCGTGGCGCAGGCCAAGCGCTTCATCGACGACGCCGTGGGTACCGCAGGCAACAGCGGCTACCTGCCCGACCAGGCCGAGCTGTCGCGCGCCATCGACACCATGCGCGGCGGCATGGGCCAGGAGTCCTACTCCTCACGCCTGGCGTGGGAGGAGGCCCAGCTCAAGCTGGCCCTCCAGCTCGAAACCTTGGGCATGGCAGCCGGCGACCAGCTCAGCGTGGATGAACAGGCGCTGGAGACGGCCCAGGAACAGTTGCGCTACCTGGACGACCTGCTGGTGGCCAGCCGCGCGGAAATCGAGGCGGTGCGTGGCACCACTGCTGCAGTCGTTAGCGTTACGGCGGCGGTTGACTCCCTGCGCGAGGCCATCCTGGAGGAAAAAAAGAAGGAGGACGAGCGTAAGTCGGGAGGCGGCGGCGGTGGCGGTGGCGGTGGTGGGTTTGCGATTGGAGGATCTGGCCCCGGCGATAGTGGTGGTGGTGGTTACGTCCCGGAGACTGAGGCCGAAAAGATACTGCGGCACTTCAAGGGCTTCGACCCGAGCAGCACCGACGATCTGCTCAAGGCGTACAACATGTCATTGTTCTACGACTGGTCGATAGAGGACATCGCCGATGCGTACGGTGTTGGCGCCGACGACATGCGCAAGCTGTTCGAGGACCACGGCATCCCGGCCTTCGCGCGCGGCGGCACGTTCGCCGGCGGGCTACGCTTGGTGGGCGAAGAAGGCCCCGAGCTGGAGGTAACTGGCGCGGCCCGCATCTATAGCGCGGGCCAGACGCGCGACATGCTCTCGCAGCTCTCGGGCGGCGGGTCAAGCGCAGAGATGGCCCGCGCCATAGAGCGCCTGGCGCTTGCCGTGGAAAGCCAGGGCACCCGCCTTGGCGACATCGGGCAGCACACGCGCGACACTGCCGACGTGCTGCTGCGCGTGACGCGCGGCGCGCAGGCGATGCAGATCGCTAGCAGCGCGTCGGCACTAGAGCTGCGGGTATGACAACGCTCCTCGGCCTGCGGCCACTGCCCGGCCCAATCCTGCCGTCGGATCAAATCATGGTGGCCCGCCCGGAACGGGACTACCGCGCCAGCGCCAGTGCATTCGTCGGCCCTGCGGGGGCGCAAGGTGCGACGGGAGCGACAGGGGCGCAGGGCGTTGCGGGGCCCACTGGCGCGACGGGCGCCCAAGGTCTCCAGGGGCCCACGGGAGCGACCGGGCCGCAGGGTGCAACAGGCGCCACAGGCCCCACAGGTGCGAAGGGTGCCACGGGCAACCAGGGCATCCCAGGCCCCACGGGTGCCACGGGGACGCAAGGGGCGACGGGGGCCACTGGTGCCACTGGTCCAGCGGGCACCTCTGGCACGCCATCGCTCGCGTTCGCGCGGGATCTCGCGCGGGCGCGCTATCTGCGCGAAACCCACGGCGGCGTCCTGCAGCCCGGCGCGACGTACAGCGTGTGGACAGGCGGCGGCGCAATCGTGATGTACCTGCCCAAGCGCGCTGACGTGCAACTGGGCGACCGCATTGAGTTCCTGAACCTGCACATGACGTGGCCCAGCTCCGGGGCCTTCACCGTCGCGCGGCAGGAGACGGGCACCTTGATCTGCGGCCCCAAGGGCATGTTTGACAGCGACTTGGTTTGCAACAAACCAGTTGCGGGGTTCGCTTTGCAAGTCGCCTGGAAAGACGGCGCAAGCATCTGGTGGAACGTAGTTTAAGAAAGGAGGAAGAGTCGTGATCGTCATCCCACCCCTCGCGCTGGAGTCCGCGCATTTGCTTGCATGCAGCATCCCCGAAGTGGACGAGAGCGCTGGCGAGCTGCCCTGGGCAGACCGTGTCTGGGCGGCCGGAGAAATCCTCGCGCTGCCCGAAACCCGCAAGCGCTACAAGTGCCTGGCGCCCACGGGCCAGCCGCCCGCGGCCGCGCCGGAGTACTGGCTTGACCTCGGCGAAACAAACCGCTGGGCCATGTTCCGGCACCTCACGAACGCGGCCAGCGTGGGCGCCTCGCCGCTCGCGTTCACGCTGGCGCCGGGCCGCCGGTTCAACAGCCTGTTCCTGCGCGGCCTGGACGCGCATGCCGTGGTCGTATCGATCACTGTGGGCGGCCAGGAAGTGCGGCGCATCGAGCGCAGCCTTGTCGCACGCAGCTCGCGCACGTGGAGCGACTACTACTTCGGCGGCCACTACACGCAGCCATCGCTGGTGCTGCACGACCTTCCGCCGTTTTCCGGCGCCGTTGTCACCGTCACGCTCACGCGCGCCGGTGGCCCCGTGCGCGTGGAGCAGGCGGCCGTGGGCATGAGCACCTGGCTCGGGCATGCCTGCTGGTCGCCCCGCAACGACGCCCTCAACTTCAGCACCATCGAGCGCGACAAATGGGGCAACTTCACGCTGGTGCCCATCAAGAGTTCGCCATCCCTGCGCGTGCGCGTCGTCATGCCCAAGAGCAACGCGGTCAAGTACCTGCGCGTGCGCCAGCAGCTCGACGCCGTGCCCGCGCTGTGGGCCGGACTGGACGGCGACACGATGGACGGCTATGCGGAGCCCGTGTCTGTCTTTGGCGTCTATCGCCGCATGCCGCTTGACGTGTCCAACGTCCACGAATCCGTGGGAGATATTGATTTGGAGGCCCTATGACCATTGTTGTCCCCGTGCCGATTGCGGAGCTGCCCATTGCACCGTTTATCGGAGACCCTGATTTCGACGCGCACGCCGACGCGCACGTCGCGGCGCTCACGCCGCACCGCCTGCAAGTCAATGCGATTGCGCAGGCGACTTACCAAAACGCCCTCGATGCGCATGCGAGCGCAATAAGCGCTGACGAATCGGCCGGCGCGGCAGCGAAAAGCGAAGCACAAACCGCAATCCTTGTTTCGTCGGCCGCCGCCGCCGTGGGCGCCACCCGCTGGAAGTCAAACCTAGACGGAGGTTTTTATCACGCTGGCGATGTCGTCTATAGCCCCATCAACGGGCAAGTCTATAGGCGCCGGGGCGATGACCCCGGCGTGGCCATTGGCACTGCCGACGACCCCTCCGCAGATCCATTGTCCTGGTGGCTCATTGGCGCGCCGTTCGCAGCGCCCATCGTCCAGGTCGTAGCGGACATGGCGGCCCAAGTCGGCATGCACTACGTGTTCAGGGCCCCGGCCCTGCTGACGCTGCCCGCATCGCCCACGCCACGCGACATCGTGCAAATCACAGACCTGTCGCGGTCGCGCAATGCACGCATCGACCCGCAGGGCAAAAAAATCCGAGGGCAAACCGGCGTGATGCGGCTGGAGATGCTGCGCGCTCGGTTCTCGCTCATTTATCTCGACGACGAAACAGGGTGGTTCTAAATGCCAAATTTTGGAGACAATTTCGGCGGCGGCAACGTCAAGTTGATACAGCGCGGCGTTATTGCATTATCGATTTCTGTCAATACGCAGTCGGTTGCAATTACTCCCGTAAATCCAGCATTCTCAGAGCTGCGGATGCTGGGCATCACGCGATCTGCACCGTCCAACGAGGCGGATATCGCACCAGCAACGGGGTACATAACGCTAACGGGTGGCGGTGCGTCTGTCACTGCCACATCGGCATTTACAAATTTGTTCGGGAGTGCAGAACGCTATGTCTCCTGGGAGCTTACGGAGTATTACCCATCATGATCTACTACGCACATTTGAGCGACAAAGATACGGTTGTCGCTGTGACCCAGTCATCGGCGCCGATTGATTGTCCGCAAGTCGTCGAGATTGACGCATACGACGCGCAACTACTGGGCCAGTGCTACGACCGCGAGGCAAGCGCTGCGGGCCAGCCGGTGTTCGTGCATGTGCCGGTGGCACCCGCTCCAGAGGTGCGTCGCATCAGCGTCGGCGCGTTCTTCGATCGCTTCGGGCCGGCCAAATGGGCGATCCTGGCCGACGCCACGCCGGTGGTTGCGGCCGTGGTGCGCGATGCGAGCGTGCGCAAGTACATCGATCTGGACAACCCCGACTTGCCCGCTGGCATGGCACTGATACAGCAAGCGGGTCACGATATCGACCCCTCCGCAATCATCGGTGCACCCGTGCAAGACAGCGAAAGGCCGTAGCACATGCCCGATTTGTCTGACCTATTCCCGGGCGGCGGCATTAAGTCCGTGCAGCGCGGTGAAACTACTGTCCCTACCGGAGCTGGTGATTATTCGGTCATACCGTATGTTGACGTACCTATCAATCCTGTGACTTTGGGTAAAGCCACTTGCACCATGAACACGGCTATATCCGCAACATCCGGGACATATGACATGTCTCTCGCGTCGGTGCAGCTTGTGGCGCCTGGGGTGCTGCGCGTGCGATGTGGGCGGCGAGGAACCGCAAATAGTAAATGGTACGGCGACGGCCCCGTGGCGTGGGAGGTATGCGAATGGCAATGACCATATCCCGCCTGGCTCTGCTCGCGCTGCTGCCGGTTCTGGCCCTGGCGCCACTGGTGGCCCTGGTGCGCTACGTGTGGTCGATCCTGGCCAACCCGGCCAAGGCCTGGCGCATCGCCATCGGCTTCGACCAGCTTGTCAATGTGGCCGCCAACGGCCACGAAGACGAAACCATCTCCAGCCGCGCCGCCCGCGCACGCGACGGCGGCCGCCGCTGGGGGTGCCTGCTGTGCAGGCTGCTCGATGCGCTTGACCCCGGCCACTGCGACAAGTCGCGGGGGACATAGCCATGCCGCCACCGCACTCCACCACCAGCCCGCCCGCCCAGCGGGCTTTTTTTTGCCTGAAAGGAAGGGCCCATGCCTGAGCCCACATCCACCGCTGCCGGCGTGGCCACGCTCGCCGTGGGCGCCACGGCCACCACGGCGCTCTCGGCCTTCGGCGTGCCGCTGGGCCTGCGGGCTGACCTGCTCATCGCAGGCTTCGCGGGCTCGCTCGTGGCCATCATCCTGCTCAACAGCGTGCCCGCCACGGGCGACACCTGGCAGCAGCTGGTGCGCACCACGCTGCGGCGCATGGCCGTTGCCTTTGCATCCAGCCTCACGGCGGGCTACCTCACGCCCCTGGCGCTGCTGCTGGCCTCGGTGCCCGAGTCGCTGCTGCTGGGTGGCGCATTCGCCGTGGGCGGCGGCGCCCAGCAGGTGCTCATGGCCGCCATTCGCCGCGTCTCCGGCGCACCGCAAACAGGGGAGGGCATGCCATGACCACGCTGCAAACCATCCACGTGCTCGCGGGCCTGGTCGTACTGGCCGAGGCCCTCAACAAGCTGGAGCGCACTGCCCCCTGCCGCCCCGGCCTGGGCCTGCGCGAGCGCGTCACAGAGTGGCTCAAGGCCCTGGCCTGGCTGCTGCTCGCCCTGGGCGGCGCGGGTGCCCTGGTGGCCCCCCTGTGGCGCTACCTGCCCATGCCCCCCAGCACCACAGAGCTGCTCGCGCTGCTCATGCCGCTGCAAGGCCCCACCGTGCAGGACGTGTGCCTGGCCCTGGGCTTTGTCGTTCTCATCGTCCGCACCCGCGTCAAAGAGGGATAGCCATGCAACTCACCGAACACTTCACCCTGGCCGAACTGGTGGCCAGCGCCAAGGCCCGCGAGCTGGGCATCGACAACACGCCCACGCCCGAGGCCGTTGCCCGCCTGCGCGCCACCGCCGAGGTGCTGGAGCGCATCCGCGCCGCCCTGGGCGGCGTGCCCGTCAACGTCACCAGCGGCTACCGCTGCCGCGCGCTCAACGCGGCCGTGGGCGGCGTCACGTCCAGCGACCACACAACCGGCCAGGCCGCCGATATCGTGGCGCCCGGCTACGGCACGCCCCTGCAGATCGCCCGTGCGCTGGCGCCCAAGGTCTCGGTGCTGGGCATCGGCCAGCTCATCTACGAGCGCATCGGCAAAAAGGCCTGGGTGCACGTCAGCACGCGCGTGCCCGCGTCGCGGGCCAATCGCGTCATCACCATCACCGACAAAGGCACGGTGCTGGGCATCCAGGGGACATGATGGCCGCGCGAACCTTGACCTACGCCCTGGTGGCCAGCCTCGCGGCCAACGCCGCGCTGGGCTGGAGCTGGCTGGGCCAGCGCGACGCGGCCACGGCCGCGCAACTGCAACGCGACCAGGCGCGCGGCGATGCATCCGCGTGCAGCGACGCCGTGGAGGATCTGCGCGAGCTGGTCGACAAGCGCGCCCAGGCCGCAGCGCCCGCGCGCCGGGCAGCGGCCAGCGCCGCCCAAGACCTCGCCGCCAGGGCCGACCACACCCTGCGCCAAGTGCCCGGCAACCCGGCCGACACGTGCGCCAGCATGCAGGCCCTGGGCGACGACTGGCTGCAGGGGAGGGGCGCGCGATGACCGGAACATTCTGGAACGCGCTGGAACATTCGCGCCAGCGGTTTGTACCGCTGCTCGCCATCGCCCTGCTGGGCGCGGGCTGCGCCGGAACACCCGTGTACACACGTGTGCACGTGCCCGTTCCGGTAGCCTGCACCGAGCCCGTGCCCGCCCGCCCGGCCATGCCCACCGAGGCCCTGGCGCCGGGCGTGGCGCCGTGGACGCTGCTGCAGTCCGCGCTGGCCGAGATCGACCGGCGCGAGGGCTACGAGCTGCAGTTGCGTGCCGCGCTGGTGGCGTGCACCGCGCCGGTGACGCCTGCACCGAGGGCCGTGCCGTGATGCTGCGCGATGCGTGGCCTGGTCAGGCGATACGAAATTGATACGGAGAGCCAAACTCCCCTCTGTAGCTTCCCCCTGAACTACGGGGAGGCAGGCCGAGCATTGTAAGGGCTGGGCAGGGTGTGCGCAGGTGTGCCAGTCTGCTCTGCTTCCAATAGCTGCCTGCGCTTGTCCAGATTGCCCTGCGGCCTGTTTTGACCATCAATCGTAGCGCACCGTATAGACCAGATCGAGCGCGCTCACCAGGCCCGTTTGCCCGCGCAGCGTGAGGCGGCGTGACAGGTCGTAGAACAGGTACAGCGTGCCGAGCGTGCCCGAGAGGCTGTGTTCGTAGGTCACGTACAGCGCCGACGAAATGCGCTTGCCCAGGGTCAGCGCGGCGGCGCTGGCGTCTTCGCCCTGGCGCGGG
>Ga0222428_100580_pt1 | contig 11123 bp, 12 predicted proteins | sample 2B5Ametagenome_FD_182471 | JGI IMG/M metagenome (GOLD analysis project Ga0222428, IMG submission 182471) | Enriched microbial communities from leaf-cutter ant dump, University of Wisconsin, Madison, United States - 2B5A (version 2) | ecosystem: Environmental > Terrestrial > Nest > Insects nest >...
GCCCAGGGCGCGCTCCAGTTCGCGGGCGTAGCGGGCCTCCGCGGCTATCTTGGCGTCCGCCGGCAGGCTGGACGGCGCATCGCGCAGCGCAACGATGTAGAGGGATTCAGCAACAGCATCCATGGTGAAACTCCAGTTGAAATACTGTGCAAATTTACAGTATTTCTCTGTGATCTGGATGACAGCAACTCTGGTTTTCTGCAGGAGTTGAACAAAATCAATGGGTTACATCCGCTCCGGATGCGCTTGGGCGCCAATCTGGCGGGCCTTCCAGGTGGAGATGCTCTGCGCCAAGTGGGTCGGCAGGATGCGGTTGTCGGGGTTGCGCACGTTGAAACTGGCAATCGCCTCACGCGCCAGGTGCTTGTCCTTCTCCGCACCGCCATCGAACGCCATTGCGAACTGCCGCAGCAGCCCGTCGCGCTCATTCATTTGCGTGCGGTGACCTTGGTGTCCCGCACCCGCCGGGGTGCTCTTCGGGTAAGCCACTTTCATCTGGTGAGGTGCGCGCACTACAAGCCGGGCCCGCTGCCCACGGTGAAGCCCTCGGCTTGCGGAAAAGCGGCCAGGAGCTGGCGCCGCATGGTGTCGGCCTCTGCCATGGTCTCGGCGCGACTGACGTTGGCAGTGCCTTGCGGCATGCCGAGGGCGCGGTCCTCGATCACCCGCCCCTGCACGTCGATGACGTTGCTCTCGTTCATCACCCCTGGACCAGAGCGCCGCACCTGCAGCTCGCGTCCGGTGGCCCCCATAAACTGGGCCTCCTGCACATCGCCCCGATCCAAGGCTGCGGCCACGTTGCGCGACAGCGGCCCCGCGCCAGGGTCGATCCCCGTGCGCTGGCTCGGGGTACGCGGATCAGGCTCCAGGGCCAGGCCTTCGGTGCCGAAGTCCGGCCCTGGCATGTCCATGCCCTGGCGTTCAGGCGCCGCGCCCGGGGCCGTGCCCCACTGCGGCGTGGTGTCGCCCGGCTGGTAGTCGATGGTGGCGGCGCGGGCACGCTCCTGTTCCGCAGGGTCCATCAGCGACAAAGCGCCCGTATCCACGTCGCGCGTGAAGTCCACGCCACCATCGCGCGGCGCGGCAGCCCCGGGCGTGGTGGTGAAGTCCGTCCCAGCATCGAGCTGTCGGCGCTGCTCCAGTCGCTCGGGCGAGAACACGGAATGCAGCTCATCGGCCGCTGCGTCGCGCTGCTCCTGCGACAACTCGGCGTTCGTCGCTGAGTCCAGCAGGTTGCGAAAGCGCTCCTGCAACTCTGGCTTGATGGCCTGCTCGATCAGAGGGCCGTAGGCGCGCACATCGGGCAGACCGGCGGATGCATCGGCCGCAGGATCTGTAGCGCCAGCTTCCGTCGTCCAAGGCGGCACCAGTGCATCCGCCTTGGCCTGTGCGTCCGCCGCCGCGGCTTCAGCGTTCTGGCTCGCCTGCTGCTCGGCCTGGGCTTGGGCGCGCTCTTGCGCACGGCGCCGCACGCCATCGACAGCGCCCGAGGCGCCGCCCATCACACCGCCACCGATACCGCCCATGGCCGCCGCCAGCGCCGTGTCCTCCAGGTTCTCGCCCGTGGTCGGATCCTTGAAGGCACCCCACTGCTCTATGACGTTCTGGGCACCTTCGGTGGCGCCCTCCTTGAGAACGCCCTTGCCCGCCTCCTTGAGCACGGTTCCGGCAGCGCCGCCCGGCACGCCCTTGAGCACCTGGAGCGCCTTGCCCATGCCCACGCGCTCCAGCGCCGTGGCGGGGATGGCCGCCGCCAGTGCCCGGCCCTTGTCCTCCTGGCCCGACTCCTTCTGCTCCTGGCGAATACCGCCGTATTCCTGGGTGAAGATCGGCAGCAGGCCCCCCGCCACACCACCGATGGCCCCGCCTGCTGCAGCACCTGCAGGGCCAGCCACACCACCCAGCGCAGCGCCAGCCTTTGCACCCGCCACGCCGCCCACGGCAGCCGCCGCGATCTGCGGCGCGAACTGCCCTACCGACTCGTTCACCGCGAGCCAGGGACTGTCCACGAGGTCGCGCAGGCTGCGGATGCCTGCCGGGTTGCGGTCGATGATGCCCTGGCCGGCGTCGTGCACCGCGCGCGTGACGGCGTTCGGGCCGGTCACATCCTCCAGCGACGTGGCCGCCGTGGTGAGCATCTGGCCGCCTGTGCGTTTGATGGTGGGGATGAAGCCAGGTGTCGCTTGGGAAGGTTGCCCGAAGGCTTCCTCAAAGCTGAAGCCGCCGGCCCGAGTTTGCGAGGGAGCGCCAGCGGCCTCCTCGAAGGAAAAGCTTTCGTTCGTCATCCCCCCACTGTTCACGCGCGCGCGCGATCAGTCGAACCCTATAGGGTGGCAATGCGCCTAACAACCTCTCTAGCCAGAAAACGCATCGGCTCCCGGCACGCCTGATCCATGGCCGCTAGATTGGTAGTCCTTCCCGGATCTGCAGGCAGAGACTGCGCATCCACAGCGACGAGTGCCACGATCAGCGCCCTGATCCAAGCTTCCTGTTCAGCAGTGAAGCAAACACAGCCAAACAGGTAATAGAGCAGCCACAATGTGCTCTGATACACTCAGGTAGCCTCACGCAAACGCTACATATCTTATAGCAAGAAACATCTAGTACGTGGAAAATTAAGACGCTAACAGCATGAAATTGGTGGGCACCAAACGCCAAATCTGGCTTCAAAGACGATCGCGCAACACCGGCAGGTTGATGCTGTGGCACGCGAACGTGACCAGACACAGAGAGAAGGACGGTAGGATAAAAAGGAAGCCTGCCTTCGCACGATCGAAAACCTCTGTATACAAAGTTCCTGCACATCTACTGGCCGAGCGCTACGAAGATCGGAGCAAGATTCTCAGCATACTTTGGTCAGCTCTAAACGTACTTGACTCTTCCAAGGATAAGGTCAGGTTTGATTTTTCCCAAGTAAGGCGTTGCTATCCAGGTGGCATGCTCATGCTGCTTGCTTTCTTGGAACTGCTTGTTGGATCTTTTCCAAGACGCGTGTCAGCACGTTGTCCACCTGGTTCGATGTCTGGACAACTGTTGAACCACTTCGGCCTAGGTGCTAAGTTGGGAGTGTCAAGCACGTCCTGTGTCCCAAAGCATGAGTCCGTCGTGAACTGGCACTATGTCACAGGAACCAAGCTGGATGGGGCGAAGATCTCAGAACTCCTACGCAAGTACAAGCAGTTGACTGAGGCGGATCCTCCTGAAGGTTTGTACGATGTACTCGGCGAAGCCTTGACAAACGTTCACCATCACGCGTATCCAGAAAGCTGCGACATGCCGGATGCCATGAGACGTTGGTGGATGTTTTCAAGATATGACAAACCTGAAGACAACACTCCTGGGAGTCTTTACATAGCAGTCTACGACATTGGTGAAGGCATCCAAAATACAATGAGAGCCAAGCTTGAGGCAGGTGAGATGGTGCTGGACCTTGGAGTTGGCCTTACGGAATTTGTGGGTGGGAGTTGGAAAGTGCTTGATCGGCGCTTACTAGAGAAGGCTGTTGATCATGATCGATCTAGCACGGGGTTAGCAAACAGAGGCAAGGGATTGCCCGAAATGAGGGACTTTATTAAGTCAACAGAATCAGGACGGCTTCATATTATTTCCGGCCACTCCCAATATACAAGCAATGTTCAGGGCAACACACAGGTTACATCATGGCCAGAAAAAATTCTGGGCACACTGATCTTGTGGAGCATACCGCTTTACAAAGAAGGAGTTAAGGCATGACTGAAAAAACCATCGTCATTGCCATAGATTTTTCACCTTCCCCCATCGGTCGCTATCGAACTGATAGCGAAACATCCGGGGAGGCCTTCCGTGTTGATCACCTTGCTCCTGCTCTAAGGATGTATGACAAGGTAACCGTCATTCTGGACGGCACAGACGGCTACGGATCCTCTTTTCTAGAAGAAGCCTTTGGTGGCCTAATCAGAAAAGAAGGATTTACAGAATCTCAGTTGAAAAATAAATTAACAATTATCTCCAACAGAATTTCATATAAATTCAGAGCCTGGAACTATATCGCAGACGAGCAGCGCAGACAACCCCGAGGCGGCTACAATTTCGCTCTAGCTTAGTGCATAACATGACAATTTCGCCCTTTGTGCAAACACTGGCTCTTTTCGCTGTAATTGTCGGCTGGATCGTGACCAACCGCCAGAACAACAAGAGAGAAACCAGAAAAGAGGGGCGCTCCGCATGTGATTCAGCAAAGAAGTATGCCCTTGAAATTTCCGCCAAGGGGAAAAAATATCTATGCACTAGAGATGATGAATTAGCCTTTGAGGTTAAAAGTGAGCTTGATTTATTAGAAATTGAACTGAGTCGCATTCCCTATTTTGCAATCGGACAAAACTCAACACTTCTAGAGAAATTTATCCTCTTCTCAGAGTCAATAACTGAAAATGACTTCGAGCAAAAGAATGCGCCACATCTGCGCCCTACGGACGAGAGGATTCTAAATATAATTAGACAAAGAAATCAACTCATGCATGAGGTTGAAAGACAGTTCAAGTTACAGTTCCATTAGCAAGTGACTACACCAAAAGCCCGTCTAGCCCGGGCTTTGTCGTTTCTAGGCCTAGACTACCTTCCTTCCATGCCCTGCCAACTCAGTCCAACGGCCATTGTCAGCCGCATGCTCGTGGTCGGCATCCTCATCAGCACCGTGGCGATGACCGTGCTGTGGATCTGGGGCGTCTCAGGCTATCTCCCGGCAATACAAATCTTCATGAACCTGGGCCAACCCCAAGGCAACCCGCTGAGCATGGTGGGGCAATCCATCGTTCCGGCTCCGTTCGAGCACCCGACACGAGCGTGCCTATCGTCATGGCCTGCGCCTGGCTGCAGATCGGCCTGATCGCTGCAGCAGCCATTGCCGCAGCCTACAGATTCCAGGCCTGAATGCGCTCCTGATACAGTCCACGCGGGAGGGATGACCATGGAACATGCAACGCCAGACGACAAGCCAGAACAACCCAAGCCGGTGAACTGGTACAGCGGCTGGCGGCTGTTTGCCACAGCCGCAGCCACGGTAGTGTCGGCAAAGCTGATCGGCCTCCTCGGCTCCCTCGTGGCGGGCCTGCTGTTCTTGTGGCTACAGCCGAAGCGCGGAACCTGGCAGGCCCTGGCAGCGGCGGCCGTTGTCGGCGGGGTTGTTGCTGTGGCCTACAGCGCCTTGGTGCTGCCTCAGTTCACAGACCAACAGGCCGCGCCAACCGCACGCAATGACGGATCGTTCACATACGAGGAAGCGATAGGGCAGCCTCCTCCCAAGCGCTGACCAGAGTCTCTAGGTCGGCTGGAACCTGCTCCCGTCCCATCGCGCAAGGCCGCGTGCGGTCTGGTACACCCGTCCCTTAACCAGTTCCTTCTGCGACGCCGGCATGGCCAGCCCAGAGTCCTGCCCGCCACCATCCGCCCGCGTCTCCCCCGTGCGCCGGTTGTAGATCACCCCGGGCTGCGTGATGAGTTGCTGCGTCTTCGGATCAACCACCTGACCACCGGGCGAGTGCGCCCACAGTTCGCCCTCCGACTTCCCATACAGCGCCAGCAACCGCTCGCGCGCGCTGCGCTGATCCTGCGGCGTCTTCGCGTTCACCATGCTCATCTGCGCATCCTCCATGCGCTGAGCGGCCCGGTTCTTGAACCCAGCTTCCGTCTGCTCCATGGCCAAGCGGTCGCTGGCGATCTTGTTGCGCCGCGCCTCGATGGCCTGCGTGAATATCGCCCGGGCATTCGCACCGGCCTGGCTCAGGCTCTCGCGCTGCAACTGTGCATCGGTCTTGTAGCGCTCCAGCGCATCGGCCTGGTCACGCGGGCCCTGTCCAAGAACGGTGCTGGCCATCCTGTCAACGCGCGCGGCCCGGTCCTTTGCCGCAAGCAACTGCTCGCCTTTGTTCCGGTAGATCGTCGAGCCCACCGACGCATTGCGCATCGCCAGGTAGCCCGGGTCACGCAGATCCATTGCTGCGGAGTACTGGTGGGCCGGCTGCATGCCAGCGATGGCTTCGTTCATGGTCTGGTTGCTGCGCGCGGCCTGCACCTCGCTGGCGTACTGCGCAGCCTGGGCGCCGGACAAGCCTGCCGGAACCTGCGCGCCATTGATGCGCTGGTCATAGGAAGGGTTGTAGCCCACGCGCTCGCCGATCAGCCCCTGCTGCTGCGCCTGCTCCACCGACATTCCGACAGGCGAACGCGCACCAATCGCCAGCAGACGCTCACGCGCATTGCCGACTGGCGCTGCGGCAGGCTGGCTCCGGGTTGCGCTGGCCTGCGGATCCGGCGGAAACCCGACAGCCGCCAGCATGCGCTCGCGCGCGCTGAGCCCACCCTGTTGATCACCACCGCTGGCAAAAGCGTAGCTGCCATTCGGCCCAGTGGCGACATTAGCCCCAGCAGGTGCCGTTTCAAAGCTGGAAAAACCCTTGCCATCCAGTCCGCCGCCGGGCAGCGCCTTTCCGCCTGCGTCGTTGTACGACACCTGGCCGCGCACATCGTTGCCACTGAACTCCATGGTGCCGTTGGCGCTGCGCGTGGCCGTGACGCGCCCGGCTGGGTTCATGATGGCGGCCTGCTCGTTGGTCAGCTTCGTGCGGTCACCGATGGGGCCATAGCCCAGGTCGGGGCGCGACTGCCCCGGTCCAGAGCTGGGTGCACCAGTAGCTGTCGCCGCGCTGGAAGCAGCCTCCGGCTCCTTGGGCAGACCATTCAAACTGGGCATGCCGTAGGTCGGATCTTTGGCCGTATTCGCGTTGAAAGCACTGGTGGATGTGGTTGGTGTTGCCGAGGGTGCGGGCTGCGTCAGCCGCTTCTGGTCCATGAACGGCGTCATGCTTGAGGGATTGACTCCATCGGGCACCAGCTTCGGGCTCAGGTACGCCGCATCGACCCCAGCCGCGCGTATGGGCCGGATCACGGCGGAATCGTAGGCGCCGATGACGCCGCGCACCGGCAGGCTCGCCACGTCGGCTGCAGCGCGCAAAGTGTTGTCCAGCCCGTCCATGAATCCACGGCCTGCACCCTTGAACGCCTCGCGGTCGCTGGCTATCTGCGCGGCATCGCCTGGCGGGTTGGTCATCGCACCCACGCGATCTGATACGCCTTTCAACCCACCTGCAGGCGCAGGCGTTGCAGGCGCAGAAGGCGCCACAGGGGCGGGCTTTGGCATCCCCACTGGTGCGCCACTGAAACCGCTGTCGCCCTGCAGTTGGTTGCCAGGAAACGTATTGGTCGGACTGGGCAGCCGGTCCACAATACCCCGCAGCCCGCCATTGGGCGCGGAGGATTGCCCAACCTGCGTCACGCCAGGGTTCGAGGCCGCTGCTGCCGCATCGCCAAAGCTGTTCGGGCGCCGCTGCTGGTCATCGACCAGCCCGCCATCGGCAAAGCGCGCGGGATGCGCAGGCCTTCCGCTGGGCTGGTGGGTTATGTCCACCAGGTCGCGCAGGCTGCGGATGCCCACCTTGCGCACGGTGTCGGCCGGCAGCACGAATTCCCCATTGGACAAGCGAGCAGGGATGGAATCGGACGTGCCAGAGCCGGGCCCCCGCACAGGGCCTCCATTGATGAAGGCCATCAGGCGGCGGCGTGCTTCAGATTGTTGGGCAGGCATAGAAACTCTCTCGGTGGTGGGCTACCAGTTGCACTGGACAACAGGTGGACGGCGGTCGCGCTGCTTGCGCTGTACGTTGGCATCAGGCCGCTCGCCGAAGGCCTGGACAAAAAGCGCCAGGGATGCGGCGGCCTTGTTGGGGTCGAACACCTCGGCGTCCTGCTTGAGGTAGGCCCGGTGCATCAACCAGTCCATCAGGCGTTCGTGGAATCGCGAAGGGATCTCTGGCCGTGCCGTGGGCATGTCGGCGCTCAGCTCCTTCAGCGCACCACGGTAGACGGTCAGCCCGGCCTCCTCTGCCATCGCTGGCGTTGGAACCAGGCGCACCCTCGGCGGCTGCGCACCGCTGGCCTGCTCGAAGATGAACCAGCGCGGCAGACCGGTGCGAAGCTCCCACCCAGGGGCATCGCAATCGAGTTCCTCCACGCTGGTTTCATCGAGTGGCCGCCCCCGCAAGGACAGCCGCTTGATTTCAAAAACGCTCGGGTGCAGGTCGTAGGTGTCTTGGCCGGCGAGCAGCGCAATGGACATGGAGCGGTCCTCGATGAGCTTGGCCCGCTCGCAAGCCTCCTGCACTGCCTCGTTCAGGTAGGCAACGATCTCGCCTTCCGTCCAGAAATACGGTTCAGCGAGATCATGTACAGCATCTCTGAACCGCGTGATGAACCCATCGACCCACATGGTGGCTTACCCCTGCTGGGTCAACTCGGCGAAGACGGCATCGGCTTCCTCGCGCGTGACATGGAAGCCCGTCTTGGCCTTGAGCTTCACCAAGTTGGGCTTGCCGTCGCCGGTGAAGTCATCCTTGTCATTGGCGTCAACCATGGCCGCGATGGCCTCGCGGATCGCTATCTGGCGGCTGAAGACCTGGGTTTGATCCTCGGCAGTCGCACCTTCAGCCAGACGCTGCTGCAGGCCAAGCGCGCGCTGCGCAAGGTCAATGCCATCCGGAAGGCGCAGTCGGAAGTTGCGAAATTGCGCAATTTCGCAAACTGCAGGCCGGCCGGAAAACTGCAGGCGAAGCAAAAAGCTGCAGGAGGTGCAGGAGGTGCAGGAGGTGCAGGAGGTGCAGGAGGTGCAGGAGGTGCAGGAGGTGCAGGAGGTGCAGGAGGTGCAGGAGGTGCAGGAGCATGACAGAAGCTGTGATGGTTGCTCCGGCCCGGTTCGTGACGATTCGGCTTTATGCAGCAATCTCGGGCCTCACGGAAAAAGCCATCCGCCGCAAGCTGGAGCGCGGTGTGTGGCTGGAGGGAAAGCAGTGGCGGCGAGCCGATGGCGTCATCTATATAGACACGAAAGAGACTGATAAATGGGTCGAGACGGCAGCGGGGTAGAACCCCGCGAAAAATCCATTCGGGTGAACTTCACCTTGGACAGCACATGGCAACGTGTGCGACTGGCACTCCCCCCTACCCCTGCGAACATCCGCTATGCGGAAAAGCTGGTGGATCGAGTGCGCAAAGCAATCGCGCGGGGCACGTTCGATTGGGCTGAATATTTTCCAGACACTCCTCAGGCCAAGAAGGCCAAGCCCGCTCACTCCTTCGGGCAGTGGTGCACGCTGTGGCTGGACACCAAGGGACGGCTGTCGAAGAACACGCTGAGCCAGTACCGGAACGCGCTGGAAGTGTGGCAAGGTCTCTTAGGCAAGGACACAGCCATGGAACGCCTGACGCATGCCGTAGTTGCGGCCAAGGTGGGCAAAACACCCTGGAAGTCAGCCAAGCTGCTGAACAACTACTTGATTCCGTTACGGGGCGTTTTCGCCCTTGCCGGCCGGGAACTGGATCTGGGAGACCCTATGGAGGGGATCGAGAACAGCAAGCACCAGGCCCAGCCTCCAGACCCGCTCAGCCCCACCGAGATGGAACAGGTGCTCGACCACATGAAGAAGCACATGGACATTCGGGTGTGGGCCTACTTCGAGCTTGCTTTCACCACCGGCATGCGGCCCGAAGAGCTGATTGAACTGCGCTGGGGGGATGTGGACTGGGCCGCCGGGACCATTCGGGTACAGCGTGCACGCACGGCCGGCGAGGTCAAGCCGCTCAAGACCTATAACGCCCGCGACGTCGATCTGATGAAGCGCGCACTGGTTGCACTGGAGGTGATGAAGCCCTGGACCATGGTCGGAAGCAAGGCCACCACGGACCAGGAGCTGGGTCGCAATATCTTCGAGAACCCGATTACCAGCAAACCATGGAACGACGAACGCAGCCAGCGCGACACCTACTGGCGCCCTGCCCTACGCGCCTGTGGAATACGCTGGCGCCGGGCATATCAGACTCGGCACACCTACGCTACGAACGCTCTTGCGGCTGGCGCTAACCCGGCCTACATTGCTCGGCAAATGGGGCACAAGAACGCCAAGATGCTGTTTTCGGTCTACGCCAAGTGGATCGACGGAGCGGACAGGGGACGGGAAAAAGCGAAGATTGAGGCGATGCTGGGCCAGAAAGAAAAAACCCGGCATATAGCCGGGTAATCTCCCATAAATCTCCCGCAATGTCCTGAGACTGGTCTATCTCAGAGGGAAATCTTGGTAGGCGCGATTGGACTCGAACCAACGACCCCCACCATGTCAAGGTGGTGCTCTAACCAGCTGAGCTACGCGCCTGTTTTTGTTCGAGAAGCAAGAGTATAGCAGTAAAACGACACGCTCCGCGAATCCGTCAACGCCGGCGCGCGGAGCGCACGCCGGACACGCCGGCCACGATCGCCAGCACCTTGTTGAGCCGGCCGGAGTCCGCCACTTCAACGGTGAAGGTCATCCAGGCCGTGCCCTTGACCGATTGGGTCTGGACGCCGATCACGTTGGTTTTCTCACGGGCAAACACTTCCGAGATGTCGCGCAGCAGACCCTGGCGGTCCGCCGCCTCCACGGCCACATCGACGGGATAGACGATGGAGGCCACGGCCGTGGGCTTGGGCAGGCCCCAGGTCACCTCGATCACGCGCTCGGCGCTGCGCGCGGCCATCTCGCGAAAGTTGCTGCAATCCGCGCGGTGCACGCTCACGCCCTTGCCGCGCGTGACGAAGCCAGCGATCTCATCGGGCGGCGCGGGGCGGCAGCACTTGGCCAGTTGCGTCATCAGCGAATCGACGCCAACCACCAGCACGCCCCCCTTGGGCGCCGCATCGGGCCGCGCCTTGCGGATCAGCATCTGCTCATCCAGCGGCTGCTCGGGCTCGGGCGGGCGCAGCAGGTTCTCGATGTTGCGCAGCGAAAACTCGTCCTTGCCGACGACCTCGAACAAGGCGTCGGCGGTCTTGAAGCCCAGTTGCACCGCCAGGTCGTCGAGCTTGAACGCCGTCTTGCCCTCGCGCTGCAGCAGCTTTTCCACCGCCTCGCGCCCGCGCGCCACAGTTTCGTGCGTGGCCTGCGCGTTGAACCAGGCGCGCACCTTGGCGCGCGCGCGCGGGCTCACGAGGTAGCCCAGTTCGGCGTTGAGCCAATCGCGCGAGGGACGGCCTTCCTTGACGGTGACGATCTCCACCGTCTGCC
>Ga0222428_100582_pt1 | contig 11082 bp, 12 predicted proteins | sample 2B5Ametagenome_FD_182471 | JGI IMG/M metagenome (GOLD analysis project Ga0222428, IMG submission 182471) | Enriched microbial communities from leaf-cutter ant dump, University of Wisconsin, Madison, United States - 2B5A (version 2) | ecosystem: Environmental > Terrestrial > Nest > Insects nest >...
GCGTCGAGCGCCTGCCATGCGGTGGCCGTGCGCTGCAGGCGCGCGACGGCGCAGCCGCCGTGCCAGTGGATGCCGGGCTGCTCCAGCAGGCGCTGCACCAGCCGGGGCGGGCGTATCCAGCCGCCGCGCGCGTGCCAGCAGGCTGCCGCGCCGGGCGGCAGCTGGCTGGCGGCCAGCTGGCCTGGCGTGGCGGGGCGGCTCCAGTCCAGGCCCGGCCCCTGCGACCAGGCGAGGGGCAAGGCGCTGTCCACCCCGTGTTCCAGCACGCCGCAGCTGCTCCAGTCCACGCCCTGCGCATCGCCCAGGGCGTCGGCCAGCGTCTGCAGCGTGGTGCGCACGCCGGCGCGCGACAGGCGCGAGAGCACGCTGTCGTCCGGCGAGACGTGCGGCGCGAACACACCCGCGGGCAGACCCGAGGCGCCCGCCGCGGGCGCCTGGCCCTCTTCGAGCACGTGCACCTGCCAGCCGCGCCGTGCCAGGCTGGCGGCCACGGCGCTGCCAGCCAGGCCGGCGCCGACCACGAGGCAGCGGGCCGCGCGGGGCGCGGCCACATCCGGCAGCACGGGCTGGCTGGCGCGCGGCTCCCAGTGCGGCTCGAAGGTGGCCTGCAGGTTGTCGCGCTTGGGCGGGAGGCCGGGCACCTTGCGCACCGCGAAGCCGCCTTGCGCCAGCGCGTCGCGCACCGCGCGGGCGATGGTCCAGGTGGCCAGGCGCGTGCCGCGGCGGCAGCAGCGGGCCACGGCCCTGAGGGTGTGCGGACTCCACAGGTCGGGGTTGCGCTCGGGGCTGAAGCCGTCCAGGTAGACGGAGTCGGCCACGGGCTGCTGCTGGCGCAGCATCGCCTGCGCGTCGCCGATGTAGAGCGTGAGCAGCACGCGCCCGTCCTCGAAGGCGAGGCGGTGCACGCCGGGCAGCAGGCCCCAGAACTGTGCGGCGAGCTGTGTGGCCAGCGGTAGCAGATCCGGGTCTTGCGGCGCGGCGCGCAGCAGGTCGTCCGCACTTACGGGCCAAGCCTCGCAGGCGGTGAAATGCAGGATGCGCGGGCGCGCAGGATCGGCGCGCCAGGCGGCCCAGGTGACGAGGAAGTTCAGCCCCAGGCCGAAGCCCGTCTCCAGCACGCGCCACTGCGGCTGCCCGGCCCAGGCGGCGGGCAGGCCGCAGCCGTGCAGGAACACGTTGCGGGCCTGGGCTGGGCCGCTTTCGCTGTGGTAGCGGTCGGAGAAGCGGGGGCTGTAGGGCGTGCCGTCGGGGAGCCAGTCGACAGGCTCGGACACGGCGCCTTAGCTGCTGGTGGGAGGCACGTAGCCTGCGGCGGCCTCGGCGCCGCCGCCGAAGAAATGGTTCTCCATCTGCCGGGCGAGGTATTGGCGGGCGCGGGCGTCGGCCAGGTTCAGGCGGTTCTCGTTGACCAGCATGGTCTGGTGCTTGAGCCAGTCGGCCCAGGCCTGCTTGCTGACGTTTTCGTAGATGCGCTTGCCCAGCTCGCCGGGGTAGGGGGGAAAGTCGAGGCCCTCGGCGTCCTGGCCGAGCTTGATGCAATGGACGGTGCGTGCCATGGTGGGATTCCTGTTTCAGATGTTTTTGCTATAACAAACTGAAATCTTATTTGTTCCAGTTTTGAAGAGCGACTTCCAGAATGCGTTGCATCGACATTCAACGCAACGGAAGCACCCATGAAAAATCGCCGCCACTTTATCAAGTTTCCCCTCGCGGCCGCTCTTGCCGCCACCCTCGGGTGGGGACTTTCCCTGCCCGCATCCGCGCAGCAGCCGGTGCAGTTCCTGAACGTCTCCTACGACCCGACGCGCGAGCTGTACGCCGAATACAACCAGGCGTTCGCCAAATACTGGAAGGCCAAGACGGGGCAGGACGTGCAGCTCAAGCAGTCGCACGGCGGTTCGGGCAAGCAGGCGCGCTCGATCATCGACGGCATCGACGCCGACGTGGCCACGCTGGCCCTGGGCGGCGACGTGGACGCGCTGGCCAAGCACGGCCTGCTGGCCGCCGACTGGCAAAAGCGCCTGCCGCACAACTCGGCGCCCTACAGCTCGACCATCGTGTTCCTGGTGAAGAAGGGCAACCCCAAGGGCCTCAAGGACTGGGACGACCTGGTCAAGCCCGGCGTGCAGGTCATCACCCCCAACCCCAAGACCAGCGGCGGCGCGCGCTGGAACTACCTGGCGGCGTGGGAGTTCGCCAAGCGCAAGTACGGCGGCGAGGCCCAGGCCAAGGAGTTCGTAGGCAAGCTCTTCAAGAACGTGCCCGTGCTCGACACCGGCGCGCGCGGCTCCACCATCACCTTCGTGCAGCGCGGCGTGGGCGACGTGCTGCTGGCCTGGGAGAACGAGGCCTTCCTGGCACTGAAGGAATTCGGCAAGGACAAGTTCGAGATCGTCGTGCCCTCGCTGTCCATCCTGGCCGAGCCCACGGTGGCCGTGGTGGACAAGGTGGTGGACAAGAAGGGTACGCGCGCCCTGGCCGAGGAATACCTCAAGCACCTGTATTCCGACGAGGGCCAGGAGATCGCCGGCAAGAACTACTACCGCCCCACGAGCGAGAAGGCCAAGGCCAAGTTCGACGCGCAGTTCCCCAAGCTCACGCTGGTGACCATCGACCAGGCGTTCGGCGGCTGGGCCAAGGCGGACAAGGAGCACTTCGCCGACGGCGCGAGCTTCGACCAGATCTATACCAAGAAGTAAGAGCCAAATCGGCCTGCAGTGCTTGTCCGAGAAGCGCTGGCAGCTATGAAAAGGAAAGCACTACCATGACCGCCTTGCTGATCGCCGGCAGCCCCTCGCAGCGTTCGCGCTCTGCCGCGCTGCTCGACGCCGTGGGCCTGCGCCTGGCGCGGCGCGGCGCGCCGCCCGAGCACCTGCACATCCGCGATCTGAACCCGCAGGCGCTGCTGCTGGCCGACACCGGCCACCGCAGCGTGGCCCAGGCCGTGGAGCGGGTGCTGGACGCGCGCGTGCTCGTCATCGCCACGCCGGTCTACAAGGCCGCCTACAGCGGCGTGCTCAAGGTCTTCCTGGACCTGCTGCCGCAGACGGCGCTCAAGGGCAAGACCGTGCTGCCCCTGGCCACGGGCGGCAGCCCGCACCATATGCTGGCGCTGGACTATGCGCTGCGGCCCGTGCTGCAGTCGCTGGGCGCCAAGCACATCCTGCCGGGCATCTATGCCACCGACGCCCAGGTGGTGGTCACGCCCGAGGGCTCGCACGAGGTGGCCGGCGACGTGGCCGGCCGCATCGACGACGCGGTGAACCTGCTCGTCACCGAAACCCTGCGGCCCGCCGTGTCCGCGCCCGCGCCGGCCACCCATTTCGCGCCGGTGCCGTTCTCGCAGGTGCGATGTAGCGTCTGACGGCGCCGCGCCGTCGCCCTCTCCGTCCCTTCCCCCGTTTCCCCCGGCCATTCCGCCTCCGCGCGCGGAAGGGATGGCCTTCGCCCGGCGCCGAGCGCGGGGCACCGCTACCCGAGGAGCTGCATCGTGTTGTCATGGAACTGGTTCTTTTCCCCCACGCGCCGGGCGGCGCTCGCATCGCTGCTGGGTCTGAGCGCCCTCGCGGAGGCCGGCCACGCCTGGGCGCAACAGCCGGTGCTGCGCATCGGCTACCAGAAGGCCGCCAGCCTGTTCGTGCTGCAGAAGGCCCAGGGCACGCTGGAGAAGAAGCTCCAGCCGCTGGGCTTCGGTGTGAAGTGGGTGGAATTTCCCGCCGGGCCGCAGCTGCTGGAGGGCCTGAACGTCGGCGCCGTGGACGTGGGCTACGTGGGCGAGGCCCCGCCCATCTTCGCCCAGGCCGCGGGCGCGCGCTTCGTCTACATCGGCCACGACCCGGCCGCGCCGCGCGCCGAGGCCATCCTGGTGCCCAAGGACTCGCCCCTGCGCTCGGTGGCGGACCTCAAGGGCCGCAAGGTCGCGCTCAACAAGGGCAGCAACGTGCACTACCTGCTGGTCAAGCAGCTCGAAAAGCACGGCCTCGCGCTCTCCGACATCCAGCCCGTGTACCTGGCGCCGGCCGACGGCCGCGCCGCGTTCGAGAGCAAGAGCGTCGATGCCTGGGTGGTGTGGGACCCGTTCCAGGCCGCGGCCGAGAAGAGCATCGGCGCGCGCGTGCTGGCCGACGGCACGGGCACGCCCGGCACGCCCGACGTGGTGAACAACTACCAGTACTACCTGGGCGAGCGCGGCTTCGTGGCGCGCCACCCGCAGGTGATCGAGGCCGTGTTCGCCGACGCGGTGGAGCGCGGCATCTGGCTCAAGAAGAACCTGCGGCAGGCGGCCGAGCTGATCGCGCCGCTGCAGGGCCTGCCGGTGGACGTGGTGGAGCTGGCGCTGCGCCGCTACGAGTTCAACGTGAAGCCCATCACGCGCGAGGTGGCGGCCGACCAGCAGCGCATCGCCGACACCTTCCACGCGCTCAAGCTGATTCCCAAACCCATCCAGGTCAGCGATGCCGTCGTCATCGCTCGGCCCTGAACCGCAGGAGCACCGCCATGAACCCTTCCCTCGACCCCCGCCACCAGATCCAGCGCCTGGTCGTCACCACGGCCGCCGCCTGGGGCCTGCGCTGGCCCGGCCTGCCCTTCGCCATTTCGTACTGAGGCCCCCATGCAGATCTTCTGGTTCATCCCCACCCATGGCGACAGCCGCTACCTGGGCACCGCTCGGGGCGGCCGCCCGGTCCACCACGACTACGTCAAGCAGGTCGCCATCGCCGCCGACAGCCTGGGCTACGAGGGCGTGCTCATCCCCACGGGCCGCTCGTGCGAAGACCCGTGGGTGGTCGCGTCCAGCCTCATCGGCTTCACCCGGCGCCTGAAATTCCTGGTGGCCGTGCGCCCCGGCCTGCACCAGCCCAGCCTGGCCGCGCGCATGGCCGCGAGCTTCGACCGCCTCTCCGAAGGGCGCCTGCTCGTCAACCTGGTGACCGGCGGCGACCGCGGCGAGCTGGAGGGCGACGGCGTGTTCCTGGACCACGGGCAGCGCCACGAACAGTCCGCCGAGTTCATCCGCATCTGGCGCGAGATCCTGGCGCGCAGCCATGACGGCGCCGGCCTCGACTACGAGGGCGAGCACCTCCGGGTGAAGGGCGCTCGGCTGCTCTTTCCGCCCGTGCAGAAGCCCTACCCGCCGGTGTATTTCGGCGGCTCGTCCGAAGCCGCGCACGAACTGGCCGCTGGACAGGTCGATGCCTACCTCACCTGGGGCGAGCCACCCGCCGAGGTGGCAAGGAAAATCGCCGACGTGCGCGCGCGCGCCGCGCGCCATGGCCGCACGCTGAAGTTCGGCATCCGCCTGCACGTGATCGTGCGCGAGACGGACGAGGCCGCCTGGGCCGCCGCCGAGGAACTGATCAGCCACGTCACGGACGAGACCGTGGTGCAGGCCCAGGCCGCGTTCGCGCGCATGGACTCGGAAGGCCAGCGCCGCATGGCCGCGCTGCATGCGGGGGGCGCCAGACGCAGCCGCGCTGATCTGGAGATCAGCCCCAACGTCTGGGCCGGCGTGGGCCTGGTGCGCGGCGGCGCGGGAACGGCGCTGGTGGGCGACCCGCAGACGGTGGCCGCTCGCATCGAGGAATACGCGCAGCTCGGCATCGACACCTTCGTGCTATCGGGCTACCCGCACCTGGAGGAGGCCTACCGCTTCGCGGAGCTGGTGTTCCCGCTGCTGCCGCTGCGCACGCAGCAAAAGCTCGCGGGCGGCGCGCCCTTCGGCCCGTTCGGCCAGCCGGCGGGCGAGGCCGTGGCCAACCTGTTCGTGCCCCGTGCGGCGCAGAGCTGAAGGAGGGCGGCCATGACACACGCCCTTCGCGAACTCGACACCGGCGCGGCCGCCGCCGTCGCGGCGCCGCAGGAGCCGGGCGCGCTCGCGGGCCTGGCCGCGTTTGCCACCGGCGTGGGCCGGCGCCTCGTGCCGTGGCTCGTGCCGCTGGCGCTCGTCGCCGCGTGGCAGGCGGCATCGTCGCTGGGCTGGCTGTCCACGCGCGTGCTGCCCGCGCCCTCGGCCGTGGTGCGCGCCGCGTGGGAGCTGACCGCCTCGGGTGAGCTGTGGACGCACGTGCAGGTGAGCGCCGGCCGGGCCCTGGCGGGCCTGGCCATCGGCGGCGGGCTCGGGCTGCTGCTGGGCCTGCTCACGGGCTCGCTGCGCTGGGCCGAGACGCTGCTGGACTCCTCCATCCAGATGGTTCGCAACATCCCGGCGCTGGCGCTGATCCCGCTGGTGATCCTGTGGTTCGGCATCGACGAATCGGCCAAGCTGTTCCTGATCGCCGTCTCGGTGTTCTTCCCCGTGTACCTGAACACCTTCCACGGCATCCGCAACGTGGACCCGGCGCTGATCGAGATGGGCCGCACCTACGGCCTCACGCGCTGGCAGCTCTACCGCGACGTCGTCCTGCCCGGCGCGCTCTCGTCCATCCTCGTGGGCCTGCGCTTCTCGCTGGGCCTGATGTGGGTGATCCTGATCGTGGCCGAGACCATCTCCGCGCAGTCGGGCATCGGCTACCTGACCATGAACGCGCGCGAGTTCCTGCAGACCGACATCGTGCTCGTGGGCATCCTGCTCTATGCGCTGCTCGGCAAGCTGGCCGACGTGTTCGCGCGCGCCCTCGAACAGTGGTGGCTGCGCTGGCATCCCGGCTATCAGAAGAAGTGACCCCCTCCACATTCCAAAGGCTCATTCCATGACCACCACCGCTTTCTCGCGCCGCCATGCGCTGGCGGGCCTCGCGGCGCTCGCCGCGGGCGGCCTCGCGCATGCCCAAGGCGCCGCTACCGTGCGCATCGGCTACCAGAAGTCGTCCACCCTCATCGCCGTGCTCAAGGCACAGGGCATGCTGGAAAAGCAGCTCGCCCCGCTGGGCGTGCAGCCCGCGTGGCACGAGTTCACCAGCGGCCTGCCGCTCTTGGAGGCGCTCAACCTCGACAACCTGGACTTCAGCGCCGACGTGGCCGACACCGTGCCCGTGTTCGCGCAGGCCGCGGGCGCCAGGCTGACCTTCGTCGCGCAGGAGGCGCCGTCGCCCTCGGCGCAGGCCATCCTGGTCAAGCCCGACTCCCCGCTCAGGAGCGTCGCCGACCTCAAGGGCAGGAAGGTGGGCTTCGCCAAGGCCGCCGGCGCGCACTACCTGCTGATCGCCGCGCTGGACAAGGCCGGCCTGTCGTTCGCCGACATCCAGCCCGCCTACCTGACGCCCGCCGACGGCCGCGCCGCTTTCGAGCGCGGCGCCATCGACGCCTGGGTGGTGTGGGACCCGTTCCTCTCCGCCGCGCAGCGCCAGGCCGGCGCGCGCGTGCTGGCCGACGGCACGGGCATCGCCTCGTACCAGCGCTACTACCTTGCCAGCACGCGCTACGCCCAGGCGCGGCCCGACGTGCTGCGCACCATCTACGCCGAGCTGGAGAAGACCGGCCGCTGGGTCAAGCAGCACCCGCGCGAGGCCGCGCAGCTGCTCGCACCCGTGTGGGGCCTGGACGCCACCACCATCGAGCAGGCCAACGGCCGGCGCAGCTACGCCGTGCGCCCCGTGGTGCCCGAGGTCCTGGGCGAGCAGCAGAAGATCGCCGACGCCTTCCTGGCCGAGAAGCTGCTGCCGCGGCGCGTCGATGCGCTCGACGCACCCCTGTTCAAGCCGGGAGCGTGAGATGGCGCAGGACACCACCGGCGGTGTGGGGCTCGAGATCCGCCAGCTCACCAAGCGCTACGGCGCGCGCGAGGTGCTGCGCCATGCGCAGCTTGCCATCGAACCCGGCGAGTTCATCGCCATCGTGGGCCGCAGCGGCTGCGGCAAGAGCACGCTGCTGCGCCTCGTCGCGGGCCTGGAGGAGGCGAGCGAGGGCAGCCTCGCCGTCGACGGCCGGCCCGTGCACGGCCTGCACGGCGACACCCGCATCATGTTCCAGGACGCGCGCCTGCTGCCCTGGCGCCGCGTGCTGGACAACGTGACGCTGGGCCTGCCCAGGGACCAGCGCGCGCGTGCCCTGGAGGTGCTGGCCCAGGTGGGGCTGGCCGACCGCGCCGGCGAATGGCCCGCGCGCCTGTCGGGCGGCCAGCGCCAGCGCGTGGCTCTGGCGCGCGCGCTGGTGCACCAGCCGCGCCTGCTGCTGCTCGACGAGCCGCTGGGCGCGCTGGATGCGCTCACGCGCATCGAGATGCACCGCCTCATCGAAGGGCTGTGGCAGCAGCGCCGCTTCACCGCGCTGCTGGTCACGCACGACGTGCAGGAGGCCGTGGCCCTGGCCGACCGCGTGGTGCTCATCGAGGACGGGCGCATCGCGCTGGACGAGCGCATCGCCCTCGCGCGCCCGCGTTCGCAGGGCGATGCGCAGTTCGCCGCCATCGAGAAACGCATCCTCGACCGCGTGCTGCAAAAGCCGGGCGCCGAGGAAGCGCAGGACGACGGCGGCTGGCGCGGCCTGCCCGCATTGGCCCTGCGCTGGGCCATCTGATTTCTTTCACCCCTCCCCCCGGACTTTTCACAGGAGAAAACCATGTCCATCCAAGCCATCAATGTGCGCAACCAGTTCAAGGGCCAGGTGCGCGAAATCATCCGCGGCGACGTCGTCTCCGAGGTCGACGTGGAGACGCCCTGGGGCATCGTCACCTCGGTCATCACCACGCGCTCGGTGGACGACCTGGGCCTGGCCGTGGGCTCCGACGTAGTGGCGCTCGTCAAGTCCACCGAAGTCTCCATCGCCAAGCTCTGAGCGCAATTCAATAGAAAAACGGCTCCAGCGCTTGCGGTGCAAGCGCCAGGAGCTATCGAACCCATAGCAATCCATGAATTTCCAGCAACTGCGCTCGGTGCGCGAGACGGCGCGGCGCGGCTTCAACCTGACCGAGGTGGCGACCATGCTCTACACCTCGCAGCCCGGCGTCAGCCGCCAGATCCGCGAGCTGGAGGACGAGCTGGGCGTGGAGATCTTCATGCGCGCGGGCAAGCGCCTCACCGGGCTCACGCCGCCGGGCGAGGCGCTGCTGCCCATCGTCGAGCGCCTGCTGCTGGAGGCCGAGAACCTGCGCCGCGCGGGCGCGGACTTCACCGCCAGCGAGCGCGGGCGCCTGTCCGTGGCGGCCACGCACTCGCAGGCGCGCTACGCGCTGCCGCAGGTGGTGCGCGACTTCCGCGCGCTGTACCCGCAGGTCTCGCTGCACCTGCACCAGGGCTCGCCGCGCCAGGTGGCCGAGATGCTGCTGTCGGGCGAGGCCGACATCGGCGTGGCCACCGAGGCGCTGGCCGGCTACGAGCGGCTCGTCACGCTGCCGTGCTACCGTTGGTCGCACAGCGTCGTGGTGCCGCCGGGCCACCCGCTGCTGCTGGAAAGCGGACCGGTGACGCTGCAGGCGCTGGCGCGCCACCCCGTCATCACCTACGACACCGGCTACACCGGACGCGCGCACATCGACGAGGCCTTCGCCGGCGCGGGCCTGGCGCCCGACATCGTGCTCACCGCCATGGACGCCGACGTCATCAAGACCTACGTGGAGCTGGGCATGGGCGTGGGCGTGATCGCCTCCATCGCCTTCGACGCCGAACGCGACCGGCACCTGCGCGCCATCGACGCGCGGCACCTGTTCGAGGTCAACCTCACGCGCCTGGCGCTGCGGCGCGGTGCATGGCTGCGCGGCTATGCCTACGCCTTCATCGAGAGCTTCGTGCCCACGCTCACCGCCGACGCGGTGCGCCAGGCGCTGCAGGAGCGGGCGTGAGCCGTGCCCTTCCTCGTTTCGCGCATAAGCAAGCTCTTTCGTATTCGTTCGCGCGCGCGCCGGGCCGGCGCACCATGGCGCATCGCCACCGTTGACCGATGCACCAGCCATGACCGATCTTTCGCTTCTCCCCGTGCTGCAGCAGGCCGCAGCCCGCGCCACCGCCGACGGCGGCACCTTCCCGCCGCGCCAGGCGTGGCAGCTCGTGCGCGAAGGGCGGGCGCTGCTCGTGGACGTGCGCACCGCGGAGGAGCGCAAGTTCGTCGGCCACGTGCCCGGCAGCGCCCACGTGCCGTGGGCCACCGGCACGGCGCTGGCGCGCAACCCGCGCTTCGTGCGCGAGCTGGGCGCGCTCATCGCCAGGCAGCCGCAGCCCGTCACCGTGCTGCTGATCTGCCGCAGCGGCAAGCGCTCGGCCCTGGCCGCGCAGGAGGCGGTCAAGGCGGGCCTGGCCAACGTGCTCAACGTGGGCGAGGGCTTCGAGGGCGACCTGGACGACGCGCAGCAGCGCGGGCGCTTCAACGGCTGGCGCTTCCATGGCCTGCCGTGGATTCAAGACTGAACTGACTTCAAAAAACGATAGCTGCCAGCGCTTGTCCAGCAAGCGCTGCGGGCTGATTCGACCTTAAAAAACCATGAGCGACTTTCCCATCCCCCACATCGTGGCTGCGCTGCGCGAGGTGCGCGAACAGTGGCGCACCCAGCAGGGCCGCACCGACACCACGCACCGCGAATTCCCCTCGCGCGACGCGGTGGCGCGCGCCGTCGATGCGCTCAAGGGCGTGCTGTACCCGCTGCGCCTGGGGCCGCCCGACCTGCGGCAGGCGGGCGAGGATTTCTACATCGCCCACACGCTGGACGCTGCCTTGCAGGCGCTGCTGGCGCAGGCGCGCATCGAGCTGCGCTACCGCCGCAATGGCGGCGACGTGGACGAGCGCGCCGCCCAGGCCGTGCGCGCGTTCAGCGAGGCATTGCCCGCGCTGCGCCAGCAGCTCGACGAGGACGTGCTGGCCGCCTTCCACGGCGACCCGGCGGCGCAGAGCGTGGACGAGGTGGTCTTGAGCTATCCCGGCGTCCTCGCGCTGATCCACCACCGCATCGCCCACACGCTCTACGCGCTGGAGCTGCCGCTGCTCGCGCGCATCGCCGCAGAGTTGGCGCACGGCCAGACGGGCATCGACATCCACCCCGGCGCGCGCATCGGCGAAGGCTGCTTCATCGACCACGGCACCGGCGTCGTGATCGGCGAAACGGCGGTGCTGGGCCGCAACGTACGCATCTACCAGGCCGTGACGCTGGGCGCCAAGCGCTTTCCGCGCGACGCCCAGGGCCACCTGCAAAGAGGCTGGCCGCGCCACCCCATCGTG
>Ga0222428_100585_pt1 | contig 10963 bp, 9 predicted proteins | sample 2B5Ametagenome_FD_182471 | JGI IMG/M metagenome (GOLD analysis project Ga0222428, IMG submission 182471) | Enriched microbial communities from leaf-cutter ant dump, University of Wisconsin, Madison, United States - 2B5A (version 2) | ecosystem: Environmental > Terrestrial > Nest > Insects nest >...
GCCGCCTGGCAGGAGCGCCAGCGCGCCATCGTGCGGTTGCTGGCCGGGCGCGACCTGGCGGCGCTGTCGGTGCTCGAAGTGGGCTGCGGCAGCGGCGGCAACCTGCAGGACCTGCTCCGCCTGGGTGTCGATCCTGCGCGGGTGCAAGGCATCGAACTGCAGGGTGGCCGCGCTGCACAGGCCCGTGCCGTGCTTCCTATCGCCTGCCGTATCCACACCGCCGACGCGCTGCACGCCGACGTGCCCGGTGCCAGCCAGGACCTGGTGCTGTGCTTCACCGTGTTCTCCTCGCTGCTGCAGGACGAGGCGCAGCAGGCCCTGGCCGCGCGCGCCTGGCACTGGCTGCGCCCGGGCGGCGCAGTGCTGTGGCACGATTTCACCGTGAACAACCCGCGCAACCCCGACGTGCGCGGCGTGCCCCTGGCGCGCGTGCGCGCGCTGTTCCCGCAGGGCCGCGTGCAGGCGCGCCGGGTGACGCTGGCGCCGCCGCTGGGGCGTGCCCTGTGCCGCGTGCATCCCGCCTTGTATGGATGGGCCAACGCCGTTCCCTGGCTGCGCACCCACGTCCTCTGCCTGGTCCACAAACCGAATGACTGACTTCCTGCCCTTCGCCCTGCCCGACATCGGCCCCGAGGAAGAGGCCGAGGTGCTGGACACGCTGCGCTCCGGCTGGCTCACCACGGGGCCGAAGGCGCGCCGGTTCGAGGCCGCCTTCGCCGAGTTCCTGGGCGATCCGGCGCTGGAGGCCATCGCCGTCAACTCCGCCACCGCCGGCCTGCATCTGGCGCTGGAGGCGCTGGGCATCGGCCCTGGCGACGAGGTCATCACCACCACCCACACCTTCACGGCCACGGCCGAGGTGATCCGCTACCTGGGCGCGCAGCCCGTGCTGGTGGATGTGGAGCGGTCCACGCTGTGCATCGACCCCGCGCAGGTGGCCCAGCGCATCACGCCGCGCACGCGCGCCATCATCGCCGTGCACTTCGGCGGGCGCAGCGCGGACATGGCGGCGCTGCTGGCGCTGGCGCGCCCGCACGGCATCCACGTGGTGGAGGATGCGGCCCACGCGCTGCCCGCCACGCACGGCGGGCAGCTCGTCGGCACGCTGGGCAGCAGCGCCACGGTCTTCAGCTTCTACGCCAACAAGACCATGACCACGGGCGAGGGCGGCATGCTGGTCACGCGCGACGCGCAGCTCGCCCGCCGTGCGCGCGTGATGCGGCTGCACGGCATCGACCGCGATGCGTTCGCGCGCTTCAACACCCCCGTGCCCGCGTGGCGCTACGACGTGGTGGCGCCCGGCTTCAAGTACAACCTGACCGACATCGCCGCCGCCATCGGCCTGGCGCAGCTGCCCAAGGTGCACCGCTTCCAGCAGCGCCGCGCCGCCATCGCCCGGCACTACGGCGAGGCGCTGGCCGGCCTGCCCGTCGCGCTGCCGCCCGGCCCCGCGCCGGGGGACGTGCATGCCTGGCACCTGTTCCCCATCGAGGTGCACCGCATGCCGCGCGACGCCTTCGTGCAGGCCATGTTCGACCAGGGCATCGGCATGAGCGTGCACTACATCCCGCTGCACCAGCAGACGTATTGGCGTGACTTCTGCGGCCTGCGGCCCGAAGACTTTCCCGTGAGCCAGTCCATTTACGAAGGCACGGCCTCGCTGCCCATCTACAGCCGCATGGACGACGCGGCCGTGCAGCGCGTGGCGGCGGCCGTGCGCCGCATATTGGAGGGCGCATGAAGCGCTGCATGGACGTGCTGCTCTCCCTGCTGGGCCTGGCGCTGCTGTGGCCGCTGGGGCTGGCGGTGGCGCTGGCGATCCGGCTCGACTCGCCCGGTCCCGCGCTCTTCCGGCAGGAGCGCGTGGGGCTGCACGGGCGGCCTTTTCGCATCCACAAGTTCCGTACCATGCGCGTGGGCGGCGCGGGCCCGCAGGTCACCGCCAGGGGCGACGCGCGCATCACCCGCTTGGGCCGCGTGCTGCGCCGCTACAAGCTCGACGAGCTGCCGCAGCTCATCGACGTGCTGCAGGGCCGCATGAGCCTGGTCGGCCCCCGGCCCGAGGTGCCGCGCTACATGGCGCTCTACCCGCCCGAGGCGCGCCGCGCCATCCTGTCGGTGCGCCCGGGCATCACCGACCCGGCGAGCATCGCCTTCCGCAACGAAGAGGCCCTGCTGGCCGCCGCGCCCGATGCCGAGCGTGCCTACATCGACACCATCATGCCCCTCAAGCAGCGCTATTACCTGGACTACGTGGCGCACCGCAGCCTGGGCGCGGACCTGCGCATCCTGCTCTCCACGGCGGCCGTGCTGCTGAAAGGCGCTCCATGACCGCCCGCTGGAGCCGTGCCATGGCGCCCTTCGCGCTGGCCGACCTGGCGCTGGTGGCGCTGGCCTGGTGGGCCGCGTTCTGGCTGCGCTTCAACTTCGAGATGCAGGGCGAATACCTGGACATGGCCCTGGCCACCATGCCCTGGGCGGTGGGCTGCATGGCGCTGGGGCTGGCCGTGGCGCGGGTGCACCGGCAGGCCTGGCGCTACGTGGGGCTGGCCGACCTGCGCCAGCTCGCCTGGGGCGCGCTGCTGGGCACGCTGGCGGCCACGGCCGGCATCATGGTGCTGCGCTACCCGGGCTTCGCGCGCTCGGTGTTCCCGCTGTTCGGGGTGCTGGCGCTGGTGCTGCTGACCGGCGCGCGCGCGCTGTGGCGCACGCTGGCGGAGCGGCGCGCGGGCCCGCTCGCGCCGGGGCAGACGCCGCTGCTCATCGTGGGCACGCTGGAGGAGGCCGACCAGGCGCTGCGCGCCATCAAAGGCACGGCGCTGTGGCACGTGGCGGGTATCGTCTCGCCGAACGAGGAAGACGCGGGTCGCAGCCTGCACAACGTCAGCGTGGTGGGCGCCACCCCGGCGCTGGGCGCGGTGGCGCAGGCGCTGCAGGTGCGCTCGGTGCTGCTGGCCAGCCCGCCGGGCGCGGCGCTGCGGCGCGAAGTGCTGTTGCGCTGGTCAGGCTCGGGGCTGAACCTGCTGTCGATGCCCGTGGCCGACCACTGGCTGAGCGCCACGGCACCCGATTTGCGCAAGGTGGAGCTGGAAGACCTGCTGGGCCGCCCCCCCGTGGTGCTGGACGCGGGCAACCTCGCCGAATGGCTGTCAGGCCAGACGGTGCTGGTGACCGGCGCGGGCGGCTCCATCGGCGCCGAGCTGTGCCGCCAGGTGGCGCGCTTCGGCGTGGCGCGCCTGGTGTGCGTGGACGTGTCCGAGGCCGCCATCTACCCGCTGGAGCAGGAGCTGCGCGCCGCCCACCCGCAGATGCAGGGCTTCTACTACACCGCCAACGTGCGCGAGCACGGCCGCGTGCTGGCCATCGCCCAGCGCCACCGTCCGGCCGTGGTCTTCCACGCCGCCGCCTACAAGCACGTGCCGCTGATGGAGGAGCTCAATGAGATCGAGGCGCTGCGCACCAACGCGCTGGGCACGCTGCACATGGCGCGCGTCGCCGGCGAGTGCGGGGCCGCCAAGTTCGTGCTCGTCTCCACCGACAAGGCGGTGAACCCCACCAACGTGATGGGCGCCAGCAAGCGCCTGGCCGAGCGCGTGGTGCAGCGCATCGCCAGCGAATACACAGGCACCGACTACGTGGCCGTGCGCTTCGGCAACGTGCTGGGCTCCAGCGGCTCGGTGGTGCCCCTCTTTACCGCGCAGATCGCGCGCGGCGGGCCGGTCACCGTCACGCACCCGGAGATCGTGCGCTACTTCATGACCATCCCCGAGGCCGCGCAGCTCGTCGTGCAGGCCGGGTGGATGGGCCGTTCGGGCCAGATCTACGTGCTGGACATGGGCGACCCGGTGAAGATCGTGGAACTGGCGCGCCTGCTGATCCGCCTGTCGGGCAAGACCGAGGCGGAGGTGCCCATCGTCTTCACCGGCCTGCGCCCCGGCGAGAAGCTCTACGAGGAATGGCTGGCCGACGGCGAAACCACCCAGCCCACCCGCCACCCGCGCCTGCGTGTGGCCCGGCAGGGCGAGCCGGACGAACTGGACCTGGACACCCTCTTGCGCTGGGTGGAGGGCCTGGGCCCCGCGCCGGCCTCCGCCGTGCTGCGCGAGGGATTGCGCGAGCGGGTGCCGGAATACCATCTGCTCCTGTATTGATAGCTTCTTGCGCTTTATGGATAAGCGCTGGAGGCCCATTTCATAGTGAAATACCGGTGCGCTCCAGCACGTCGCCCACCAGCTCCAGGCGCAGGAGCGGATTGTCCAGCGCCATCAGCCGCTGCTTCAGATCGAGCGGCACCGGCAGCAGCTCGCACCAGCGGTTGGCCACCCAGCCGCAGTCCTGCAGCTGCAGGGCGGTGGGCGCCGGGGGCTGCGCGGCTTCGGGTTCGCGGCTGCGCAGCGTGGCCAGCACCTGGGCCAGCGCGTGGGCCGTGCGCCGCAGGTCCTCGGGCACCGGCACGTGGGCATCGCCGGGCAGCTGCTCCACGTCCGCCACCCACAGCCCGTGCGGCAGGTGGCTGCGGTGGGTGATGCGAAAGCGTTCCGTGCCGTGGCAGCGCAGCACGATCAGCCCCGGCTGCGGGGCGTCCAACTGCTCGATCACGGCCAGCGTGCCCACGTCGTGGAGCTGCTCCGGCGGCGCGCCGGCGCGGCGCACTTCGTGCCCCTGGGCCAGCGCCACCACGCCGAACGGCGCGCCCGCGGCCTGGCACTTGCGCACCATGTCGAGGTAGCGCACCTCGAACACGCGCAGCGCCAGCACCCCGCCGGGAAACAGCACGGTGCCCAGCGGGAACAGCGGCAGCGATGTCAGGGTGAGCGGTCGGGGCATGGGGCAGGGGTGGATGCGGCATGGCTATCATCCCACGCAATACGTCGGCCAAGCCCCCCTCCATGCTGTTCCAGATCGTTTCCTTCCTCCTCGACGTCGTCGGCGGCCTGCTCACGGGCGCCTGCCTGCTGCGGCTGTACATGCAATTGCAGCGCGTCTCCTTCGCCAACCCCGTGGGGCGGCTGGTCTTCGCGCTCTCCGACTGGCTGGTGCTGCCGCTGCGCAAGCTGCTGCCCGCCGCCGGGCGGTGGGACCTGCCCAGCCTGGCGGGCGCGCTGCTGGTGCAGCTGGCGCAGTACCTGCTGCTGTGGCTGCTGCTGGGCGGCTTCTCGGCCGGTGCCATGGGCCTGGCCTGGCTGCCATGGATGGCCCTCTTCGGCATGGCGCGCGTGGCCGTCTCGGGAATGATGGGCCTGCTGATCGTCTACGCCGTGCTGTCGTGGGTGCAGACGCGCTCACCCATCAGCGACGTGATCGCGCGGCTGTGCGAGCCGGTGCTGCGCCCCATCCGCCGCGTGCTGCCGCTGCTGGGCGGCATCGACCTGTCGCCGCTGGTGGCGCTGGTGGCGCTGCAGGTGGCGATGATCGTGCTGGGGCACCTGCAGGCCGGGGTGATGCGCTGAGCGGTGTTTCACCATGAAAATGGCCTCCAGCGCTTGACTGGCAAGCGCTGGCAGCTATTTTTTTGATAGTCCGGGTCAATCTTTCCACACGGCCAGCGCGTCCAGCGCTTCCGCGCCGTCCGGGTCTGCGCGCAGCGGGTTGATCTCCAGCGTGTCCAGCTGCGGGCCCAGGGCCAGCGCGGCCTGCGCGATGGCCACGACGGCGCGCGCCACCGCCCGCCGGTCCACGGCGGGCGTGCCGCGGTAGCCGTCCAGCAGGGCACGGCCCTTGAGCCGGCCGAGCATGTCCAGCACGTCGTCCTCGGTGGCGGGCAGCAGGCGCAGTTGCGTGTCCTTCAATATCTCCACCCAGACACCGCCCAGCCCCAGGGCCAGCACGGGGCCCCACAGCGGGTCGGAGCGCACGCCCACCAGCAGCTCCACGCCGGGGGCGCGCATGGGCGAGACCACCACGCCGTCGATGCGCGCACCGGGGGCCTGGCGGGCCACGGCGGCCAGCATCGCGTCGCAGGCGGCGGCCGCGGCCTCGGGCGTGGCGATGTTCAGCGCCACGCCGCCCACCTCCGTCTTGTGGGCGATGTCCGGCGACGCGATCTTGATAGCCACGGGGCAGCCGCATGCGGCCGCTGCCGTTGCGGCCTCCTGCGCGTTGCGCGCCAGCGCCTGCGGGATGACCGGCACGTCGCAGCGGCCCAGCGCCTGGAGCAGGGCGCGCTCGCCCTCGGGGCGCTCGGCCGGCGCGGCCGGCTGCGGCGCGGCAGCGGCAGCGGGGCGGGCCTGCGTCTCGCGCATGGCGCGCGACCACGCCACGGCGCGTCCGATGGCCGGCACGGCCAGCTCCAGCCCGCAAGGGAAGTAGTGGAGGCCCAGCGCCTCGACCGTGCCGCGCGCGTGGTCCGTGAGCGACTGCGCGGTGTGGCTCAGGATGAGCGCGGGGATGCCGCCGGCGCCTGCGGCCTGCTGGATGGCCTCCAGGCCGGGGCGGCTGTAGCTGCGCTCCTGCTGCTGGGAGACCGGCACGTCGAAGGCCACGCCGAGCAGGTCGAAGCGCGGCTCCTCCAGCAGGATGCGGGTGGTTTCGCCCATGAGTTTGGGGTCGAGGATGATGGCGCCCGTGGTGTCCAGCGGGTTGTGCGGCGTGCCGAAGTCCGGCAGCGCCGCCTGCAGCCGCTGCACGGTGGCGGGGCTGGGCTCGGGCAGGTGGAGGCCCACGGACTCCGCGCGGTCGCCGAGGATCTCGCAGATGCCGCCCGAGATCGACGAGAAGCCCACGCCGTCGCCCCGCAGCACGCCCGTGCGGGCGATGAGTTCGGCGGTCACGACCATCTCCTCGATCGAGTCCACGCGCAGGATGTTCAGCGACTGGCAGACGGCGTCGAACACGCGGTCGTCGCCCACCAGCGCGCCCGTGTGGGCCTGCGCGGATTTCGCCGTGGCGGCGCTGCGGCCGATCTTGAGCACCACCACGGGCTTGCCGGCGGCGCGCGCCCGCTCGGCGCCCGCGCGGAAGCTCGCCACGTCCCGCACGGCTTCGATGAAGACCGCGATCGAGCGCGTGTCGGGGTCGTCGGCCATGTGCCCGATCACGCGGCCGACGTCGATCACCGCCTCGTTGCCGGTGGTGACGATGTGCGACAGCCCGATCCCCTGCTTGTGGGCGTACTGGTGGGTGAGCGTGCCCACGGCGCCGCTCTGGGAGATGACGGCCAGGCTGCCCGGCAGGATGGGCAGCGGCGGGGTGATGGTGAACACCGGCGTGCGGCGCACGTAGTTCACGAAGCCCACGCAGTTGGGCCCGATGAGGTGGATGCCGGCCTCCAGCGCCTTGGCGCGTAGCCGCTCCTGCAGCGCCTGGCCGGCGGCGCCGGTCTCGGCATAGCCGGACGCGAGCACGACGGCGTTGCGGATGCCCGCCTCCCGCGCTTCGTCCAGCACGTCTTCCACGGCGGCCTGCGGCACCATCAGCAGGGCCAGGTCCACGGCCTCGCCCAGTGCGCGCAGCGAGGTGGTGGCGGGGCGGCCGTAGACGGCGTCGCCCTTGCGGTTCACGGGCAGGATGCGGCCCGTGAAGCCGAAGTCGACCAGGTTCTTGTGCGCGGTGTTGGACCAGGCCGAGCGCTCGGAGGCGCCCACCAGGGCGATGGAGCGGGGGGAGAACAGCGAATGCAGCGCGCCGGGAGCGGTGGTAGGGGTCATGGAACGGTCTTGAAGAGGGGCAGCAGGCTGCCGTCGGTTTGCGGGGCGAAGTGCAGGGCCACGCGCGCGCCGATGGGCGGCACGGCCTGCGCGTCGAAATCCAGGGGAGCCAGCAGGCGCACGCCGTCGTCCAGCGCCACGGTCAGCACGGTGTAGGGCGTGCGCTCGCGGTAGGCAGGCGTGGTGGTGTGGTGCACGGTGACGGCCGAATGCACGGCGCCGGCGCCGGCCGAGCGCTGCCAGCGCACGTGCACCGACTGGCAGCACGGGCACATGGGCGAGGGCGGGTGGCGCAGCGTGCCGCAGTCGCCGCAGGCCTGCAGCAGCAGGTGCCCGGCGGCCAGCGCCTCGTGGTAGGGAAGGGCTTCGAGGGTGGTCATGCCGTGTCCTTGCAGAGGATGGCGACGCTGCCGTCGCCCAGGTCGCCGTAGCCGCTCACCAGGCCGTGGCGCGCGCCGGGCACCTGGTTGGCGGCCTCGCCGCGCAGCTGGCGCACCATCTCGACGATGTGGTTCATGCCGACCATGTGCGCCTGGGACATGGCGCCGCCGTGCGGGTTGACCGGCAGGCGGCCGCCCACCTTGAGCGCCCCGCCGCGCACGAACGGGCCACCTTCGCCCTTGGCGCAAAAGCCCAGGTCTTCCAGCTGGCAGAGCACGATGTAGGTGAAGCAGTCGTAGAGGCAGGCCACGTCGATGTCGCCGCGCCCGATGCCCGCCATGGCGAAGGCGCGGTCCGCGGCCTTGGCGGCGCCCAGGCGCGTGAGGTCGGGACGCTGGGTGATGGACAGGGGCGAATCGGGATGGCCTTCGGCCGCGCCCATCAGCCACACGGGCGGGCGGCGCAGGTCGCGCGCCGCGTCCGGGGCGCTGACCAGCACGGCGGCGGCGCCGGCGTTGTCGATGCAGCAGTCGAGCAGGCGCAGCGGGTCCGCGACCATGCGCGAGTTCTGGTGGTCGTCGATGGTCATCGGCCGGCGCATCAGCGCGTTGGGCTGGGTGCTGGCGTGGTGGCGCATGGCCACCGCGATCTCCGCGAAGTCGGTGGACCGCGTGCCGTACTCGTGCATGTGGCGGCGGGCCATGGCCGCGTAGAGCTGCGGCGCGGCGAACGCGCCCAGCGGCATCTCGAACTCGGCCACGCCGCGGAAGACCTGCAGCTGCGCGATGCGGGCGGTGGCGTCGCCGCCGCGGCCGTCACGCCCCGTGGGCAGCAGCACGTGGCGGCAGATGCCGGCCTGGATCACGGCGGCGGCCAACTGCAGCGCGGCCACCGGGCTGGCGCCGCCCATGGGCACCATGGCGGAAAAGCGCAGGTCGCGGATGCCGAAGGCCTGCACGAAGTCCTCGGCCAGCGCCGAGCCGTTGGACATGGCGATGACGCCGTCGATCTCGGCCGGCGCCACCCCGGCATCGCGCGCCGCCGCCAGGCCCGCCTGCAGCTGCAGCGACAGCGTGGAGAACTCGCTCACGCCGCGCTGGTAGCCCAGCTCGGCCGCGCCGGTGAGCGCGGCGCAGTGGTTCAGGCTGCGCGTCATTCGAGCGAGATACCGCTTTGCTGGACCACGCGGCGCCAGTTCACCAGGTCGGACAGGATGCGCTCCTGGAAATTCTCGGGTGCGCCCGAGGCCGGCGCCAGCCCCATGTCGAGGATGCGCTGGCGTGTCTCGGGCTGACGCACCACCTTCTCGATGGCGGTGCGGATCTTGTCGGCCAGCGCGGGCGGCATGCCCGCGGGTGCGAATGCGCCGTACCAGCCCACCACCTCCAGGCCGGGGTAGCCCAGCTCGGTGAACGTGGGCACATCGGGCAGCAGGGGCGAGCGTTTGGTGCCCACCACGGCATGCGCGCGCATCTTGCCGGCCTTGATGTAGGGCAGCGAGGTGGCCAGGTCGACGAACGACAGCCCCAGCTGGCGGCCCAGCATGTCCTGCAGCAGCGGCGCTGCGCCCTTGTAGGCGATGGCTTCGCCCTGGATGCCGTTGCGCTTGTTGAACAGCTCGGCGTAGATGTGCGAGGTGGTGCCCGTGCCGTAGGTGCCGTAGGAATACTTGCCCGGCGCGGTCGAGGCCAGCTCCACGTAGCGCTTGACGCTCGTGATCTCGGGGTCCGTCGTCACCAGCAGCGACGGCGCATCCGCGACGCGGGTCAGCGGGGTGAAGTCCTTGAGCACGTCGTAGGGCAGCTTCACGCCCAGCGACGGGGCCTGTACCAGGTAGGTGATGGTCAGCAGCAGCGTGTAGCCGTCCGGCGCGGACTTGGCCACCTGGTTGTTGCCGATGATGCCGGAGGCGCCGGCCTTGTTCTCGACGATGACCTGCTGCTTCCATTCATGGGTCAGCCCGTCGGCCAGGATGCGGGCCAGGATGTCGCCCGCGCCGCCGGCGGGAAAGGGCATCACCAGCTTGACCACCTTGTTGGGAAAAGCCGCCACCTCGGGCGGAACGGGGGCCTTCTGGCCGTAGGCGGGTGCGCCGGCGAGCAGCGCCGCGGCGGCGGCCCAGCCGAGCCAATGGCGGCGCGGGGTGCAATGGGTCATGAGGGTGTCTCCTTTTTTTGGTCGGTGGAAGGGGTCAGGCGAAATGCCAGCGCGGCGTGCCGTCGTGCTGCAGGGCCACGGTGCCCTGCAGGCCCACGGGCGATGCCTGGGGGCTGGTCAGCAGGCCGATCGCCTGCGTGTCCGATGCGGGCACGCAGGCGAGCACGCGCGTGGATTGCGGTGTGCGGGCGATCACCACGCCGTGCCGGGGGCTGCCGTCGCGCTCGAACAGCGTCGTGTGCGTCTCCAGCTGCGCCGGGCCGCTGTAGCGCAGGTCCAGCGCCGGCGCCGGGCCGCGCGCCGCGTCGGCCGCTGCCTGCACGCTGTAGTGCTCGTCGAGCGGGTGGGGCGCGGGCCGGGAGGACACCACCAGCGCATGGTGGCTGGTCGCGTAGCCGCCCTGGCCATACAGCAGCCCCATGGGGGCGCCGGGCTGCCGCAGCCGGCGCATCACCGCCGCGGTGGCATGCGTCATGTAGTTGCTCAGCGGCGCACCGAAAAAGCTCAGCCCGCCCGTGCAGCTCAGGGGGGCGTGCGCCGGCAGGCCCAGCGCGCGGCGCGCGAGCTTGGGCACGACGGGAAAGCAGCTGTAGAGCTCGATGCAGCAGTCCTGCAGCGGGTCGGCAAGCCATTGCCGGGCGGCGCCGAGCACGGCGGTCTGGGCGGGCACGCTGCGGTAGTCCGCCCGGTCCAGGTAGTCCTCCGGCTCGCTGGCCGCCGCGCCGCCCCACAGGTGCAGCCATTGGCGCTCGGGCACCTGCAGCTGCTGCGCCAGCGCC
>Ga0222428_100586_pt1 | contig 10948 bp, 18 predicted proteins | sample 2B5Ametagenome_FD_182471 | JGI IMG/M metagenome (GOLD analysis project Ga0222428, IMG submission 182471) | Enriched microbial communities from leaf-cutter ant dump, University of Wisconsin, Madison, United States - 2B5A (version 2) | ecosystem: Environmental > Terrestrial > Nest > Insects nest >...
AAGCCTCTCGGGCGCGGGCAGTGCTGGCTACTGGATGTGATGGATAGCCCTGGCTCATACTCCAAGGTTTTCTTGGAGGAACCATGTACGAACTTGAAACACTAGCCGCCCTGAATCAGATCCGCGCCGAGTCCTATTCCGGAACCGAACAGTTTCTTGAGATGCTGATTCGGCAGGGGCTCGTCTCCAGAGATGAAAGCGGCGCGCTCACTCTGACTGACAAGGGTCAGAGCCGCCTGCCAAACAACTAATAGGCTGCTGCCACCGATGGCATGGCGCACCTGGCGGCGTAAGGTGTGGTGGATGGCCTCGGTAGCCACGAAATACACTGTTCCAGAAGTACCGTGAGGAGCGATGAATGGAAGCAGCAAACGTTATTGCTTTTGGAGCGTTCGTGTTTTCTGGCGCCGCAGTGCTTGTGGCTCATTGGAGCTACAGGCACTTGGTACAAACAGAAAAACGCCTCATGGAGGATGAGCGGCTAACCTTCGGCCCACTCATGCATCCCCAACTACAAGAGCAATCACATGCTCGTGCAGTGTTAGTGGTTAATGTTGTGAATCTAGGCCGTCGCAAAACCATCATTTCTGATGTTCATGCCGCCGATCCACACGGCGGACAAATAGATGTCAGTTGGTCGGATAGCATAGATCACTGCGGCAATCCGACTGAAGCGCATGGCCTCGTGCTGGTGGACCCCAAGTGCATCCTTTATGCGCGGCGCTCGGATGGTCTGCCGTTCATCGATGGCACATCGCTGCACGTTACTCACTCCCAGAGCGATGACGTTGCGGTCTTGCGTTTCGCTGACAGTTGGGTAACGTGGGAGCACTCACGCGCCCGGGATTTGCACTCAGGCAGTTAAGCGCACTGGCTCTCAGCGCCATGCAGACATCTTGCTTTGAGTCACCCTTCAACCTCTCGGGCACACGGCGGAAACAACGAAGCCCCGGAGCATCGCTGCATCGGGGCTTTCTTCATCTGCGGGACGTGCCCGCAACTGGTTTACTTGGTCGCGTCCTTGAACGCTTCCTTGGCATCGCCGTAGTTCTTCTGGACGTTGCCCTCGACCTGCTTTGCAACACCCTTGGCCTGCTGCTCAGGACTGTTGATCACTTCGCCCGTCTTCTGCTGAGACGCTCTAGTGCCATGTCACATGAACGGGCTTCTGCATCCATGGATGCTGCACGCGTGCAATGCTGAAGGGAAGTTGGCGGAGCAGCACATCAAAGGCCTTGGGCTCCACCAGAAGCTCCAAGTGGGAGTTCCGATCTTGGAGCGCGCCGGCTCTCTGAATGAAAGCCTCTCGAAGGCCTTCAATAGAGGTATTCGTCAGCGGTGGCCAGTTCTGAAGGAGCGCCACGAGCATCGCGTTGGCCTGTGCTATTTCCATCTCGCTCAGCATTGGCCGAGAAGTGAGTGGCTCACCCAGAGCCAGGCCGCACAGAATCTTGACCATCGAAATAGTGTCATCGGCGCCGGAGTCGTCGCCCGTTGCAGCGTAGTGCAGGAGATAGACAGCCCGTTCCTGATGAGCGCGATCCTTGAATTGACCGTCTTCCAGGTAGCCAGCCATAGCAAAGAGTCTTGGCAAGAACGGACCCAGAAGGACTGCCCCTGCATTCCTCACTGGAACAGAGGAAGCGCCCACCGGGGGAGTGTCATTGCCTGCGCTCCCGCCGCCACAGGCCGCCAAGAGTAGGCACAGCATCACCGCGAGCACGCGCGATCTCGCTCCGGTGCTGAAAAACGGTGCGATCAATCGGTTCATCTTGGGCGCTTTCTAGGACGAATGGAAACAGAAGCTAAACGAACCGACTGATGCTGGATTTTTGCTGGTTCTCAGCTCATCGCCTTCAGGCGGCCTGCCTTGATGTCGGCACGCAGGAGGTCGTTGAGCCGGGTTTGCCAACCTCGCCCGGAGGCTCGCAGGGCCTCCAGAACGTCAGGGTCAAGGCGAAGGTTCACCTTCTCCTTGGTTTGCTCCGCAACGCTTCCTACGGGCCGCCCTCGGCCTCGCTTGAGGGCCGTGACGACTTGATCGCCCAGCACCTCGGATGCTGGCTTGGCCTTCGCGAAGAACTCCGCGCCCAGTTCCGGGCTGTCCGGGTCTTGAGCGATCCCGGCATTGATGGCCTTGTCTTCGGCTTCGGTAGGGATATGGAGCTTTCGCCCCGACTTAGAAGTGACTTGCATAGCGTCGAACCTCGCGGCTGTTTGCCCTGCGCAGGCTGATGATGCGCACGGAGGTCTCGCGCAGGTTGAAGACCATCACATGCACGCGCTCACCGATAAGGCCCACGGCGGTGAAGCGGGTTTCACCGTAGGCGCGGCGGCTGTCCACTTCGACCAGGGCGGCTTCCCATTCAAAGTCCTGGGCCGCCGAAAAGAACACGCCATGCTTTGCCACGTTGGCAGCTTGCTTGGCGGGATCGAAGGTGTAGCGCATGGATTAAATTGTAGTGGCGTTTTAATCGGCATGCAAGAAATATTTTGGGGCGGCAGATAAATTGAATTAAATGCTGGCACTTCAGGGGGCATTGCTATACTGGTTCACTGACTCCCCCGCTAGAAATGGTTCTATCAGAGCAGATCACTCCCAGTGATGCCCAAGCTACCGCTTCGCATATGTCGCAAGCGGTGGCCGCGTTTGCGACCGCCTTTGTCTCGCGAGTGAGCCAACGTGCCGCGGCTACTGTTGGCGATGCGTCGTCCAATCCTATCGGCCAGGAGTTGCGCGCAGTCGAGAAAGCGCTATTGGTGGTTCAGAACATGATTGCACAAGCAAAAACATATGAGGACCGAGCCATCCTGGCCCATTTTTATGTGCCATTGGCGCGAGAGGCAGCCGGGCAATATCAGAGGGCTGACGTGCTACTGCAGGAGTTCTTTGCGGAAGTAGCGGCTTTGAACCGTGCGCAACGACGTCCTATTGAGAAGGCTGTGAAGAGATTGGAGGATGCCGCAAGCGTTTTTGAGTTGTTGACGAACAGGCTCATTGAGGCGGTGGATCAACTTGACCCAACGCCTGAGGATTTTCTAGAGCAGGAGATGCACCGGATACATCCAGACAGCGCGGTATCGGTGCTTGCTAGTTTCAAGGAAATTGCGAGTTCCGAGGAGTCCAGTCTGCAATCGTTCAAGCAGCGTCACAATTTGAAGTGACAGGTGCTGGATGCGCATCTTCGTCAGCCAGGCTTTCAGGTCCTACGCATCAGCTAAGGTAGTCGCTGATCTTGTTGACGCGTTCAAGTGGTGGAAGGAGAGCACAGGAAGGGAATTCCAGAGCCCTATCTTCGGGAAGGATGCCGCACTCTTCAGCCCGAAAGTTGGAGGTCGAGCGTATGCGTTGAGGCATTGCCATCTTGTACCGTTGAACGACGCGAACGCCTTGAAGGCATGGGCGCGCTCTCACAGATTTGGTTCTCGGAAAGTCAGTGATCGGGTGCTGATCTATGTCCAGCAAGACGACGATTTCCTCCTGATCGACATAGTCGATGACCCGGGCGCGCATGCACTCATGCGTATGACCGACAAGCAGGGGAAATCCTTCATGCTCAAATGTGCAGAAGAGGCGGAGGCGTTCTTTGATGGACGTCTGAAGATCCATCGGGCCTGATCGTCTAGCATGACCCCTTCTAAGAAGGAGGGATGGAAATGTGCTCAGAGGCTCCAAGGATTGGATGGGCGAGAAAGCTATTGGCGTCAATTCCGTTCATGCTAGTGCTGACGTGCTGCTCCTTGGCTGCTGGAGTGCTACTCAGCGTGGTGTGCAGAAATTTCGACTGGCTAAGTCGATTTGGCGCGCTCCTAATCTGCTGGGGAATTCTTCTTCTCGCACGGCCGAGTTTTTCGGGTATCGAGATTGGCCAGCATGTGTACGCTGAAGATGACGATATGAGTTTGGACGATCCTGAGTACTACAAAAAGAAGGGCGAGCCCGTTCCTTGGTGGGCCGCGGATCGAGCAAAGTCACGGCTAGCGACGGGAGTGTTAGGGCCGCTGGTCTGCTTCATAGGAACCCTGGCCAACGGCTTTGCAAGCCTTCTGAATGGGCCGTTGGGCTTTGTCCCCTGACCAGCAAACTCAGCAGGAAAGAGTCCGCTTCGGGGGGCTTTTTTGTTGGGCTACTTGGTGGGCTTGGGGGAGGGGTGCTTTGCGCTTGCCTTGCTCTTTGCCTTGGCTGGCGGGGCTGTCTCGGGGATAGGATTTGCTAGCCCCGCGTCTTCGGCCGTGTCCACGGGCAGGTATTCCCGACGCTTTCGGTTCAGGATGCGAGTGCGCAAAGCCTTGGCCGCTTGCGCGTCATCTTTAGCGGGGGTTTGAGCATTGGCTACCAAGCGGACAACGCCCGCCAGCGCGGTTTGGTATTCCTGCTCAGTTGCTTCTAGATAGTCATGTAGCGCCATCGGGTCGAAATCCTCGCTGTGGCGCTTGTATTCGTCATCGGCATCTTCGCCGAGCAATTCGGTGATGGCTCGCGTGTCTTCGGGGATCAGTTCCTGCAGCCCCATGGCATCAACTGCGTCGCGAATTTCAAGATACGCATCCCACAGGATCACCACGCTCATGAGCCAACGCTCGCTGATGTAGGCGGCGTAGGCGGCATCCCTCTTCGCCTTGGCTAGGTCCGCAGCGAGAACCGCCACCTGGGCATCTGCGGCGCCAATAAACGATTGTTCCAGACGAGAGATCAGTTCGGAGTTATAGGAGCGACCAGAAGTCGCCGCAGCTTCATGGATGTGCGCGTGCAGTTCTCTGGGTATGCGCACCCCTTGCTTCTGATAGCCGTCCTGCGGTTTGTTGGTTGCCATGCGTCCATGATAGCCGCATTGCTTTGTCAGGTATTGCGTGCACCATAGACGCACGTTATAGTGCGTGCACAGTACACGCATTTGAAAGGACGCACCGATGACTAGCACCATTGCTCCCGGCTTCACCAAGCCAGTTCAGGTCCGAATGGATCAAGAGAACTATCACTGGTTGAAAGAGCAGGCGCAATCCACCGCGCGGTCGATGAACTACGTGTTCAACAAGGTTGTTATGGACGCTCGCGTCGCCGCGCAGCAGCCCAGGCAGCAACCCGAAGGAGCGCAGGTATGAGCAACCTCGTCCCCGTGAGCGTGAAGTTCCTTGGCGCCGTGTTGCAGGGCATCATCAAGGACGGCACGCGCTACGTCGCGCTACGCCCTATCGTGGATGGCATGGGACTCGCATGGCAGGCCCAGCATGCAAAGATCGTGGCGGATGAAGTGATCGGACCAACCGTCATGGAAATCGTGATGGTTGCCGAAGACAACAAGCGCCGCGCTATGACCTGCATCCCTGAGGAATATCTGCAAGGCTGATCGCCTGCAGCAGCGCCGGCAACCTTTCCGGCGAAACGCGCGCGTAGTTGTGCTCTACCACCGGCTGCAGTACGTCGCTGGGCTCGATGTCTCGTGCCGGGTTGTGATCGGTGAGCCCGTGGCCAATGGCATACCGGAACACTTGACCGCTGATCTGAATGGCACGGCGCGCCAAATCATGGGCGCCGCGCTTCTCAACAGCCTTGGCAGTTGCCACCAAGTCGGGAGCCTTGATCGCGGTGATGGGCAGGTCGCCCAATCGCGGAAACACGTCCAACTCCAAGCGACGCAACACCTGGGCCGCATGCTTCTCAGTGCGTGTGCGCTTCCAGCTTGCGTGCCACGCCCTCGCTACAGCCTCGAAGGTATTGCCTGCCGCCGCGTTTGCCGCCATCTTCTGGCTGCGCCGCTCGGCGGACGGATCGGCGCCATCGACGAGCATGCGCTTTGCGTCGTCACGACGGCGGCGCGCCTCAAGCAGGGTAACTTCCGGGTAAGTGCCCAGGCTCAGGCGCTTCTCTCTCCCTGCCCAGCGATACTTGAGCCGCCACCACTTCCCGCCCGATGGCGCAATCTCAAGGTACAACCCCTCGCCGTCGAACAGCTTGCGGGGTTTCTCTGCGGGTTTGGCAGAGCGGATTGCGGCATCCGTCAGGGGCATGGGGGCAACTCCGGGAGAGGCGGGGGCAACAGGCGAGAAAGTTGCCCCCATTATTGCCCGGCTGCATGCGGTCCTCTGCGGACTCAAGCGGACGAACAAACCCAAGCCCACAAAAGAGAAATCCGCCAGGTCCGGTTGAGTACGGACGCTGGCGGATGAATAAATGGTCGGCGTGGCGGGATTCGAACTCGCGACCCCTTGCACCCCATGCAAGTGCGCTACCAGGCTGCGCTACACGCCGACAAGACTTAGATTGTATATCGAAAATCAGGCACGAAAAAGAAGTGAGCGAATTTCTTCCAATTCTTTGCGCAGTGCCGCAGCACTCAGGGCGAGCGGCCCCGCCAGCGCACCGGCCGCGGCCTCCTGCGGCAGCTCCGGCGGCACGCTGTCGCGGGCTGCCTCCTTGTGCTCGTGCGCCAGCTCCTGCAGGCGGTTGCGCGCGCCGCTGATGGTGAAGCCCTGGTCGTACAGCAGCTCGCGTATGCGCCGGATCATGAGCACCTCGTGGTGCTGGTAGTAGCGGCGGTTGCCGCGCCGCTTCATGGGGCGCAGCTGCGTGAACTCCTGCTCCCAGTACCGCAAGACATGCGGCTTGACGCCGCACAGCTCGGCCACTTCCCCGATGGTGAAGTAGCGCTTGGCCGGGATGGGAGGCAGCGGTGTGCTCATGGACTCACGAAGGATGCGGTAAAGCCCGCAAGCGTACTGCACCCGCGCGCCCTGCGCCATACGGCGCGGGGCAATCCTTCACGGGCATGGACAAAAGCTCACGTTTTGGGCGTGCCCTGGATCTGCTCCTTGAGCTTGCTGCTGGCGTGGAAGGTCACCACGCGCCGCGCCTCGATCGGGATGGATTCGCCCGTGCGCGGATTGCGCCCAGGGCGCGGCGCCTTGGTGCGGATCTGGAAGTTGCCGAAGCCCGAGAGCTTGACGTCCTGCCCGTCCACGAGGCTTTGCGCGATCAGGTCGAAGAACGCGTCCACCATGTCCTTGGATTCGCGCTTGTTCAGGCCGATGTGCTCGAAGAGCAGATCGGCCAGTTGGGCCTTGGTCAGCGCGGGAGACTCCAGGCTCTCCACCGCGAACTCGACCATCGCTCCTGGTTCCATGCCCAAAGTCATCGCAGCCTCGCTCCCGTGTGTTGCGCCAAAGCCTGCAGCACGGCCTGCACGGCCGCGTCGATCTCGGCGTCCGTCAGCGCGGCGGCGTCGCTGCCCAGCGTCAGGCGGATGGCGAGGCTCTTCTCGCCCTGTGCCAGGCCGCCCGTGGACGTGCCCTGCGGCCGGAAGACGTCGAACAGCACGCACGAGCGCAGCAGTTCGCCGGGCAAGGCCGCCTCGGCGGCGCGCACCACCTCGTCATGCGTGACGCGCTCGGCCACGACCACCGCGATGTCGCGCTCGACGAGCTGGCGCTTGGCCACCGGCTTGAAGCTGGGCACCGGGCGGCGCTGCACGGCCTCCAGCTCCAGCTCGAACAGCATGGGCGCGCCGGGCAGGTCCCACGACTGGCGCCAGCGCGGGTGCAGCTCGCCGACGAAGCCGATGGCCCGGCCGTCCAGCAGCACGCGGGCGCAGCGGCCGGGGTGCAGCGCGGGGTGCTCGGCCGGCTCGAAGGTGGGACGCAGCGGCGCGAGCAGCGCCTCCACGTCGCCCTTGGCGTCGTAGAAGTCCACGGCCTTGTCCTTGCGGCCCCACTGCAGCGCGTCCTGCGCGCCGTAGGCCAGCGCAGCCACGCGCATGGGCTGCGACACGCCTTCGACGGTGCTGTCGGTGTTCTGCACACCCGCATCGCGCAGGAAGACGCGGCCCAGCTCGAACACGCGCACGCGGCCGGCCTTGCGGTCCAGGTTGAACTTGAGCACCTGCAAGAGCGAGCCCAGCAGCGACGAGCGCATCACGCTCAACTGGCTGGCGATGGGGTTGAGCAGCTTGATGGGCGCGGCGTTGCCGGCCAGCTCGCTCTCCCAGCGCTCTTCCACGAAGCTGAAGTTGATCGTTTCCTGGTAGCCCAGCGCGGCCAGCTCGCGGCGCACGGCGAAGCTGCTGCGGCGCGACTCCTGGCGCAGCTTTGGCGTGATGGGCGCCAGCGGCGGCGTGGTGGGCAGGGTGTTGTAGCCCACGATGCGGGCCACTTCCTCGATCAGGTCTTCCTCCAGGCGCAGGTCGAAGCGGAACGACGGCGGCGTGACGGTCACCGCGCCCTCCTCCTGCGCCACGGGCAGGCCCAGGCGCTGCAGCGCGTCCACGCACTGCGCCTGCGTGAGCGGCATGCCGATCACCTTGGCGGCGCGGGCCACGCGCATGCGCACCGGCGCCTGGGCGGGGACGTTGACGCGCTGGTCGTCGATGGGGCCCAGGGCCGTCTCGGGCGTGCCGCAGATGTCGATGACGAGCTGGGTGATGCGCTCGATGTGCTCCACGGTCAGCTCGGGGTCCACGCCGCGCTCGAAGCGGTGGCCCGCGTCGGTGGAGAAGTTGTAGCGGCGCGAGCGGCCCGCGATGGCCTCGGGCCACCAGAAGGCGGCCTCCACGTAGATGTGGCGCGTGTCGTCGGTCACGGCCGTGGCGTCGCCGCCCATGATGCCGGCGAGCGATTCCACCTGGGCGGCGTCGGCGATCACGCCGACCTTCTCGTCCACGGTGACGGTGTTGCCGTTGAGCAGCTTGAGCGGCTCGCCCGCCCTGCCCCAGCGCACGTCGAGGCCGCCGTGGATCTTGTCCAGGTCGAAGATGTGCGAGGGCCGGCCCAGCTCGAACATCACGTAGTTGGAGATGTCCACCAGTGGCGCCACGCTGCGCTGGCCGCAGCGCGCGAGGCGGTCGACCATCCACTGCGGTGTCTGCGCGCGCGGGTTGACGTTGCGCACCACGCGGCCGGAGAAGCGACCGCACAGGTCGGGCGCGCTCACGCGCACCGGCAGGCGGTCGTCGATGGTGGCGGCCACGTGCGGGAACTGCGGCGCCTTCAAAGGCGCGCCGGTCAGCGCGGAGACTTCGCGCGCGACGCCGTAGACGCTCAGGCAATGCGCGAGGTTGGGCGTGAGCTTGAGGGTGAACAGCGTGTCGTCGAGCTGCAGGCAGGCGCGGATGTCCTGGCCCAGCGGCGCGTCGGCAGGCAGCTCCAGCAGGCCGCCGTGGTCTTCGGACAGCTTCAGCTCGCGCGCGGAGCACAGCATGCCGTGGCTTTCCACGCCGCGCAGCTTGCCGATCTTGATGAGGAAGGGCTTGCCGTCCTCGCCCGGGGGCAGCTCGGCGCCCACCATGGCGCAGGGCACCTTGATGCCCACGCGCGCATTGGGCGCGCCGCAGACGATGGTGAGCAGGCCGCCCTGCCCCACGTCCACCTGGCACACGCGCAGGCGGTCAGCGTCGGGGTGCTGCACGGCCTCCTTGATCTCGCCCACGACGATCTTCGTGAACGGCGGGGCCACGGGCCGCAGCTCCTCGACCTCCAGCCCCGCCATCGTCAGGGTGTCGGCCAGCTCTTGGGTGGTCAGGGGCGGGTTGCAGAACTCGCGCAACCAGGATTCAGGAAATTGCATAGTCGGATTCTTTGGCGTGCTCTTGAAAAGAGAGCTGCTTGCGCTTGATGGGCCTTGCTTTCAATAGGAAAACATGCTCAAACCCTTTGCTGGCAAGCGCTGGCAGCTCACTTTCTTGCATTACTGGAACTGGGACAGGAAGCGGACGTCGCCGTCGAAGAACAGGCGCAGGTCGTTCACGCCATAGCGCAGCATGGTCAGCCGGTCCGGCCCCATGCCGAAGGCGAAGCCGATGAAGCGCTCCGGGTCCAGCCCCATGTTGCGCACCACGTTCGGGTGCACCTGGCCGCTGCCTGCGACCTCCAGCCAGCGGCCGGCCAGCGGACCGCTCTGGAACTGGATGTCGATCTCCGCGCTGGGCTCGGTGAACGGGAAGAAGCTGGGCCGAAAGCGCAGCACGAGGTCGTCGCTCTCGAAGAAGGTCTTGCAAAAGCCCGTGAACACGACCTTCAGATCCTTGAAGCTCACGTTCTCGCCGATCCACAGGCCCTCGCACTGGTGGAACATGGGCGAGTGCGTGGCGTCCGAGTCCACGCGGTAGGTGCGGCCCGGCGCGATCACGCGGATCTCGGGCATGGGCTGGCCCGCGTCGATCAGGTGGCGGTATTTCTTGACGTGCTGCACGGCGTAGCGCACCTGCATCGGGCTGGTGTGCGTGCGCAGCAGGTGGGGCGCCTCGGGCGTGCCGCCCTCGACGTAGAAGGTGTCGTGCATGGAACGCGCCGGGTGGTCCTCGGGCGTGTTCAGCGCGGTGAAGTTGAACCAGTCGGTCTCGATCTCGGGGCCGTCGGCCACGTCGAAACCCATGGAGCCGAAGATGCCCTCGATGCGCTCGAGCGTGAGCGACACGGGGTGCAGCCCGCCGCGCCCCTGCCGGCGGCCGGGCAGCGTCACGTCCAGCGCCTCGGCCTGGAGCTGGCGCTGCAGCTCGGCGTCGGCAAGCTGCTGGCGGCGCTCGGTCAGCAGCGCCTCCACGCCCTGCTTGGCCACGTTGATCGCCGCGCCGCGCGTCTTCTTCTCCTCGGGCGAGAGCTGCGCCATGCCCTTCATCAGCTCGGTCAGGCGGCCCGACTTGCCCAGGAACAGCGCCTTGGCGTTCTCCAGATCGGCGGGGGTTGCGGCCTGCGCGAACGCTTCGCGCGCGCCTTGCACCAGGGAATCCAACTCGTTCATATCGACTCTTGAAAAAGAAACAAGGGCTAGCGCCTTTTCAAGCCCTAGCCCTTGCTGTTTGAGCGCTGCCAGCTATGAAAATCATAGCCGGCAGTCGTGAACTCAAGCGGCCAGCTTGGCCTTGACTTGCTCCACGATGCTGCCGAAGGCAGCCTTGTCATGCACCGCGAGGTCGGCCAACATCTTGCGGTCGATCTCGATGGATGCCTTCTTCAGGCC
>Ga0222428_100587_pt1 | contig 10943 bp, 12 predicted proteins | sample 2B5Ametagenome_FD_182471 | JGI IMG/M metagenome (GOLD analysis project Ga0222428, IMG submission 182471) | Enriched microbial communities from leaf-cutter ant dump, University of Wisconsin, Madison, United States - 2B5A (version 2) | ecosystem: Environmental > Terrestrial > Nest > Insects nest >...
AGGGCTTCGCGCGGCCGCTGCGTTCATCGGCCGGCCATGCCCGATGCCTTCTCGCCCACGGAGGACTTGAAGTGCTCGGGTATTTCGTGTTCGAAGCTCTTGAGATAGCGCGCCCGGCTGCGCTGGGCCACCTCACCGGGCACCGGGCGCGGCACCTCGGAGGCCATGCGCCCCTCGCGCTGCAGGGCCAGCAGGCGATGGGCCGCCTCGCCCACGTGGCGGGTGTAGGGCGGCCCGACCGGCGCGGCCTCGGCGGCGGCATCGGCCGCCGCGGCGCCGGAAGACATCGCGGCCATGCAGGCCGCGCCCAGCGCGCAAACAAGATGTGGATGCAGTGGCAGGCGCATGTCGAAAGGCTCCTTCAGGGCTGGCCGGGTTCGGCGATGGATCCGGGCGCGGCGGGCACTTGCCCGCCCTGCGCCATCTCCACGCGGCGCACGCCCACGTGGATGCGCCGCGCTTCCCGCCACCCGGCGGGGCGCAGGCTCAGGCCGTCCGGTGCAGCGGCAGCAGCGGCGGCCGGACGGGCGGCGTGTGCGGCGGCGGCCTCGCGCGCCAGGCGGGCGGTGGCCTGCACCGCCTCGCGCGATCCGGCGGCCATCCGCCGGGCGTCCAGCAACCGCGCGGCCTCGTCCTGCTGCCCGTCGGCGGTCAGCCAGGCGGCCAGGTTGAGCTGGATGCGCGGGTTGTCGGGCTGCAGTTGCGCCGCCTGCATCAGCGGCACGCGCGCCTCGGCGATCCGGCCGGCGCGCAGCCGCGCGTAGCCCAGGTCGTTGAGCAGCAGCGCATCGGTCGGCTGCTGCCGCTGGGCCTGCGCCAGCAGTTCGGCCGCGCGGTCGAACGCGCCTTCCGCGCCCGCCAGCAGGCCCAGCCCGTGCAGGCCGGCGGCGGCCTCGGGCGTGCCTGCCAGGCTGGCATAGGCCTGGCGGCTGGCCTCGGCCTGGCCGGTGTGGCGCAGCGCGTCGGCGCGCAGCCGCGTGGTGGCGGGCGTCGGCCCGCCACGCTGTTCGAACTGGTCGATGTGGGCCAGCGAGGCGTACCACAGGCCCTCGCGCTGCATCTGCTCGATCAGGCGGCGGTGCGTGGCCTGCGGGTCGGCCACGGCGCCGGCGGGCAAGGCGGCGGCCTGCACGCCCTGCTGCGCCAGCTGCTGCGCCTCGGCGCCGGGGTAGCTGGCCTTCGGCGTGCCGCAGGCGGCCAGCAGGCATGCGGCCAGCAGGCACAGGGCGGGCCGCACGCATGCGGCCGGCGGGGTGTGCGTCTTGAGCTCGTTCATCTCGTCATCGATCCCAGGGTGCGCATGATGGCCAGGAAGCCGGGGCCGGCCGTCACGATCAGCAGCGCCGGCAGCAACGTGGTCACCATCACCGCGGTCATCTTCACGGTGGTCTTGCCGATGCGTTCCTTCAGCTCGGCGCGGCGCTGCTCGCGCAAGCGCTCGCCGAACAGGCGCAGCGGCTCCTGCACGGCGCCGCCGTGGCGGTCGATCTGCACCAGCAGCCCGACCAGGCCGGCCAGGTTGTCGTTGCCGTGCAGCGTGGCCAGCCGCTGCAGCGAATGCTCGCGCGTGCGGCCGCGCGCGTAGAGGTTGGCCGCCACCTCCACCTCGCGCCCCAGCACCTTCAGCACGTCGCCGAAATCGCTCACGATGATCTGCAGGCTCTGGTCCAGGCTCAGGCCGACGCCCTGCAGCAGCCGCAGCAGGTCCACGAACAGCGGCAGCTCGCGGGCCACCTGCGCGCGCCGGCGCCGCGCGCGTGCCGACAGCACCCACTTGGGCAGCATGAAGCCCAGGGTGAAGCCGATGGCGGCCAGCAGCATCACGCGGCTGCGCACGTGGCCGGCCTGCGCCAGCAACAGCACGAGCAGCGGCAGCGCGGCGGCCAGCACCACGCGCGCCGCCAGGAAGACGAGCTGCGCCCGCGCCGAAGGCCAGCCGCACTGGTCGATCAGGCGGCGGTCCTCGTCGGCCACCAGCAGGCGGCCCAGGCGCGTGCGCAGCCAGTGCGTCGGCAGGTCGCGGCCGCGGCCGTCGGGCGCCGTCTCGGCGGGTGCGCCGGCTTCGCCGCCGGCGGCGGCCGCCGTGGCGCGCGCCTCGCGTTCGATGGCACGGCCGACCACCTCGCGCCCGCGCAGGCGCGCCACCTCGCGCCGGATGAAGGCGCCGGCCACCAGCAGCAGCGCGGCCAGGGCCAGCGCGGCGCTGAGCACGTAGAGGACGGTGGGGGACATGCGCTCGCCTCCCCTCAATCCAGCCGTGCCAGCCGGTACAGCAGCACGGCGCCCAGGAGCTGCAGCCCGCCGGCGCCGAAGAGCAGCATGCGGCCCGTCGGGTCCTGCCACATGCGGGTGAAGTAGGCCGCGTTGAGCATGACGATCGCGAAGCCCACCGCCAGCGGCAGCAGGCCCAGGATCCAGGCCGACAGCCGCGTCTCGGAGGACAGCGCCATCAGCTCCTGCTCGGCCTGCTCGCGGTCGCGCATGAAGTGGGCCACGCGCTCCAGCAGCAGATCGGCCCGGCCGCCGTAGCGCACGCTCAGGCCGAGGATGGCCGCCAGCAGCGCCATCTCCTCGATGCGCACGGCGCGGGCGGTCTGGTGCAGCGCCTGGTCCAGCTCCACGCCGGCGCGCACCAGGCTGGCGGCGCGCTCCAGGTGCCCGCGCAGCGGCTCGGCGCTGTTGCCGACCGAGAGCTGAAAGGCGGCCTGGGTGGAGTTGCCGATGGTGATCAGACGCACCATCGCGTCGATGAAGGGCGGCAGCTGCTGCGCCAGCCGGCGCCGCAGCCGCTGCACCGCCAGCCACAGCGCGAAGGCGCCGAGCGCCATGCACAGCACGGCCGCGCCGGCGGCGGCCGCCGGCCCGAGGGCGATGCCCGCGACCGCCACCGCCAGCAGCGCGAGGGCCAGCCCGGCCAGCAGCCGGCCGGGCGCGACAGCGCCGTCGAGCCAGCCAGGCATCCAGCGCGCCGGCCGCCGCGCGGGGGCGGCAGCGGCCTGCGCCGGCGGCGCCGCTTCCGGCAGGTCGGCCAGCGCGCGCATCCAGGGCGCCGCGTCCTGCGGCAGCTGGTCGCCGGCGCGCAACTGGCGTTCGAGGTGCTCGCCGGCGCGCTGGCGCGCGCGCTCGCGTGCCGCCCATGCCCACAGCCACAGGGCCGCCGCCGCCAGCAACGCCGCGGCGGCCAGCACCAGCAATTGGCGTTCAGCCACGCCGCTCCCCTGCCGCGCGCATCGCCTGGCGCAGGCGCGCGATCTTGGGCGAATGCGGGGCGATGCCCAGCGAGACCCAGCGGTCGCGGTCCGCGCCGTCGGCGCCGTGCACCGGCTCGTGGCGGAACAATTCCTGCATCGCCACCACGTTGTCGTTGACGCCGGTGATCTCGGAGATCGACAGGATGCGCCGTTCGCCGCCGGGCAGCCGGCCGATCTGCACGATGAAGTCGATGGCGTTGGCGATCTGCCGGCGCAGGCTGACCTCGCTGCCCTGGTAGCCGGCGAAGCCGGCCAGCATCTCCAGCCGGTACAGGCACTCGCGCGGCGAGCTGGCGTGGATGGTGCCCATCGAGCCGTCGTGGCCGGTGCCCATGGCCTGCAGCATCTCGATCACCTCGGCGCCGCGCACCTCGCCGACGATGATGCGGTCGGGCCGCATGCGCAGGCTGTTGCGCAGCAGGTCGCGGATGGTCACCACGCCGGCGCCGTCGAAGCCGCCGGGGCGGCTTTCCAGCCGCACCACGTGCGAGTGCCCGAGCGCGAGCTCGGCGGTGTCCTCGATGGTCACCACGCGCTCGCCGTCGGGGATGAAGGTGGCCAGCGCGTTGAGCAGCGAGGTCTTGCCCGAGCTGGTGCCGCCGCTGACCAGCACGTTGCAGCGCGCGCGCACGGCCAGTTCCAGCAGTTGCGCGATGCCGGCGTCGAAGGTGCCGAGCTTGATCAGGTCGGCCGGCGTGAGCGGGTCCTTGCGGAACTTGCGGATCGACACCGACACGCCGTCGATGGCCAGCGGCTCGATGATGACGTTGATGCGCCCGCCGTCGGGCAGGCGCGCGTCGACCATCGGGTTGGCCTCGTCCAGCCGCCGCCCGATGGGCGCCAGGATGCGGCGCACGATGCGGATCACGTGCTCGTCGTCGGCGAAGCGCAGCGATTCCCGCTGCAGCATGCCGCGCCGCGACACGTACACGCTCTTGTGGCCGTTGATGAGGATGTCCTCCACCGCCGGGTCGGCCAGCAGGTCCTCCAGCGGGCCGAAGCCGGCCAGCTCCTTGGTCAGCGCATCGGCGATCAGCTGCGTCTCGCGCTCGTTGATCGGCACGCGCTGCATGCGCACGAAGCTCTCCAGCTCCAGCTCGACGAACTGCTGGATCGACTGGCGCGACCAGCGGCCGAACTCTGCCCCCAGCTCCTCGATGCGCGACAGCAGGTGGTCGTGCATCCAGGCCTTGATGTCCTGGAACTGCTGCGACTGGACGAACTTCTGGCCGTCGTCGGAAAACTCGATCTCTGCTTCCATCCCGATGGTCCTCAGGCCGTCCTGCCCCGTCCGAGCATCCTGCTCTTGAGCGCCTGCCACGCCCCGCCGCGGCGCGGCGCGAGGGGCGGCGCTGCGCCGCCGCCTTCGCGCAGGTCGCGCGCCAGCGCCTGCACGGCCTGCGTGTAGGGGTCGCCGCGCGCGGCATGCACCAGCATCTCGCCGCGGCCCGCGGCGGCCAGCAGCGCGGCGCGGCGCGCCGGCACCACACGGGCCAGCGGCAGGCCCAGGCGCTGCGCGATGTCGGCCGCGGGCAGCCCGGCCTGCGGGTCGAACTGGTTGACCACCAGCGCCAGGCGCTGCGCCGGCAGGCCGCGCGCCTCCAGCTCGCGCAGCAGCGCGGCGGTGGACACCACGCCGCCGATGCTCTGGTCGCACACCACGAACACGCGGTCGGCGCTGCGCGCGGCGTGGGCGACGAACTCCACCGGCGAGAAGCCGCCCAGGTCGACGATCTGGAAGGCGAAGAAGTCGCTCAGGCGCCGGATCAGCGACACCGCCTCGGCATGGGAGATCTCGCGCATCTGCCCCAGCGCGGCCGGCAGCGGCAGCACCGCCGCGCCGCCGGCATGGCGCGCGAAGGCGCTCTGCACCAGCGTGCGGTCCAGGCGGCGCAGGTTGCGCACGCCGTCGACGAAGCTGAAGGCGTTGTCGATGTCGCAGTACAGCAGGCCGTCGCGCGCGGGAAGACCCAGGTCGAGCAGCGCGACGCCATGGTCCTCGTCGCCGGGCGGCGCCGCGGCCGTGGCCGCGCGGCCGCGCCGCGGCGGCTCCGGCTGCTGCAGCAGCAGCGCCAGGCTGACGGCCAGCGTGGTCACGCCCAGGCCGGCGCGCGCGCCCAGCAGCGCCACCGTGCGGCCCTGCGGCGCAGCCTGCGCCGCAGGCTGCCGGGCCAGGACCTGCGCCACGGTGTGCGCCGCGTCGTCCTCGCCGGCATCCAGGTCGATGAAGTCGTGCACGCCGGCCCGCAGCGCCGCCAGCAGCGAGGCCGGCTGGCCGGTGCGGCCGACGCCGAGCACCGGCACGCCGGGCCAGCGCTGGGCCAGCGCCCGCGGCACGTCCTGCACCACCTCGGCGCTGCAGAAGTCGAGGAACACGGCATGCGGCCCGTGGCGCGCGATCTGCGCCTCCAGCGCCTGCGTGTCGGTCACCGCCGGCAGCACCCGGCCCTGGCGCAGCAGCGCGCGGGCCAGCCAGGCGCCGTGCGCGTCGTCGGCCGACACCAGCAGGTAGCGCTGCGGGCCGGCCTGCACCGGCTCGGCGCCGCCGCCGGGTTCGGTGTCGGGCGGCAGCGTGTCGAAGCCGGTGGCGGGACGCAGGTGGGAGCGGTTCATTGCGAGAACCCCGGCACGGGAAAGACGGCGCTGCCGGACAGGATCTGGCCCCACACGGCCGGGTCGCGCCGCTCGTTCTGCTCGCCCGGCAGGTAGGGCTGCAGGTCGGTGCCGCGCGCCAGCGGCCTGACCAGGTGCGGCGTGACGACGATCACCAGTTCCTTCTCGCGCATCTGGAAGTCGTTCTGGCGGAACAGGCTGCCCAGCACCGGCACGTCGCCCAGCAGCGGCACCTTGTCCACGTTGGAGGTGGTCTGGCGGCTGACCAGCCCGCCGATGATGAAGCTCTCGCCGTCGCCCAGCTCGACCGTGGTGTCGGCGCGGCGGGTGGTGATGGCCGGCACCGGCGCGCCGTCGACGCTGACGCGGTTGGCGTAGTCCAGCTCGCTGGCCTCGGGCGCGACCTTCAGGGCGATGCGGTCGTTCGACAGCACGGTGGGCGTGACGGTCAGGCCGATGCCGTAGGGCTTGTATTCGATGGTGGTGGTGCCCAGCCCCTGCGCCACCGGGATCGGCAGCTCGCCGCCCGACAGGAAGCTGGCGCTCTGCCCCGACAGGGTGACGAGCGAGGGCTCGGCCAGCACCCGGGCCAGGCCGTCGCCTTCCAGCAGGTTCAGCGTCAGCGTCAGGCCGCGGCCCTTGTTGGCCTTGCCGAAGCCCAGCGCCACCTGGAAGGCATCGGCCAGCACGCCGCCCCCCAGGCTGCCGAAGCTGAAGCCGTGGCTGTTGGGCCCGTAGCTGGACAGGTTGACGCCCACCTGCTTGAGCAGGTTGCGGTTGAACTCGACGACCTTCACGTCCACCTGCACCGTGTGGCTGCGCACGTCGAGCACCGAGCGGTCGAGCAGCGGCGTCTTGTCGGCGTGGCGGGCCAGCGCGTCGGCGCGCGCGCCGGCCTGCGCGTCGCCGTCGGCGAAGCGGCCTTCGACCTGCGCCGTCGGGCGCTGCACCTCGATCCGGTAGGTGCGCGCGGCCGGCCGGTTGCGCTCCCACACCATCAGCGTGGTCTGGCCCGCGCCGCGGGCCGTGAGGATCAGCCGCGCCGCCGCGGTGCCGGCGCGCTGGCGCGAGACCGCCACGCTCGCCACCGCCTCGTCGGCGATCGCGATGCGCTCGACGCCGGCGTCGAACAGCAGTTCGCGCTGGCTGCCGGCGCGCATGTCGATGCGCTCGGCCGCGTTCGGCAGGCGCTGCACGGCGGGCTGCGTGCGCGCCGGGGTCTGCACCTGGGCCGGGGCCAGCAGGGGCAACAGCAGCAGCGCGGCGCCGGCGCGGCGGCAGCGAAGGAAGGGAAGGCTGCGATGGGATGTCATGAAAGGCACGGCGCGGAGCATCGGGGTTCGGCTAGTACCGCAGCGTCTCGCGCTGCGCGCCGCGGAACACCTCGACCTCGTGGCCCGACGCAGCGGCGGCGGCGCCCTGCGCCTGCGGAACGAGGCGCGGCGTCGGCGCGGCACGCTGCTGCGGCGCGCGGGCGCTGCCGCCTGCCGCCAGGTCGGCGGTGGCCAGGCCCGCCTGGGCGCGGTCGATGCCGGCCAGCGGCGGACGCGGCGGCGCCGGCGCGCGCGCGGGCAGCGGCTGCAGCGCGGTGGGCAGCGGGGCGAACAGGTCCACGTCCGGCACCGCCTCGTCGTCGGGCCGGCGCAGCGCCAGCAGCAGGCGCGCGCTCGCGTCGCCCAATGCCAGGCGGTTGACCTGGTCCACCGGCACCGCCAGCACTGCGGTGCGCGCCGGCTCCGGCCGGCCGGCGTTGCCGCGCTGGCCGTTGCCGGCAGCGGCCGGCGCGCCGTCGACCGAGGCGCTGCCGAAGGCCAGCACCCGCATGCGCGGCAGCAGCAGGCGGGCCTGGCTGCGGTCCACGTCCTTGCCGTCGCTCTTGAGCACGAAGAACACGTCCACGAAGTCGCCGGGGCGCACCCGGTTGCCCACCCCCATCACCTCGTCGGCCTTGACGGCCACCGCGCGCTCGCCCGGCTCCAGCCGCAGCGCCAGGCCGGAGACGAGCTGGCTTTCCGTCAGCGGCGTGTTCTCCGCGATGTCGTACACCGGCACGCGGGCCACGGCGGCAGCGGTGTCGGCCAGCGCATCGGCGGGCTTGATGGGCAGTTGCACGACGCGCACCGCGTCCTGTGCGATCGGCTCGCCGGCCGGCAGCGGTTTGGCCGCGACGACCACGGCGTACTGGCGCGCGGCCGGCGCGCTGGCGGCGGCCGGTGCGCCGGCCGCCGGCGGCGGCGGCTTGCGTCCCAGCAGCCAGGCATAGCCGCCCAGGGCGAGGGCCAACAGCAGGAGCGCGAGGGCGGCGAGGCGGACGTAGCGGGACATGGATGGGAGGCTCGGGCGGCTCGGCGTGAAGGGTCAGAGAAGCTGCATCGGGCCGATCTGCACGACCGCCTCGCTGCTCAGTTGGGCCGGGGTCGGCAGCGACAGCGGCCCCAGCAGGCGGGGGACGAGCGGCGCGGCCTGGTAGTCGTAGGTCACGCTGACCTGCAGGCAGCGCAGCGCGGCGTCGGACGCGCAGGCCTGCGCCACCGGCAGCGGCACGCTCACCGCGTCGACGCCGGCGATGTTGCGCAGCCAGTTCAGCGACTGCCCGGCGGCGCTCTGCGCGGCGGCGGCGCGCAGGGCCAGCGCCTCCTCCGCCGTGTCCGCGCGCTGGTAGCGCAGGGCCGCGCGCCCGCCCTCGGCGGCGGCCAGCGACAGGGTGTGCTGCGCGCTGAAGATCAGCGCATAGGTGATGAGCCCGTAGAGGATGAGGAACAGCACCGGGAAGAGCAGGACGAACTCCACGCTCACCGAGCCGCGCTGGCCCAGGCCATCCAGGCCAGCGCCGCGGTGGCCAGGTGCGCGGCGTAGGGCACCTCGCGGCGCCGCTGGCGCACTGCCCCAGTCCACCGGCGCACCTGCATCAAGCCGATGGAATGCACGGCGGCCAGCAGGCTTGCACCGATCCATGTCCACAGCATTCCCTCCAGGCCCAGCCACAGCGCGAGCGCGGCGGCGAATTTCACGTCCGCGGCACCCATCAGGCCCGCGGCGTAGAACAACAGCAGAAAAACGAAGGTGGCGGCACAGGCCGAAAGTGCGTCGGCCCAGCCGATGTGCAAAGGCGTCGCCTGCAGGCCCAGGGCCGCGAGCGCTGCGAGCGCGCCCGCGATGACCAGGGTGTTGGGTACCCGCCTTTGGCGCCAGTCAAAGGCTGCGACTGCGATCAGCCACAGCACAAGCAGGAATGACGCAGTGACGGTCAGGAGCCGGAGCCGGTCGTCATGATGGCGCCGATGTTGTCGAAGGTGTCGGTGAGACTTTGGATGAAGCTACCTTCAGTGCCGAAGATGGCCACCAGCGCCAGCGCCATCAGCCCCGCGATGATTCCGTATTCGATCGCGGTCGCGCCTTCCTCGTCGTTCCAGAAGTTGATCAGCTTGTTCATGGGCACTCCTTTTCAGGTGGCTAGAGGGAAATCTGTTTACAAATGTGTCTTGCGAATGATGCTAGTAACGCTTCCCTGGCCCAACAAGCCCACCAAAGTACTCCTTTGCTCAGGACCGATACTTTTTTTCTCAGAATGACACACTTGTTCCGCGCGCGATCGCCGCGATCGGCGCGCGGCTACAGCCACTCTTCGTGGAAGATCTTCCAGCCCCCCGGCGCATGCAGCCAGTACTGGCGCCGCAGGGCGCCGGCGCGCTCGCCGCGCGGCACCTCGCCGAAGTTGACGACCATCAGCTCCTGCCGCTCGTCGCGCCAGCGCAGCACCGACACGTCCTTGAGCTCAATCGCCCGGCCGCGCCCGGCCGTCTGCGCCAGCTCGTCGCGCAGCGCGGGGCGCTGCTGCCCGAGGCGGCCCGCGCGCACCGCATCGGGCAGGTAGAAGGACTGCCAGCGCTGCAGGTCCCCTTCGGCGCGCGCCGCGTTCCAGGCCAGCACCTGGCGGCGCAGCGCCTGCGCCTGCGCGCGCGCCTCGGCCTGGGGAATCCAGTCCAGCCGCGGCGCGATGGTCACCACCGTGGCGCCGACATCGGCCATGCGCAGGAGCTGGCGCAGGTCGTTGTCGGCGAGCACGACGCAGCCGTCGGTGGCGAGCGGGGTCCGCGCGTACTGCTCGGGCGGCGAGCCGTGCAGCCAGATGCCGCTGCCCGTGCGGCCCTCGCGCCGGTCGAAGGCGTTGGGATAGTTCAGCGGCAGCGCGCCGGCGCCGTAGAAGTCCGGCAGGGTGCGCGCGGGCAGGTTGCTGGTGACGTGATACACGCCGAGGGGCGTGCGCGCATCGCCTTCCACGCGCTTGCCGGCGCCGGCCTTGCCGAGCGAGACGTAGTAGTCCGCTGCGAGTTCGAGCCCCTGGCGGGTGTTGCGCAGCACGTACATGCGCGAGCGCGACACGTCGACGGCCAGCGCGTAGCGGCTGGAGGCGGGCACGGCGAGCAGTTGCGCGGGCACGGTGCCGGGCGCGGGCCGGTGACGCAGCGCCTCCAGCCGGCGCGCGGATTCGTCGCGCAGGCTGCGCAGGGCCTCGGCCGCGCCGGGCGCCTGCAGGCGCTGTTCCACCGCCCGGCGGCCGGCCGGCGGCAGGCGCAGCGCCAGCAGGTCGGCATGGACCAGCTGCGCGGCCTGGAAGGTGGGCCAGGCGCGCGCCAGCTGCCCGGCCCTGGCAAGGGCCTCGGCCTGCCGTCCCTGGCCGATCAGGGCATAGACCTCCAGCAGCCGCGCCTCGGCGCCGTCGGCCGTGCGCAGCGCGGTGGCCGTGGATGCCGCGGGATGCGGCGCACCCGCCCTCGCCTGCACCGCCGCGCCGGCGCATGCGAGCACGCAGGCCAGCGCCGCACAGGCGACGCTGCGGCCCGTCCGGCGCAACGCGGGCGTCATGAGTTCCCGACGGCTTCCCGCGTGATGTGCCAGTCGGCGCCTTCGCGCTTGAGTTCCAGCGTCTTGCGGCTGCGCACGTTCAGCGTGTTGGAGCGGTAGCTCTGGCGGAAGCGCGCGCGCGCGGTGTCGCCGTCGATGCCGATGACCAGGTCGTCCAGGCTCACCTGGATGTCGGTCTTGCCCTCGATTCGCACGCGGCGCTCTTCCTCCCAC
>Ga0222428_100588_pt1 | contig 10926 bp, 8 predicted proteins | sample 2B5Ametagenome_FD_182471 | JGI IMG/M metagenome (GOLD analysis project Ga0222428, IMG submission 182471) | Enriched microbial communities from leaf-cutter ant dump, University of Wisconsin, Madison, United States - 2B5A (version 2) | ecosystem: Environmental > Terrestrial > Nest > Insects nest >...
CGAAGTCCACCACCGCCACGCGCTGGAGGTTGTAGCGCTGCAGCGCGTACTTGGCGGCGACGGCCACGTTGTTGAAGAAGCAAAAGCCCATGGCCTTGTCGCGCGTGGCGTGGTGCCCGGGCGGGCGCACGCTGCAGAAGGCGTTCTCGATCTCGCCGGCCATCACCGCGTCGGTGGCCGCCAGCGCCGCACCCGCCGAGCGCAGCGCGGCGGTCCAGGTGTGGCGGTTGATGGAGGTGTCGGTGTCGAGCTGCATGTGGGCCGGGCCGCCCGCGTCCTCTTCCTCGATGAGGCGGTCCGACAGGCCCCGCAGCGAGGCGATGTACATGCGGTCGTGGGCCAGTTCGATGTCGGCCAGGGGAGCGAGCGGCACTTCGCGGTGGTCCAGCGCGTCGGCGATGCCGGTCACCAGCAGCCGGTCCTCGATGGCGTCCAGCCGTGCCGGGCATTCGGGGTGTCCTGGCCCCATCTCGTGCTTCCAGCAGTCGCGATGGGTGTAATAGCCCGTTTTGCTCACAGTCAACCCCGTCTCTCGTTCGTTTTTCGGATAACGTCGCGCCATGCACGCACAGCACAAGATCAAATCGCTCCTGGACCAGCTTAACACGGTGATCATTGGGAAAAGCTTACAAATCCAGGACTGCGTGGCCTGCCTGCTGGCGGGCGGTCACCTGCTCATCGAGGACGTTCCGGGCGTGGGCAAGACCACCCTCGCGCATGCGCTGGCGCACACCTTCGGCCTGCAGTTCTCGCGCGTGCAGTTCACGGCCGACCTGATGCCCAGCGACCTCACCGGCGTGTCGGTCTACGAGCGCGGCAAGGAGTCCTTCGTGTTCCACCCCGGCCCGGTGTTCACGCAGGTGCTGCTGGCCGACGAGATCAACCGCGCCAGCCCCAAGACGCAAAGCGCGCTGCTCGAAGCCATGGAGGAAAAGCAGGTGTCGGTGGAGGGCGAGACGCGCGCCCTGCCCCATCCGTTCTTCGTGATCGCCACGCAGAACCCGCACGACCAGCTCGGCACCTTCGCGCTGCCCGAGAGCCAGCTCGACCGCTTCCTGATGCGCATCTCGCTGGGCTACCCCGACCGCGCCTCCGAGCGCCTGCTGCTGGCCGGCAGCGACCGCCGCGACATGGTGGGCAGCCTGCTGCCGCTGCTTTCGCTCGAAGAGCTGGCCGCGCTGCAGCAGCAGGTGCTGGCCGTGCACGCGGCCGAGCCGCTGCTGAACTACGTGCAGGACCTGATCGCCGCCACGCGCTCGGGCCGCTGGTTCCTGCAGGGCCTGTCGCCGCGCGCGGGCATCGCGCTCATGCGCGCGGCCAAGGCGCAGGCGCTGATCGAGGGGCGCGACTACGTGGCGCCCGACGACGTGCAGGCCATCCTGCCCCAGACCATCGCCCACCGCCTGGTGCCCGTGAGCGACGCAGGCCGCGGCAGCGTGGAGCAGGTGCGCGCCATGGTCGAGTCCGTGCCGCTGCCCTGATGCGCGCCGCCCTCGCCGAGCGCTGGCGCCGCTGGTGGACCGCGCGCCTGCCGCGCACCGACACGCTCGCGCTCACCCAGCGCAACGTCTACATCCTGCCCACCGGCGCCGGGTGGATGCTGGCGCTCACGCTGCTGGTGCTGCTGGTGGCGTCGATCAACTTCCAGCTCAACCTGGGCTACCTGCTCACCTTCCTGCTGGCCGGCAGCGTGGCCGTGGGCATGCACTTGTGCCACGCCACGCTGCGCGGCCTCACGCTGCACCTGGCGGCGCCCGAGCCGCAGTTCCTGGGCAGCGCCACGCTGCTGCAGGTGCAGCTGCACAACGCGCGGCGCACGCCGCGCCACGCCATCGCGGTGGCCGTGCACGGCGGGGGCCGCGCCACCGAATGGGTCTGGAGCGACGTGCCCGCCGGCGGCAGCGCCAGCGTGCAGGTGGCCTTCCGGCCCGAGCGGCGCGGGCTGCAGGACGTGCCCACGCTCACGGCGCAGACGCTCTACCCGCTGGGCACCTTCCGCGTGTGGGCGCTGTGGCGCCCGGCCGCGCAGGTGCTGGTCTACCCGCGCCCCGAGGTGCCCGCCCCGCCCCTGCCCCCCGGCGAGCCGCGCGCCGGCAGCGGCGGCAGCGCCCAGGCGCGCGGCGCGGGCGAATTCGACGGCGTGCGCGCCTACCGCCGCGGCGACCCGCTCAAGCTGGTGGTGTGGAAGAAAGCCGCCCAGGCGCTGGCCACCGGCACCGGCGACATGGTGAGCCGCGACGCCCAGCAGGCCCAGCGCCACGAACTCTGGCTGGACGCCGCCGCCACCGGCCTGCACGACCCCGAGGCGCGCATCGCCCGCCTGGCCGCCTGGGTGCTGCAGGCCGACCGCCTGGGCGTGGACTACGGCCTGCGCCTGCCGGGCCAGTCCATCGGCCAGGGCAGCGGCGCGGCCCACCGCCACCGCTGCCTGGAAGCCCTGGCCCTGCATTAAGAACAAAATGGCCTCCAGCCCAATACCAACAAACGCGAGCAGCTATCACAAAGGTAGCACCCTCGCCCACCTGCCGCGCGATGCGCGCGACACGTTGTTCCTGCTGGCCGTCGTGGCCTGCTGCATCGGCCCGCTGGCGGGCCACTTGCCGGCCTGGACCATCGCGCTGGCCATCGCGCTGCTGGCCTGGCGCGGCTGGCTGGCCTGGCGCGCGCGGCCGCTGCCCGGGCGCTGGGTGGTAGGCGCGCTGCTGGCGCTGGCCGTGGGGCTGACGCTGCTCACGCACCGCACCATCGTCGGCACGGAGGCGGGCGTCACCCTCATCGTCATGCTGCTGGCGCTCAAGACGCTGGAGCTGCGCGCGCGGCGCGACGCCATGGTGGTGTTCTTCCTGGGCTTCTTCACGCTGCTGGCCAACTTCCTGTTCTCGCAGTCGCTCGCCACCGCCGCCGCCATGCTGGTGGCGCTGCTGGGCCTGCTCACGGCCCTGGTCAACGCCCACCTGCCCGTGGGCCGCCCGCCGCTGGCGCAATCGATGCGCACGGCCGCGCGCATGGCGCTGCTGGGCGCGCCCATCATGCTGGCGCTCTTCCTGCTGTTCCCGCGCATGGCGCCGCTGTGGGGGGTGCCCGCCGAAACGCTGGCCGGGCGCAGCGGCCTCGCGGGGCAGATGAGCATCGGCAGCATGGCCTCGCTGGTGCTCGACGACAGCGTGGCCCTGCGCGTGCGCTTCGTTACCCCCGACGGCAGCCCCGGCGGGGAGCCTCCGCCGCAAAGCAGCCTGTACTTCCGCGGCCCCGTGCTCACGGCCTTCAACGGGCGCGAGTGGTACGCCCTCTCGCAGCCCGAGGCACGCGCCATCACCTGGGCCAGCCCCACGCCCGCGCACCTGCAGGTGGAAGGCGAGCCGCTGCGCTACGAGGTCACGCTGGAGCCCAGCCGCCGCCCCTGGCTGCTCACGCTGGATGCCGCGCGGGAGCGCCCCGAGCTGCCCCAGGGCACCTGGGCGCTGATGTCGCCCGAGCTGCAATGGATGGCCTCGCGCCCCGTCCTCAGCGTGCTGCGCTACCGTGCCGAGAGCCACCTGCGCTTCACCCACGGCCCGCAGCGCCGCACGCCCGAGATGCGCGCCTACGTGCAGCTGCCTCCCGGACTGAACCCGCGCACCCTGGCCCTGGCCCGGCAGATGCAGGCCGACCCGCAACTGGCGGCCGGCGGCGCGCAGGCCTATGTGGACGCCGCCCTCGCGCGGCTGCGCACCGGCGGCTACACCTACACGCTGGAACCCGGCGTGTACGGCGAGCACACGGCCGACGACTTCTGGTTCGACCGCAAGGAGGGCTTCTGCGAGCACATCGCCTCGGCCTTCGTCGTGCTGATGCGCGCCCTGGACGTGCCTGCGCGCATCGTCACCGGCTACCAGGGCGGGCAGATGAACGCGATCGACGGCTACTGGACCGTGCGCCAGAGCGATGCCCACGCCTGGGCAGAGGTCTGGCAGGAAGGCCGCGGCTGGCTGCGCGTGGACCCCACGGGTGCCATCGCCCCCGACCGCGTGGGCCTGTTCCAGCGCCTGCAGGCGCCGCGCGGCGTGTTCGGCACGGCCATGGACGCCGTGGTCGGCCGCACGATGGTGCAGCACCTGCGCGCTGCCTGGGAGGCCATGAACAACGGCTGGAACCAGTGGGTGCTCAACTACACGCAAGGGCGCCAGCTCGACCTGCTCAAGTCGCTGGGCATGCAGTCGCCCAGCGCGCAGGACCTGGTGCGCCTCATGGGCGTGCTGGCCGCGCTGGCCGCCGCCGGCGGTGTGCTCTGGGCCGCCTGGGAGCGCCGCCGCCACGACCCCTGGCAGCGCCTGCTGCTGCAGGCGCGCACCCGCCTGGCCCGCGCGGGCCTGCCGCTCCCCCCGCACACGCCGCCGCGCAGCATGGCCCGGCAGGCGCGCGAGCGCTTCGGCCCGCCGGCCGAGCCCGCCGCCCAATGGCTGCTGCGCGTGGAGCAGGCCCGCTACGCTCCCCGGCCCGCCACCGCCCTCACCTCACTGCGGCGCGAACTGCGCCGCCTGCCCTGGCCTGCCCCCGCACCATGAACGCCGCGATCCGAAACGCTATTCTTACGATAGCTGCTTGCGCTTTCTCCATAAGCGCTACAGCCCAAAAGACCTCCAAAAAGCCCGCACCGGCCTACCACTACGCCGCAAGCGCCCAGGCCATGCAGTTCGCCGACGACCTGGCCGAGCGCCGTGGCCTGGACCGCGAATGGGTACGCCAGGCCATCGGCCAGGCCCGCCTGCTGCCGCAGGTGCCGCGCCTCGTGCTGCCGCCACCCAAGGGCACGCCGAAGAACTGGGCCGCCTACCGCGCGCGCTTCGTCGAGCCCATCCGCATCCGCGCGGGCATGCGCTTCTGGCAGGCCCATGCCGAGGCGCTGGCGCGCGCGGAGCGCGAATACGGCGTGCCGGCCGACCTCATCGTCGGCATCATCGGCGTGGAAACGCTGTACGGCCAGCAGATGGGCAACCTGCGCGTCATCGACGCCCTCGCCACGCTGGCCTTCGACTTCCCCGCCGCCCACCCGCGCGCCGCCGAGCGCCAGGCCTTCTTCGCGCGCGAGCTGGAGCAGTTCCTCACCCTCATGGACCGCACGGGCATCGACCCGCACGCGCCGCGCGGCAGCTATGCCGGCGCCATGGGCCTGGGCCAGTTCATGCCGTCGAGCTGGGCACGCTACGCGGTCGACTTCGACGGCGACGGCCGCATCGACCTGTGGAACAGCCCCGTGGACGCCATCGGCTCCGTGGCCCACTATTTCGTGGGCCACGGCTGGAAGACCGGCATGCCGACGCACTACGCCGTGGCGTTCGACACCGACCCGGCGCGGGTGCAGCTGGACACCCTGCTCGCCCCCGACATCCTGCCCAGCTTCAGCGCCGCCCGCATGGCCGCACTGGGTGCGGTACTGGACGCCGAAGGCAGCCAGCATGCCGGCCCGCTGGCGCTGGTGGAGCTGCAAAACGGCGCCGCGCCGCCCAGCTACGTCGCGGGCACGGAGAACTTCTACGCCGTCACGCGCTACAACTGGTCGAGCTACTACGCGCTGGCGGTGATCGAGCTGGGCCGTGCCGTGGCAGCCGCCCTGCCCCCTTCCGCCCGTACCGCATCCCGGGAGTAGCCCCCATGCCCCTGCACCGTTCCCGCAGGCCGCTCGCGCACCGCGCGGCCTGGCTGCTGGCCGCGCCCCTGGCCTGGCATGCGGCGTTCGCGCAGACGCCGGCCGCCCCGGCCACACCCCCCGCGGCCGCGGCATCCGCGCCGCAGCCACCCGCAACGCCGGCCAGCGCGCACACGCTCGCCGGGCTGTTCGAGGACGAAGGCCTGCCCGCCCGCCTGGCCGCGTCGTTCGACCAGATCGACGCCCGCTACGCCCCGCGCCCCGACGACGAAGCCGATCCGCAGCGCCGCGCGCGCAAGCAGCGCCTGCACGCCGAGCTCTCCCCCTGGCTGCGCGCGCAATTCGACTGGAGCACCCGCCTGCTGCCTATGGCCACCGCCGCCTACCAGCGCGTATTGAGCGAAGGCGAGGCACAGGCCCTGCGCGCCTATTACCGCACGCCCGCAGGGCAAACCTTCGTGCGCCAGGCCCTGCCCGCCGTCGAGGCAGCGCAGGCCGCGCTGGCGCAGCACATCCACGCCCAGGTCCTGGCCTGGCAGCAGGCGGCGGTGGCCGGAGCCGGGCCTCTCGCGGACGCCGACGCCCCTGCGCCCCGCAGCGACCACGAGCGCCAGGCGGGCGAACTCATCCTGCTGCTCGCGCCGGGCGAGACCTACCGCAAGCTGGTGCAGGCCAAGGTGCAGGCGCTGGAATCCATCGAACCACACTGGCCCCCCGAAACCACGCGCCCCCAGCAGGCCGCGTGGCGCCAGCAGGCCGCGTGGCGCCAGCAGATTTCCGCCCGCGTGCGCGCCTTCGAGGCGCGCCACGCCCTGCCGGTGCTGGCTCAGGCGGTGGCCGCGCGCATCCCGCCCGGGGAGCTGGCCGCGCTGCTCGCCGCGGAGCGCACGCCCGCCCGCGCCGCGCAGCGCGCACGCACCAGCCTGGCGGCGCAGGCCCTGCAGAAGGACCTGCAGGACTGGCAGCGCCAGGAGCTGCTGCCGGCGATCCAAGGCCGGCTCCTGGAGGCCCTGCGCGACGAGGCAGGCGCGCGCAAGCCCTGACGCCGCCGGGCGTCAGAACCGCTGCATCTGGCAGGCGTGCGGCATCTCGGCCTGCGCGGCCGTGAGCTGGCGCACCACGCGGAAGCCGTAGCCCGAGCCTTCCACGTCGAACTGCACGCCCGGCGCGCCGCGCCGGTCCATCACGCCCACGACGAGCTGCTGCTGGAACTGGTGGTCCGCCGCGCGCATGGCCCCCGCCTGGCCCGCGAGCTGGACGCTGGCTTTCTCCAGTGCGTGCGCGACGGCCGTCGCGTCGGTGCTGCCGGCACGCTCGATGGACTGGGCCAGGGATTCGACCATGAGCTGCATGCGCATGTGCACGTAGTCGTCCTGCGGCTTGGGGAAGCGCGCGCGGAACGCGCGGTAGAACGCCTCGCTGCCCTGCGTGGGCACGTTGGGCAGCCAGTCGGCCACCGCCACCACCTTGCCCACGCCCGCTTCGCCCAGCGCGGCGGGCGCGCCCAAGGCGTTGCCGTAGAAGGTGTAGAACATGCCGTCGTAGCCCACCTCGCGCGCGGCCTTGACGAGCAGCGTGAGGTCGTTGCCCCAGTTGCCGGTGATGACGGCCTGCGCGCCGCTGGCCTTGATCTTCACGGCGTAGGGCGCGAAGTCCTTCACGCGGCCCACGGGGTGCAGCTCGTCGCCCACCACGGCCACGTCGGGCCGCTGGCTCGCGAGCTGACGCCGGGCCTCGCGCAGCACGGCCTGGCCGAAGCTGTAGTCCTGGCCGATGAGGTAGACGTTCCTGACGCTTCTGTCCTCGCGGATCACCTGCATCAGCGCGGCCATGCGCATGTCGGCATGGGGATCGAAGCGGAAGTGCCAGAAGCTGCACTTCTCGTTGGTCAGCGCGGGATCGACGGCAGAGTAGTTCAGGAACACCACGCGCCGCTGCGGGTCGCGCTGGTTGTGCTTGTTGACGGCCTCGACCAGCGCCGCGGCCGTCGCGGACGAGTTGCCCTGCATGACGAAGCGTGCACCGTCGTCGATGGCCGCGCGCAGGGCCGACAGCGCCTCCTCGTTCGTGCCCTTGCTGTCGTAGCGCGTGAGCACCAGCGGGCGGGCGCCGCCCTCGGCCGATGGCAGCTGCACGCCGCCGCGCGCGTTCACGCGCTCCATGGCCCAGGCGATGTTGCGGAACACCGCCTCGCCCGTGTTGGCGAAGCTGCCCGACAGGCTTTCGACCAATGCCACCTTGATGGGCGCGCCTGCGGGCTGCGCGGCGGTGGTGGTTTGCGCCGGCAGCGGCGCGGCGGCGGCCCCAAGGGCCCATGCGCAGGCGACGGCGGCCTGGCGGCGGGAGATGGACATCATGCGTGCGAGAAGAAAGGAACGGAGCGGTGCTGCGCAGCGGTTGCGGTGCAAAGCCTCCAGGAGGATGGGAAGGCGCTGCCGCCTACTCGGCCGGCGGCAGCTCGGTGCCGCGATCCACGGCCTCGCGCTCCTGCAAAGGCACGGGATGGGCCGTGGCCGGGCGCAGGTCGGGCAGCACGCCCACGTAGCGCTCGAAGATCTGGAAGAAGCGCTCGTAGAACTGCGCGTCTGTGACGGTTTCGCTGCCCACCTTGACCAGCGTGTCGTCGGTGGCGCTCACCGGCAGCGACACCGAGCCGATGGCCCCAACCCCCAGCGAGGCGGAGTTGTTGATCTTCTTGATCACGTAGCGGTCCTGCAGCGCGCTGGCGAAGGCCGAGGTGCGCGTGTCGCCCAGCCCCTCGGGGGCACAGACGATGCGCATCTCCACCTCGTAGTGCACGTCGGTGTGCGGCTGGTAGTACTTGCGGCCGGCGACCAGTTCGCTGGTGGCGGTGTGCACCAGGTAGCCCTGGCTCAGCAGCGCGCGGCGCGCGGCCTCGCAGGTACGCTCCTGCGAGGCGCCAATGTGGCGCGTGTGGATGCTGGCACCGTCGAAGTCGTTCGGCGTGAAGGCCAGGTTGCGGTCCAGCCCGGGCATGGACTCCGGCATGCGCGCGCAGCCCGCCAGCAGCGCAGCGGCCAGCAGCAGAAGGTAAAAGGGAGCAAGCGGACGAGGGGAACGGCGTCGAGAACGGTTCACGGCAATCAGGGGACGGTATGTCGCAGCAACGCACATTGTGAAGCCTGTATGGCCCGGAGCGTGCGGCGCGCCCCTGTAACCCATCGCAACGTCATGCCCACTGCCACGGGCCGCACGACCCTCAGCCGGCGATGGCATCCAGCGGCCAGCGCGGCTTGACGTCGAAGGCGTAGTCGCGGTTGGGCTGCTGCTGCCCTGCCTGCAAGCGCATGGCGGCAGCCATGGCGATCATGGCGCCGTTGTCGGTGCACAGGTGCAGCTCGGGGTAGTGCACGCGCACGCCACGCCGCGCGCAGGCCGCGTCGAGCTGCGCGCGCAGCAGCCGGTTGGCGCCCACGCCGCCCGCCACCACGAGGCGTTGCAGGCCCGTGGCGTCCAGCGCCATCAGGGATTTCTTCACCAGCACCTCGACGATGGCGGCCTGCGTGCTGGCCGCCAGGTCGGCGCGGCGCGCCTGCAGGCCGTCGCCGAGCTTCTTCGCCTGGGTGAGCACGGCGGTCTTGAGGCCGGCGAAGGAAAAGTCCAGGTCGCCGCTGTGCAGCAGCGGCCGGGGCAGCTTGAAGGCGGCGGGGTCGCCCTCCTGCGCCAGTCGCGAGAGCGCCGGCCCGCCGGGATAGCCCAGGCCCAGCAGCTTGGCGGACTTGTCGAAGGCCTCGCCGGCCGCGTCGTCGATGGTCTCACCCAGGATGGCGTAGCGCCCCACGCCGTCCACGCGCATGAGCTGCGTGTGCCCGCCGGACACCAAGAGCGCGATGAAGGGAAACTCCGGCGGGTCGCTGCTCAGGAAGGGCGAGAGCAGATGCCCCTCCAGATGGTGCACGCCCAGCACCGGCCGATCCAGCGCCGCGCCCAGCGCGCAAGCCACGCCCGCGCCCACCAGCAGCGCGCCGGCCAGGCCCGGGCCGCGCGTGTAGGCGACCACGTCCACGTCGGCCAGCTCCTGCCGCGCCTCGGCCAGCACTGCCTGCGTGAGCGGCAGCACGCGGCGGATGTGGTCGCGGCTGGCCAGCTCGGGGACCACGCCGCCGTAGTCCTGGTGCATCTCGATCTGGCTGTGCAGCGCGTGCGCCAGCAGCACCGGCAGGCCGCTACCGGCCTGCGCGCGCACGAGCGCCACGCCGGTTTCGTCGCAGGAGGATTCGATGCCCAGGATCAACCCATTCATAGGGCCGCAAGTGTAGCCCCCGCTCTCCGCCCCCTCACCAGCGGTCGGAGCGCATGCGCAGCTCCCAGTTGCCCTTGCGCAGCTCGTACACGCCCACGGCGCCGTAGCGCAGCTCGCCCTTGTCGTCCCACGTCATGGTGCCGGTGACGGGGGCGTAGCCGTTGATGGTGCGCAGTGCCTTGGTGATGTCCGCGGGCGCTGCCGAGCCGGCCTTCTTGATGGCCTCGCTGAGGACGTACATCGCGTCGTAGGTGTAGTGGCCGCCATAGGCGGGGGCTTTCCGGAAGGCCGCTTCGTACTTGGCCAGGAACTGCCGGCCGGTGGTGAACTCGGTCACGTCGAGCACGGGCGAGGTGGCGTAGATGCCGTCGACCACTCCCATGCCCTGGGTCATGTCGGTGGTCTTGACCAGGTCCCCGCCCAGCAGGGCCAGGCGCGTATGGCCGATCTTGCGCAGCTCCTCGAGCAGCGCCAGGGCCTGGAAGTCGTTGAGCATGCAGACGATGACGCTTACCCGCTCGTCCCTGAGCTTGGCCGCGAGGTCGGCGAAGGCGACGGTCTTGTCGTCGAAGCTCTGGCGCACGGTGATGTTCTTGCGGGCCGCCTGCAGCTCGGCGGCCGCACCGTCGGCCAGGCCCTTGCCGTAGGGCGAGCCGTCGTCCACCACGGCATAGCTCTCGGCGTTGAGCTGCGTGGCCGCGAAGGAGCCGATGGCGCGCGCCTGCAGCGAGTCGTTGGCCACGATGCGAAAGGGCGTGCCCAGCCCCATCTGCGTGATCCGGGGGTTGGTGGAGATGACGAGTTGCGGCACCTGCCTGGCCGCGTACAGCGGCGCGGCCTCGATGCTTACGCCCGAATTCAGGTGGCCGATCACCGCCACCACGCCCGAGTCCAGCAACTGCTGCGCCGCCGCGCGCCCGGCCACGGGGTCGGAGCCGTCGTCCTGCGCCACGATCTCGAAGGCCACGCGCTTGCCGTCGACCTGCACGCCGGACCGGTTCAGCTCGTCCACCGCCAGCTTCACGCCGTTGAGCAG
>Ga0222428_100589_pt1 | contig 10896 bp, 9 predicted proteins | sample 2B5Ametagenome_FD_182471 | JGI IMG/M metagenome (GOLD analysis project Ga0222428, IMG submission 182471) | Enriched microbial communities from leaf-cutter ant dump, University of Wisconsin, Madison, United States - 2B5A (version 2) | ecosystem: Environmental > Terrestrial > Nest > Insects nest >...
CGCCGCAACTTCAATTGGCTGCGCCGTTTGCACCTGCAAACCAAAAGGCCCGCGTGCGTGAAAGACGGTTGATAAAGCTTCGCCCACCCGCAAGGGGTGAGCGAAGCCGCAAAGTATAACGCGGACTGCTTTGACAAGCAAGTCCGCGCTACACCGGGAAGCTACAGCAGGTTTACTGCAGCTTGATCTCGACGTCCACGCCAGCCGGCAGGTCCAGCTTCATCAGGGCGTCCACGGTCTTGTCGGTGGGGTCCACGATGTCCATCAGACGCTGGTGCGTGCGGATTTCGAACTGGTCGCGGCTCGACTTGTTGACGTGCGGCGAACGCAGGATGTCGAAGCGCTTCATGCGCGTCGGCAGGGGCACCGGACCCTTGACGATGGCACCAGTGCGCTTGGCGGTATCAACGATTTCTGCGGCGGATTGGTCGATCAGCTTGTAATCGAATGCCTTCAGACGGATACGGATCTTTTGCTTGGACATTGGGTATTCCTTATCTGCAGATGGTGAGGATTACTCAATGATCTTGGCCACAACGCCAGCACCCACGGTGCGGCCGCCTTCGCGGATAGCGAAGCGCAGGCCTTCTTCCATGGCGATGGGGTTGATCAGCTTGACGGTGATCGACACGTTGTCGCCAGGCATCACCATTTCCTTGTCGGCGGGCAGCTCGATGGAGCCGGTCACGTCGGTGGTACGGAAATAGAACTGAGGACGGTAGTTGTTGAAGAAAGGAGTGTGGCGGCCGCCTTCGTCCTTGCTCAGCACATACACCTCAGCGGTGAAGTGGGTGTGGGGCTTGATGGAGCCGGGCTTGCACAGCACTTGGCCGCGCTCGACTTCTTCACGCTTGGTGCCGCGCAGCAGCAGGCCGACGTTGTCGCCTGCTTGACCCTGGTCCAGCAGCTTGCGGAACATTTCCACGCCGGTGCAGGTGGTCTTCTGGGTGTCACGGATACCGACGATTTCGATTTCTTCGCCGACCTTGATCACGCCGCGTTCCACACGGCCGGTCACCACGGTGCCGCGACCCGAGATGGAGAACACGTCTTCCACGGGCATCAGGAAGGCACCGTCCACAGCGCGCTCAGGCGTGGGGATGTAGGTGTCCAGGGCTTCGGCCAGCTTGTCGATGGCTTGCTCGCCCAGGGGACCCTTGTCGCCTTCCAGGGCCAGCTTGGCCGAACCGCGGATGATGGGGGTGTCGTCGCCAGGGAAGCTGTACTTGGACAGCAGCTCGCGCACTTCCATTTCGACGAGTTCCAGCAGTTCTTCGTCGTCCACCATGTCGCACTTGTTCAGGAACACGATGATGTAGGGCACGCCCACTTGGCGGGCCAGCAGGATGTGCTCACGGGTCTGGGGCATCGGGCCGTCAGCGGCCGAGCACACCAGGATAGCGCCGTCCATCTGGGCAGCGCCGGTGATCATGTTCTTCACGTAGTCAGCGTGGCCGGGGCAGTCCACGTGGGCGTAGTGGCGGTTGGCCGTTTCGTATTCGACGTGGGCGGTGTTAATGGTGATGCCGCGGGCCTTTTCTTCGGGCGCTGCATCGATTTCGTCGTACTTCTTGGCTTCGCCGCCGAACTTGGCGGACAACACGGTGGCGATTGCCGCCGTCAGGGTGGTCTTGCCATGGTCCACGTGGCCGATCGTGCCAACGTTGACGTGCGGCTTGGTCCGCTCGAACTTACCTTTTGCCATTTTTTCGACTCCGAAAAAAACTACTAACCCAACTCGACAATATGGGCGCACTCCAACATGGAGTGCGCCCAAATTCTGGTGCCCTTGGCGGGAATCGGACCCGCGACCTCTCCCTTACCAAGGGAGTGCTCTACCACTGAGCCACAAGGGCATACCCAACCCACATATGCGGACTGGAAAATCTACTCAAGCAAACCTGGAGCGGGAGACGGGAATCGAACCCGCGTCATCAGCTTGGAAGGCTGGGGTTCTACCATTGAACTACTCCCGCACAGATTGTGCTCACCTCAAGAAAACCCTGAGAACTTCTCCACACCATTCCTGGTGGAGGGAGCTGGATTCGAACCAGCGTAGGCGTAAGCCAACAGATTTACAGTCTGCCCCCTTTAGCCACTCGGGCATCCCTCCGGAGAAACTCTGAGTATAGCAGGTTTTTTGCCCCACACAAGCTTGCAGCTTCTAGCAGGAACCACATGTGGCGCGGCTGGCGGGGATCGAACCCACGACCCTTGGCTTCGGAGGCCAATACTCTATCCACTGAGCTACAGCCGCAAACCCCAATATGGAGTAAACCGATCGATTATCGCATGGACCAAGGCGCCCAAGGATCAGTCCACACCCAACTCAAAGCCCAGCCCCTTGAGGTAGGCATCCACCGTAGCCCGCCCCACCTCCAGCAGATTGAACCCGCCACGATTGAGCATCCAGCCCTGCAACAGCCCATCAAAAAGCGCCCAGAGCCCCATCGCAGCAACATCCGCTGACATAGGCAAAACCAAGCCTTGCACCTTGGCAGCCGAGACAACATCTTCACGAAGCTTCGCGCGAAACCCCTCACAAGCCATCACATGGCGATCACGCACCGCATCCAGCTCCTGCACATACTCAACTTTGTACATCGCGATCTCAAACACACGACGAACCCGCTCATCTGTCGCCACCGCGTGTAGCGCCGCACGCATCGCCCCCCGCAAGCGCCACAGCGACGCCTCCTCCTCCGCGCCCGCACCGCGAAACCCACAAGCGAATTCCAACGGCAGCGTGACACGATCCATCATGGCGTTGAACAAGTCCGCCTTGTCCTTGAAGTGCCAGTAGATCGCCCCCCTGGTCGCACCAGCCGCCTGCGCAATATCACCAAGCGACGCACGGGAAACCCCCTTGTCATAAAAGACACGCTCCGCGGCATCCAGTAGGCTATTGCGCGTAGCCACCGCATCCTCCTTGGTTCTACGCACCATCAATCACCCCCTTGCCTCACTTAGAACACACCACGAACCCCGAGCATCTTCATATTATACATTCATGAATGTATGTATAATGCCAGACTTTTTTGCGGCACCATTTCTCTCCAGGCGAAGGCCGCATCTTGGCCCACCTGACGATACCCCGCCTTATGGAAGGACCCTCCATGCACCGCACGCGCACCCCTTCAGACAAAGACATGACGCAAGCCCACCATCTGAGGCACACCCTTCTTGCGCTGGCGTGCACCATCGCCTTGGGGGCGTGTGGTGACAAGAGCGCTGCCCCCACGGGTGGGGGGGCGCCTAAGATGCCCCCCGTTCAGGTTGGCGTGGTCAAAGCCACGCCAGGTGATGTGGGATTGGTGACGGAACTGCCCGGCCGCGTCGAGGCCGTGCGGACAGCGCAAATCCGCGCAAGAAGCGCAGGCATCCTGCAAGAACGCCTCTTTCGCGAGGGCAGCGAAGTCAAAGCAGGCCAGCTGCTGTTCAAGATAGATGCCGCCCCTTATGCCGCAGCGCTGGAAAGTGCTCGCGCTACCCTGGCACGCGCCGAGGCCAATTGGACCCAGGCCTCAGCCCAGCTCGAACGCCTGCGCCCTCTGGTAGCGGCGAATGCCGTCAGCAAACAAGATTTTGTCAACGCAGAAGCGTCGCAGAAAGCCGCCTTGGCCGACGTAGCGGCCGGCAAGGCGGCCGTGCGGCAAGCGGAGATCAATCTCAGCTACACCACAGTAACGTCCCCGATCAGCGGGCGCATTGGTCGCGCGATGGTGACGGAGGGTGCTTTGGTAGGACTGGGCGAAGCAACCCAGTTGGCGCTGGTGCAGCAGATCAACCCGGTATACGTGAATTTCACCCAGTCCTCCACCGATGTTTTGAACCTGCGGCGCGCCATGGAATCGGGACAGCTCAAGCGTGCTGCAGGCGCCCAGGCTGCCAGCGTGCGTGTGATGCTCGCCGACGGCAGCGAATACCCGCTGCCTGGCAAGCTGCTGTTCACCGACCTGTCCGTGGATCCGAGCACGGGCCAGGTGACGCTGCGCGCCGAGGTCCCCAACCCGAAGGGCGAATTGCTGCCTGGCTTGTATGTGCGTGTACGCGTTGAGCAAGCTCAGGCGTCGAATGCCATCACCTTGCCGCAGCAGGCCGTGACACGCACGCAGCAAGGCGACAGCGTCAACGTAGTCGGCGACGACGGCAAAGTCACGCCACGCAAGGTGAAGGTCACCATGGCCCAAAACAACCGCTGGCTCGTCCAGGAAGGGCTGCAGGCTGGCGAGCAGGTGATGGTTGACGGTTTCCAGAAGCTGATGATGCTGCCACCAGGTACCCCGGTACAAGCTGTGCCTTGGCAGCCACCGGGCGCTGCCGCACCAGCCACTGCAGCATCCCCCGCCGCAGCCGCGTCGGCTGCAGCCCAATAAGCAGAGGCCCACTCCATGGCCAAGTTCTTTATTGACCGCCCCATCTTTGCATGGGTGATTGCACTGTTCGTCATCGTGCTCGGCGTTGTGTCCATCAAACAGCTGCCAATCGCACAGTACCCTCCAGTCGCCCCGCCAACTATCGTCGTCAGCGCCGCCTACCCGGGTGCTTCGGCCCAGACGCTGGAAGACAGCGTGCTGTCCGTCATCGAGCGCGAAATGAATGGTTCCCCCGGGCTCATTTACATGGAATCGGTCGCCCAGGCCGACGGCTCCGGCAGCATTACCTTGAGCTTCCAGCCCGGCACCAACGCCGACTTGGCGCAGGTGGACGTGCAGAACCGGCTCTCGCGCGCCACACCGCGCCTGCCGTCGGTAGTTACGCAGCAAGGGGTTCGCGTAGACAAATCACGCTCGAACTTTCTGCTGTTTGCCATGCTGTCCTCGAAGGACCCGGCGTTTGATACCGTCGCACTGGGCGACTACGGTGCGCGCAACGTCGTGCCCGAGCTCCAGCGCTTGCCGGGCATCGGGCAAGCACAGCTGTTCGGCGCCGAACGCGCCATGCGCATCTGGATTGAGCCCACACGGCTGACGGGGTACCAGCTTACGCCGGCAGATGTCACGGCAGCCATCCGCGCGCAGAACGCGCAGGTCGCCAGCGGCACCATTGGCGATCTGCCCAACGTGGCGGGGCAAGGCATCTCCGCCACCGTGGTGGTCAATGGCCAGCTCACCTCCGTGGAGCAGTTCAGTGACATCGTGCTACGTGCCAACCCCGATGGCTCCACCGTCCGTCTGAAAGACGTGGCGCGCATCGAACTGGGTGGCCAGGCCTATGCCACATCGGCCCGCCTGAATGGCGAACCTGCCGTGGGTATTGGCGTCCAGCTCTCCCCTACCGGCAACGCTTTGCAAGCCGCGAAGGACGTGCGCGCCAAGATGAAGGATCTGGAGCGCTATTTCCCCAAGGGCGTGGAATGGTCCATCCCCTACGACAGCTCCAACTTCGTTGACATCTCCATCACACAAGTGGTGCACACCCTGCTGGAAGCCGTGGTTTTGGTGTTCCTCGTGATGTTCCTCTTCCTGCAGAACTGGCGCTACACGGTGATTCCCACCATCGTCGTGCCGATTGCGCTGCTCGGAACCTTTGCTGTTCTGCTGGCACTCGGTTTCTCGATCAACGTGCTGACCATGTTTGGCATGGTGCTGGTGATCGGCATCGTCGTGGACGATGCCATCGTGGTGGTCGAAAACGTGGAACGGATCATGAGCGAGGAAGGCCTCCCTCCGCTGGAAGCCACACGCAAGGCCATGCGCCAGATTTCCGGTGCCATCGTCGGCGTGACCGTGGTGCTGATCTCCGTATTCGTTCCACTGGCCTTCTTCGCCGGCTCCACCGGCAACATTTACCGCCAGTTTTCGACGGTGATGGTGGCCTCCATCGGCTTCTCGGCGTTCATGGCGCTATCACTCACACCGGCACTGTGCGCAACCCTGCTGAAGCCCGTAGAGGCAGGGCACCACCATGAGAAGAAAGGGTTTTTCGGCTGGTTCAACCGAGGCTTCAGCCGTACCGCAAAAACCTACGAGGGCATGGTCAGCCGCATCTTGCAAAAAGCCATGCGCTACCTCGTGATCTACGCTGCCATCGTGGGCGCGGTGGCTGTGGTGTACACGCGCCTGCCGACTTCGTTCCTGCCCAATGAAGACCAAGGCTACATCATCGTCAACGTGCAGCTGCCACCCGGCGCCACTCAGGAACGCACGCTCGCCGTAATGCAGCAAGTCGAAGGCTTCATCCTCAAGCAGCCGGAAGTCAAGAGCATGGTGGGCGTGCTGGGCTTCAGTTTTTCTGGCCAAGGCCAGAATGCCGCCCTGGCATTCGTGACACTCAAGGACTGGGCCGAACGCAAAGGCCCCGGGCAATCGGCCGAAGCGGTGGCGGGCCGCGCCATGGGTGCCTTGATGGGGGTGCGGGATGCCTTCATCTTCGCGTTGAGCCCGCCTCCCATTCCGGAACTGGGCGCGGCTTCGGGCTTCACCTTCCGCCTGCAGGACCGCAGCGGGGCCGGACACGAGGCCTTGGTTAACGCGCGCAACCAGCTCCTTGGCATGGCCTCCCAGAGCAAGATCCTCGCCCAAGTCCGCCCGGATGGACTGGAGGACGCGCCGCAGCTGCAGATCGACATCGACCGTGACAAGGCCAATGCCTTGGGCGTGCCTTTTGATTCCATCAATTCGGCGCTCTCCACGGCATTGGGTTCGAGCTACGTGAACGACTTCCCGAACCAGGGACGCCTGCAACGCGTCGTGGTACAGGCCGACGCCCCCGCACGCATGCAAGAGGGGGATCTGCTGCAGATCAACGTGCGCAACAGCCAAGGCCAGCTCGTACCGCTGTCCTCGTTCGCCAGCGTCCGCTGGATCAAGGGCGCGCAGCAGACCGTGCGCTACAACGGCTATCCGGCAATGCGCATTGCTGGCGCCCCCGCTCCTGGCTACAGCACCGGCGCCGCCATGGCGGAAATGGAAAAGCTGGCGTCCCAGCTCCCTGCCGGTTTTGGTTTCGAGTGGTCCGGGCAGTCGCGTGAGGAAAAGCTCGCCGGCGCGCAAGCACTGATTCTGTATGGTTTCGCCGTGCTCGCCGTATTCCTGTGCCTGGCAGCGCTCTACGAGAGCTGGTCGATTCCGCTCGCCGTGATCCTGGTCGTGCCCCTGGGCGTGCTCGGGGTGCTGCTGGCAACGCTGCTGCGTGGCTATTCGAACGACGTGTACTTCCAGGTCGGGCTGATCACCGTGATTGGTCTCTCCGCGAAGAACGCCATTCTGATCATTGAGTTCGCCAAAGATCTGCAAGCGCAAGGCAAGAGCGTCATCGCCTCGGCGCTCGAAGCGGCGCATTTGCGGTTCCGGCCCATCATCATGACCTCGCTGGCCTTCGGCCTGGGCGTGCTCCCGCTGGTGCTTGCCTCCGGCGCCGGCTCGGCAAGCCAGCGCGCGATCGGCACTGGGGTGCTGGGTGGCGTGTTCACGGGGACGGTGCTGGCCGTTGCTTTCGTGCCTGTATTCTTTGTCGTCGTGCGCTCGCTCTTCAGGGGCAGCAAACGCCAGCAGGAACTGAACCGGCGTCATGCCGAAGAAGTGGGGATTTCCGCCCATGAATAAAACCGTCATTTCCCCGATCGCGTTGGCAGTCCTCCTGCTGGGTGGCTGCTCCTTTATTCCGACCTATGAACGCCCGGAAGCCCCGGTGCCGGCGTCCTACGCCCAGGGTGGCACGGCCAGCGCCGCTGCCGCCAGTGCGGATTGGCAGGACTACTTCACCGACCCGCGCCTGCAGCGGCTGATTGAAACCGCCTTGGCCAACAACCGCGACCTGCGCGTGGCCGCACTGGCCATTGAGCAAGCGCGCGCGCAGTTCCAGATTCAGCGGGCTGCGCAGTGGCCATCGGTGGGCGTGGGCGCCACGGCTTCCCGAGCGCCCAGTGCCAGCACAGGCTCGCTCACCAATACCTACAGCGTTGGAGGGGTCCTGTCGGCTTGGGAGCTGGACTTTTTCGGCCGCCTGGGCAGTCTCAAGGAGCAGGCCCTTGCGCAGTACCTCGCCAGCGAAGAGGGGCGCAAGGCCGTGCAGGTCAGCCTCGTCGCCGGGGTGGCAAATGGCTGGCTCACGCTGCAGGCAGACGAAGAACTACTCGACATCTCGCGGCGCACGCTGGCGACACGCGAGGACTCCCTGGCGTTGGCCAAGATGCGCCGGGAAGTCGGTCTGGCCTCCGACCTGGACTACCACCAGGCCGAGTCGTTGGCCGAAGCTGCGCGTGCCACGCTGGCGCAGCAGCAGCGGCAGCGCGCCCTGGACGAGAACGCCCTGGCTCTGTTGCTGGGGCAGCCGTTGCCCGACGACATTCGTGCCAGCCTCGCTGGCAGCCGCCTGGCCTCCGTGCCCGCCATGGCCGACTTGCCTGCGGGCTTGCCGTCGGACTTGCTGACCCAGCGGCCAGACATCCGGCAGGCCGAGCAACAGTTGATCGCGGCCAATGCCAGCATCGGCGCAGCGCGCGCGGCCTTCTTCCCCAGCATCACACTCACCGCGCAAGCAGGCACGGCCAGTACAGAGCTGTCGGATTTGTTCAAGAGCGGAAGCTGGGCGTTCACGCCGACGGTGTCGGCATTGCTTCCCGTGTTCAATGCCGGGCGCAACCAAGCTGCACTGGATGCTGCGAAGGCGGGCCGCGCGATCGCGGTCGCCCAATACGAAAAGGCGATCCAGAGCGCCTTCCGTGAAGTGTCCGATGCCCTGGCCAGTCAAAGCCTGCTGGCCGAGCAATCGCGCGCCCAGCAGGCCCAGGCCGCGGCCGAGGCTGAGCGGTTGCGCCTGTCGGACCTGCGCTACCAGAATGGTGTCGCCAGCTACCTCGATCTGCTTGATGCGCAGCGTTCTCTGTTCGCCCTGGAACAAGCCGTGGTTCAGGTCCGGCTGGCACAGCTGCAGAACCAAGTGCAGCTCTACAAAGCCCTGGGGGGCGGCTGGCGCGAGGTCTCTCCCAGCGGTAAAGACGCGTCGTGATCCCCCGCGGCCCCAGCGGGGCTGCGTGAGGCAAAGATATAATTTAAGGTTGTTACAAAACGCCCCTGATCACCAGAGTAAACCATGACAAACCCACAGCAAGAAGGTGCGCACACCGGCCCCATCAAGTCGCCACAACAAGTCCTGCTGGCAGGTTTCTTCTCTTTCGTGGTACCTATCTTCGTCATCATCGCCTTGGTGACGTTCGTCGTCTCCGGTGACAAGCCCGCGCCGAGCGGTGCCAATGCAGAAAAGGCCAAAGCAGAGCGCCTGCAAAAAGTCGGCATGGTAGAAATCCGCAACGCCAACCGGCCGCTGCGCACGGGCGAAGAAGTATTCAAGGGCCAGTGCGCCGCATGCCACGCAACTGGCGCAGCCGGTGCCCCGAAGTTTGGCGACGCCGCTGCCTGGGCACCGCGCATCGCAACCGGATTCGACGCCCTGGTGCACTCCGCGCTCAAGGGCAAGGGCGCAATGGCACCGCAGGGCGGCGGCGACTTCAACGACACCGAAATTGGCCGGGGCGTAGCCTATATGGCGAACGCCGCAGGAGGCAACTTCACGGAGCCAGCACCTGCGGCCGCAGCGGGTGATGCTGCGACGAAGTAACCGCTACCACGCGCGAAGTTCTCAAGCCGGCCATGCGCCGGCTTTTTTACGTCTGTTGCAACGCCTCGGGGCTCACCACAAAGCCGTAATGGCCCGGCAAATCTGCTGCATTCACATCGATGGGGTCTGGCCAGCACCCTTGCTCCAGGGCCTGGGCGAAAACAGGTACGTCCAGGGAGTGCACCAAGCCGACGCCCAGTGGGGAAACCAGGTAGACCCGCCCTTCCTCATCCAGCAAACAGCGCTCTGGCGCCACCTCTTGACCAGTCTGGGTACGCACCACACCGTCGCAGCCAATGCGATAGATAAAGGGGGTCGCCTCCAGCTCGACATACACGCGCTGCGGACCGTTCTGAAAGAACCAGCAGCCGCGTCCATCGACCGCGTAGTTGCGTCCAATGAAAGCGATCAGCTTTTCATGCGCCAACTTCTGGCCTCTGGCCTGGGCAAATGGGCCGCTGGCTTGGGTCGTAGTATCGCGCAGGAACCAATGCCCGCGCGCATCCAGTCCGAGCCAGCCATAGCAATCCGGCACATTCGGCCACTTGACCAGCGCTTGTTTCACGATGTCATCCATGGATGCTATTGTGCACAAGGCCGCATGACGCTTCACATTTGATAGCTGCTAGCGCTTGTCAGCATTAGCTCTGAAGCTGATTTGGCATAAAAAAACCCAGCCTAGGCTGGGTTCTTTTCCTGACGACTGTGCGCCTGCGCGGCGCAACCGCCGTTTCAGCGCTTCTGGCGGAATTTGCGCAGGGCGGCAATCTGGGCGGCCATGATAGCCAGCTCGGACTGGGCACGTGCCAGATCGATTTCGCTCTTGGCGTTCTTAAGTGCTTCCTCGGCTGCGGCCTTGGCTTCGCGGGCCTTCTGGTCGTCCAGATCCTTGCCGCGGATAGCGGTGTCGGACAGCACGGTCACACAGTCAGGCTGCACTTCCAGAATGCCACCGGCCACAAAGACGAATTCTTCGCTGCCGTCGGCCATCTCGATGCGCACCGAGCCGGGCTTGATGCGCGTGATCAGGGGCGTGTGCTTGGGCAAAATGCCCAACTCGCCAGCTTCACCCGGCAGGGCGACAAAGCGCGCCTGGCCGGAGAAGATGGACTCTTCCGCGCTGACCACATCGACGTGGAGGGTATTCATCGTTGCTCCTCAGAAAAAGCGGGGACTGGGTTCGATGCCAACCGCCAGGAACCAACCCGGCGGCCTGCTGCATCAGGACGCCAGCTTCTTGGCCTTTTCGAAGGCTTCGTCGATGGTGCCGACCATGTAGAAGGCCTGCTCGGGCAGGTGGTCGCACTCGCCGTTGACGATCATCTTGAAGCCACG
>Ga0222428_100592_pt1 | contig 10874 bp, 11 predicted proteins | sample 2B5Ametagenome_FD_182471 | JGI IMG/M metagenome (GOLD analysis project Ga0222428, IMG submission 182471) | Enriched microbial communities from leaf-cutter ant dump, University of Wisconsin, Madison, United States - 2B5A (version 2) | ecosystem: Environmental > Terrestrial > Nest > Insects nest >...
GGCCACGCAGATCGGCCTCGAAGCGCTCTTCTCGAACGAGGAAAACCCGTTCCCCTGGATGAGCGAGATGATCGACCTGAAGAAAGAGCGCAATTTCTTCGAGACCCGCGTGATCGAATACCAGTCGGGTGGCGCTCTGTCCTGGGATTGAATTTCCAAGAACTAGAAAGAATGGATTCAAGAATCACCCCGTCCGCTCCATGCACCGCAGAGTGCAGCGGCCGGGGTTCCCGTGTTCATGGCGCTGGAGTCTGCTCCAACGCCATGAATCGCTTCATGCTCGCAGACGATGCATGGAGTGCTTCCAGAGGTTGATGTTTTCAACTTGATCAAGGAGAAAGAAATGGCAACTGCAAAGAAAGCGCCGGCGAAGAAAGCGGCCGCGAAGAAGGCACCGGCCAAGAAGGTCGCAGCCAAGAAGGCACCGGCGAAGAAGGTCGCAGCCAAGAAGGTCGTCGCCAAGAAGGCGCCGGCGAAGAAGGTTGCAGCCAAGAAGGTCGCGGCCAAGAAGGCGCCTGCGAAGAAGGTCGCTGCCAAGAAGGCGCCGGCCAAGAAGGTCGCGGCGAAGAAGGCTCCCGCCAAGAAGGCGGCGGCGAAGAAGGCGCCGGCGAAGAAGGTCGCTGCCAAGAAGGCGCCGGCCAAGAAGGCTGCTGCCAAGAAGGCCGTCGCCAAGAAGGCGCCTGCGAAGAAGGCTGCAGCGAAGAAGGCCCCCGCCAAGAAGGCGGCGGCGAAGAAGGCTGCGAAAAAGCCCGCTGCCAAGAAGCCTGCCGCCAAGAAGGCCGCCAAGCCTGCTCCCGCGAAAGCCGCCGCCCCTGCGCCCGCCCCCGCGGCGCAGACGACGCTGAACCCGCAGGCCGCCTGGCCCTTCCCGACGGCCAGCAAGCCCTGAGCGGCTCGCCCTCCGTCCAAGGCCCGGTACCGAAAGGTGCCGGGCCTTTTTGCTTTTCTGCTCAGAGGCCCAGGGCCTGCCGGTCCACCGTGTAGTTCTGCGGCCCGCGCACGGCGATCTTCAGCGCGCCCAGGCGGTTGCCGAGTTCCGCGCAACGCCGCAGGTCCCAGCCCTGCTCCAGCCCGTACAGCAGGGCGCCGCGCCAGGCGTCGCCGCAGCCCGTGGGGTCCACCACGGCCTCGGGCTGCACGGCCGGCACGTGGGTGGAGCGGCCGTCCTCCCACAGCTCGCATCCCTCGGCGCCGAGGGTGACGACCAGGCCCTTCACGCGGCGCGACATCTCTTCGCTGCTCCAGCCGGTGCGCTCGCTGAGCATCTTGCCCTCGTAGTCGTTGACCACCACCCAGTCGGCCTGGTCGACGAAGCGCGCCAGTTCCTCGCCGCCGAACATCGGCAGGCCCTGGCCGGGGTCGAACACGAAGGGGATGCCGGCGGCCTTGAACTGCTCGGCGTGCTGCAGCATCGCATCGCGGCCGTCGGGGGCGATGATGCCCAGGCGGATGTCGGCGCGCGGCTCGACGCGCGTGAGGTGCGCCTGCTGCATCGCGCCGGGATGGAAGGCGGTGATCTGGTTGTTGTCCCGGTCGGTCATGATCATCGCCTGCGCCGTGTAGGTGTCCTCGATCTCGCGAACGAACTCGGTGCCGATGCCCAGTTCGCGCAGGCGCTGCACGTAGTCCGCGCCGTCGCTGCCGACGGCCGCCATCGGCAGCGCCTGGCCGCCCAGCGCATTGAGCGCATAGGCGATGTTGCCGGCGCAGCCGCCGAAGTCGCGGCGCAGCGAGGGCACGAGGAAGGACACGTTCAGGATGTGCAGTTGATCGGGAAGGATCTGCTCGGCAAAGCGCCCCTCGAAGCCCATGATGGTGTCGAAAGCCAGGGAACCGCAAATCACTGCTGCCATGAGAGATCCAGACGAGAAGGTGAAAAGAAAGAAGAGCGCTCAGGGATAGAAAAGCACCAGCCGGTAGCCGATCACGGCGGGCAGCGCGGCGCCTGCCGGCGGCTGCAGCGTCATCGGCAGCGACACCGCCTGCTCCGCGTGGGGGCCCAGCGTGGCCGATGCGCCCATGTCCTGCGGATGCAGCACCCGCCGCACCACGGGACGCTCGCTGCTGTCCAGCAGGGTGAGTTCGACGGACGGCATGCGCAATGGCTGCGCCGACGCGCTGCGCAGGGTGAAGTCCAGCCGGTAGCCGGGTGCGTTGCGCCGCGGCGTGAAGCCCGAGCCCTCGATGTGCACGGCATCGATGCGGCGCAGCGGGCCGATTTCGCAGCCGCTCAGCGCGCACACGGCGGCGAGCAGCGGCTGCCAGCCCGGCTGCCCGGCCGCCAGGGTTTCGCGCTCGTGGCGCAACACCTGGAACACCAGCGCCAGGGCGGCCAGCACCACGGCCGTCCCCCACAGTGCCGCCTTCCCCCTGGCCGGCTTCGCCGGCGTGTCGGCAGCCGGCAGCGGCGCATCGAAGAAGGACGGCGCGGGCGCCACGGCGGGCGCTGCCACAGGCACGGCGATGTCGCTCGACGCCTCGCGCAAGGCCGCCACCGCAACCGCATCGGGCAGCCCCGGATCGGCCCGCTCGTCCACGGGCGCAGCAGCAGGCGCCTGTGCCGGCGCGATGGGTGCGCCGCCCTCCTCTCCTGCCTGCGCACGCTCTCGACGCCGGGCTTCGCGCAGGGCCTGGATGCGGGCGCGCCGCAAGGCCTTCTGCAGTTGCGCGTCGACGGCCTCGTCCACCGGCGAAGGCGCTTCGGACCTGCCGGGCGCGGGGGCCTGCACGGGCAGTGCCGGCAGCTCGGGCCAGGGCTCGTCGGCCACGATGACGGGCAGGTCGGGGCGGCTGAACCAGCTCGTCGCCTTGTCGGGCCCGACGTCATCATCCATCGACGATGGGAATTCGGTGGGCAAGGGAGGAGCGATGCCAGCCGGCGCCGCGGCCGGCGCGGAGGTGGAGAAGTCGAGCAGCCGCGCATCCGGCCAGGGCGATGGCATCGGCTGAGGCGCCGCGGGCGGCTCCGATGCTGTTGCGTCGCCGGGTGCGGGATCAGCCTGCTGCGAGGCCGGCGACGGCGAGAGGTCTTCCGCCGGCGCGCCCTCGGCACCGTCGGCGTCGCCGGCAGTCTCCGTCAGCCCGGGCATGGCATCGAAGACCTCGCTGCAGCGCCCGCACCGCACCCATCCGTCGGAGATGCGCAACTGGTCGCGCACCACCTTGAAGGCGGTGCCGCAGGCCGGGCATCGGGTGACCAGGCTCACGTGGCGGGGCCTCGCGCGCTCATCCGCACCGCGCCGCGGCAAGGTCTTCGCTTCGTGTGATCCGGCCCCGGCACTGCACTCATGGGGCAGGGATTGTAAGGAGCCGTTCCGCTGTGCAGGCGTGCCTTCAGCCGCGGCCCGTCATGAGGATCCAGCCGTCCTCCGCGTCCGCCACTTCCAGCGCGAGGTGGGGTGCGTACGCGGCCTTGAGTTCGTCGGCCTGGCGCTCCAGGATGCCGGCCAGCACCAGCGAGCCGCCCTCGGCGACGTGCGCGCACAGCAGCGGCGCCAGCACCTTCAGCGGCGTGGCAAGGATGTTGGCGAGCACCGTGTCGTAGCGGCCCTGCGCCGCGTCGGGCAGCGCGGCCCGCAGCCGCACGCCGTTGGCCTCGGCATTCAGCCGCGTGGACTCGACCGCCGCCGGGTCGATGTCGACCGCGTCGATCTCCTGCGCGCCGAACTTCGCCGCGCCGATGGCCAGGATGCCCGAGCCGCAGCCGTAGTCGAGCACGCGCCGGCCGGCGCCGCGCTCGCCCTGCCGGGCGATCCAGCGCAGGCACATGCGCGTGGTGGGATGCGTGCCGGTGCCGAAGGCCAGCCCCGGGTCGAGCCGGATGATGCGCTCGGCCTGCGCCGGCGGCTCGTGCCAGGTGGGCACGATCCAGAAGCTGGGCGTGATCTCCACCGGCGCGAACTGGGATTGCGTCAGGCGCACCCAGTCCTGGTCCTGCAGTTCCGCCACGCCGATCACCTGGCAGTCCGCGAAGAAGTCCTGCGCCGCCAGCACCGCGGCCGCATGCCGGGCCGGCGCCTCGGCATCGAAGAGCGCCACCACGCGCGAGCGCTGCCAGCCTTCGCGCGGCGGCGGCATGCCGGGCTCGCCGAACAGCGCCTGCTCGGCCTCGGTCTGCGCATCCGCGTCCTCCACGGACACGCTCAGCGCATCGAGTTCGTCCAGCGCCTCGCCGACGATCTCGACCCGCTCCTCGGGCACCAGCAAACGCAACTCAAACATGATTTCAGCCTTTTCACTTTGAGCGCCGCGCGCTTCCGATCAGAAGGCCGCGGAGCAGGCCATGCGCGAACACCCGCGGAACCGGCTCGGCCGGGCTGCCGGGTGTGCCCCCTTGGGGGTTGCCGAAGCGGAACGCAGTCCGCGCAGGCTGGGGGGTTATCTTTTGTGGGATGCCATCCACTCTTCCAGGTAGTGGATGTTGGTGCCGCCGGCCATGAACTTCGAGTCGACCATCAGCTCGCGGTGCAGCGGGACGTTGGTGAGGATGCCCTCGATCACCGTCTCGTTCAGCGCGGTGCGCATGCGGGCCATGGCCTGCTCGCGCGTGTCGCCGTAGACGATGATCTTGCCGATCATCGAGTCGTAGTTGGGCGGCACGAAGTAGTTGGTGTAGACGTGGGAGTCCACGCGCACGCCCGGCCCGCCCGGCGGGTGCCACATGGTGATGCGGCCCGGCGACGGCGTGAACTTGTACGGGTCTTCCGCGTTGATGCGGCACTCGATGGCGTGGCCGTGCACCTGGATCTGGCGCTGCGTGAAGGGCAGCTTCTCGCCGGCGGCGACCATGATCTGCGTCTTCACGATGTCGATGCCGGTCACCAGTTCCGTCACCGGATGCTCCACCTGCACGCGGGTGTTCATCTCGATGAAATAGAACTCGCCGTTCTCGTACAGGAACTCGAAGGTGCCGGCGCCGCGGTAGCCAATCTTCTTGCAGGCGGCGGCGCAGCGCTCGCCGATGCGCTCGATCAGCTTGCGCGGGATGCCGGGTGCGGGCGACTCCTCGATCACCTTCTGGTGGCGCCGCTGCATGGAGCAGTCGCGCTCGCCCAGGTACACGGCGTTCTTGTGCTTGTCGGCCAGCACCTGGATCTCGATGTGGCGCGGGTTCTGGAGGAACTTCTCCATGTACACGGCCGGATTGTTGAAAGCCGCGGCCGCCTCGGCCTTGGTCATCTGGATGGCGTTGATCAGCGCCGCCTCGGTGTGGACCACGCGCATGCCGCGCCCGCCGCCGCCGCCGGCCGCCTTGATGATGACCGGGTAGCCGATCGCCTTGGCGATGCGCTTGTTGGCCGCCGCGTCGTCCGACAGTTCGCCGTCGGAGCCCGGCACGCAGGGCACGCCGGCCTTGATCATGGCCTGCTTGGCCGAGACCTTGTCGCCCATGATGCGGATCGACTCGGGCGTCGGACCGATGAACTGGAAGCCGCTCTGCTCCACGCGCTCGGCGAAGTCCGCGTTCTCGGAGAGGAAGCCGTAGCCGGGATGGATGGCCTCTGCGTCCGTCACCTCGGCCGCCGAGATGATGGCCGGCATGTTGAGGTAGCTCTGCGACGAGGGCGCCGGGCCGATGCACACCGCCTCGTCCGCCAGCTTGACGTACTTGGCCTCGCGGTCGGCCTCGGAATAGACCATCACCGCCTTGATGCCCAGTTCGCTGCAGGCGCGCTGGATGCGCAGGGCGATCTCGCCCCGATTGGCCACCAGGATCTTCTTGAACATCAGAGGCTCACTCGATGACGAACAGCGGCTGCCCGTATTCGACGGCCTGCCCGTTCTCGCCGAGGATCTGGGTCACGGTGCCGGACTTGTCGGCCTCGATCTCGTTGAGGATCTTCATCGCCTCGATGATGCAGAGGGTGTCGCCCTCCTTCACCTGGCTGCCGACCTCGACGAAGGCCGGGGCGCCGGGGCTGGCGGCACGGTAGAAGGTGCCGACCATGGGCGACTTCACGGTGTGGCCGGCTGGTGCGGCGGGTGCCGAAGCCGCCGGCGCTGCCGCGGCCGGCGCGGGTGCGGCAGCAGCGGGCGCCAGCGCGGCGGGCGCCGCGGCAACCGTCTGCACATACTGGACGGGAGCGGGCTCGCCTCCCTTGACGATGCGGACCTTGCCTTCGGCTTCGGTGATCTCGAGTTCGGAAATATTGGATTCAGACACCAGGTCGATCAGTGTCTTGAGTTTGCGCAGATCCATGGGGCTCCCGCGCCGGCATCACCGGCCAAAAGGAATCAACTCACCTGAAAATCGGCTTACTGCGGCGTTTGAACGCCATCTACCGACCAAACCGCCGGATTCTAGCCGTGAACTGCACGGCGCCACGCCTCCAGGTCGGCGGGCTCGAGCTGGCCGATTTTACGCTTCGCGACCTGGCCGTCCTTGCCGATCAGCAGGCTGAACGGCAGTCCGCCGCCCGGATTGCCCATGGATTTGACCAGTTCCGTGCCCTGCAGGCCGGCCAGGCCCACCGGGAAGGCCAGCGGCAGCCGGGCCAGGAATTTGCGCACAGCGCTGGGTTGATCGATGGCCAATCCGACGACTTGCCAGCCGTTGGCGGCCTGTTCGCGGAAGAAGCGGTCAAGCAGCGGCAGCTCTTCCACGCAGGGCGGGCACCAGGTGGCCCAGAAGTTCACCAGCAGCGGTCGGCCACGCAACGCGTCCATGCGCAGCTCGCCCCCTTCGGGGCGGTCGAAGCGCAGGCCCCAGAAGGCAGCGTCGAGGGACGCGCCACCCGCGCCGTCTTCGGCGCGCCGGCGCCACCACACGCCCGCGCCCGCGGCAGCGGCGCCCACCGCCACGCCGGCGGCCAGCCAGGACCGGCGGGAGACACTCACGCCTCCTGCTCCATCAGCCGGCGCACGGCCGCCAGGTCGCCGCGCGGCGTACGTCCCTGCGAGTCCGGCCGCAGCGCGCCGCGCAGGTCGTCGAGGTCGTTCACCAGCAGGTGCACGCCGACCTCGATGCCCAGTTCGCGGCACAGCGCATGGATGCTCAGGGCTTCCACGCGCTCGCCGTGGAAGCCGGTGACCTGGCGCGGCTCGTAATCGACGTGATGGTCGATCAGGGCGATCTCGCACGACTTGGGGTCGTCGCAGAAAAGCTGGATGTAGATGTCGGACAGGTGCGTGGCGGTGCCGTGCCAGACGGCGCCGCCCAGGTGCGGGCGGAACTCGGCCAGCCGCTCCATCCATTGCAGCGCCAGCCGCCGCAGCGCGAGCAGCTCGCCCGGCTGGGTGTCGGCACAGAACAGGCGGATGTAGTCGCGCACCTCGGCCTCGACCTCGTCGTTGCCCGGCAGCGCCGTGCGCACCGGCAGGCCCAGGTCGCGCAGCGCGCGGCGCTTGGCGGCGCCGTACTCCAGCCCCTCCTCGACCACGAGGCGGGCTGCAGCCGCGGCGATCTCACGCTTGCCGTTGTCCATCGGCGCATTGTGCCCGCGCACCCGGCGCCCCGCGCCAAGACCCGCAAAGGCCGCAGGGCGGGGTGCGGCGCTTCCTAGAATGCCGCGATGCACATCCACATCCTCGGCATCTGCGGCACCTTCATGGGCGGCGTGGCGGCGCTGGCGCGCGAGGCCGGCCACCGCGTGACGGGCTGCGACGCCGGCGTCTACCCGCCGATGAGCGACCAGTTGCGCGCCCTCGGCATCGAGCTGATCGAGGGCTACGCCGCCGACCAGATGGCACTGGCGCCCGACGTGTTCGTGATCGGCAACGTGGTCTCTCGAGCGCGCCTGGCGGACGGATCACCCAAGTTCCCGCTGATGGAGGCGATCCTCGACGCCGGCGCCCGCTACACCAGCGGGCCGCAGTGGCTGGCCGAGCACGTGCTGGCCGGCCGCCACGTGCTGGCGGTGGCCGGCACGCACGGCAAGACGACCACGACCTCCATGCTGACCTGGGTGCTGGAGCAGGCCGGCCTCGCGCCGGGCTTCCTGGTCGGGGGCGTGCCGCTGGATTTCGGCGTGTCGGCACGTCTCGGCCAGGGCAACGGCTTCGTCATCGAAGCCGACGAGTACGACACCGCCTTCTTCGACAAGCGCAGCAAGTTCGTCCACTACCGTCCGCGCACGGCGATCCTGAACAACCTGGAGTTCGACCACGCCGACATCTTCGACGACCTGGCGGCGATCGAGCGGCAGTTCCATCACCTGGTGCGCACCGTGCCGGGCAGCGGGCGGCTGGTCGTCAATGCCGACGAGGCGAGCCTGGCACGCGTGCTGGCGATGGGTTGCTGGAGCAGCGTGGAAGGCTTCGGCAGCGAGGCGCGCTGGCGCGCCGAGGGCGCGCAGCACGCCTTCGACGTGCTGCGCGACGGCCAACCGGTGGGGCGCGTCGCGTGGGCGCTGACCGGCGCGCACAACCAGATGAACGCGCTGGCCGCCATCGCGGCGGCGGAACACGTGGGCGTGGCGCCGGCCGACGCCGCGCAGGCGCTCTCGTCCTTCCGCAACGTGCGTCGGCGCATGGAGTTGCGCGGCGAGGCGGCGCGGCCCGGCGAGGCACCGATCCGCGTGTACGACGACTTCGCACACCACCCGACGGCCATCCTCACCACGCTGGACGGCCTGCGCCGCCGGCTCGACGGCGAGGGTCGGCAGGCGGAGCGCATCCTGGCCGTGTTCGAGCCGCGCAGCAACACCATGAAGCTGGGCACCATGGCCGCACTGCTGCCCGACAGCCTGCGCGACGCGGATCTCGCCTTCTGCCACACCGTCGGCCTCGACTGGGACGCCGCCGCGGCCCTCGCGCCGCTGGGCGCGCGCGCCGCCACCGCCGGGAGCGTCGACGCCCTGGTGGCGCAGATCAGCGCCGCCGCCCGGCCGGGCGACCACATCGTCTGCATGAGCAACGGCGGCTTCGGCGGCATCCACGAGCGGCTGCTGGCCGCGCTGCGGCACTGAAGAAGCCAAAGGAGGCCGTCCATGCGCGCCCGCCACCTCATCGACACGCTGGGCCTGCAGCCGCACCCGGAGGGCGGCTGGTACCGCGAGATGTTCCGCTCCGGCGCGCAGGTGCAGTGCACCGACGGCCGCGCACCCCGCGCGGCGCTGACCAGCATCTACTTCCTGCTGGAAGCCGGCCGGCATTCACGCTGGCACCGGGTGGCGTCCGACGAGCTGTGGACGCACCTGGAAGGCGTGCCGCTGGCCCTGTGGACCGCCGACCCCGCCCTGCGCACGGCGCCGGCCCACGTGCGCCTCGGCCCGGTGGACGAGCACGGCACCCGCCCGCAGCACGTGGTGCCCGCCGGCCAGTGGCAGGCGGCCGAGCCGCTGGCGCAGCACGCGGCCGGCGACTACAGCCTGCTGGCCTGCGCCGTGGCCCCGGGCTTCGAGTTCGCCGATTTCGCGCTGATGGATGCGGCCGGCGACGAGGCCGCCGCATTGCGCCACCACTGGCCGGCGCTCGCGCGGTTCATCTGAGCCCTCAGCCGCGGCGCTGCTTGACGGCCTGCGAGAGCACCTCCAGCAGTTCCCGCGAATCGTCCCAGCCCAGGCAGGCGTCGGTGATGCTCTTGCCGTATTCCAGCGCGGCGATCGAGTCCTTGCCGGGGGTGAACTTCTGCGCGCCGGGCTGCAGGTGGCTTTCCACCATCACGCCGAAGACGCAGCGGCTGCCGCCGGCGATCTGACCGGCGATGTCGCGCGCCACGTCCATCTGCTTCTGATGCTGCTTGCTGCTGTTGGCGTGGCTGCAGTCGACCATCAGCGTGGGCTGCAGCTTGGCGGCCTCCAGGTCCTTGCAGGCGGCCTCGACGCTGGCGGCGTCGTAGTTGGGCGCCTTGCCGCCGCGCAGGATGACGTGGCAGTCCTTGTTGCCCTTGGTCTGGACGATGGCGACCTGCCCGTTCTTGTGCACCGAGAGGAAGTGGTGCCCGCGCGCCGCCGCCTGGATGGCGTCGGTGGCGATGCGGATGTTGCCGTCGGTGCCGTTCTTGAAGCCGATCGGCGCCGACAGGCCGCTGGCCAGCTCGCGGTGAACCTGGCTCTCGGTGGTGCGCGCGCCGATCGCACCCCAGCTGATCAGGTCGCCGATGTACTGCGGCGAGATCACGTCGAGGAACTCGCTGGCTGCCGGCAGGCCGACGCGGTTGATGTCGATGAGCAGTTGGCGCGCGATGCGCAGGCCCTCGTCGATGCGGTAGCTCTCGTCCAGGTAGGGGTCGTTGATCAGGCCCTTCCAGCCCACCGTGGTGCGCGGCTTCTCGAAGTACACGCGCATCACGATCTCCAGCGTGCCGGCGTACTTGTCGCGCTCGGCCTTCAGGCGCCGTGCGTACTCCACCGCCGCGGCGGGGTCGTGGATGGAGCACGGCCCCATGATCACCAGCAGCCTGTCGTCCTTGCCGGCCATGATGTTGTGGATGCTGCGGCGCGTCTGGCCGATCAGCGTCTCCACCGGCGTGCCGCGGATCGGGAAGAAGCGGATGAGGTGTTCGGGCGGGGGAAGCACGTTGATGTCCTTGATGCGCTGGTCGTCGGTCTGGCCTGTTTTCTCGACGGGCTGCGCATACCAGGACTCGCTGGTGCCGGGGGTCGCTTGGGGGCTCATGCTTTTTTCTTCCTCGGGTGCTGTGATGTGATTCGGAGCGGCCAAGAAAAAACCGCCGGGGCTTTCGCACCGGCGGTTCTTCGAGGTTCGGTCTGTCTGCTTTTACGCGCGCGCCACTCGTCCGCCGGAGTCCGGGAACCAAAAGTAGGCAAAGTAGAAAGCGCGTGCGGCGGGCATGGGACGCGACTGTAGCACAAGGCTTCCAAACGCCCTAGGCTGAATCGACATTCAGGGCGACGAACATGGGAGATGAGACGATACGGGCAGGAGGAAGCCAGCCTGAATGTCTCGCCCGATCCGCTACGAACTGACAGATC
>Ga0222428_100593_pt1 | contig 10841 bp, 9 predicted proteins | sample 2B5Ametagenome_FD_182471 | JGI IMG/M metagenome (GOLD analysis project Ga0222428, IMG submission 182471) | Enriched microbial communities from leaf-cutter ant dump, University of Wisconsin, Madison, United States - 2B5A (version 2) | ecosystem: Environmental > Terrestrial > Nest > Insects nest >...
GCGCGCAGCGGCCGGCGCTGCAGCGCGGCCGCCTCGGCGCGCAGGCGCGCGAGGCGTTCGCCGTCCTCGCCCTTCTGGCCATCGTCGAGCGCCTGGCGCACCCGGCCCTCGTAGCTCTCGGTGTCGCCGCGTGCGGCGATCCAGGCGCCGCGCACGCTGGCCAGGCCCTGGCGCACGTCGATCTGCACGGAGGGATCGGTGTAGGGGCCCGAGGTGTCGTACACGCTCACCACCTCGCCGTTGGTAAGCGCGATGTCGCGCACGGGCACGCGCAGGCCCGGCGCGCTGCCGCCGATGTACGACTTGGTGGATGCGGGAAAGGGCTCGCGCGTAAGGGCGAGCAGCTGGGCGAACTTGTCGGGGGCGTTCATGGCGGGCACTCCAGTGAAGGTGGATGGAATGCTCCGCAAATCGGCGGGATGGCCCGCGCGCGTGCCATGGCACACGCACGGATTCCCACTGCAGCTCTTCTTACGCTGGTACTAACCAGATCAAGTTCGCGGTTCCGGCGGTCAGGTCCGCCGTCTCAGCACGCCATTACGTGCACCCCGGAGCGAGGCGCAGTTTACGCCAAACGCTCCAGGACCAGCACCGCGAAGAACATGAAGGCCGCGATGATCGTCCACTTGACGATGACCAGGCCGAAGCGCTTGTAGCGCTGCTGGCCCGTGGCAGCGAAGAAGGCGAAGGAGACGGCCGCCGCGAGCAGCAGCAGCATCACGGCCCAGCGGAAGATCAGCATCGCACGGCCGCCCCGTCACCAGGCCCGCGCGGGCTGCGCGAAGCCCGCGGGGGCGTGGCGCTCGTTCTGGAACGTGACGATCTCCCACGCGTCCTCGTGCGCGAGCAGTTCGCGCAGCAGCAGGTTGTTCATCGCGTGGCCCGAGCGGAAGGCGCTGTAGGCGGCCAGCAGCGGCTTGCCCACGAGGTACAGGTCGCCCATGGCGTCGAGGATCTTGTGGCGCGCGAACTCGGCGTCGTAGCGCAGGCCGTCGCTGTTGAGCACCTTGTAGTCGTCCATGACGATGGCGTTGTCCAAGCCACCGCCGAGCGCGAGGCCGTTGGAGCGCAGCATTTCCACGTCCTTGGTGAAGCCGAAGGTGCGCGCGCGCGCGATGTCGCGCGTGTAGTTGCCGCTTCCCAAGTCGAACTCCACGCTCTGCCCCGTGGAATCAACAGCCGGGTGGGCGAAGTCGATCTCGAAGCGCAGCTTGAAGCCGTGGTACGGGTCGAGCCGCGCCCATTTCAGATGGTTCCCGTCGCCCTCGCGCACCTCGACGGGGCGCTTGACGCGGATGAAGCGCTTGGGCGCGTTCTGCAGCTCCACGCCCGCGCTCTGCAGCAGAAACACGAACGAGGCCGAGGAGCCATCGAGGATGGGCACTTCCTCCGCCGTGATGTCGATGTAGAGGTTGTCCAGCCCCAGGCCCGCGCAGGCGGACATGAGGTGCTCCACCGTGTGCACCTTGGCACCGCCCGCGCCGATGGTCGAGGCCATGCGCGTATCGACCACGGCCGTCGCGGTGATGGGGATGTCCACCGGCTCGGGCAGGTCGACGCGGCGGAACACGATGCCCGTGTCTGCTTGAGCCGGGCGCAACGTCAACTCGACCCGCTGGCCGCTGTGCAGGCCCACGCCGACGGCGCGGGTCAGGGTCTTGATGGTGCGTTGCTGGAGCATCCGCCGATTTTACCGGGCGCACCCTTGTGGGGCACGGGAAATCCCGCTATCGGCGCGATAGCCGCACAGACAAAAAAACCGGCCGCGCCCCGGAAGGCGCGGCCGGCTCGTGCAAGGCCGCAAAGGCTCAGTCGGCCTGCTTGCGCAGGAAGGCCGGGATCTCCAGGTCGTCCATGCCGCCCGAGGACAGCGCGTCCACGCGCGCCGCGGCCTGGGTGCGGTTGGTGCGCCACACGCTGGGCACGGCCATGTTGCCGTAGTCGGCCTGGGCCGTGCCGCCCAGCACGCCGCCGGCCACGGCGGCGCCGGCCATGGGCATCTGGTAGGCCACGTTGTCCGTGCCGGTACGCAGGCTGCCCTGCACCACCTGCATGGGCTGGCGGCGGGCGTTGGCGCGCGACAGGCCGGTGGCCACGACGGTCACGCGGATCTCGTCGCCCAGCGTGTCGTCGTAGGCGGCGCCGAAGATGACGTGCGCATCGGGCGAGGCGTAGGCGTTGATGGTGTTCATCGCCAGGCGCGACTCGGACAGCTTGAGGCTGCCCTTGCTGGCCGTGACCAGCACCAGCACGCCCTTGGCGCCCGACAGGTCGATGCCCTCCAGCAGCGGGCAGGCGATGGCCTGCTCGGCGGCGATGCGCGCACGGTCGGGGCCGCTGGCCGTGGCCGTGCCCATCATGGCCTTGCCGGGCTCGCCCATGACGGTGCGCACGTCCTCGAAGTCGACGTTCACCTGGCCGTATTCGTTGATGATCTCGGCGATGCCGCCCACGGCGTTCTTGAGCACGTCGTTGGCGTGCGCGAAGGCTTCGTCCTGGGTGATGTCGTCGCCCAGCACCTCGAGCAGCTTCTCGTTGAGCACGACGATCAGCGAGTCGACGTTGGCCTCCAGCTCGGTCAGGCCCTCGTCGGCGTTCTTCATGCGGCGGCCGCCCTCCCAGTCGAAGGGCTTGGTGACCACGCCCACGGTGAGGATGCCCATCTCCTTGGCCACGCGCGCGATCACGGGCGCGGCACCCGTGCCCGTGCCGCCGCCCATGCCGGCCGTAATGAACAGCATGTGCGCGCCGGCGATGGCCTGGCGGATGTCTTCCTGCGCGGCCTCTGCGGCTTCGCGGCCCTTGTCGGGCTTGCTGCCGGCGCCCAGGCCGTTGCTGCCCAGCTGGATGGTGCGGTGCGCCGGGCTGCGTGCGAGCGCCTGGGAGTCGGTGTTGGCGCAGACGAATTCCACGCCCTGCACGCTGCGCGCGATCATGTGCGCGACCGCATTGCCGCCGCCGCCGCCGACACCGATCACCTTGATCTGCGTGCCCTGGTTGAACTCTTCGGACTCGATCATTTCGATGGTCATGTTGGTGCTCCTGAAACTTGCGTTGTGATGTGCGAATAGGGGTTGTGTGCTTGCTTGTGGCGGGTGGTCCCGTCGGGCGGCGGCGCGGTACTTCGCCATCGCCCTCTCTTGCGGCGGGGCGGGCCCGCACGGGCCAGCCAGAGCTGTGTGGCGGCCATGTCAGAAGTTCCCCACAATGAAGTCCTTGATGCGGCCGAACGCGGTCTTCACCGAGCCGCTCTTGGCCGCCACCTTGAAGCCGCGCAGCCGCGCCAGGCGCGCCTCTTCGAGCAGGCCCATGACGGTGGCCGCGCGCGGCTGGGCGATCATGTCGGCCAGCGCGCTCGAATACTTGGGCAGGCCCCGGCGCACGGGCTTGAGGAAGATGTCCTCGCCCAGCTCCACCATGCCCGGCATGACGGCGCTGCCGCCCGTGAGCACGATGCCCGAGGACAGCACTTCCTCGTAGCCCGACTCGCGGATGACCTGCTGCACGAGCGAGAAAATCTCCTCCACGCGCGGCTCGATCACGCCGGCCAGCGCCTGCTTGCTGAGCATGCGCGGGCTGCGGTCGCCCAGGCCCGGCACTTCGACCTGCGCCTCGGGGTCGGCCAGGAGCTGCTTGGCATAGCCGCTCTCCACCTTGATGTCCTCGGCGTCCTTCGTGGGCGTGCGCAGCGCCATGGCGATGTCGCTGGTGATGAGGTCGCCCGCGATCGGGATCACGGCCGTGTGGCGGATCGCGCCGCCGGTGAAGATGGCCACGTCGGTGGTGCCCGCGCCGATGTCCACCACGGCCACGCCCAGCTCGCGCTCGTCGTCGGTCAGCACGGCCTGGCTGCTGGCCAGGGGGTTGAGCATGAGCTGCTCGACCTCCAGCCCGCAGCGGCGCACGCACTTGATGATGTTCTCGGCCGCGCTCTGCGCGCCGGTGACGATGTGAATCTTGGCCTCCAGGCGGATGCCGCTCATGCCGATGGGCTCCTTCACGTCCTGCCCGTCGATCACGAACTCCTGCGGCTCCACGAGCAGCAGGCGCTGGTCGCTGGAGATGTTGATGGCCTTGGCCGTCTCCACCACGCGCGCCACATCGGCCTGGGTTACTTCCTTGTCCTTCACCGCCACCATGCCGCTCGAATTGAGGCCGCGGATGTGGCTGCCGGTGATGCCGGTGTAGACGCGCTGGATCTTGCAGTCGGCCATCAGCTCGGCCTCTTTCAGCGCCTGCTGGATGCTCTGCACCGTGGCGTCGATGTTCACGACCACGCCGCGCTTGAGGCCGTTGCTCGGGGCCACGCCCAGGCCGGCGAGCTTGAGCTCGCCGCCCGGCATCACCTCGGCCACCACGGCCATGACCTTGGCGGTGCCGATGTCCAACCCCACGACTACGTCTTTGTATTCTCTTGCCATCTTTGAGTCCTACCCCCGGTGGTTGTTCTGTGCGGGCCTGGCGGGTGCCTTGGGCTTGGCCGCCGGCTTGGGCGCGGGCGCATCGCCGCTCACGGTGGTCACGCCGCGCAGCCGCAGCGCGTAGCCGCTGGCGTGCCGCAGGTCCGCATATTCCAGGGCGTCCACGCGCCGCCCCTGCTGCTGCGCCACGCGCGGCAGGGTGTTCACGAGCCGGCGCACGCGCTCCATCAGCGCGGCCTCGTCGCCGCCGCCCAGCTCCAGCACCGCGCCGCTGTCCAGCGTGGCGCGCCAGCCGCCCTGGCCGGTGCGCTCCAGCGTGTCGATGTCCGATTGCAGGGGCGCAAGCACAGGCGCCAGGCGCTGGTACACGCGCAGCATCTCGGCCGAGCGCTCGGGCACGCCCACCAGGCGCGGCAGGTTGTCCTGCTCCAGGTCGTCGCTGCCGGCCTCGAACACCTCGCCATGGCTGTTGACCAGCGTGGCGCTGCCCTCCGCGCCCCAGTAGGCGACCGCGTCGTGCTCCTGCAGCTGCACGCGCAAACCGCTCGGGAACTCGCGGTGCACGTAGGCGCGCCGCACCCAGGGCACCTGCTCGAACGCGCGGCGCGCAGCCTCCAGGTCCAGCGTGAAGAAGTTGCCCACGAGCTGCGGCGCCACGTTGGCGCGCAGGGCCACGGCGCTGGTGTGCACCAGCTCGCCCTCCACGGCGATGCGGCCGATCGCGAAGGCCGGATGCCGCAACAGCCAGCCGCCGCCCGCCGCCAGCACACCCACGACCGCGCCCATGAACAGGACCGTGGCGGTCAGGTTCATGAGCTTGACGTCGAGCGGTGCGGGCAGCGCGGTGGCCATGCTGGGCTCCTAGCTCCGTCCCTGCAGCGCGTCCAGCGACGCGCCCGCGAGGATGCGCAGGCACAGGTCCTCGTAGCTGATGCCGGCCGCGCGCGCCGACATGGGCACGAGCGAGTGGCCGGTCATGCCCGGCGAGGTGTTGATCTCCAGCAGGAAGGGCTTGCGGTCGCCGGCGCGGATCATGATGTCCGCGCGCGCCCAGCCGCGGCAGCCCAGCGTGCGGAAGGCCGCGACGACGATGCGCTGGATCTCGCGCTCCTCGTCCTCGGGCAGGCCGCTCGGGCAGTGGTACTGCGTGACGTCGGTGAAGTACTTGTTCTGGTAGTCGTAGTTGCCCTCGGGCGCGACGATGCGGATCACGGGCAGCGCCGTGGCGCCGGCGCCCTGCCCCAGCACGGGGCAGGTGGTTTCGTCGCCTTCGATGAACTGCTCGCACAGCACCTCGGGGTCGTGCTGCGCGGCGAGGCGGTAGGCCTGCTCGCACTGGCCGAGCGAGGTCACCTTGGTCAGGCCGATGGTGGAGCCCTCGCGCGAGGGCTTGACGATCATCGGCGAGCCCAGCTCCCGGAACGCCTGCGCCGTCTCGGCGCTGCCGGCGACCAGGCGCCAGTCCGGCGTGGACAGGCCCTCGAAGCGCCAGATGCGCTTGGTCATGATCTTGTCCATGGCGATGCTTGAGGCCATGACGCCCGGGCCCGTGTAGGGAATGCCCAGCAGCTCCAGCGCGCCCTGCACCGTGCCGTCCTCGCCATGGCGGCCGTGCAACGCGATGAAGCAACGCGCGTAGCCGTGGGTCTTGAGTTCGGACAGGTCGGCGTGCGCGGGGTCGAACGCATGCGCATCCACGCCGCGCGCGCGCAGCGCCTGGAGCACGCCGCCGCCGGACATCAGGGACACCTCGCGCTCGGCGGACGAGCCGCCCATGAGCACGGCCACCTTGCCCAGTGCACGCACGTCGATTTTTGAATCAAATTGGCTCATAACGCCCGTCCTTCAAGCGCAGGCAGCTCATTTTTTCGAAGCAACTCCACCACCTTGGCGGGCACCGCGCCGATGGAGCCCGCGCCCATGCAGAGCACCACGTCGCCGCCCTGCGCGAGCGCGGCGATGCGCTGGGGCAGGTCGGCCACCTTGTCGATGAACACCGGCTCCACCGCGCCCGCCACGCGCAGCGCGCGCGCCAGCGACCGGCCGTCGGCCGCGACGATGGGCGCCTCGCCCGCCGCATAGACCTCGGTGAGCAGCACGGCGTCGGCGTTGCCCAGCACCTTCACGAAGTCCTCGAAGCAGTCGCGCGTGCGGCTGTAGCGGTGCGGCTGGAAGGCCAGCACCAGCCTGCGGCCAGGGAATGCGCCGCGCGCGGCGGCCAGCGTGGCGGCCATCTCGACCGGGTGGTGGCCGTAGTCCTCGATCAGCGTGAAGCGGCCCCCGCCCTGCGCGGGCAGGTCGCCATGGCCCTGGAAACGACGTCCCACGCCGGTGAAGGTGGCCAGCGCCCGCAGCAGCGCGTCGTCGGGCACGTTGAGCTCCACCGCCACCGCAATGGCCGCCAGCGCGTTGAGCACGTTGTGTTCGCCCGCGAGGTTGAGCTTCACCTGCAGGTCGGGCAGCGTGACGCCGTTGCGCCGCTGCACGGTGAAGTGCATCTGCGTGCCCACGGCGCGCACGTCGATGGCGCGCACCTCGGCATCGTGAGACAGGCCGTAGCGCGTGACCGGGCAGGTCACGCTCGGCAGGATGTCGCGGATCGCCGGACTGTCTACGCACAGGATGGCCGTGCCGTAGAACGGCATGCGGTGCAGGAAGTCAACGAACGCCTGCTTGAGCCGGCCGAAGTCGTGGCCGTAGGTTTCCATGTGGTCGGCGTCGATGTTGGTCACGACGGCCATCACGGGCAGCAGGTTGAGGAAGGAGGCGTCGGACTCGTCGGCCTCCACCACGATGTACTCGCCCTGGCCCAGCTTGGCGTTGGTGCCCGCGCTGTTGAGGCGCCCGCCGATCACGAAGGTCGGGTCCAGCCCCGCCTCAGCCAGCACGCAGGCGACGAGGCTAGTCGTGGTCGTCTTGCCGTGCGCGCCCGCGATGGCGATGCCGCGGCGCAGGCGCATCAGCTCGGCGAGCATGATGGCGCGCGGCACCACGGGGATCTTCTTCTCGCGTGCGGCCAGCACCTCGGGGTTGTCCGCCTGCACCGCCGTGGAGGTGACCACCGCATCGGCGCCCTCGATGTTCGCCGCCGCGTGGCCCACGTGCGTGGCCACGCCCAGCGACTGCAGGCGGCGCAGCGTGGCACTGTCGGAAAGATCCGAGCCCGAAATCTGGTAGCCCAGGTTGTGCAGCACCTCGGCGATGCCGCACATGCCCGCGCCGCCCAGGCCGACGAAATGGATGTGGCGAATCGCGTGCTTCATGCGGCCAGCTCCTCGCAGGCGGTCGCCACCTCGCAGGTGGCGTTGGTCTTTTGCATCTTTTTGGCCTCCAGCGCTTTGTGGACAAGCGCAGGGCGCTCCGTAGTCGATAGCAAATCGGCGAGCCAGCGCGGCGTGAGGTCGGACTGCTGCACGAGCCAGCCCGCGCCTGCGTCGACGAGGAAGCGCGCGTTGGCGGTCTGGTGGTCGTCCACCGCATGCGGGAAGGGCACGAACACGGCCGCCGCGCCCACGGCGGCAATCTCGGTGACGGTGCTGGCGCCCGCGCGGCAGACGATCAGGTCGGCGTCGGCATAGGCCGTGGCCGTGTCGTCGATGAACGGCGTGCACTCGGCCTGCACGCCCGCGGCTTCATAGTTCGCGCGCAATGCGTCGATCTGCGTGGCGCCGCTCTGGTGCGTGACGGTGGGCCGCTGCCCCTCGGGGATCAGCGCGAGCGCCTGCGGCACGATCTCGTTGAGCGCGCGCGCGCCCAGGCTCCCGCCCACGACGAGCAGCCTGAGCGGCCCCGTGCGGCCCGCGAAGCGCTCGGCGGGGCCTGCCTTCTGCGTGAACGCCGCGCGCAGCGGGTTGCCCACCCATTGGCCCTTCTTGAACACGCCGGGGAAGGCCGTGAAGATGCGGTCGGCCACGCCCGCGAGCACCTTGTTGGCCATGCCGGCCACGGAATTCTGCTCGTGCAGCACCAGCGGCTTGCCGGCCAGCACGGCCATCATGCCGCCGGGGAAGGTGACGTAGCCGCCCAGGCCCACGACCACGTCGGGCCGCACGCGCCGCACCACGGCCAGGGCCTGCCAGAACGCGCGCAGCAGCTTGAGCGGCAGCAGCGCCAGCGTGACGAGGCCCTTGCCGCGCACGCCGGAGAAGTCGATGGTCTCCACGGCGAAGCCATGCGGGGGCACGATGCGCGACTCCATGCTGCCCGGCGTGCCCAGCCAGTGCACGCGCCAGCCGCGCGCGCGCAGCTCCTCGGCCACGGCCAGGCCCGGGAAGATGTGGCCGCCGGTGCCGCCGGCCATGATGAGGGCGGTCAGAACTGGAGCCCCCACGCTCGGCACTGGCGTGTCCTCGCTGCCCCCCAAGGGGGCCTTCGCGCCTTCGGGCGGCCGTGCGGCGCTCATGTGCGTCATGCGCGGCCTCCCCGCATCAGCAGCTTGTTCTCATAGTCCACGCGCAGAACGACCGCGATGGCGACAAGATTCATGAGGATGGCCGAGCCGCCGAAGCTCATGAGCGGCAGGGTCAGCCCCTTGGTGGGCAGCGCGCCCAGGTTCACGCCCATGTTGATGAACGCCTGGAAGCCGATCCAGATCGCCACGCCTTGCGCCACGAGCCCCGAGAACACGCGGTCGAGCGCGATGGCCTGGCGGCCGATGTGCATGATGCGCCGTGTCATCCAGAAGAAGGCCACGATGAGCGTGAGCACGCCCACCAGGCCGAACTCCTCGCCGATCACGGCCAGCAGGAAGTCGGTGTGCGCCTCGGGCAGCCAGTGGAGCTTCTCCACGCTGCCGCCCAGCCCCACGCCGAAGATCTCGCCGCGGCCGATGGCGATCAGCGCGTGCGAGAGCTGGTAGCCCTTGCCCAGCGCGTGCTTCTCGCTCCACGGGTCGAGGTAGGCGAAGATGCGCTCGCGCCGCCAGTCCGAGAACCAGACCATGGCCGCGAACGCCATCACCAGGATGAGCGCGATCAGGAAGAACATGCGCGCGTTCACGCCGCCCAGGAACAGGATGCCCATGGCGATCACGGCGATCACCATGAACGCCCCCATGTCGGGCTCGGCCAGCAGCAGCGCGCCCACCACGGCCACGGCGGCGGCCATGGGCAGCACGGCGCGGAAGAACCGCTCCTTGACCTCCATCTTGCGCACCATGTAGTCCGAGGCGTAGACCAGCACCGCGAACTTGGCCAGCTCGGACGGCTGGAAGTTCATGATGCCCAGCGACAGCCAGCGCCGCGCGCCGTTGACCACCGTGCCCACGTGCGGGATCAGCACCGCGATCAGCAGCACGATGGACGCCACGAACAGCCACGGCGCCATGCGCTCCCAGGTGTTCATGGAGATCTGGAACGCGATGAGCGCGCCCACGAAGCCCACACCGATCGCCAGCACGTGGCGCACGAGGAAGTGCGTGGGCGCGATCTTGCCGAAGCGCGGGTTGTCCGGCATGGCGATCGAGGCCGAATACACCATGACCACGCTGAACGCGAGCAGCAGCACCACCACCCAGCACAGCGCCTGGTCGAAGCCCAGCACGCGCGCGGGCGTGGCGGTGGTGCGGCGGTATTCGGTGCCGCCCACGCGCACGGGCAGCACGTCGGCGGTCTTGGCGGGCAGCGCGCCCAGCCAGCCCAGCAGGCGCTGCCAGGCACTGGTGCGCGGTGCGGCGGCGGCGGCGGTCATGCGAGCCCCCCTTCCAGCGGCTGCCCGGCCTCGTGGGCCAGGGCCTCCACGGCCTCGCGGAAGACGCGGGCGCGGTGGCCGTAGTTGTCGAACATGTCCAGACTGGCGCAGGCGGGCGAGAGCAGCACCGCGTCACCCGCGTGCGCGCGTTGCGCGGCGGCCAGCACGGCCTCGGGCAGCGTGGCGCAGTCGGCCAGCGGCACGCCCACGCCGTGCAGCGCGGCGCGGATCTGCGGCGCGTCGCGCCCGATCAGCACCACGGCGCGCGCATGGCGCGCCACGGGCGCGGCCAGCGGCGAGAAGTCCTGCCCCTTGCCGTCGCCGCCCAGGATGACCACCAGGCGCCGGTCCGCGCCCAGGCCCGCGAGGGCGGCCACGGTGGCGCCCACGTTGGTGCCCTTGCTGTCGTCGAAATACTCCACCTCGCGCACGATGCCGATGGGCTCCACGCGGTGCGGCTCGCCGCGGTATTCGCGCAGCCCGTAGAGCATGGGCGCGAGCGCGCAGCCCGCGGCCTGCGCCAGGGCCAGCGCGGCCAGGGCGTTGGTGGCGTTGTGCCGGCCGCGGATGCGCAGCGCGTCGGCGGGCATGAGGCGCTGCACGTGCAGCTCTTCCTCGTGCGCCTTGGAACGCTTGGCGGTTTCGTCCGCGTCCTGCGCGCGCACCAGCCAGGCCATGCCTTTGAGCACCTCGATGCCGAAATCGCCCGGGCGCTGCGGCATGTCGGCGCCG
>Ga0222428_100594_pt1 | contig 10818 bp, 11 predicted proteins | sample 2B5Ametagenome_FD_182471 | JGI IMG/M metagenome (GOLD analysis project Ga0222428, IMG submission 182471) | Enriched microbial communities from leaf-cutter ant dump, University of Wisconsin, Madison, United States - 2B5A (version 2) | ecosystem: Environmental > Terrestrial > Nest > Insects nest >...
TTGCCAGCCTGGTGGCGCTGAGCTTGATGGGCTGTGCTTCAGTGCCAGGCCATGGTGCGAAAACCCAAGAGGCATTGCTGCAGCGCGCCACCGCCTACTGGCAAGCCATGAAAGACAACGACCGCGTCACGGCCTGGGGCTACGAAGAGCTGTCGAAAAAGCCTGACTGGACTCTGCAAGGGTATCTCAAGCGTGGAGGCCTCGTTTATGACGAGGTAAAGGTGCTGAGCGCCGGCGCCATCGAGGGCGATCGCGCTACGGTCCATGTCAAGATGACTTATTCGGTTCCGGCGGTACGTGTGAAGAACATCACGGCCGAGCGGCAGGATCAGTGGATCTGGATCGATGGTCAGTGGTACCATGCTGACCGTCCCGCTGTTCAGTGACTTGAATGGGCGCGATGCTAAAAGGCTCGTTGCAGCAGTGCAACAGGCAGCGGTTTTTTTTAAAATAGCATTGCACCCGGTTGAAATGCAGGATGGCTGGGGCTAAGATCAGCATAGCCCAAACGGTTTGACGGATGGGTTGCACAGCCCGCAAGGGTGGGAAGCTTCCTTCTTTTTTCTAAGGATCTTTAAGATGAAAAAATTTGCTCTGGCAGCCGTTGCGGCAGCGGCAATGACCGGCGGCGTCGCTCACGCCTACACGGTCGGTACATACTCTGATGGTTTCGTGGTCCCCAGCGTTGAATTGACTGCCAACGGTACGACCGCCGTGGGTATCATTAACCGTACCAATTCCGTGGTGCCGGTGTTCTGGGTGTTCCATGACCAAAACTCTGGTCACGTGCTGGACGGTTGCTTCCCCATGACGGCAAACCAATACAAGGGTGTGGCCTGGGGTAGCGATCTGGGCGATGCTTCCGTTGCTGGTCTGAAGGGCTATCTGGTATTTGCCGCTGGCGTTACCTCCTCTGGCACTGCGGCTGAGGCAGCGACAGTTTGCAATACTGGCTCCGTGGGTACGAATTCTGCAGCACTGCTGTCCGCCAATGCATTCCAGGTGGATACGGCTAACAGCGATGTGGCTGTGGTGCCGGTGATCGACGGCCCCCTGACTCTTCGTGGTGCTCCTTATAACAATCTCAAGGATCTGAGCGAAACTAGTCTGGTGAGCATTGCTGGTGCAGCCCAAGTCACTCCTGGTACGGGTCCTGTTATCACGGCCCGCTACGCCAAGGGTGTGGCTGGTGCTAGCACTGTTGTGAACGTTTGGTCCACGGGTGACCACAGCGGTCGCCATACGGTGGACATCTATAACAGCCAGCAGCAGCGTACTTCTACCAACTTCGTGCTGACGAAGGCTGAACTGGATTTGTTTGATCCCTCGACCATGGTCGGCACCACTGCTTTCACTGATGGTTTCATCGAGTGGAATGCAGGCAAGGTTCCTGCCAATTTCAAGAGCGTGAACGGCGAGAGCGCCCTGGGTACTACCTCTGGCTCCGTGTTCGTGTACAGCACGATCAGCCTGCCGGCATTTGGCGCCGTCCAGACGCTGCTGGGTGCAACGCAGTAATGGTGGCTTGACAGAGAGGTGGCCGATAGGTCATCCTCTGTCTCGCATCAAAAGTGGCGCAAGCCGCTGACCGTATTCAAATAGCGCCTTCGGGCGCTATTTGTTTTTTCACTTATGTGTTCTGAAGGCTTTAGGGGGTGTGTATGGGTTGGGTGCGTACTCTTCATTGTGGTGTGCTGCTGGCGACTGCAGTCATATTGGCGGCATGTCAGGCCACGGGGGGGGCGCATACGGCGGCGTTGGGCCGGCCCATCCAAGTGGAGCGGCTGAAGTTGGACGTGCCTGACGCGTGGGGTGGCGAAGTGCGTTGCACCGCTAAAGCTGGTTGCCGCTTGCTAGCCGTGGAACATGAGAACAGCATGCTGGTATTGCACCAACTGGGTCCGGGGCGCACCTCGCGCTTACTGGATAAACAGAAACTGGCATACCACCCCGATGGGGCTGCATGGCTAGAGGATGACCTCGTGGTAGCCTCTGTGGAGGCCTCGCACAGCCTGGATGTGTACCGCGTAGAGGGCGAGCGTCTGCGGCTGTTGGAGCAAATTGATGTAGGTATTCCTCCGCGCGACGTGGTTGTTGTAAGCTCCGAGCAAGGGCGCTACCGCTTGTTGGCTACGCCATACAGCCGCAACGAAGTGGTTTGGGTGGACTATATACCGGGCGAGTCTGCTGCGCGGTCAGTACCAAAGGCCCCCGCCGGGCAGGTGACCCGCGTCAAGTGGTGCGAGGCGCCATGGCATCCCGTGCGTGTGGAGCGAGCGCCAGGGAGTCCCACGGGTGGCGTGGCCGTGGCATGTCTGGACGAGCAGCGGGTGCTTTTTGTGCCTCATGACGATTTGCTAGGGATGCCGCAGGTATTGCTCAAGGTGCCGGGCGAAGAGCGCATTGTGTCGCGCCAGGCCCGGATATCGCCTTCGGGCCGCTGGTTGTATGTAGCGCTGGAGCTGGGTGGGCGCAACCTGCGCATCGATATGGACAGTGGTGCATTTCAATGGATTATTGCTCCGACGCCAGGGGGGGTTTCGACACTGCCGCTGACCGATGATGTGGTGGTGTGGGGATTTGATACTTCCCTTTACCTGCAGCGACTAAGCTCCGGGGGCGAAGTGCTGGAAACGCGTTGGCTGGATGTGAGCGGATTTCCCACGGGCTTGCAATTGAAAGATGTAGATGGTGATGGTGAAGATGACTTGATCGTGCTTAATTCTGCCTCGCTGCCTCAGAAGAAAGCGGGGGTTGAAGTGATCTATGGTCCCGTGTGGGAACGCGCGCAGGTGCGATGATCTAATGCGGTAAGGCGTTTTTTTGATGAGTACGGACTGATGGACATGATGAAGCAAGTGAAGCGTTGGATAGCCGTGGCGGTCTGCGTGTTGGCGAGTTCGACCGCATTGGCTGTCGCCTCGAGCGGAAAGCCTCTGGCTCGCATGGCTAATGGCGAGTTGATCGGTGAGCAGGATCTGGCGGATTACCTGGAGCGGCGTATGGATTTGCGTGGAATTGCACGCAATGTATGGGGCGTGGAACAGGTGGTGCGAGAGATGGCGTTGACCCGTGTGCTGAACCTTGAGGGTGAGAGTTTGGGTATCCCCCGTAGCGGTGGTGGTGAAGCAACCTTGCGGTTTGACGATGCGTACGGGTTGGGGGTACAGAGTAAGCAGGAGCCTGTTTGTGAGCGCCCGGCGAATGATCGGGAGGCGCGCAAGTATTTTGATGAGAACCCCCAAGCGTTCATGGTGCCTGCTCAGGCGCGGGTGCAGCGGATGATGTTGCCTGTGACCTTCGAGATAGAGGGCCGTCCGGCCATGGAGTGGCTGAAGGCGCAGGCGCAGGCTATTGATGGTGGTGGTGTCCAGTTCGCCAAAGTGGCCCAGCGTGCTCAGGATGTCTATACGTTAGAGCCACAGGGTGATCTGGGTTGGATTGATTTAGAGGGTGACAACGCGATCGTGGCATCTTTAAGAGCGGCTAAGGCGGGTGCGGTGCTGGGGCCGCTGCGTGAGGGTGATTTCAGCTACCTGTTCCAGGTGGTGAGTCAGCGGCCGGCCCGTCAACTCACATGGGACGAATCCAGGGCTTTCGCAGCAACTCAAGCTGTATCGTATTGTCAGTCTAATGGACGCGAGCAGTTGCGCGCGAGGTTGTTCAAAAAATATGGAGTGGAGATTGATGGCGGAGCCATCCGCGAGTTTTTCGCGAGGACAATCTGGCTGAAACGGTAAGATTTTTTTTGATCTATAGTGTTTGGGTGCTTGTTGCGTTTGGTTTTGAAGATTAATTATTTCTGAGATTGGGTTTTGACGGACGTTCGTCGCTATGGTTTTGAATGGTTACTATTCATGGCGAGGATGTTTGTTGGCCTGTTTGGTTTATTTCTCCAAGCTGCCTGCGTGTAGAACATGCCAAATGGGCGTTCTTCGAGCAGGTTGTTTTTTGCATGTCCTTATTGATGCGCGCTTCTGTTTTAATACCCGTTAAGAATGGCGGCGCTTTGTTGGGTGAGGTGCTGGATGCCGTACTGGCGCAGCAAGCGCCCTGGCCTTTCGAAGTGATCATCGTGGACTCGGGTTCGCGCGATGGCTCGGTGGAATTAGCGCGTCAGCGTGGAGTCCGAGTGGAATGCATTCCACCCGCGGAATTCGGCCATGGACGTACCCGCAATTTTGCGGCCTCCCTGTCCTCGGGGGAATTTCTCGTTTTTATCACGCAGGATGCCAAGCCGGCCGATGTGCATTGGCTCCGCAACTTGGTGAATGGCTGTGATGCGGCGCCCGATGTCGCGGGGGCATTTGGCCCGCACCGTGCTCACGTCGAGGCTCGGCATGTAACGCACCGCGAATTGGAAATGCATTTCGGGGGCTTTGGCAGGGATCTCTCCATTGCGCGGCTGGAAGACAGCGAGAGGTTTGCCCTCGATCCTGGCTATCGCCAATGGCTGCATTTTTTTTCCAGCAATAACTCCTGTATCCGTCGCACAGTTTGGGAAAAGCTGCCTTTGCCCGACGTGACTTTTGCTGAAGACCAGACTTGGGCGCTGCGCGCCGTGGAGGCTGGCTATGGAAAAGCTTTTGTACCGGATGCGGTGGTGTTCCATTCGCACGACTTCGGCGTGTGGGAAACGCTGCAGCGCAATTTTGACGAGGCGCGCTCGTTTCAGAGGTATTTTGGCTATCGCCTGCAAAATAGGCCAGCGCGAGCCTTGACGTCAGGCTTGGGATTGGCTAGGCGCGATTGGGGCTGGCTACGTAACGCGGGGCTGAGAGGTTGGCGTCTGTTTAAAAATGGAATGTATATGGCGTTGATCGAGTGTGCGCGCACCACGGGCCAGTACCTGGGTACGCGCCATGATAGCCTGCCCGGCTGGCTTCTCCGCAGTGTGTCGCGGGACGAGCGCTTGCAGCGCGCAGGAGGCGCATGATGGTGTTGCTGGTGCACCGCGCGCGGCAGGTCTCCGCGCTATTGAAGCGCGACGGAGTGTGGGGTGCTTTACGTGCCATCTGGCGCCGGTTGCGTTACGGCCCGGCCCAGCCGCAGTATGTGGACGTTTTTGGCCACTATAGCTTTGCGCTGCCCCATGTCATCCGGCCGGCACCAGGGCAATCCGAGCCCGGCACATTGCTATGGTTCATTCCTGACTTCAACATCGGTTCAGGCGGGCACACCACCATTTTCCGCACAATCTGGCATCTGGAGCAAAAAGGATACCGCTCGGGCATCGTGATCTGCAAGCCGGTTATGCACCAGAACGCGCAGGACGCTCGTGCAGAGATTCAGGAGCATTTTTTTCCGCTACAGGCGCAGGTGTATCTGGGGTTTGCGGGGCTACCACCTTGTGAGTTCGCCATGGCCACTGGCTGGGACACGGCTTACAGCGTGCGTGCTTTCACGGGCGCGAGGCACAAGCTGTACTTTGTGCAGGATTTCGAGCCGTATTTCTACGCCATGGGCAGCGAACATGTGTTGGCGGAGAACACCTACCGGTTTGGGTTTTTTGGCATCACGGCGGGTGATTGGCTGGCCGGCAAACTGGCGCACGACTATGGCATGGTCACCCATCCTGTGCGGTTCGGTGTGGAGCAGGAGCGTTATCGTCGTCGGCCGCGCCGCGAGCCTCACATCCGTCGGGTGTTCTTCTATGCCCGCCCACCTACGCAGCGCCGTGCGTTCGAACTGGGGCTGTTGGTGCTCAAGGCGGTGTGGGAGCGGTTGCCGGATACGCATTTCATCATGGCGGGATGGGACACGTCGAACTACAGCATTCCATTCCCGCACCTGTCTTGTGGCACGGTGACACCGGATGAATTGGCCGACGTTTTCAGCCAGTGTGATGTGGCGCTGGTATTGTCGTTGACGAATGCTTCGCTGATGCCGCCGGAACTGATGGCCTGCGGCTGCACCGTAGTATCCAATCGGGGCCTCAACGTGGAATGGCTGTTGAGCGAGGACGTGGCTGTACTGACCGATGCCACACCTGAAGCTATGACTGACGCTGTGTGCGGGCTTTTGCAGGACGACGCCCGGCGCAGTGCCTTGAGTGCGCGCGGCGAGGCCTATGCGCGTGACCTGCACTGGGCTGATATGGCCGACCAATTCGAAGCCGGTTTGCAGAAGGTGCGCGCCGGCAGCGCGCTGTCATGACTTCTGCGTCACATTCTCCAGCTCAGGAGACTGTGCGCCAGCCGCGCCAGCTCTGGGTGCTATGGCGTTATTGGATGGTGCGTGAGCTGAAAACGCGCTATGCAGGCTCGGTGTTGGGGCTCGCCTGGGCTTTCGTGCAGCCGCTGGCCACGTTGGCCATTTTCTACGTGCTGTTCGGCATGGTGCTGGCAGTCCGTGTGCCGGGGCTGGACGTGGATCATGGCTACCTACTGCATTTGCTGGCGGGGCTGGCAGTATGGCTGCCCTTTACCGACGCGTTTGGCCGGGGGATAGGCAGCTTGGCTGCGTATGAGGACTTTTTGCGAAAACAGCCGATGCCGGCAGAGATTCTGCCCGCAGTGGCAGTGGGCGGCAGCCTGTTGATGATGGCGATTGGCTATGCGCTGCTGCTGGTGCTGTGCCTGAGCCAGGGCGTGGCGCTGCGCGCCACCTGGGCCTGGCTGCCCGTGCTGGTGGTGATGCAGGTGGCACTGACCTATGGGTTGACGCTGATGTTCAGCATGGCACATTTTCTGTGGCGCGACGTGGGTTCGATGATGTCCTTTGCGCTGCAACTGTGGTTTTACCTGACGCCCGTTGTCTATCCGCTGGCTCAGGTGCCCGAGAAGTTCCATGGCTGGTACTTGCTCAACCCGCTGGCCTGTCTGGTGCTGTGCGTCGAATGGGCCTTGCTGGGCATGCCGATGCCGGGGAGTACGCCCTATGCCTTGCTGGCCTGGACGGTGATCCTGGGCGGCGGCGGGTGGTGGTTCTTCCGGTCGATGAAGTCGGCTTTGGGCGAGGCGCTGTAATGAGCATCCGGTTCAATGGCATAGAAAAGCGCTATGCGGTGTATGCCCGCCCGCAGGATCGGCTGTGGGAGTGGCTTTCCGGGCGGCAGCGCCACCGCGTGCATGTAGCGCTGACGGGCGTTGATTTCGACGTCAAGCCGGGGGAGACCTTTGGCCTGATCGGTGAGAACGGAGCCGGCAAGAGCACGCTGCTCAAGATTGCCGCCGGCACCATCCGGCCATCCACTGGCGCGGTAGAACGGGTGGGGCGCGTGGCCGCACTGCTGGAACTGGGAGCGGGCTTCCATCCCGAGGAGTCGGGCAGCGACAACATTCGCTTTATGGCGGCGCTGCACGGGCTGGAGGGCGAGGCGATGGACGTGTTCATCGCCCATGCCACGGACTTTTCGGAACTGGATGCCGACACGTTGGCGCGGCCGGTGAAGACCTATTCGTCGGGCATGTTCATGCGACTGGCTTTCGCGGCCGCCACGGCGATCGAGCCGGACGTGCTGATCGTCGATGAAGCCTTGTCCGTGGGGGATCTACATTTCCAGAAGAAGAGCCTGGATCGCATCTTGCGCCTGCGCGAGCGCGGGGCCACGGTGCTGTTTTGCTCGCACAACCTGTACCAGGTGCGCAGCCTTTGCCAGCGCGCGGCGTGGATCCATGGGGGACGCGTGCAGGCGATCGGGGCGACGGAAGATGTGGTCACCGCCTATGAGGCCCACGAGCGGCGGCGATATGCCCATTTGCGCCTGGAAAACGCGGAAAAGCAGAAACGGCAGGAAGCAGCACAGGAAAAGCCGGTGGCCAAGCCGTCGATGGCGGCGTTGGCCAAGATCGTGTGCCTGACGACCGAGACGGCCGATGGAATCAATCCTGCCCAGGTGGATTCGTTCCAGGATTTTCTTCTCGATATTGAAATCGAGTCATACAGCGATGAGCCATTCCACGTCATGTTTGCCATTGTGCGGCCGGACAAGGACAACGTGTTTGGCTCCAGCACCCAGTTTCGCGCCCAGGGAGAACCGCTGCGGGGCATGGGCACGCACAGGATCCGGGTGCGCTTTCCGAAGCTGCCGCTGCTCTCGGGCGAATACCTGTGGAGCGCCTACGTGCTCGATGACTCGGGTTTTCAGGTCATCGACATGGCGGAACTGATCCAGCCTTTCACAGTGCTCAACGAGAAGTACCGGGAGTTTGGCGTGACCTGGCTCGAACATGATTGGGTGCTGGTGGAATGACGCGCGACTGGCTGCTGGACTGGGTGTTTCCGTCGCTGGCGCATATTCCAACGACATTGCCTTGGTGGCTGGCCGCGAAAATCGGGCGTGAGCGTGGCGCTGAGCGCCGCCATCTGCTGCGCTGGCTAGAGTCGCGCTTCGCGCAGATCTTTCCGCAGGCATCGTCTTCAGACCATGCCCACTGGGCCCGTGCGCATCTGGACATGCTGGCGCAGGAGATGATGGATGCCATGGCGTTCCACCGACTGGGCAGGCCGGGCGGGCCTTCCATCGACGTGGCGGGGCTCGGGCACGTACAGCGATTGCGCGAGCAGGGCCAGGGCTTCATCCTGGTGCTGAACCACTTCGACCGGCAATTGGCCGCGCCGGTGGCCTTGGCGCACCAGGGGATTCACACCCACGTGCTGACCATGCCGGTGTTGGACAATCCGGAGCTTGATGGCGCCCATCGCCGCTTTCTGCTGCGCAAGGTCCGGGGCTATGCCGAAGTCACCGGGGGAAACTGGCGCACCACGAACGAAGGCCTGGCTCCGGTGCTGGAAGGCCTGCGGGCGGGGCAGGGGTGGGTGATCTGGGCCGATGCCTGGCAGCCGGGGTTCAAGCGCCTGAGGCGGCATCCGTTTCTCGGCGGGCGCTTGACCCTGACCACAGGAATCGAGCGCATGGCCCGATTCACCAATGTTCCGCTGCTGTACGCAGCGACATACTCCGGCGGTTCCGGCCGCTTGCGCGTCGCCGTCGAGCCGCTGCCGCCGGAGCCGCAGCTGGCGATCGATGCGGTCGTCGCGCGGCTGGAGCGCGATGTCAGGGAGCGGCCCTGGGCATGGTGCTGCTGGGGCCAGTGGGACCAGATGTGGTCGCCGCCGACTGAAGGGGGAGAACTCGCTTGAGCAACATTGAACGCTATGACTATGCCTTTGACCCCGAGGGCGAGGATTGGGCGGCGCGGTTGATCCGGCAACTGCCACCTCCGGGCGCGGTGCTGGAACTGGGGCCGGGCCCCGGCGCCATGACCAAGGTGCTGGTGGAGCGCGGCTACCAGGTGACAGCCGTCGAAAATGACCCGCAGGCCCTGGAGGCGTTGCAGTCCCTGGGCGTGCAGGTGATTGAGGGCGATCTCGAGCGCGCCGATTGGCTGTCCGAACTGGCGGGCAGGCGCTTCCATGCGATCTTGGCATGCGATGTCCTGGAGCATCTGCACCAGCCGGAGGCGCTGTTGCAGAACCTGGCCGGCTGCCTTGAGCCATCGGGGCGGCTGGTCGTCTCGGTTCCCAATATCGCGTATGCGGGCGTGGTCGCTGCCTTGCGCAACGGGGTCTTCGACTATGCCGACAAGGGGCAGCTTGACCGCACGCACGTCCGCTTCCTCACCAAGCGCAGCGCAGAGAAGATGCTGCTGGACGCTGGCTGGGTGCCGCGCTACTGGGGTGCCAACCGCATTCCGGTGACGCGCAGCGAATTCGCCTGGTGCTGGAATGGGCTGACGGACGGGTTGCGCCAGGAGTTGCAGTGCAACTGGCCCGATTTCGACGTGTACCAGTGGATGGTAGTGGCCACCCCGTCGCACGATGGTCATGTGGCTGAAGCGGCGCATGAGCGCTTCAAGGCCGAAAGGCTGCGGCACGAATTGCATGCCCTCAAGGCCGTGCATGACCAGGAGCATGCCTCGCTGCTGGAGCACCAGAAGGCATTCGCCGAGGCCAAGGTGATCATCGCCCGGCTGGAGGCGCAGCAGGCTTCCCTGCAGTCGGCGATGGACGCGGCCAGCGAAGCATCCGCGGCAGAAAAACGCACTCTGCAAACGGATCTGGAGCAACTGCGCGCCGAGGTGTCGGCCAGTCAGTCGCGGTGGTGGCTGCTGCGCCGCCTGCTGGGGCGGCGATAGGACGGGCGACACATGTTGCTGGGCGTTCCTGAGGTAACCGCTTCCCATCCCGGCGTTGACAGCCTGGGCCGGGACTGCCGGATAGACACGTCCGTTTCCGTGATGCGATTCGGCCGCCGCACGGGGGTGCTGAGTCTTGCGGACGAGGTGAGCTTGTACGTGAATACGCGGCTCGTTCTGGGCGACGTGGACATTGACCCTTGCGTGCGCCTGCATATCGGCGCGCGCACCATCGTCAATGCTGGCGGTTATCTGTCTGGCGAAGGAGGGCTGGAGATTGGCGCTGACGTGTTGATCGGGCCCCACGTGAAACTGCTGTCCGCCGGGCATGCCATCGACGAAGGCGACGTGATCATCGCGCGCAACCGCATCACCCGCGGGCAGATCGTCATCGAAGACGGCGCCTGGATTGGCGCTGGCGCCGTGGTGCTCGAAGGCGTGCGCATCGGCCGGGGCGCCGTGGTCGCCGCAGGCGCGGTGGTGCGTCAGGACGTGCCGGCGGGCATGGTGGTGGCGGGCATTCCCGCTAGAGCGATCCGCTCCCGCCGGGTGGCCGGTTTCGCCCCGGTGGCTGACGGCAGCGGCGGTCTGTGGCTGCGGTGGTGCCGTTGGTGGAATGCACGGCGAGGTTGACGGCATGGCGAGATCTTTCATACGGGCGGCGGCGCTGTGGCTGTCGCTGCTCTGCGCGGGACCTGTCTTTGCGGACGGCAAGGCGATCTGGGAATTCGTAGATGGC
>Ga0222428_100595_pt1 | contig 10813 bp, 12 predicted proteins | sample 2B5Ametagenome_FD_182471 | JGI IMG/M metagenome (GOLD analysis project Ga0222428, IMG submission 182471) | Enriched microbial communities from leaf-cutter ant dump, University of Wisconsin, Madison, United States - 2B5A (version 2) | ecosystem: Environmental > Terrestrial > Nest > Insects nest >...
CGCTCATGGCCATGCACTTCGCCGACGAGGCGCTGCTGGTGACCAACCCCGAGGTGTCGAGCGTGCGCGACTCCGACCGCATCCTGGGCATGCTGTCGAGCAAGACGAAGCGCGCCATCGAGGGCGGAGAGCCCATCAAGGAGCACCTGCTCATCACGCGCTACAACCCCAGCCGCGTGGAAGATGGCCAGATGCTGAGCCTGGCCGACATCCAGGACATTCTGCGCATTCCGCTCATCGGCGTGATCCCCGAATCCGAGAGCGTGCTGCAAGCGTCCAACCAGGGTCTGCCCGCCATCCACCTCGAAGGCACCGACGTGTCCGAAGCCTACAAGGACGTGGTGGCGCGCTTCCAGGGCCAGGAGCGCCCGCTGCGCTTCACCGAGGCGGTGAAGCCCGGGTTCTTCAAACGCATCTTTGGCGGGAGGTAATCGGCCATGTCACTGCTGTCCCTGTTTTTGGGGGAAAAGAAGAAATCGGCCAGCGTTGCCAAGGAGCGGCTGCAGATCATCCTGGCGCATGAGCGCAACGGCCGCAACCCCGGCCAGCCTGACTACCTGCCCGCGCTGCAGCGTGAGCTCATGGCCGTGATCTCCAAGTACGTGAAGATCAACGCCGAAGACCTCAAGGTGCACTTCGAGCGCCAGGACGACCTGGAAGTGCTGGAAGTGAAGATCGAGCTGCCCGACGCCGGCAGCAAGTAAGCGCGTCTGCCCGCTTTGCCTGCACGGCAGGTGGCGCCCCCTCGGCGCCGCCTACTTGTGCAGAGGCCGCGCAGCGGCCGCCGAAAGGCTGCCCAGCAAGTGCTCGGTATAGAACATGCCCCCGTGGTACAGCAGCGGCGAAGCCCCGTCCCGGTGACCACAACGCTCCACCTCGCCGACGAAGATGGTGTGGTCACCCTCCACGTACTGGCTGCGGTTGAAGCACTCGAACACCGCCGCAGCGCCATCGAGCACTGGCGCGCCGTTGGCACCCGGGCGGTGGCCCACGTCGGCCCAGCGGTCAATACCGCGCGTGGCGAAGCGCTCCGCCAAGTGGCGCTGCTCCACTGTCAGCACGTTGATGGCGTAATGCGTGCAGGTGGCGAAGGCCTGCAGCGACGATGTCTGGTGCGACAGGCTCCACAGCACCAGCGGCGGCGTGAGCGACACCGAATTGAACGAGCTGGCCGTGAGGCCTGCCAGCGCCCCGTCCGGGCCGCGCGCCGTGATGATGGTTACCCCGGTGGCGAACATGCCCAGTGCATCGCGGAATTCGCGCGGTGAAAAGCTCGGAGTCAGGGCAATGTCGGGGGTGTCAGGGGTCACTGTGGAGGCGCGCACGAAGGGCGCGGAGCGCGAAAGAGCAATCAATTATTATCGCCCCCCTCCCCTTGGCGCGCTGCCGCGGGGATTACAGCCTTTCCCCACCGTGCATCTCTCCCGTGTCCCCTTTTGTGCCTTGCGGCCAGCGCGTGTGCTGGCACAGGGGGCACTGGCCCTGGTCTGCGCCACAACGCAGGCTGCCCCAGCCCAACCCCCATCGGCCTGCGCCCAGTGGCTGCACCGCCTGCCGGGCGTGCAGGCCAAGCAGTGCGCGGCGGCGCAGCTCACGCCCAGCGGCGGCCACTCGCAGCAGGGGCGCCCCCTGTTCTGGCGCGATGTGCAGCCCACGGGCAACGCACCCACGCCGTTGCGCGTGCTGGTGGTTGGCGCCATGCATGGCGACGAGCTGACCTCGGCCTCGCTGGCGCTGCACTGGATCGCGCTGGCCGAGAAGGCGCGGCGCCCGGTGCACTGGCGCTTCATCCCCGTGCTCAACCCCGACGGGCTGCTGGCGCGCCGCCCCACACGCGTCAACGCGCGCGGCGTAGACCTGAACCGCAACTTCCGCACCCCCGGCTGGGAACACGATGCCCCGCTGTACTGGGAAAAGCGCACGCGCAAGGACCCGCGCCGCTGGCCCGGCCCGGCGCCGCTGTCAGAGCCCGAGTCGCAGTTCCTGCACACGCAGATGGAGAGCTTCCGCCCGCAGCTCGTGGTGAGCATCCACGCGCCCTACGGCGTGCTCGATTTCGACGGCCCGCACGAGCCGCCGCAGCGCCTGGGCCACCTACGCCTGGACCGCGTGGGCGTGTTCCCCGGCTCCCTGGGCCACTACGGCGGTGTGCAGCAAGGCATGCCGGTGGTCACCATTGAGCTGGACCACGCGCAGCGCATGCCGCGCGACGCCGAGGTGCGCTCGATGTGGAACGACCTGCTGCGCTGGATCGATACACGGCTGATACCGCCCACCCTGAAGAACTGACGGGAGCGCTGCGGGAGCGGTGCCGTAGACTCATCTCCATAACCGCCCGCACCCTCCCGCCATGCCCTTCCAGCCTTCCCGCATCCTGACCCTTGTAGCCGCTGTCGCCGCGGCGGGCCTGCTGGCCTTCTACGGCTGGCAGCGCATGCAGACCAACGAATCCACCGCGGGCTTCATCAGCGGCAACGGCCGCATCGAAGCCACCGAGATCGACATCGCCGCGCGCCAGGGCGGGCGGCTGCTGGAGGTGCTGGTGGGGGAGGGCGACTTCGTGCAGGCCGGCCAGGTGCTGGCACGTATGCAGGTCGACACGCTCAACGCCCAGCGCGACGAGGCGCGCGCGCAACATGCGCAGGCGCTCACGGCCGTGGCGACGGCACAGGCGCAGGTGGCGGCGCGCGAGAGCGAGCGGCGCAGCGCCCTGGCCCAGGCCGCCGCTCGCGAGAGCGATCTGGACGCGGCGCGGCGCAAGCTGGAGCGCTCGCAGGCGCTGGCCGCGCAGGGCATGTGGCCACAGCAGGAGCTGGACAACGACCGTGCCCGCGTGCAAAGCGCCCAGGCCAGCGTGACCGCTGCCCGCGCGCAGGCCACGGCCACGCTGGCCGCCATTGATGCGGCACGCTCGCAGGTGGCGGGGGCACGGGCCGCCGTCGCGGCGCTGGAGGCGACGCAGGCGCGCATTGCGGCCGACATTGCCGACGCCACGCTCAAGGCCCCGCGCGACGGGCGCGTGCAGTTCCGCGTGGCCCAGCCGGGCGAGGTGGTGGCGGCGGGCGGCAAGGTGCTCAACATGGTGGACCTGTCCGACGTGTTCATGGCCTTCTTCGTGCCCGAAACGGTGGCCGGGCGCATCGCCATCGGCAGCGAGGCACGCATCGTGCTCGACGCGGCGCCGCAGTTCGTGATTCCGGCGCGGGTGTCCTTCGTCTCGGCCACGGCGCAGTTCACGCCCAAGACCGTGGAGACGGCCAGCGAACGGCAAAAGCTCATGTTCCGCGTGAAGGCGCAGATTGACCGCACGCTGCTGCAAAAGCATTTGCAGCAGGTGAAAACGGGGCTGCCCGGCGTGGCCTGGCTGCGCACCGAGCCACAGCGCGAGTGGCCTGCGCACCTGGCGATCAAGGTCCCGGAGTAGCCGCACATGGCCAACCCGGCGGTGCGCCTGCACGACGTACAACTGCGCTACGGCGCAACCCGTGCGCTTGACGGCGTGACGTTGGACATTCCCGCAGGCTGCATGGCCGGCTTCATCGGCCCCGACGGCGTGGGCAAATCCAGCCTGCTGGCGCTGGTGGCGGGGGCGCGCGTGGTGCAGCAGGGGCGCATCGACGTGCTGGGCGGCAACATGGCCCAGGCCGCGCACCGCCGCCGCGTGTGCCCGCGCATCGCCTACATGCCGCAGGGACTGGGCAAGAACCTGTACCCCACGCTGTCGGTGGAGGAGAACCTGCAATTCTTCGCCCGCCTGTTCGGCCATGGCGCCGCCGAGCGGCGTCGGCGCATCGACGCGCTGACGCAGCGCACCGGCCTGGCACCCTTTCTGGCACGGCCTGCCGGCAAGCTCTCGGGCGGCATGAAGCAAAAGCTGGGGCTGTGCTGCGCGCTGATCCACGACCCCGACCTGCTGATCCTGGACGAGCCGACCACCGGCGTGGACCCGCTGGCGCGTGCGCAGTTCTGGGACCTGATCGCCGACATCCGGCGCGGCCAGCCCGGCATGAGCGTGTTGGTGGCCACCGCCTACATGGACGAGGCGCAGCGCTTCGACTGGATCGTGACCATGGACGCGGGCCGCGTGCTCGCCACGGGCACGCCCGCCGAGCTGCTGACACGCACGGGCAGCGCGAACCTGGAACAGGCCTTCATCCAGCTGCTGCCCGAGGAGCGACGGCGCGGCCACGCGCCGGTGGAGATTCCGCCGCTGCAGGCCACGCAGGACGACATCGCCATCGAAGCCCAGGGGCTGACCATGCGCTTTGGCGACTTCGTGGCGGTCGATCACGTGAGCCTGCGCATCCGGCGTGGCGAAATCTTTGGCTTTCTGGGCTCCAACGGCTGCGGCAAGTCCACCACCATGAAGATGCTGACGGGCTTGCTGGAAGCGAGCGAGGGGCGGGCGTGGCTGTTCGGCCAGCCGGAGGATCCGCGCGACATCGCCACGCGGCGGCGCGTGGGCTACATGTCGCAGGCGTTCTCGCTGTACGGCGAGCTGACGGTGCAGCAGAACCTGGTGCTGCACGCACGGCTGTTCCACGTGCCCGAGGGCGAGATCGCCGCGCGCGTCGATGACATGGTGCAGCGCTTCGGCCTGGCCGACGTGCGCGCCAGCCTGCCCGCCAGCCTGCCGCTGGGCATGCGCCAGCGCCTGTCGCTGGCCGTGGCGATGGTGCACCGGCCCGAGCTGCTGATCCTGGACGAGCCGACCTCGGGCGTGGACCCGGTCGCGCGCGATGCGTTCTGGCGGCTGCTGGTGGAGCTGTCGCGCCGCGACCAGGTCACGATCTTCATCTCCACCCACTTCATGAACGAGGCGCAGCGCTGCGACCGCATGTCGATGATGCACGCCGGGCGCGTGCTCGACAGCGATGCGCCCGCTGCGTTGGTCACCAAGCGCGGCGCCACCAGCCTGGAAGAGGCCTTCATCGGTTACCTGCTGGAAGCAGCACAGGATTCAAAAACCATAGCTGCCAGCGCAAGCCCTGAAACGCTTTCGGAGACAAAACAACCTGAAAGTGATGAAAGACAAGCGCTAGCAGCTCCTGAAACAAGAGCACCGCGCCACCGCCCCTTCAGCCTGCAGCGCCTGCTGTCGTATGCCTGGCGCGAGGCGCTGGAGCTGCGCCGCGACCCGGTGCGCGCCACGCTGGCGCTGGCGGGCTCGGTGATCCTGCTGTTCGTCATGGGCTTTGGCATCAACATGGACGTGCAGACCCTGCGCTTCGCCGTGCTCGACCACGACCAGACGGCCATGAGCCGCCAGTACGTGGACAGCCTCGCGGGCTCGCGCTACTTCATCGAGCAGCCGCCCATCACCGATGCAGCGCAGATGGACCGGCGCATGCGCAGCGGCGAACTGGCGCTGGCGCTGGAGATTCCGCCCGGCTTCGCACGCGACCTGGCCCGGGGCGGCACCTTGGGCGGGCCGGTGCAGATCGGCGCGTGGATTGATGGCTCCATGCCCATGCGCGCCGAGACCGTGGCCGGCTACGTGCAGGGCATGCACCAGGGCTGGCTGGCCGAGCAGGCGCAGGCGCGCGGCATGGGCCAGGCCCTGGCCGCGCCTGCGGGCATCGAGACGCGCTTTCGCTACAACCCCGACGTGCGCAGCCTGCCCGCCATGGTGCCCGCCGTGATCCCGATGCTGCTGATGATGATTCCCGCCATGCTGGCCGCACTGGCCGTGGTGCGCGAGAAGGAGCTGGGCTCCATCCTCAACCTCTACGTCACGCCCGTCACGCGCAGCGAGTTCCTGCTGGGCAAGCAGCTGCCCTACGTGCTGCTGGCGCTGCTCAACTTTGGCATGCTGACGCTGCTGGCCGTCACCGTGTTTGGCGTGCCCATCACCGGCAGCCTGGCTACGCTGTGCGCCGCAGCGCTGCTGTACGTGGTGTGCGCCACGGGCATCGGGCTGCTGGCGTCGAGCTTCACGCGCAGCCAGGTGGCGGCGCTATTCCTGGCCATGATCGGCACCATGATTCCAGCGGCGCAGTACTCTGGCATCCTCGACCCGGTGAGCTCGCTCGAAGGCGTGGCGCGCTGGATCGGCACCGTGTACCCGGCCACGCACTTCATCGACATCAGCCGGGGCGTGTTCAACAAGGCGCTGCACTTCACCGACATGGCGCACGCCTTCTGGGCGCTGCTGGCAGCGGTGCCCGTCATCCTGGCGCTGTCCATCGCGCTGCTGAAGAAGCAGGAGCGCTGACGCCATGCGCCGCACACTCGCCAATATCTATCGCCTGGGCGTCAAGGAGCTGTGGGGCCTGTGGCGCGACCCGGCCATGCTGGTGCTGATCGTGTTCATGTTCGGCTTCTCGGTGTACTCCGCCGCGCGTGCCATGCCCGAGACGCTGCACCGCGCACCCATCGCCATCGTCGATGAAGACGCCTCGCCGCTGTCGCTGCGCATCGCCTCGGCGTTCTACCCGCCGCAGTTCATGCCACCTGCGGCCGTGGCGCAAAGCGAAGTCGATGCAGGCATGGATGCGGGCATTTACACCTTTGCGCTCATCATCCCGCCCGGCTTCCAGCGCGACGTGCTGGCCGGACGCGCACCTGCGCTGCAGCTCGCCGTGGACGCCACGCGCATGACGCAGGCCTTCAACGGCGCCGGCGCCATCCAGCAGATCGTGCTGACCGAGGTGGCAGCCTTCGTGCAACGCTACCGGGGCACCGCGGCGCCTGCGCCCGTCGAGCTGGTGCTGCGCTCGCGCTTTAACCAGACGCTGGACAAGGGCTGGTTCGGCACCATGTCGGAGCTCATCAACCACGTCACCATGGTTTCCATCCTGCTGTGCGGCGCGGCGCTGATCCGCGAGCGCGAGCACGGCACCATCGAGCACCTGCTGGCCATGCCCGTCACGCCCACCGAGATCATGCTGGCCAAGGTCTGGTCCATGGGCCTGGTGGTGCTGGTGGCAGTGGCCGCCTCGCTGCAAGGCGTCATCCGGGGGCTGGTGGGCGTGCCGGTGGAAGGCTCGGTAGCGCTGTTCCTGCTGACCACCGCGCTGCACCTGTTCGCCACCACGGCCATGGGCATCTTCATGGCCACGGTGACGCGCTCCATGCCGCAGTTTGCGCTGCTCATCATCCTGGTGTTGCTGCCGCTGCAAATGCTCTCGGGCGGCAGCACGCCGCGCGAAAGCATGCCGGAGCTGGTGCGAGACCTCATGCTGGCCGCGCCCACCACGCACTTCACCATGGCGGGGCAGGCCATCCTGTTCCGTGGTGCAGGGCTGTCGGTGGTGTGGCCACAACTGGCGGCGCTGGGCACCATCGGCGCCGTGTTCTTCGCGGTGGCGCTGCGCAGGTTCCGGCGCACCATCGGCCAGATGGCCTGAAAGCCGGCCCGCGCTGCAGGCACAATCGCAGCCCTCATGCGTTCCCCCATTGCCATCGTCGACGTCGACCGCCCCGACACCTGGACGCGCTACCGCGCGGGCCTGTGCACCACCTGCGCCGCCAACTGCTGCACCATGCCGCTGGAGGTGCAACTGTCCGACCTGGTGCGCCTGGGCCTGGTCGATGCCTTCGAGGCCGAGCACGAGGAGCTGCGGCGCATCGCCAAGCGGCTGGAAAAAGCGCGGCTGATCGACCACTTCAACCACAAGCACGCGCTATTCACCCTGGCGCGGCGCGCCAGCGGCGACTGCCAGTTCCTCGACGCGCAAACGCGCCGCTGCACGGTGTACGACCAGCGCCCCGACACCTGCCGCCTGCACCCGCAGAAGAAAAGCCCCAAGCCCGGCTGGTGCCCCTACGGCGCGCAGGCGCAAACGCGGCGCTGAGAACGTGTTCATGGTCTTTTCATAGCGCCCGTTGCCCCACAAAGGTGGCAGCTGTAAGGCGCAAAGCGCAGCCGGGCTGGTGGCCCGGCGAGCATTGGCAACGCCGCAGATGCCACCTTTGCGGGGCAACCCTTCGGGCAAGGCAGCAAAAAACCGCTACTGCGTCGTTGCGCACCTTGGCAAGGCCGCCAGCATGGCCTGCGGCGCGCGCCTGGATTGCGGCTTTTTGCTGCCTTGCGGGCACTATGAAAAGACCATGAACACGTTCTGAGACAGACAATGGGCGCCTTGCCACGCCCGCTCAGCCGCCGCCATGTACATCCCCGCCCATTTCGCCGAAGACCGCCCCGAGGAACTGCACCGCATCATGCGCGCCCACCCGCTGGGCCTGCTGTGCACGGCCGGGCCAGACGGGCTGGACGCCAACCACCTGCCGTTCCACCTGGACCCGGCCACGGGCCCGCACGGCACGCTGCTGGCGCACGTGGCGCGGGCCAATCCGCTGTGGCAGCGTGTGCCTTCGGGCAGTGCGGTGCTGGTGGTGTTCCGGGGCGCTGAGGGCTATATCTCGCCCAACTGGTACCCGGGCAAGCACGCCACGCACCGCGCCGTGCCCACCTGGAACTACGAGGCGGTGCACGCGCACGGCACGCTCACCGTGCACGACGAGGAGAAGCACGTACGCCAGGTGGTGGCGCGCCTGACGCACACGCACGAAGCCCTGGCCGAGCCACCGGGGCCGCACCGCCCCTGGCGCATGGGCGACGCGCCGCCGGACTATCTGCAGGCCATGCTGCAGTCCATCGTCGGCATCGAGGTGCGCATCACCCGGCTCGAAGGCAAGCGCAAGCTGGGCCAGAACCGCGAGGCGCCCGACCGCGAGGGGGCACAGCACGCGCTGCAGCTGCGCGGCCACACGGCGCTGGCCGACGCCATGCGCCAGGCCAGCGAGCCGCGTCAGAACTCCTGATTCAATAGCGGCTAGCGCTTGTCCCGCAAGGGCTAGAGGCTTTTTTGATGCTTAAACCGTTTCGCGCTGCACAAAGCCTTGCAACGGCTCGTGCGCGAGGCCCTCGCTGACGTCCACGCGGTCCACGCGCGCGGCCGGCGGGCCGTCGTGCGCCCAGTCGATCAGGGCCTGCACGGCGTCGGCCGGGCCGCTGGCCAGGGCCTCGACGCTGCCGTCAAGCCGGTTGCGCACCCAGCCCTGCAGGCCCAGGCGCTGGGCGGTCTGGATGGTGGTGTGGCGGTAGTACACGCCCTGCACCAGGCCGTGGATGCGCAGGTGGCGGGTGATGGTGGAAGCAGAAGACATGGCGGTGGTAGCGGGCCGCCCGCGCGCGGCGCGGGGGCATGGCGGGAAAACCCGTAACTCTACCCCGCACCGTGGCATGCTGCAGGCATGGCTGCTCTCGCCAAGGCCCTGCCCACCATCGACCCCGCGCGCTGCACGGGCTGCGGCTGGTGCGTGGCGGCCTGCCCGCCGCACGTGCTGTCGCTGCAGGTGCTGGGCGATGGCCGCTGGGGCCCCAAGCGCGCGGCGCTACACGATGCGCCTGGCTGCACGGGCTGCGCCCTGTGCGCCGTGCGCTGCCCGTTCGATGCCATCCGCATGGTGCGGCGCGAAGCCGTTTAAGTATCAAAAAGGCCTTTAGCCCTTGCGGGACAAGCGCTAGCAGCTACCGAATCAGGAGCATTCGAACGCCGCGACCAGGGCCTGCGCATCGCACAGCAGGGTGGGCTGGGCATCGCCCTCGCCCAGGGCAAGGGCGCGCAGGCCGGGCAATGCGCAGCGCGCGGCCAGCACCGCCGGCAGGGGGTGGATGCAGACCGTAGGCACGTGCACCAGTTCCACCGGGCCGCGCACGGTCAGTTCGGCCAGGCCCTGCGGCAGGGCGATGGACAGGCACTGCAATGGCACGCCGGGCACCGGGCTGCCCACAGGCAGCGGGGCAATGTCCAGCGCCTGCGCGCCGGGCGCGGCCAGGCGCGCACCACCCACATGCCGCGCCTCGATGCCGACGCGCCAGGGCCCACTGGCAAAGCGCACGATCTCCAGCACCGCGCCACCGTCCCTGGCCAGATGCCCCTCAGCCATGGCCATGGCCGGGCATCACCCGGTCAGCCCTTCGGCGTAGCCGGCCAGCAAGCGCTCCAGGTCGAGCAGGCTGACGGGCTGCTCCTGGAAGTGCACCACCCCCAGCACCAGGGTGCGCAGGGGCTCGCCCAGCGTGGCCGGTGGCGGCTGGATGCTGCTGTGTGCCACGTCAACCACGTCGATGATGCGATCGACGCGCAGGCCGCTCTCGATGCCCGCGCCGCTGCCGAGCATGATGGCGCTGTCCTGCCCGCTGGCCGGGGCGGGCAGCTGCAGCACGTCGCGCAGGCGGATGACGGTGGCGATGTCGCCGCGCACGTTGATGACGCCTTCAAGCGAGGGCGGGCAGCCGGGCACGAAGTGCACCACGGCCTGCGCCAGGATCTCGCGGATGTGCGTGCCATGGAAGGCGAACCAGTGCGGCCCGAGCGCGAAGATGACCAGCTTGACCATGCGCTCGTCCACGTTGACCACCTCCTGGCGCGCGCCGTGGCGCTGGCGCAGGATCTGGTCGAGGGTCGGAGCGCCGCTCATTCGGCCACCACCACGCAGTTGCGGCCGGCACGCTTGGCCTGGTACAGCGCCTTGTCGGCGGCCTCGCGCAGCAACTCGTAGCGCTGGTACTTGGGGTAGGCGGCCACGCCGGCGCTGAACGTGCAGTGGAAACCGTGCTCGCCACTGTAGAAATCGACGCGCGCGAAGTCCTCGCGCAGCGCGTCGATCAGGCGCGCGGCCTGTTGCGGGCCTTCGTTTTGCAGGATGACGGCGAACTCCTCGCCACCGTAGCGGCCAATGATGTCGCTGGCGCGCAGGCGCTGCTGCAGCACGCGCGACAGCGCCATCAGCACCTGGTCGCCCGCCGGGTGGCCCCAGGTGTCGTTGACGGCCTTGAAGCCGTCGATGTCGATCATCACCAGGC
>Ga0222428_100596_pt1 | contig 10805 bp, 12 predicted proteins | sample 2B5Ametagenome_FD_182471 | JGI IMG/M metagenome (GOLD analysis project Ga0222428, IMG submission 182471) | Enriched microbial communities from leaf-cutter ant dump, University of Wisconsin, Madison, United States - 2B5A (version 2) | ecosystem: Environmental > Terrestrial > Nest > Insects nest >...
GTTCGGCCAGGTTGTCCTGCTTCACCTTGAAGACGGCGGCGGAGACGTTCAGCCGCCCGCCATACAGCTCGCCCTTCAGGCCCGCCTCGACGTTCGTGCCGACGAGGGGCTTCAGCAGCGCGTTGTGCCGGTCCCGCAGCGTTTGCGTCTGGAAGATGTCGGTGTAGCTGGCATAGGCGGAGACGTTGCGCGAGACGTCGTAGACGATGCCCGCGTAGGGCGTCAGCTCGTTGCGGTACGAGGCGGTGGTGACCGTGCCGCGCCAGTCCTGCGCATAGTCGGCATGCGTGAGGCGGGCCCCGGCGATCAGCTTGAGCGGCTCGGCCAGGTGCCAGCGGGTGGCGGCATAGAAGGCCTCTTCCTTGCGCTGCTCGCGGTTGAAGTGGCTGTAGGCCGTGCCGTACTCCGGCGCGGGGTAGCTCTGGCGGTCGTTGTAGCTCGCCAATGCGCTGGAGCGCAGCAGCGTGTGGTAGCTCGCCACATAGGGCTGGCTGCTGCGCGCATAGCCCAGCATCAGCTCATGGGTGCGGCCCAGCAGGGAGAACGGGCCGCTGGCATGCACGTTCACGGCCCGCTGGCGGCCTTGCGTGTCGTAGCTGTTGAACCAGGGCGACACGCCTTCGCCCGTGGCGCGGTCCGGATAGCCGTCGAGCCCCATCACGCGCACGCTGCCGCGCGCATCCCTGTGCGCGAGGTGCAGCTTGGCCTGCCATCCGTTCCCGAACCGCTTCTCCAGCGTGGCGAAACCCACCACGCGCCGCACATCGGCGTAGGTCCACGGCGGGCTGGAACTGGTGGAGCGGGGAAACCGCGCGGGGCTGCCGTCCGAATAGAACAGCGGCACGGTGGAGCCGAACGTGGTGCCGCCGGCATGCCGGTTCTGGTAGTCGATGCCGGCGGTCAGCAGCATGCCGGGGGCCAGGTCCGCCTCCAGCACGCCGTACAGCCCGGAGATGTCCTTGCTGTGGCTTTCCAGGTAGGACTTGCGGTCGAGGTACGAGGCCACCATGCGCCCCCGGATGCGGCCGTCGGCCGCCAGCGGGCCCGAGAGGTCCAGCTCCGTACGGTACGCATCCCAGCTGCCGGCGCTCAGCTGGACATGCCCCTGGAATTCAGCCGTGGGTTTCTTGCGCACCAGGTTGATGGCGGCCGAAGGCTGCCCCGTGCCGGACAGCAGGCCCGTCGCTCCGCGGACGATTTCCACGCGGTCGTAGATGGCGGTGTCGGAGACGAAGTCCGTGTCGTACCGGTTGTCCTCCACGAGGGGAATGCCGTCGTACTGGATCTTGCTGATGTCGAAGCCGCGGGCGCGGAAGACCACGCGGTCGGTCTCGCTGGCGCTGGTGGTGATGCCCGTCGTGCGCTCCAGCACCTGGGCCACGTTGCCGAGCCCCTGGTCGTCCATCTGCTGGCGCGTCACCACCGTCACCGACTGCGGCGTTTCGCGCATGGACAGGTTCAGGCCCGTGGCGGTGCCCATGCTGCGCGTGGTGTAGCTGCCCGTGCCTTCGGTCGTGTCGCCGCGTTCGGCCTGGGCGGTCACCCGCACGGGATCCAGCGTGGCAGGCGCGGCGGAATGCACTTCGGGAACGGCCCGCAGCTGGTACACACCGGGGCCGCGCGCCACGGCCTCCAGGCCGGTGCCGGCCAGCAGCCGCACCAGCCCTTCGCGCACGCTGAAGCGCCCCTGCAGCCCCGGGCTGCTGCGGCTCCGCACCAGGGGCTGGGGCATGTCCAGGCTGATGCCCGCCTGGGTGGCGAAGCGCGCCAGCGCATCATCCAGCGCGCCGGGGGCGATGCGGTATTCCTGCGCGGCCTGGGCCGGCTGGGGCGCGCCCTCGGCGGGCTGGGCCGGCGCGCCCGTGGCGGCGCAGGCCAGGGCCAGCAAGGCAGCGCGGGCCGCTGGGCGGATGAGGGAATGGCATCGGGCCATGGGGGTTCTCCTGAAGAGGGTTGAGCGACGTTTCTTCAGGTTTCACACGCCAGCCGCGGAAAAGGGACACGGCGGCGCGAGGAAATTTCAGGGGCCGGGCGCGGTCACCACCACCCAGTAGCGCGTGCGGTAGGCCACGGCCACGGGCAGCAGCTGCGGCAGGCTTTCGATCACCGCCGTGGTGTCGCGCAGCTGGAACACGCCGGAGATGCGCAGGCCGGCCACGGCCGGGTCGCAGCGCAGCACGCCCGGGCGGTAGCGGTCGAGCTCGGCGGTGAATTCCGCCAGGCGCATGTCGCGCACGTGGAGCACGCCGCGCGTCCAGCTGTCGGCCTGGGGCTCCACGGGCTGCGGCGGCCCCGCCCGCTCGCGCGCCATGCGCGCCTGCTGGCCTGCGCGCAGCACCAGCGCGGCGGCCCCGGGGGCGGCGGGCTGCGCCTGCACTGCGCCCTCGAACACCGCCACGCGCGTGTGGCCGTCCTGCTGGCGCACGGTGAAGCGCGTGCCCAGGGCCTGCAGCACGCCCTGGGCGGTGGCCACGCGCAGGGGGCGCGGCGGCGCCTGCGTGTCGGGGGCGGTTTGTATGTGAATCGCCCCCGAGCGCAGGCGAATCAAGCGCTGGGCGCTATCGAATTCGATGTCCACGGCACTGGCCGTGTCCAGTTGCAGGCGGCTGCCGTCGGCCAGCGCCAGCGTCCGGCCCTCGCCCGTGGCGGTGAGGTGGCCGGCCGCAGGCGCGTGGCGCCAGGCCAGCCAGCCGGCGGGCGCAGCCACCAGCAGCAGCGCCAGCGCCCGCACGGAGGCGCGGCGCCGCTCGCGCCCCAGCACGGGCAGGGCCACGGCCGGCGGCAGCTGCGCGAAGGCCTGGCCCACGCGCTGGGCGCGCTCCCAGGCGAGCGCGTGGCTGGAGTGCGCCTCGCGCCAGCGCGTCCAGCGCTGGCGGTCGGCCTCGGTGGCCCCGCCCGACTGCAGCAGGAAGAACCATTCGGCCGCCTGCAGCGCGACGGCTTCGTCCACCACGCCGCTCATGGCAGGTGCACGATGCAGCAGGCCATGGCCTGGACCATGTAGCGCTTGACGGTGCGCTCGCTGCGGCCCAGGCGCGCGGCGATCGCGGCGTGGCCCAGCCCTTCGAGCTGGGCCAGCAGGAAGGCGGTGCGCACGGGCGCGGGCAGGCCGTCGAGCGCGGCGTCGATCTGCTGCAGTGCCTCCAGCAGCAACGCGCGCTGTTCGGGCGAGGGGGCGAGCGACTCGGGCAGCCGGGCCAGCGTTTCCAGATAGGCCTGCTCCAGCGCGCGGCGGCGGTGCAGGTTGACCAGCAGGCGCTTGGCGACCAGCGCGAGATAGGCGCGGGGCTCGTCGAGCTGCCAGCCGCGCTGCTTCTCGGGCGTGGCGTCGGGGGCGGCCAGCAGGCGCACGAAAGTGTCCTGCGCGAGGTCGGCCGCATCCTGAAGGGAGTTGAGATAACCAACACCCACGCGGCGCGAAAAATCGGGATTTTTGGGAATGTAGGGGGATAGAACGAAACGGGCCGATGAAACGACGTTACAACCCGTGTAACGCAAGCGGCCCGATCAGGAACCCTCGGAATCGGGCTGCGGGCCGCCCAGCAGGTCGAGCTGCCCCGGAGCTGCCTCGGCCTCGCGCCAGGCCCTGATGCGCTCCCTGATCCGATCCAGCAGCTTGCGCATGCCGCGCGGCGTCATCTTGAAGTGGCGGGCCACCTGGTCGATGTTGCCGCCAGTGTACATATCCCACGCTTCCAGTTCTTTCAGGGTCAGCTGGTAATGCTCATCCTTCGGGAACGTGATGGACTGGCCCGCCCAGTACTCGCCCAGGAAGTCCACGATGAACGCCGCGACGAGCTGCGCCTGATCGGCGGCAACCCCCAGCTCCACAAGCTGGCGGGCCACCACGTCGAGCAGCTCTGCGAACAGCTCATGGCGCTTGAGCAGCGCCCGCGATAGCTCATGCTTCATTGCGGACTTCCCTGGCCGGCATAGCGGCCAGATCGGCCGGTATGGGACGCTGCAGCAGCTTCGTGAGGTCCTCCCAGGCCCACCAGTGCAAATCGAAGCCGCGCTGGTCCGCAAGACAGTTCCGAGCTTCCTGCAAGCGTGCCAGGTCGAACTCATTCAGGGGAGAGGCACGATGCAGCGCTGCCACCTCGTCGCACAGCCGCTTCACGACTGCAGGCAAGAAGCGCATGGCCCAGGCCTTTAGCGACTCGATCAATACCTCGGAGCGATCTCGATAGTCCGGCCGGTCACGGCGCACACCGTGAGCGAAGCGCAAGTCGTCCACCTTGACCGTCCGCTTCACGTAACCCGCCAGGGCCTGCTCGCTCGGGTCCTTCACCACGCCGAGCTCGTGCAGGAACAGCCACAGCGCCCGCACCTTGCGATGTGTCGGCTCCACCGACAGCGGACGCCGCGAAGGCCCCTTGCGCAGCTTGAAGCCCGCCTGCTCAAAGCGCACCAGCGCGGCTTTGAGCGCCGTGTAGCTCATATCAGCGGCCGAATCGTGCCGCCCTTCTGACGCGGCGCGCAGCAGCTCTCGATAGCCAGGCTCATCCATGCGGCCCGCACGCTCCAGATCGCGTCGGGCCACGTGCACCAGCTTGACAAGGCGGGTGCGGCCGGCTTCGGCCGAGGGCTTCTTGGTGTTGATCGTCATGGCATCTTCATCCAGGTGGCTCACCACAGCCCCCAGCGGGGCGAGGGGCTGCAGAAAGCAGGCTGGATCAGTTCAGGGCGTCCTTGAACGCCTTGCCCGCCGAGAACTTCGGCGCTTTGCTGGCTTTGATCTTGATGGGATCGCCAGTCTTCGGATTGCGGCCCGTGCGCGCAGCGCGCTTTGTCACGGTGAAGGCGCCAAAGCCCACCAGCGTGACGGACCCGCCCTTCTTAAGCGTGCCCTTGATGGCCTCGGTAGCCGCATCCAGGGCGGCACCGGCTGCGGTCTTGGAAATACCGGCCGCGTCGGCCATGCGTTCGATCAGATCAGACTTGTTCATTGAGTGCTTTCAAGAGTTGAGAGAACCCGGTGTTGACGGACACCGGGAAACCGGGGCGCTCGACGGAAAGGAGACGCCGCGCCCTGCGGTAGTTGATGGATGGCTCGGGCACACACCGCTAATCCCACCGGCCTGACGCGCCCCAGGCGGCCGGCGCGCGTAGCGATTCAGTCCCCTTCGTCCATGGGGGTGACCTTCTTGGCGTGCCAGGCGCAAAAGAGCTCCACGAATTCGGCCAGTTCAGCATTCATGCCGCATCGCCTTTCAAGCGCTCCACCCGCTCCAGCGGATAGCGGATGTTGCTGGCCGAGGTGGACTCGCCCATGCTCCGGTAGTGCACGGTGTCGCCAGCGCGCAGCCGGTCGTGGCCCATCACATACTTGCCCTTCCAGACGAACCCCTGGAACGGCTCGCACCCGCAACGGCGCCTATGGCGATGTCGCGGGAGACGCGTACGGGTCGAACCGCAACTCGGCCCCACCGGGCACGGCATACGCGGCATCGGGTGGTCTAGCAATGACCTCGATCCCCGCGTTCATGACGAACGGCTCTGAGGTGCTTTCTGGGAACGTCAACGGCCACTACATGTCGAGCACAGAACACGCAGCGGGGTCGGTCTGGTGCATGCACCTCAGTGACAGCGCGAGCCATCTGTGGAAGCAAAACCAGCAGTCGAACTCCGGGGTCTACAACTGGAGCCGCGCCATGCGCCGCTCGATCATCTGATGCCCACCAACATGCAATACCTCAAAGTCACCCACGTGGACGCCATTACGCGCGTCTCTGTCATCACCGCGCCAGCGGCCAACGGCCCGGACTTTCCGGCTGTGGATGGCCTGGCCATCGAGTGGGCGCGCGAGAGCGCGTTTCCGACGACCGAGCCGGAGTACTTCGGCACGTGCCCCGATGAAAGTGACACGGGAGTCGAAGGCGTCCTGGCCATCTTGTCGCAGGCCGAGTACGACAGCGCCAGGCTCGCGGAGCAGCGTGCGCGGGTACCGGCCAAGGTCACACGCCGGCAGGCGCTGCAGGCCCTGCGCATCGCGGGTCTGCGCGACCTGGTGCAGCCGGCCATCGATGCGATTCCTGACCCGCTGGCGCGAGACCTGGCGCAGATCGAATGGGACGAGTCTCTGGAGTTCGAGCGCCACCGGCCGCTGCTGATCCAACTGGGCAACGCCATCGGCCTGGATGACGATGGCCTTGACGCGCTGTTTGTCCAGGCTGCAGCCCTGTGAGGTAGACCATGCTGCTGGCTTCCTACAAATCCACGCGCCCCGGCCTGCAGGGCCTCGCCAACCGCGCCATCCGCCTGCGCTTGCGCGGCATCTACAGCCATACCGAAGTGGTCTTTGAGCCCCAGGACCGGGTAGGCCACCTGATGCCCGATGGCACCACGGCGCGCGGCGCGGACGGCTCGCTCTGGTGCGCATCGAGCGTGGCGGCCGAGCGCCTGCCGGCTCATTCGCCACGCCGCGCCGGCAAGGTGGGCGGCGTGCGCTTCAAGCGCATCGCGCTCGACCCTGCTCACTGGGATGTGCTGCCGCTGCCGTTCGACTCGGGCCGCGCCGCATCATGGTTTCACGCACACCAGGGCGCGCTGTACGACTGGCAGCTGATTTTGGGCTTCGTGTCCTGGCTCATTCCCGGCAAGGCCGGGCGGTGGACATGTTCCGAGGCCAGCGCCGAGGCGGCCAGCTTCCCGGATTCGGAGCGCTTCGACCCGTGCGCCCTGCGCGCGGCCGTAGCCGCTCTGGAGCGCTCCCACCCATATCACCTGTGGGGAGGGTAGGCAAAAAAAGACGGGCGACCCCTGCCGGTGCGGTAACACCAGCAACAGCCCCAACCTGCAGAACCAGCCTGCAAGCCGACAAGGCCCGCCACCCTGTACAGAGTGCGGCGAGTCTATCGGATGTTTCAACCCGTGTAACAGGCTTGCAATGATTGAAATCCGCTGTGGCTCCTGCCGCCGCAAACTGGGCGAAGGCGAATACACCGTCCTCACCATCAAGTGCCCCCACTGTGGGGCCATGAACACCTTGAGGGCCGAGAGCCCCTCACCAGCGCGCCAGGGAGCGCCACTGCAAGTCCCCAATGGCACCCATCATTCCCTGGATCGGCGGCAAGCGCCGCCTCGTCGACCTGCTCCTGAGCCGGTTTCCTCCCCATAGCTGCTACGTTGAGGTGTTCGCGGGCGGCGCCGCCGTCTTCTTCGCTCGCAACCCTGCAGACGTTGAAGTCCTGAACGACGTGAACGGCGACCTGGTCAACCTGTATCGGGTCGTCACCCACCACTTGGAAGAGTTCGTGCGCCAGTTCAAGTGGGCACTGACGAGCCGCCAAGTCTTCAAGTGGCTGCAGGAGACCCGGCCCGAGACTCTGACCGACGTACAGCGCGCCGCACGGTTCTTCTACCTGCAGCAGCAATCGTTCGGAGGCAAGGTGGCAGGCCAGACCTTCGGCACCGCCACCACGGCGCCAGCCATCAACCTGCTGCGGATCGAGGAGGCCCTCTCGGCAGCCCATCTGCGCCTAGCGGCCGGCGCCTACATCGAGAACCTGGACTGGGCGGCCTGCATCGACCGCTACGACCGTCCCCATACGCTCTTCTATATGGACCCGCCGTACTGGGAAACCGAGGGCTATGGGGTGCCGTTCCCTTGGGAGCAATACGTGGTCATGGCCGATAAGCTACGGCAGATCAAGGGCAAGGCAGTGGTCAGCATCAACGACCACCCAGCCATCCGGGAGTGTTTTGCCGGATTCGACATGGAGACCCTCAAGCTGGACTACACCGTGGGAGGCGGGGCCAACAGGGTGGAGCGCGGCGAGCTGGTGATCTACAGCTGGGACCGAAGCGCCGAGCCCGCCGGGCTCTTCTGATTGGAATTCTCTTTCACCCGGTGTAACAAGCGGCGAGAGGATTTATCGCACGACGAGTGCTTGAGTTTTCGCGGCGCGCTTCAGCATCCCAGCCATTGCCGATCCTGCGGCGCAGCCAGCCCAGCAGCCAGCCGTGGTGGGCGGTGTACAGGTGGGCAATCGCGCGGTCGTGAACGCTCTGGACGGCAGGCATGGGCGGAGGTGATTCGCCGGCAGGGGCGGCGAACGCAGGAACGATGGTATTAGGAATGATTCCTATTATGAGGCAGCCACCCCGGCAAGGCGCACCTACACTCCGGGACATGAGCCGCACTCCCGACACCATCAGCACCCTGCGCGACCTCCTCACGCGCTGCCGCACCCTGGCCGTGGTCGGCCTGTCGCCGCAATGGCACCGGCCCAGCTACTTCGCGGCCAAGTACATGCAGGCGCACGGCTACCGCATCGTTCCGGTGAACCCCGTGGTCGCGCGCGAGGGCGGGCAGATCCTCGGCGAGACCGCCTACGCCAGCGTCACGGAGGCAGCCGCCGCGCTGGCCGCGCAAGGCGCGAAGATCGACATGGTGGACTGCTTCCGCAAGAGCGAGGACATCCCGCCCTTGGCCGAAGAGGCCATCGCCATCGGCGCGCAATGCCTGTGGCTGCAGCTCGGCGTGTTCAACGAGGAAGCCGTGCGGCGCGCGGAAAACGCGGGCCTGCGCACCGTGCAGAACCGCTGCGTGAAGATCGAGCATGCGCGCCTTTTCGGCGGCCTGGGCTGGATGGGCGTGAACACCCAGGTGATCTCGGCCAAGCGCCTGCGACAGCTCCCTTATTGATAGCTGCTTGCGCTTGAATGGCAAGCGCTAGAGGCATATTTCACTCAAAGAACACCATGCGAGACGACACCCCCTCCGGCGCCGACCGCGCCTTCGGCTTCGGCACCCGCGCCATCCATGCCGGCGCCCAGCCCGACCCCGTGACCGGCGCGCGCGCCACGCCCATCCACCAGACGACGAGCTTCGTCTTCGACGACGCCGAGCACGCGAGCAGCCTGTTCAACCTGCAGGCCTTCGGCAACGTCTACAGCCGCATCAGCAACCCCACGGTGGCCGTGCTGGAGGAGCGCATCGCCAGCCTCGAAGGCGGCCGTGCGGCCCTGGCCTGTGCGAGCGGCATGGCCGCGCAGATGGCGGCGCTGCTCGCCATCCTGAAGGCCGGCGACCACATCGTGGCGGCCAGCACGCTCTACGGCGGCACGGTGGGGCAGCTCGGCGTGGGCTTTTCGCGCCTGGGGATCGAGACCACCTTCGTCGATCCCGCCGACCCCGAGAACTTCGCGCGCGCCATGCGCCCGAACACGCGCGCCGTGTACGGCGAGACCATCGGCAACCCGCTGGTCAACGTGCTCGACATCGGCTCCATCTCCGAGGTGGCCCGTGCCCACGGCGTGCCGCTGGTCATCGACAACACCGTCGCCAGCCCCTACCTCTGCAACCCGCTCGCGCTCGGCGCCGACATCGTGGTGCACAGCGCCACCAAGTACATCGGCGGCCACGGCACCACGATGGGCGGCGTGGTGGTGGAAGGCGGCAAGTTCCCGTGGGACAACGGCAAATTCCCCGAGATGGTCGAACCCAGCCGCGCCTACCACGGCGTGAAGTTCTACGAGACCTTCGGCGACTTCGGCTACACCATGAAGGCGCGCATGGAGGTCAACCGCACCTTCGGCGGCGTGCTCTCCCCCATGAATGCGTGGCAACTGCTGCAAGGCGCCGAGACACTGCACCTGCGCATGCGCGAGCACTGCCGCAACACGCTGGCGGTCGCGAAGTTCCTGCAGCAGCACCCGCAGGTGGCCTGGGTCAACTACCCCGGCCTGCCCGATTCGCCGTATCACGAACTGGCGCGCAAACAGTTCCGCGCGGTGGATTGCAGCCCCGGCGCCTCGGGCATCCTGACCTTCGGCGTGAAAGGCGGCGCCGCGGCGGGCGAGAAGTTCATCGACGCCTGCGAGTTCCTGAGCCACCTGGCCAACATCGGCGATGCGAAGACGCTGGTGATCCACCCCGCATCGACCACACACCGGCAGCTCAGCGAGGAGGAGCTGGCCCGCGCGGGCGTGGGCGCGGACATGGTGCGGCTGTCGGTGGGCATCGAGGATGTGGAGGACATCCTCTGGGACATCGACCAGGCGCTGGAGCGCGCCGCAGGCTGACCCGCCATGCCCGACGCCGCCCTGCCCTTCATGGTGCTCGGCCTGCTCGCCGCCAGCGAGCTGATCGTGGGCGTCTTCGACGAGCGGGACGTGCTGCGCTTCGCCAACACGGCCTTTGAAAACGCCTTCCACCTGCGCCCCGACGGCCGCAGCACCTGGCTGGACCTCATGCGCGCCAACCATGCGCACCGGCGCGGCTCGGTGGTCGGCGCGGAGGATGTCGAGGCCTGGCTCGCCGCCGCCAAGTCGCGGCGCGGCAAGCTGCCCTTCCGCGCCTTCGAGGGCGACCTCTACGACGGGCGCTGGATCTGGATGACCGAGACCCTGCTGGACAATGGCTGGATGCTGTGCGTCGCCAGCGACATCACCGCCGTCCACCAGGACGGGCGCGCCCTGCGCCAGGCCTACGACCAGGCCCTGCGCACCGCGCAGACCGATGCGCTGACGGGCCTGTCCAACCGCACGCACATCGTGCAGCAGGCGGGCCAGCTCATCGCCCAGGGCTGCCCCTTCGCGCTGGTGCTGCTCGACCTGGACCATTTCAAGCACATCAACGACCGCTACGGCCACCCGGCGGGCGACGAGGTGATCCGCGACTTCGCGCGGCACCTGCAGGCCAGCATCCGGCGCGAGGACGGCGCGGGGCGCGTGGGCGGGGAAGAGTTCACCCTGGTGCTGCCCGACTGCGGCCAGGAGCAGACCGAGGCCATCGCCTCCCGCCTGTTCGCGCGCGTGCGCGCATCCCGCCCGCTGGCCGGCGCGCCCGCGCAAGGCTA
>Ga0222428_100599_pt1 | contig 10719 bp, 15 predicted proteins | sample 2B5Ametagenome_FD_182471 | JGI IMG/M metagenome (GOLD analysis project Ga0222428, IMG submission 182471) | Enriched microbial communities from leaf-cutter ant dump, University of Wisconsin, Madison, United States - 2B5A (version 2) | ecosystem: Environmental > Terrestrial > Nest > Insects nest >...
TCTCGTTGAGCGACTTGCGGCCCAGGTTCGGGGTCTTGAGCAGCTCGTTCTCGGTACGCTGGATCAAGTCGCCGATGTAGTAGATGTTCTCGGCCTTCAGGCAGTTCGCTGAACGAACCGTGAGCTCCAGCTCGTCCACAGGACGCAGCAGGATCGGGTCGAACGTCGCAGCCCCGCGGGAGCTGGCAGGAGCGTCAAACGCCGCCAGTTCACCCCCTTCGAGCTGTGCGAAGACCGCCAGCTGCTCCACCAGGATCTTGGCGGAGGCACGCACTGCGTCTTCGGCCGTGATGGCGCCATTGGTCTCGATCTCCACCACGAGCTTGTCCAAGTCGGTGCGCTGCTCGACACGGGCGCTCTCGACCGTGTAGCTCACACGCTTGACCGGTGAGAACGATGCATCCAGCACGATACGGCCGATCGACTTGGTGGATTCATCCCCATAGCGGCGCAGGTTGCCCGGCACGTAGCCGCGGCCCTTCTCCACCTTGATCTGCATGTCGAGCTTGCCGCCTGCGGACAGGGTGGCAATGACATGGTCGGGGTTCACGATTTCAACGTCGTGCGGTGTCTGGATATCGCGCGCAGTCACCACACCCTCGCCGTCCTTGCGCAGGCTCAGCGTAACCTCGTCACGGTTGTGCAGCTTGAACACAACCCCTTTGAGATTCAACAGGATGTTGACGACATCTTCCTGGACGCCATCGATCGACGAATATTCGTGCAAGACTCCCGCAATCGTCACTTCCGTTGCTGCGTACCCCACCATGGACGAGAGCAGTACACGGCGGATGGCATTGCCCAGCGTGTGGCCGTAACCGCGCTCAAAGGGCTCCAATGCGACCTTGGCGCGGTTGGGGCCAAGCTGCTCGACATTGATTGCCTTGGGTTTCAGCAAATTGGTTTGCATGCAGACTTCCTCTCAATACCCCCAGCTCGTTACACCGGTAAGGCTGGTGAAGCGCCTAAACCGCGATGCCTCGCGGTTCAGGGACGATTTCGGTTAACGTGTATCAGCTAGGCTTAGCGCGAATACAACTCAACGATCAGGGATTCGTTGATATCTGCACCGAACTCATCGCGGTCCGGCGCCTTCTTGAAGACGCCCTCGACCTTGTCGGCGTTCACTTCCACCCATGCCGGGATGCCCACTTGCTGCGCCAGTTGCAGGGCTTCGACGATGCGCGCCTGCTTCTTGGACTTTTCGCGCACGGCCACCACATCGCCGTCCTTCACCAGGTAGGAGGCGATATTGACGGACTGGCCATTCACGGTGATGGCCTTGTGGGACACGAGCTGGCGCGCTTCGGCGCGCGTGGAGCCGAAGCCCATGCGGTAGACGACGTTGTCCAGGCGCGATTCCAGCAGCGACAGCAGGTTCGCACCGGTGTTGCCCTTGCGGCGCTCGGCAGCTTCGAAGTAACGGCGGAACTGCTTTTCCAGCACGCCGTACATGCGCTTCACCTTCTGCTTTTCGCGCAGTTGCAGACCGTAGTCGGACGTACGGGCGCCGGAGGTGCGGCCATGCTGGCCAGGCTTGGAATCGAACTTCGCCTTGTCCGCGATGGAGCGACGTGCGCTCTTGAGGAACAGGTCGGTGCCTTCACGGCGGGAGAGCTTGGCCTTGGGGCCGAGATAACGTGCCACGTGTATTTCCTTGTGTAATCAGCTGCCGCAGGAAACCTGCGGGAGCCACCATCGCACCAGGCGATCGGTGGCGGTGGGCTTCAGTAAAAAAAATCAGATACGACGGCGCTTCTGGGGACGGCAGCCGTTGTGCGGGACAGGCGTCACATCGGAAATGGACGTGATGCGGATGCCCAGTGCACCCAGAGCGCGCACCGAGGATTCGCGGCCAGGGCCAGGGCCCTTGATCTCGACATCCAAATTCTTGATGCCTTGTTCGATGGCAGCGCGGCCCGCGACTTCCGATGCCACCTGGGCAGCGAAAGGCGTCGACTTGCGCGAACCCTTGAAGCCCTGGCCACCGGAAGAAGCCCAGGACAGCGCATTGCCCTGACGATCCGTGATCGTGATGATGGTGTTGTTGAAGGACGCATGCACGTGGGCGATGCCATCCGACACGTTCTTGCGAACCTTCTTGCGCACGCGCTGCGCGGCATTATTGGCAGGAGACTTGGCCATATTGATCTTTCAATCCTTACTTCTTCAGTGCCGCCGCGCCCTTGCGCGGACCCTTGCGGGTGCGGGCATTGGTGCGCGTACGCTGACCGCGCATGGGCAGGCCACGACGGTGGCGGAAGCCGCGGTAGCAGCCGATGTCCATCAAGCGCTTGATGTTCATCGTCGTCTCACGACGAAGGTCACCTTCGATAGTGAACTGGGCGATCTGATCGCGGATCTTTTCCAGATCTGCGTCGGTCAGCTCCTTCACCTTCTTGGAATAGGCAATGCCGCATGCTTCGCAGATCTTGCGAGCACGGGTGCGCCCGATACCATAGATGGCCGTCAGGCCAATCTCGGCATGTTGATGGGGCGGGATGTTGATACCAGCGATACGTGCCATTTGCGTCCTCTAATCTTTCCCGATCAACCTTGGCGCTGCTTGTGGCGCTGATCCGTGCAGATCACGCGAACCACGCCCTTGCGGCGGATGATCTTGCAGTTACGGCAGATTTTCTTGACCGAAGCCGAAACTCTCATTGCATTCTCCTAAAACTATCCAATCGTTCCGGCCCACTGCACGGAACACAAAACATGTGCCCGCGATGGATCGAAGGGCATCAATAAACCGTACTTCTCTGGCGAACCCGCGACTATAGCGCATTCGCCAAAGAGGCGTCGGAATCAGGTACCTGGTGTCGCCTTGAAGTTCGCCTTCTTGAGCAGCGATTCGTACTGCTGCGACATCATGTAGTTCTGCACCTGGGCCATGAAGTCCATCGTCACCACCACGATGATCAGCAGCGAAGTGCCGCCGAAATAGAACGGGACGTTGTACTTCAGGATCAGGAACTCCGGCAGCAGGCACACGAACGTGATGTAGATGGCCCCCGCCAGCGTCAGCCGGACCAGGATCTTGTCGATATAGCGCGCGGTGTGCTCCCCCGGGCGGATGCCAGGAATGAACGCCCCGCTCTTCTTCAGGTTGTCCGCCGTCTCCCGGCTGTTGAAGACCAGCGCGGTGTAGAAGAAGCAGAAGAAGACGATGGCTGCCGCGTAGAACATCACATAGACGGGCTGACCAGGCGTCAACGCGCCCGAGATGTCACGCAGCCAGCGCATGGACTCCCCTGCACTGAACCAGTTCACCACCGTGGCCGGCAGCAGGATGATGGACGACGCGAAGATCGGCGGAATCACCCCGGCCATATTGAGCTTCAGCGGCAGGTGGGACGACTGCCCACCATACACTTTGTTGCCCACCTGCCGGCGCGCATAGTTCACCAGGATCTTGCGCTGGCCACGCTCCACGAACACCACGAAATAAGTCACTAGCCCCACGACCAGCACGATGAAGATCGCGGCCAGGATGCTCATGGCCCCCGTGCGTACCAGCTCCAGCAAGCCGCCGATGGAACTCGGAAGGCCCGCGGCGATGCCCGCGAAGATCAGGATCGAGATGCCGTTGCCCAGGCCGCGCTCGGTGATCTGCTCACCCAGCCACATCAGGAACATGGTGCCCGCGGTCAGGCTGACCACGGCCGTCATGCGGAACCCGAAACCAGGGCTCAACACCAGGCCAGCGGAACTCTCCAAGGCCACGGCAATGCCCAGCGACTGGAAGATCGCCAGTGCCAGCGTGCCATAGCGCGTGTACTGGGTGATCTTGCGACGGCCCGCCTCGCCTTCCTTCTTCAGTTGCTCAAACGTCGGAACGACGTAGGTCATCAGCTGCATGATGATCGATGCCGAGATGTACGGCATGATCCCCAGCGCGAAGACCGTGAAACGCGAGAGCGCCCCACCCGAGAACATGTTGAAGAGGTTCAGGATGCCGCCTTGCTGACCACTGAACAGCTGCTGCAACTGCGCCGGATCGATACCAGGCACGGGAATGTGCGCGCCCACGCGATAGACGACCAGCGCGAGCAGCAGGAAAACCAGCCGCCGACGCAGGTCGCCGAAACGACCCGTCCTCGCCAGTTGAGCTGCGTTAGTAGCCACGGGTGCCTTTCTTCAAAGCCGGATCAGGCCAGGCTGCCGCCAGCAGCCTCGATGGCTGCCTTGGCGCCAGCAGTGGCGGTGATGCCCGACAGCTTGACTGCCTTGGAGATCTCGCCGCTCTTGATCACCTTGACCACCTTGGCCAATTCGTTCACGAGGCCGGCCTTCTTCAGGGCGAGCACGTCTACTTCGGCCAGTTCCAGCTGGTTCAGGGCCGTCAGCGTCACTTCGGCATTGAACTTCAGCAGGTGCGACTTGAAACCGCGCTTGGGCAGACGGCGCTGCAGAGGCATCTGGCCGCCTTCGAAGCCCACCTTGTGGTAGCCGCCGGAACGCGACTTCTGGCCCTTGTGGCCCCGGCCAGCGGTCTTGCCCAGACCCGAGCCAATGCCGCGACCGACGCGGCGCTTGGCGTGCTTGGCACCTTCTGCGGGCTTGATGCTATTGAGTTCCATCATCAACCTCTCAGAGGATCTTGACCAGATAGCTGATCTTGTTAATCATGCCGCGCACTTCGGGCGTGTCCTGGAGCTCGCTCACGCTGTTGAGCTTGCGCAGGCCCAGGCCACGCACGGTGGCGCGGTGCGACTCCTTGGTGCCGATCGGGCTGCGCACCAATTGAATCTTGACGGTTTGTTGCGTTGTCATATCGCCTCCCTATCAGGCAGCGAAGAGGTCTTCGACCGTCTTGCCACGCTTGGCGGCCACTTCGGCCGGCGTAGTGGAATTGGCCAGGGCGTCGAACGTCGCACGAACCATGTTGTAGGGGTTGGACGACCCATGGCTCTTGGCCACGATGTCGGTAATGCCCATCACCTCGAACACGGCGCGCATCGGACCGCCGGCGATGATGCCGGTACCCTTGGGGGCCGGAGCCACCATCACCACAGCTGCGCCGTGGTGGCCGGTCACACCGTGGTGGATGGTGCCGTTCTTCAGGGACACCTTCACCATGTTGCGGCGCGCTTCTTCCATTGCCTTCTGCACGGCTGCAGGCACTTCCTTGGATTTGCCCTTGCCCATGCCCACGCGGCCGTCACCGTCGCCTACCACCGTCAGTGCAGCGAAGCCGAGGATACGGCCGCCCTTCACGACTTTGGTGACGCGGTTGACCGCGATCATTTTTTCGCGCAGACCGTCGTCACGACCTTCGTCTTGCACCTTGGGTTGAAATTTAGCCATTTTTATCCGCTCCGCTTAGAACTGCAGGCCGGCTTCACGGGCCGCATCGGCCAGAGCCTTCACGCGACCGTGGTATGCAAAACCTGCGCGATCGAATGCAACCTTCTCGACACCGGCCGCCTTCGCCTTCTCAGCGATGCGCTTGCCGATGACCTGGGCCGCGGCGGCATTGCCACCCTTGCCGGAGCCACCGAGCGACTTGCGCACATCGGCTTCGGCAGTGGAAGCGCTGGCCAGCACCTTGGTGCCGTCGCCGGAGATCACACTGGCGTAGATATGGAGGTTCGTACGGTTGACGGTCAGGCGCGCTACCTCTTGCTGGGCAATGCGGATGCGGGTCTGACGGGCACGACGAAGACGCTGCTCTTTCTTGGTCAACATGCTGCAGCTCCTTACTTCTTCTTGGTCTCTTTGATCACGACCTTCTCATCCGCGTAGCGGATGCCCTTGCCCTTGTAGGGCTCGGGAGGACGAACAGCGCGGATCTCGGCGGCCAGCTGGCCCACCACCTGGCGGTTCGCACCCTTGATCACGATCTCGGTCGGGGTCGGAGTGGCGACGGTGATGCCGGCAGGCATCTCGAAGTTCACGGGGTGCGAGAAACCGACGTTCAGGTTCAGCTTGGCGCCAGAGGCTGCCGCCTTGAAACCCACGCCGATCAGCGTGAGCTTCTTCTCGAAACCCTTGCTGACGCCGACCACCATGTTGTTCACCAGCTGACGCACGGTGCCGCTCATGGCATTGGCTTCACGCGAGTCGTTGATGGGCTCGAAGCTCAGCTTGCCGTCGTTGCTGGACACCTTGACCAGCGCATTCTGGGCCAGCGACAGCGTGCCGCCTGCGCCCTTGACGCTGATCTGGTCGTCCTTGATGGACACATCCACGCCTGCGGGGATGGTCACCGGGGATTTACCTACTCGGGACATTTCAGTTTTCTCCTCAATGCCGCGTTAGGCCACGTAGCACAGCACTTCGCCGCCGACACCGGTAGCGCGCGCCTTGCGGTCGGTCATCACGCCCTTGGGGGTCGTGACGATCGCCACGCCCAGGCCGTTCATGACTTGCGGAATGGAATCGCGGCCCTTGTACACGCGCAGGCCAGGACGGCTCACGCGCTCGATGCGCTCGATCACCGGACGGCCGGCGTAGTACTTCAGGGCGATTTCGAGTTCAGACTTGCCGTCGGCGTTCTTCACTTCGAAGCCGTCGATGTAACCCTCGTCCTTCAGCACCTGCGCGATGGCAACCTTCACTTTGGAAGAAGGCACCGACACGGTGGCCTTGGACACCATTTGCGCATTGCGGATGCGGGTCAGCAAGTCAGCGATGGGATCACTCATGCTCATGTTATCTCTCCTGCCTGCTTACCAGCTGGCCTTGGTGACACCAGGGATGTCACCGGCAAAAGCCAGTTCACGGATCTTGGCGCGGCCCAGACCGAATTGACGGAAGGTGCCACGGGGGCGGCCCGTGATCTCGCAGCGGTTGCGCTGGCGCGTGGGATTGGCGTTGCGCGGGAGCTTCTGCAGGCCCAGACGGGCTGCTTCGCGCTCGTCGTCGCTGCGCTTGGCGTCGCCAGCGATGGCCTTCAGTTCCGCGTACTTGGCGGCGTACTTGGCGGCCAGTTTTTCGCGCTTCAGTTCGCGCTGGATCAAAGCTACTTTAGCCATACGCTGCCTTTAGTTCTTGAACGGGAAACGGAAAGCCGTGAGGAGCGCCTTGGCTTCCTCGTCGGACTTGGCCGTCGTGGTGATGCTGATATTGAGACCGCGCAGGGCATCGACCTTGTCGTACTCAATTTCAGGGAAGATGATCTGTTCTTTGACGCCGATGTTGTAGTTGCCACGGCCGTCGAAAGCGCGGCCGGAGATACCACGGAAGTCGCGCACGCGGGGCAGAGCCACGGTAACGAAACGGTCCAGGAACTCGTACATCTGGACGCCACGCAGCGTCACCATGCAGCCGATGGCCTGGCCTTCGCGGATCTTGAAGCCGGCGATAGCCTTCTTGGCCTTGGTCACCACGGGCTTCTGGCCGGCGATCTTGGTCAGGTCGGCCACGGCGTTGTCCATGACCTTCTTGTCCGCCACGGCCTCGCTCACGCCCATGTTGAGCGTGATCTTGGTCAGACGGGGAACCTGCATCGGCGAGGTGTAGCCGAACTGCTTGACCAGTTCGGGAGCGATCTTGTCGCGATAGATTTGTTGCAGTCGTGCCATGGGAACTCCTTAGGCGGCCTTGATTTCGGCGCCGCTGGACTTGAACACGCGAACGCGCGAACCGTCGGCCTGCACCTTGATGCCCACGCGGTCGGCCTTGCCGGTCGCGGCATTGAAAATGGCCACATTGGACTGGTGGATGGGCATGGCCTTTTCCACGATGCCGCCGGTGGTGCCCTTCATGGGGTTCGGCTTGACATGCTTCTTGACCAGGTTGATGCCTTCGATGACCAGATGGGAGTCATCCTTGCGCAGCGCGACCGTGCCGCGCTTGCCCTTGTCACGCCCGGCGATCACGATGACCTCGTCGCCCTTGCGGATCTTGTTCATGGCGTGTCCTTTTAGAGAACTTCAGGAGCCAGGGACACGATCTTCATGAAGCGCTCGGTACGCAGTTCACGCGTCACGGGGCCGAAGATGCGGGTGCCAATCGGCTCCAGCTTGGAGTTGAGCAGCACGGCGGCATTGCCGTCGAACTTGACGAGCGAGCCGTCGCCGCGGCGGATGCCCTTGGCCGTACGAACGACCACGGCGCTGTAGACCTCGCCCTTCTTGACGCGGCCACGCGGAGCGGCTTCCTTCACGCTCACCTTGATGATGTCGCCAACGCTGGCATAGCGACGCTTGGAACCGCCCAGCACCTTGATGCACAGGACGGACTTCGCGCCGGTATTGTCGGCAACGTCTAACCGAGATTCTGTCTGGATCATTTCAATATTCCCAACTTGTACCAGCGGCCGGAGCCTTGAAGAGCCCCCGCATGCCAGTCAGTCTTGGGCCCGTCGTCCGCGCCGCAAACCACTTGCGATGCTTCCCGCTGGGCAGAAACTCCGCGCTTGAATAACGCGAAGCCCGCTATTGTTGCCGAACTCGATAAACGCGTCAAGCGCTTTTTAGGCTGGGACGCTCGCGTACTGTTGCGCCAGCGCCAGGAACGCGGCCAACTGCGGGTCATGGCCCGGCAATTCCTCGACGAGGATGTCCGCCACGCGGGGGGCCAGGGATGCGGCGAGGCGTGCGTCCAGGAACAGGATGCGGGCACGCCGGGCCAGCACATCTTCCACCGTGCGCGCATATTCGTACCGTACGGCGAACCGCACCATGGACTCGGTCAGCCCCGGGGCCAGCACCGCGTCCGCCCCCGGCAGGCGGGCGACGGCCTGCGCCTCCGATCCGTAGGAGTGCAGCCCCTGGGGTGCGCTCAGACCCTGCCCTCCCTTGCGGCCGTCGGCGCCTACCATGGGCAAGGTCACGGTCACGCCGCCCGGGCGCGAGGGCAGCAGGTGCTCGTCCATGCATTTGCGCAGCACATCCTCGGCCATGGCGCGGTAGGTGGTCCACTTACCGCCCGTGACCGTCACCAGCCCGCTGCGGCTGGCCAGCACGGTGTGCTCCCGGCTGATGCTCTTGGTGTTGCCGCCATCCTCGTCCTGCGGCTTGACGAGAGGGCGCAAGCCCACCCAGATGCTGCGCACGTCCTCCACGCGCGGGGCACGGCGCAGGTAGCGCGCGGACTCGCCGAGGATGAAGGCCACTTCCTCCCGCATGGCCTGGGGCTCGCGCGCCAGGTCCTGGCGCAGGCTGTCGGTCGTGCCCAGGATGAGCTTGCCCAGCCACGGCACCGCAAAGAGCACCCGGCCGTCGGCCGTCTTGGGCACCATCAGGGCATGGTCGGAGGGCAGGAATTCGCGGTCCACCACGATGTGCACGCCCTGGCTGGGTGCCACCATGGGCTTGACGTTCAGGCCCTGGGCCTGGCCGTCGCGCTGGCGCAGGCCGTCCACCCAGACGCCCGTGGCGTTGATGACACAGCGGGCCCGTACATCGAAGCGGCGGGAGGTTTCCGCGTCCTCACAGACCAGCCCGGCCACTTTGCCGCCCTCGTAGAGCAGATCGGTCACCGGGCAATAGTTGAGCACCAGCGCGCCTTGGCGTGCCGCCGTGCGTGCCAGGGCCAGGGCCAGGCGGGCGTCGTCGAATTGCCCGTCCCAGTATTTCACCCCGCCCTTGAGCCCGTCCGCCATGGCGGTGGGCAGGCAGCGCAGGGTTTCCATGCGCCCGAGGAATTCGGTCGGCCCCAGGCCGGCCTTGCCCGCCAGTGCGTCGTACATCTTCAGGCCGGCGCCGTAGAACGGCGTTTCCCACAGCTTGTAGGACGGCATGACGAAGGCCAGCGGCTGCGCCAGGTGCGGCGCGTTGCGCAGCAGCGTGGTGCGCTCGTGCAGCGCCTCGCGCACCAGGGCGATGTTGCCCTGCGCCAGGTAGCGCACGCCGCCGTGCACCAGCTTGGTGGCGCGCGACGAGGTGCCCTTGGCGAAGTCGTGCGACTCCAGCAGGACGACCGAGAACCCGCGCGCGGCTGCGTCCAGCGCCACGCCCAGCCCCGTGGCGCCGCCGCCGATGACGGCCACGTCATAGGTCACGGGCTGCGCCAGCCGCGCCAGGAGTTCGGCGCGCTCGGTGGCCAGGGGAGAAGGCGTTTCGCTAGTCATAAGAGTCCATTGTCCACAATCCGGAGGGGAATTTCAGGGTTTACCCTAGATCCCCTCCGGGAGCCGCCCGGGAATCAGCGCACCTTGCCTTCCTTCCAGGCTTGCAGCAGGCGGTCGTAGGCGATGGTTTCGCCCTTCGGCTTTTCGTTGGCCAGCTTCTTCCAGGGCGCGTGCTTGTCGCTCAGCCACTTGTTGGGATCGCCCTTGGGGTTGAGCTTGGGCGCGCAGTGCTCCATGCCGGCGCGCTGCAGGCGGGCCATGACTTGGTCCATCTCGTCGGCCAGCGTGTCCATGGCGGCCTGGGGCGTCTTCTCGCCGGTGACGGCCTGGGCCACGTTCTTCCACCAGAGCTGGGCCAGCTTGGGGTAGTCGGGCACGTTGGTGCCGGTGGGCGACCAGGCGACGCGCGCGGGGCTGCGGTAGAACTCGACCAGGCCGCCGAGCTTGGGCGCGGCGTCGGTCATGGCCTTGGACTGGATGTCGCTCTCGCGGATCGGCGTCAGGCCCACCAGCGTCTTCTTGAGCGAGGTGGTCTTGGCGGTCACGAACTGGGCGTACAGCCAGGCGGCGGCCGTCTTGTTGGCGTCGTGGCCCTTGAAGAAGGACCACGAGCCCACGTCCTGGTAGCCGTTCTGCATGCCCTGCTTCCAGTAAGGGCCGTTGGGGCCGGGGGCCATGCGCCACTTGGGGCTGCCGTC
>Ga0222428_100600_pt1 | contig 10676 bp, 3 predicted proteins | sample 2B5Ametagenome_FD_182471 | JGI IMG/M metagenome (GOLD analysis project Ga0222428, IMG submission 182471) | Enriched microbial communities from leaf-cutter ant dump, University of Wisconsin, Madison, United States - 2B5A (version 2) | ecosystem: Environmental > Terrestrial > Nest > Insects nest >...
CGCTGGGAAAAGGCATGTCCGCAAAGAAGCGCCACCACCAACACACCCTGATCCTGGGCCTCGTCGCCTCGCTCGGCGGCCTGGCCGTTCCGGCCCAGGCCCAGGACGCCGCCACCAAGACCCTGATCGAGCAGGGCCAGTACTGGCAGTCGCGCGGCGACGCCCAGCGCGCCATCGAGAGCTGGCAAAAGCTCCTGCGCGTGGACCCGAACCAGCCCGACGCCCTCTACGGCATGGCCCGCGCGCAGCTGCAGGGCCAGCACGTGGAGGAGGCCCAGCGCTACCTGGAGCAACTGCGCCGCGCCCACCCCGGCCACCGCCTGGTGGAGCGGCTGCAGCAGGAGATCGGCGTGCAGCGCAACAGCGCGCAGGTGCAGCAGGCGCGCGACCTGGCCCGTGCCGGCCAGGCCGAGCAGGCCATGGGCAGCTATCAAGCCGCGCTGGGCAACCAGGCGCCCACCGGCCCGCTGGCGCTGGAGTACTACCAGACGCTGGGCGGCACCTCCGGCGGCTGGGACGAGGCCCGCCGCGGCCTGGAGCGCCTGGCGCGCGAATCGCCCGACGACGCCAAGATCTCCCTGGCCCTGGCCCAGCACCTCACCTACCGCGAAGCCACGCGGCGCGAGGGCATCGCCCAGCTCGCCCGCCTGGCCGGCCACCCTGAAGTGGGCAAGGCCGCCACCGACAGCTGGCGCAAGGCCCTGGCCTGGACGGGCAGCCGCGCGGCCGACATTCCGCTCTACCAGGCCTTCCTGCGCGCCTATCCGGGCGACGAGGCCATGCAGACCCGCCTGCGCGAGATCGAGGCGCGCCAGCGCACCGCGCGCGCCAGTGCCACCGCCGCGCGCGACCCGTTGCGCCAGCGCAGCACCGAGGGCTTCAAGGCGCTGGAGGACGGCGACCTCGAAGCCGCCGAGGCCGAATTCCGCAGCGTGCTCGAAACCCGCCCCAACGACGGCGACGCGCTCGGCGGCATGGGCGTGCTGCGCCTGCGCCAGGAAGAGTTCGCCCAGGCGCGCAGCTACCTGGAGCGCGCCACCCGCCAGGGCTCGCCCGCGCGCTGGAAGCAGGCGCTGGACAGCGCCACCTACTGGACACTGATCGAGCAGGCCCGCGCCGCGCGCGAGGCGGGCGACCTGGGCAACGCGCGCCAGCTGCTGGACCAGGCCGTGCGCCTGGATGCCCGCGAAGTCACTGCCGAGAACGACCTGGCCGACGTGCTGGCCGAGCTGGGCCAGCTCGAAGCCGCCGAGGCCGCCTACCGCCGCGTGCTCGCGCGCCAGGCCGACAACCCCGATGCGATCCGCGGCCTGGTGGGCGTGCTGTCGCAGACCGGCAAGGCGGCCGAGGCGCTGCAGCTGGTCGAGCAGCTCACGCCCAGCCAGCAGGAAAAGGTGGGCGCCCTGGGCCGATTGCGCGCCGCGCAGGCTTTGGGCCTGGCGCGCGCCGCCGCAGAGCGCGGCGACGACAATGCCGCGCGCGTCGCCCTGGAAGACGCGCTGCTCAACGACCCCGGCAACCCCTGGGTGCGGCTGGACCTGGCGCGCCTGTACCTGAAGATGGGCGCCATCAACGAGGCGCGCGGCGTGATGGACGGGCTGCTGGTGTCCAACCCGCACATGCCCGAGGCGCTGTACGCGAGCGCGCTGCTCGCCTCCGAGGCGCGCGACTGGACCGGCGCGCTGGCCACGCTGGAGCGCATTCCCGAAAAGAACCGCACGCGTGACATCGCCGCGCTGCAAAAGCGCGTCTGGGTGCACGTGCAGGCCGACGCCGCCGCCGCGCTGGGCCGCGAGGGCCGCGTGCAGCAGGCCCAGTCCGTGCTGGCCCAGGCCGAGCCCTTCGTGGGCCAGGACCCGGAGCTGCTGGGCACCGTGGCCCTGGCCTATGCCGACGCGGGCGACCCCAACCGCGCGCTGGCCATGGTGCGCGAGATGCTCGCGCGCACGCCCCGCCCCGACACCGGGCTGCGCCTGCAGTACGCCGCGGCGCTGCTCAAGACGCACCAGGACGTGGAACTGGCCGGCATCCTGCGCCAGCTGCAGGACACGCCCATGTCCGCGCAGGAGCGGCGCGGCTACGAGGACATCCGCGTGGGCTACATCCTGCGCCAGGCCGACGCGCTGCGCGAGGCCGGCGACCTCGCCGCCGCCTACGACACCCTGGCCCCGCTGCTGGCCGAGCGCCCGAACGATCCCGACGTGGTCGGCGTGCTGGCCCGCATGTACGCCGACAACGGCGACCACGCCCAGGCCATGCAGCTCTACCACCGCCTGCTGGAGAAGGACCCGCGCAACCTCAAGCTGCTGCTGCCGGCCGCCTCGGCGGCCACGGCCACCAAGGATTTCGCCTATGCGGAATCGGCCATCCAGGTCGCGCTGCAGCTGGCCCCCAATGATCCCGAGGTGCTGACGTCCGCCGGCCGCCTGTACCGCGCCAAGGGCCAGTCTACCAAGGCCGGGCAGTATTTCGCGGCCGCCATCGAGGCCGAGAACCGCCAGCGCGCGGTGCTGCTCGGAGCGGCGGGGCAGGGCGCCTCGGCCTGGAACGCCGCAGCGCCGGGCGGCAACCCCTTCCGCCGCAACGCCGCCCTGTCGAACTGGGGCGGGCGCACGCCCTTCCCCACGGCCGTGCCCGTGGCCGCCGCGCCCATGGCGTATGCCGCCGCGCAGCCCATGCCCGCCATGGCCGCCGGGCCGCAGCCCTACATTCCCCAGCCCGCGGGGGCGGCGCGCTTCCCCATGGCCGCGCCCGCTGCCGTGCCCTTGGCCACGCCCACCAGCTACTACGGCACGGTTGCTGCGGCACCGTCCGCAGCTGCCGCAGCGCCCCAGCCGGCCGCCGGCCGCGCAGCGTCCAAGGCGGCTCCGCAGGCACGCGCCGCGCTGCCGGCCGCCCGGACCGCCGCCGCAGCGGCGCCTGCATCCGCTGCACCCGCTGCCGCGCCCGCAGGCTACGTGGCCCCCGCTGCCGCACCGGCGCCGCTCTACGTGCCCCAGCCCGCCACGGGCTACGTGACGCCCCAGGCCGCCTATGCCGCCTCCGCGCAGGCGGCGCCCGCGCCTTCGCTGTGGGCCGCGGCGCCCATGCCGGCCCCGGCCGGGGTGCCGCAGCCCGCGCGCCCGCGCTCTGCGCTCGACGAGCTGTCCGAGCTGCAGGAGGGCCGCACGCCCATGCTGTCCGTGGGCGTGGTCGGCCGTGCGCGCCAGGGCGAGTCCGGCATGAGCCGCCTGACCGACATGCAGGCACCGGTGGAGCTGAAGTTCGGCGCCGGCGACGGCATGATGACCCTGCGCGCCACGCCCACGGGCGTCAGCTCCGGCACGCCCGACACCACCTACGGCACCCTCAGCCGCTTCGGCGGCGGCCCGGCCACGGCGCTGGACATGCCGCTGCGCTCGCCGGGCTCGCAGAACGACAACGGCGTGGGCCTGGGCATCGGCTACGAGACGGCCAACCTGGCCGTGGACGTGGGTACGCTGCCGCTGGGCTTCCGCCAGAACGACATCATGGGCGGCGTGCGCTACCGCATGGGCCTGAGCGACCAGACCACCCTCACGGGCGAGCTCTCGCGCCGCCCGGTGACGGACAGCGCGCTCTCCTTCGCCGGCGCGCGCGACGCGCGCACGGGCGAGCGCTGGGGCACGGTGTCCGCCAATGGCGGCCGGCTGGACCTGACCTGGGACGACGGCAGCTTCGGCACCTATGCCATCGGCGCGCTGCACAGCCTGCAGGGCCACAACGTCCAGTCCAACTACCGCGCCGAACTGGGCGGCGGCATGTACTGGCGCGTTCATCGCACCGCCGATTCGGCCTTCACCGCGGGCCTGAATTTCACGGGCATGAGCTACGACAAGAACCTGCGCTACTTCACCTACGGCCACGGCGGCTACTTCAGCCCGCAGCAGTTCCTGGCCATGAGCGTGCCCTTCGACTGGGCGCAGCGCAGCGGCCGCCTGAGCTACCAGATCAAGGGCGCCCTGGGCGTGCAGTACTTCAAGGAAGACGCGGCGCCGTACTTCCCCACCAGCCGCACCCGCCAGAGCGCCGCCGCCCAGGCCGCGAGCGATGCCGAGGCGTTCGGCGAAATGGGCGCCAACACCACCGCCGTCTATCCGGGCCAGAGCAAGACCGGCCTGGGCTACAACCTGGGCATGGCCATGGAGTACCAGCTCCATCCGCAGCTGTTCATCGGCAGCCACCTGTCGCTGGACAACGCGCGCAACTACCGCCAGTTCACGGGCGGGCTGTACGTGCGCTATGCGCTGCAGCCCTACACGGGGCGCCAGGCGCTGCCGGTGAGTCCGCTGAAGTCGCCGTATTCGTTCTGATCGGCAGGCGGCTTTCCAAAGAACAATCCCTCGCCACGCGAGGGATTTTTTTCGCCCGTGGGCAGGGGGCGAGCGTTGCGAGTGGATTCAATGGGCATGTAGGCGGACGAGCTTCATGCCCTTCTGATCGAGGGGCTGGCTGATCGACAGAATGTGCCGGCCGACGCTTCACTGGCGAAACGCTGCTATCGCCCTTCGGGCCCGGGCGGGGGGAACGCTACCCCCGAAAGAAAAATCCCTCGCATAGCGGCGAGGGATCCGTCATTTGTCGTGGACGCGTGGCGCTACCGGCAACGTAGCGCCACGGGCCCATGCGGTACTCAAGGTGCCGGAAGTTTCGTGCCCACGAACACCGTGTGCGCGCGCTGGCCGGACTGGAACAGGCCCGCCGTCAGGATGCGCAGGCCGACCACCTCGCCGTTGGCATCGAAGATGGCAGCTGCCGAACCCGATTGCGACGGCCCGGTCGACAGCTCGCAGCCGATGGAGTTGGCCGGCTTCGCGTCGTCCAGGAAGCCAAGGGCTTCCACCCGGTACAGGTTCTGCTTGCCCCCGTCCAGGTTGCCCAGCAGCTTGCCCACGATCTGGCACTCGTTGCTGGTGACGCCTGTGATGGAGCCGTCCACGGCGATGTCGATGTCCACCTGATGGCCGCCGAAGCTGCTGCCGGCCATGCGGTAGCTGCCGACGATCATGTTGATGTCCGCCTGCCCAGCACGGCGGGTGGGCAGCGTGTAGATGGAGTCGGGCTGCATCGTGAACCGTGTCGGATAGCCGCCTGGCTGCGTGGGGTAGCTGTAGGTGCCCGTCAGGCGATTCGCGATGCCGTTCGCCGCGGCACTCTCCACCGTGGCATCGACCAGCACGCCGCTGACGTAGCCGCCCAGGTAGCCGCCCGTACCGTCGAGCAGGCGGTCGAAGAACACGCCGTCGTTGGCCGTCACGAACCGGTTGGTCGTCTGGTCGTTGTTGTAGCGGATCAGGCGCCCGTAGAGCACGTTGTGGTTGAAGCTGCTGTTCGTGTAGAAGAACATGCCGCCGTCGGGCAATACCGTGCCGTGGATGTCCAGGTCGCCCGTCACGCCTGCGGGCAGCGTCAGCGTGCCGGCCCAGTTGCCCGCGGCCGACAGCGGCGTGGGGGAGGGCGTGGTCGGCTGGCGCGGATCGGCCAGGCCATTGAGCACGAAGGTGTTGTCCGTGCCGATGGAGTTGCGTGTGAACACCCAGATGCCGTTGGGCACGTTGTTGGCGTCGAAGCGCAGCACCGCTACGCCCGACTGCTGCGAACTGCGGTAGCCGCACGAAGTCTCGTCGCCCGTCAGGTTCATCGTCACCGAATACAGCGCCGAGTCCTGCGAGCGCGGCGTGGCCGTGCCCTGCACGTTGCAGCCGCCCACCCGGCCGGACAGCACGCCGCGCTCCGTCACCGTGAAGACCCATTGGCCACCGAATAGGCCCGATCCCCGGTAGGTGCCAGCGATCAGGTTGGCTCGGGCCGGATAGTCGTTGAGCTTGCTGTAGTTCAGCTTGAACGAGGTGGGCGTGCCGGTGGCCGCTGCCGTGCCCGCCGGGCTGGTGTAGTTGCCGCTGATGAGCACCGTCTTGCCCGTGGCTGCGTTGGGCGAGGCCGTGCCGCGCAGCGTGATGCCCGGGGCGAACTTGCCGTCCTGCACGGAGAAGTAGGTCACTCCCGTGGCCTGCACCGCCGTCACGTTGGTGCGCAGCAGGCCATAGAGCCCGTCGTAGCCCGCAGCGCCCGCAGCGCCGCGCGCGAGGTAGAACTCTCCGCCCTTGCCGTCTTCGCCGCCGTCGATGAAGCCCACCATCGTGCGCTGGCTCACGCCCGTGCCCACCGTGCCTTCCCAGAACCCGGCGGGGTACTGCTGCGTGCCCACCGGCGGGCCGACGTCGTCGCCGCCGGAACCTCCGCCGCAGCCCGCGACCAGCGCGGCCAGGCACAGGGAAAGCAGGGAGCGGGGACGGGCGATGGAGGGAAAGCGCATGGGGTCGGCCTTGCAAGGGGAAGGGCGGCACCCACGCCGCCCGGTTCGGACAGGCGCGCCTTCGCATGCATCGCGGCGGCGCGCCGATCCGATTATGTTATTTCAATAGCTGGTGCAATCGATTGAAATAAACGATGACGCACCGCCTCAGAACGGAATGTCGTCGTCCATGTCGTCGAAACCCGACGCCGCGCGCGGCGGCTGGGCCATCGGGGCCGGCGCGGGGCGGGCTGCCGGGGGGGCTGCGGGGCGCGGCGCGGGCGCGGCGCGGCGCGGGGCCTCGTAGCCGCCGTCTCCACCGCCGCCGTAGCCGCTGTCGTCATAACTTCCGCCCGCACCGCCGCCCGCACCTCCGCGGCTGCCCAGCATCTGCATGGTGTCGGCGCGGATTTCGGTGGTGTAGCGCTCCTGGCCGCTCTGGTCGGTCCACTTGCGGGTGCGCAGGCTGCCTTCCACATAGACCTGCGAGCCCTTGCGCAAGTACTGGCCCACGATCTCGGCCAGGCGGCCGTTGAAGACCACGCTGTGCCACTCGGTGGCTTCCTTGTTCTCGCCGGTATTCTTGTCGCGCCAGCGGTCGGTGGTGGCGATCCGCACGTTGGCCACCTGGTCGCCGCTCGGGAAGGTGCGCATTTCGGGATCGCGGCCCAGGTTGCCGACGATGATGACTTTGTTGACGGATGCCATGCTGCTAGTGCCTTCGCTTCGGGAAATGGGGTTGGCGCCTACTGTAGCGCGCCAAACGGCCGATTGTGCACGCTCCTTCAGTGGCCGCCGCGCCCCACGGGCCGCAGCGGCCAGGTCAGCAGCAGCCAAAGCGCCGCCAGCACGGATGTGGCGGCGAACAGCCCCGGCGCGCCCCCCCATTTGGCCAGCAGCCCGCCCAGGGCCCCGCCCGCGAACAGGCCCAGCGACTGCAGCGTGTTGTAGGCCCCCAGCGCCGCGCCGCGCAGCGGCGCCGGCGCCATGCGCGAGACCAGGCTGGGCTGCGTGGCCTCCAGCGCGTTGAAGCCGCAGAAGAACAGGAACAGCAGCGTGCCCAGCACCGCCAGCGTGGGCGTGGCGCCGCTGGCGGCCAGCAGGCCCAGGCCGGCCTGCACGGCCAGCACGAGGCCGATGGCGATGAGCAGCGCCGCGCGCAGGCGCCCGCGCCGTTCCATGGCGAAGAGGCCGCCCATGGCGGCGAACGACAGCACCACGGCCGGCAGGTAGGCCTGCCAGTGCGCGTCCTTGGGCAGCCCTGCCTGCACCAGCATGGCGGGCACGGCCACCCACATGGCCATCTGCACCGTGTGCAGCGCGAACACGCCCGCATTCAGGCGCAGCAGATCGGCATGGCGCCACACGTCGGCCAGGCGGCCGCGCGGCGCGTCGGCGTGGAGCGCGGGCTCGGGCGGCACCACCCACAGCACCACGGCGATCCCGGCCAGCGCCAGCGCACAGGTCAGCCCGAACAGGCCGGCCAGGCCCATGTGCGCGGCCAGCGGCGGCGCGGCCACGAGGGCGATGGCGAACATCAGCCCGATGCTCGCGCCTACCAGCGCCATGGCCTTGGTGCGCACCACGTCGCGCGTCTGGTCGGCCAGCAGCGCGGTGACGGCGGCAGACACCGCGCCCGCGCCCTGCACCGCGCGCCCGATCACCAGGCCGGTCACCGAGTCGGCCAGCGCCGCCAGCAGGCTGCCCGCCGCGAACACCACCAGCCCGGCCACGATCACGCGCTTGCGCCCGAAACGGTCGGACGCCAGGCCCAACGGCAGCTGCAGCACCGCCTGCGTGAGGCCGTAGATGCCCATGGCCAGCCCGACCAGGGCCGGGTCGTCGCCGCCCGGGTACTTGCGCGCCTCCAGCGCGAACACGGGCAGCACGAGGAACAGGCCCAGCATGCGCAGCGCGAAGATCAGCGCCAGGCTGATGCTGGAGCGGCGCTCCAGCGGGGTCATGGAAGTGGAAGCGGCGGGGGAGGGCACGGGGAGGCAGGGGCGGTGGGGCGTGTGGGCGAAAGCGGGGATTTTCGCCCATGGCGCAGGCTATCGAGCCAAATAGGCCTCCAGCGCTTGCCTAGTAAGCGCTGGCAGCTATTTATTTGATAGTTGCGGCCCGCCGCCAGCCCAGCGCTCCCAGCAGGGCCGACAGCAGCGCCAGCGCCCAGGCGCCCAGCGTGGGGATGGCGTGCGCGCCGCCGGGCGCGGCCAGCGGCACCACGGGCAGCAGCGGGTCGGCGATGGTGCCGGGGGTGTTGTCCGCGTCGCCCCGGCCGTTGTCGGTGATCTGGTAGGTCACGGTCTGGCGGTTGTTGGTCAGGGTCAGGCCCAGCGATGTGGCGGGGTCCTGCGGGTCGAACCAGCCGCCCGCGCTGTCGGGCTTGCGAAAGCGCACGTCCGCAGGCAGCGGCTCGGGGTACTGCAGCACGATCTGCACCGCGCCGCTGCAATGCTCTGCCGTGAAGCTGAACTGGCCGTTGGGCGCGTCGAAGCCTGGCGGTTTGGCGCCGGCCGCGCCAAAGCCGCCGCTGGCCTGCAGCGTGCAGGCCGTCCCGCCGCCCGACAGCGTGGCCGTGGCCGCGCCCGCCATGCCGGGTACGGCGCCCGCGGGCGCGCTGATCTGCAGCAGGCGCGGCACCACGGCGCCGGACGCGCCGGAGTCCGGCCCCGTGCCGACCGTGTTCGTGGCCTTGACCGTGAAGGTGTAGCTGGTGCCGTTGGCAAGCCCCGTGAAGGCGATGGGGCACACCGTGCCCGTGGGCGAACCTGTGGGCACGTCGCAATACCCGGTGGCGCCACCCGGCGCGGCCGTGGCGGTGTAGCGGGTGATGGGGCTGCCCCCGTCGCTGGCGGGCGCGGTGAAGGTCACCGTGGCCTGCCCGTTGCCCGCCGTGGCTTGCGCCCCCGTGGGCGCGCCCGGCGCGGCGGGAACGGCCACCGTGTGCACGCTGCCGCCGGCGTAGCCCGCCGCCGGGTTGCCCACGGCGTCCACGATGCCGGTGCCGCTGCCCTTGAGGTCGAGCCGCAGCGAGCCGTTGCCGCTGATGTTGCCGACGGTGACGGTATAGCTCGCGCCGCTGCCCGTCACCTGGGGGACCGTGCCCGCCGCCGTGCCCGAAAGCGTGGTCAGCGAGAAATCGGCCCTGTCCACGCCCGTCACCGTCTCGCTGAAGGTGACGAGGAAGGCCACGCTCGCATCTGCGGGGCCGGGCGAGCCCCCCGGCGCGATGCCGGTCACCGTGGGCGCAACGGTGTCCACCGTGGCATTGCTCGTGTCCGCCGTGGTGGTGGAGCCGCCCGCGCCCGTGGCCGTGACCGAGACGTTGCGGTTGGCTCCAACCATGCCGTCGGGCAGCGGGTGGCTGGCCGCCCACAGGCCGCCGGTGTTGCTGGCGGCCACCGCCGCGCCGCCGCCGAACGCGCTGAAGTCCACCGTCACGCCGGTGATGCCGCTGTTGTTGTCGCCGCTGGCGGAGTTGTTCCAGGTGGCGCTCACCGTGTCGCCCCGCTTGTAGGCGCCGCCGGTGCCCGTGCCGCCCGCGAGGGTGATGTGCGCGTCGGTCACGGTGGGGGCGAACGGCGCATTCACCAGCACGCCGGTGGTGGCGCCGATGCTGTTCAGCGTGAGGACGGCGTTGGCCCCGCCGCTGGTCAGCGTGCCGCCGTTCAGGCCCAGGCTGCCGACGGCGATGCCGTCCGTGTCCACGTCACCAGGCTGCACGGTGTAGCGAAAGACCAGCGCCCCGGAGCCCGAACCGCTGTGGTAGGCCGCAGAGCGGGCGTTGCCGCCAATCGTCAGGGCGATGGAGGGCGTGCCGGTGACGGTGATGGGGGCGTCGTAGTTCACCGTGAAGTACAGCGCTTGGTTCAGGGTATAGGTGGCGTTGGCGGGCACGGACACCGATTGCACCGTGGGCGGCTGGGCTGTCAGCGTGACATCGCGGCTGATTTGGCACGAGTTCGCATCCATGACGTTGACGGTGTGGGTGCCTGCGGCCAGGCCTGTGGCCGTGGATGTGGTTCGGTTGGACGGTGTCCAGTGGTAGGTATACCCCGGTGTGCCGCCGGAGGGGGTGACGCTGGCACTGCCGGTGACGCTGGAGCCCACGGGGTGGGCAAGCACGCTCGCGGAGCCCGTCAAGGCAGGGGGGGGCTGCGAGACCGCGATGTTCGACATGGTGTACGTGCTGGCGGCCCTGTCGGCCACCGTGACGGAGTAGGTGCCTGCGGACAGGCCGGTGGCTGTGGCGGTCGTATGGCCAGTCGACCACGAGTAGGTGTAGGGAGGGACGCCCCCGGATGGAGTAATCGTCGCTGTGCCATTGCCCCCGCCGTTGCAGGAGACACCCGTGCTGGAA
>Ga0222428_100602_pt1 | contig 10662 bp, 8 predicted proteins | sample 2B5Ametagenome_FD_182471 | JGI IMG/M metagenome (GOLD analysis project Ga0222428, IMG submission 182471) | Enriched microbial communities from leaf-cutter ant dump, University of Wisconsin, Madison, United States - 2B5A (version 2) | ecosystem: Environmental > Terrestrial > Nest > Insects nest >...
ATGCGGCCCGGACGCGCGCTGAACACCGCCACGCGGTTGGCCATGAAGATGGCCTCGTCGATGTCGTGCGTCACGAACAGGACCGTCTTGCGCGCCGATTCCCAGATGCCGAGCAGCAGTTCCTGCATCAGCACGCGGGTCTGGTTGTCCAGGGCGCCGAAGGGTTCGTCGAGCAGCAGCATCTTGGGGTCGTTGGCGAGCGCCCGCGCGATCGCGGTGCGCTGCTGCATGCCACCCGAGAGCTGCTTGGGGAAATGGTTCTCGAAGCCGCGCAGGCCCACCTTGGCGATGAAGAAGTCGCTGCGCTCCTTCTGCTCGGCCTCGGCCATGCCGCGCTCGCGCAGGCCGAAGCGGATGTTCTGCGCGACGGTGAGCCACGGGAAGAGCGTGTAGCTCTGGAACACCACGCCGCGGTCCGCGCCCGGCCCCTCGATGGGCTGGCCGTCGAGCAGCACGCGGCCCTCGGTCGGGTAGTCCAGGCCCGCGACGATGCGCAGCAGCGTGGATTTTCCGCAGCCCGAGGGGCCGAGGATGGTGACGAAGTCGTTCTCGCGCACTTCGAAGTCGATCGGCAGCAGCGCCTGCGTCTTCTGGCCGCGCGCGCCGGTGAAGGTGCGCGAGACGCCGCGGATGGAAAGCTGGTTCATCAGATCGTGCTCCATGCGAACAGGCGGCGGTTGATGGCCTTGAAGGCGAAGTCGGAGACGAGCCCGATCACGCCGATGACGATGATCCCGAAGATGATCTGCCCGGTGTTCAGCAGTGCCTGGCTGTCGGTGATCATGTGGCCGATGCCCGAGGACGAGCCGATCAGCTCCGCGACGATCACGTAGGTCCAGGCCCAGCCGAGCACCAGCCGCAGCGTCTCGGCGATGCCAGGCGCGGCGCCCGGAATCAGCACGCGCATCACGATGCCGCTGCTCCTGGCGCCCAGCGTGCAGGCCGCCTCGACCAGGTCGCGGCGCGCGCTGCCGACGGTCACGGCGACCATCAGCGTGATCTGGAACACCGAGCCGATGAAGATCACCAGCAGCTTCTGCGCCTCGCCGATGCCGGCCCAGAGGATGAGCAGCGGGATGAAGGCCGACGCCGGCAGGTAGCGGCAGAACGAGACGAAGGGCTCGAAGAAGGCCTCGACGCCCTTCCAGGTGCCCATCGCGATGCCCAGCGGCACGGCGACGACCGCGGCGAGCACGAAGCCGCCGAAGACGCGCCACACCGTCATCCCGATGTCGTGCAGGAAGTTGAACTCGGTGAAGAGGCTGATGCCTTCCTTGACCATCGTGACCGGGCTGGCGAGGAAGGTCGGCGACACGAAGCCGCCGAGCGTGAAGAAGCCCCACACGACCACGAAGACCACGAAGAAGCCCAGGCCGAGCATCCAGCGCGCCTGTGCGCCGACGGGCTCCAGCGGAACGAAGGCGCGGCGCCGGCGGGGCGCCGCGGCAACAGCGGTGGGCCCGGCGGCAATCACCGGCTCGGATGAGTTCATGGCTGGCGTGGCGCTCATGATGGTGCCGTTCATCACTTGATGAAGCTGGTGTCGAAGGTGGCGTTGAGGTCTTCGGGCACCTTGCGGATCACGCCGGCCTCGAGCAGGATCGCCTGCGCGTCCTTCATGAAAGGCACGAGGTCGTTCGCGAAGAACTGCTGGTTGGCGGCCTTGTCGGACCAGCGCAGGTAGGCCGCCGACTTGGCGAACTGCTCGCCCGACTGCTTCACGGCCGTGCCCATCATCTCGTGGGACTTGGCGGGGTCGGCCTTGATCATTTCCACCGCCTCGAAGTACGAGTCGGCCAGCGCCTTCGCCGCCTTCGGATTGGCCTTGAGCCACTTCGGCGCGCAGCCGACGGTGTCCATCACCATCGGGTAGTCCAGCGTGGTCGCGAGGATCTTGCCGGCGGCCGGGTTGGCGCGCACGGTCGACAGATACGGCTCGTAGGTCATCGCGGCGTCGTTCTGGCCCGAGACGAAGGCCTGCGCGGCGGGCTGCGGCTCGAGCGAGACCAGCTTCACGTCCTTCATGCTCATGCCGTTCTTGTTGAGCATCCACGCGAGGCCGAAGTACGGCGCGGTGCCGGGCGCGCTCACGCCGATCGCCTTGCCCTTGAGGTCGGCGAAGCTCTTCACGTCGTTGCGCACGGCGAGGCCGTCGGCGCCGTAGGACTTGTCCATCTGGAAGATCTGCACGATCGGCACGCCGTTGGCGTTCCAGGCCACGTGCGTCTCGACGGTGGTCGCAGCGCACTGGATCGCTTCCGAGGCCAGCGCGAGGTGGCGGTCCTTCTGCGGAATCATGCGCAGTTCGACGTCGAGGCCGTTCTTCTTGAAGATGCCCGCCTTGTCCGCGAGCGTGAGCGGCGCGAAGCCGGTCCAGCCCGACATGCCGAGGGCGATCTTGGTTTCCTGCGCATTGGCACTCGCCGCCATGCCTGCGGCCCATGCAACTGCTGCGATCAGCGAAGCGATTTTTCCCACCGACTTGACCATCAAGGTTCTCCTGTTGCGTTTCAAAGGGGTTCGGCCGGCTGGACGCCGAAGGACCGGATTCCAGCAACGCGCCGAGTTTTAGTCGCCGCCATGAACCTGTATATACAGGTTAACCCGAGAAGACAGACTGAATCAAGAGACCGGCGTGCCCCGCCCTGGTGCGAGAAAGCGGTTCCGTGCACTGAAAGCTGTCTAGACAAGGGTGCCTGGCGACGATCGGCGATGTAAGCGAGATCCGTGCCTCCGCTTCGTTCACGCTGCCGGGGAGACCGCGCCGCGACCGCTTCGGAGACAATGGCGGCCCGCGTGCTGGGGAGGTGCGCGGGCCGTTCACGCCGCCACAAAAAGCACCGAAGCCTTGTCAGCCCAGCCGTCCGAAACCCTTGCCGCCACGCCGGAGCAGATCCTCCAGGACGTCTTCGGCTATGCGCAGTTCCGCGGCGCGCAGCGGGACATCGTGCATCACGTCACCGCCGGCGGCGACGCGCTGGTGCTGATGCCCACCGGCGGCGGCAAGTCGCTGTGCTACCAGATTCCCGCGATCGCGAGGCATCGGGCGGGCAGGGGCGTGACGGTGGTGGTCTCGCCGCTGATCGCGCTGATGCACGACCAGGTCGGCGCGCTGCACGAGGCGGGCGTCGATGCCGCCTTCCTCAACTCCACGCTCGACTGGCGCGAGACGCAGGAGATCGAGGGCCGCCTGGCGCGCGCCGATATCACGCTGCTGTACGCCGCGCCCGAGCGGGTGACCACGCCGCGCTTTCTCGAACTGCTCGACGGCCTGGCCGCGCGCGGGCAGCTCGCGCTGTTCGCCATCGACGAGGCGCACTGCGTGAGCCAGTGGGGCCACGACTTCCGCCCCGAGTACCGCCAGCTCGCGCTGCTGCACGAGCGCTACCCGCAGGTGCCGCGCATCGCGCTCACGGCCACGGCCGACGCGCTCACGCGTGCCGACATCGTCGAGCGGCTGCAGCTGCAGGAGGCCGGGCAGTTCGTCAGCAGCTTCGACCGGCCCAACATCCGCTACGGCATCGTCGAGAAGAAGGACGCCACCACGCAACTGCTGCGCTTCATCGAGCGCGAGCACGCGGGCGAGGCCGGCGTCGTCTACTGCCAGTCGCGCAAGCGGGTGGAGGAAGTGGCGCAGGCATTGGTGGAGGCCGGCATCGACGCGCTGCCCTACCACGCCGGCCTGGACGCCGCCGTGCGCCAGCGCCACCAGGACCGCTTCCTGCGCGAGGAGGCTGTCGTGATGGTGGCGACCATCGCCTTCGGCATGGGCATCGACAAGCCCGACGTGCGCTTCGTCGCCCACCTGGACATGCCCAAGAACATCGAGGGCTACTACCAGGAGACCGGCCGCGCCGGCCGCGACGGCCTGCCCGCCGAGGCGTGGATGGCCTACGGCCTGCAGGACGTGGTGAACCAGCGCCGCATGATCGACGAGAGCCCCGGGCCCGAGGAGTTCAAGCAGGTCATGCGCGGCAAGCTCGACGCGCTGCTGGCGCTGGCCGAGGCGACCGACTGCCGGCGCGTGCGGCTGCTGCGCTATTTCGGCGAAGAGAGCCAGCCCTGCGGCAACTGCGACAACTGCCTCACGCCGCCGGCGGTGTGGGACGGCACGGACGCGGCGCGCAAGCTGCTGTCCACCGTCTACCGCGTGCAGCAGCAAAGCGGCATCAGCTTCGGCGCCGGGCACATCATGGACATCCTGCGCGGCAAGGCCACGGAGAAGGTGAAACAGTTCGGCCACGAGCGCGTCAGCACCTTCGGCCTCGGCGCCGAGTTCAGCGAGCCGCAGCTGCGCGGCGTGCTGCGCCAGCTCATCGCCATCGGCGCGGTGGCGGTGAACGCGGAGAAGTTCAACACCCTGCAGCTCACCGACGGCTCGCGCGCCGTGCTCAAGGGCGAGGTGCCGGTGCGCCTGCGCGAGTCGGTGTCGGCGCCCACGCCGTCGGCAAGGGGCCGGCGCAGCCGCGGCGAGGGCAAGGCGAGCGCGGTGCCCGTCGCCGCCGCGCCGCTGGACGCCGCCGGCCAGGCCCGCTTCGCCGCGCTGAAGACCTGGCGCGCCGAGGTCGCCAAGGCGAACAACCTGCCGGCCTACGTCATCTTCCACGACGCCACGCTCGCCGCCATCGCGCAGCGCGCGCCGGCTTCGCTGGGCGACCTGCAGGGCATCAGCGGCATCGGCGCCAGCAAGCTGGAGAAGTACGGCGCGCAGGTGCTGGAGGTGTGCGCCCAAAATGGCCAAAATGGGTAAAATGGCCTCATTCTTTCCCACAGGAGTGCTCTCGTGGCCCATGCACTGCGACAACTGGACAGCCGATTCGCGCAACTGACCCGAACCCCGGCGTCCGACGTGAAAAAGCTCGGCTGGCGCGGCGTGATGCGCACCGTCGGCCGCGAGGGCAGGGTCCTGGTCACCAACCACGACCAGCCCGAGGCCGTGATCCTGTCTACCGACGAATACCAGCGCCTGATGCAGGCCGCGCAGGCGGCCCAGGCGCAGCCGGACGATGCGCTCGACACCCTGCGCCGCCGCTTCGACGAGCGCCTGGCGGCACTGGTGGCCGCCGACGCGGGCGAGCGCCTGCGCGACGTGTTCGGACAGCCCGCCGCGCTGAACGGGCAGGTGCGGGCCGGCGACACCCACTGAGCCGTTGAGCGGCCGTCCCGTCATCTACGTGCTGGCCGGCGTCAACGGCGCTGGCAAGAGCTCGATCGGCGGCCACCTGCTCACGCGCGCCGGCCTGGCGTGGTTCAACCCCGACAGCTTCGCCCGCGAACTGCGCGCCCTCACCCCCATGGATCCGACGGCGGCCAATGCCGCCGCCTGGCAGGAAGGCATGCGGCGGCTGGACGAGGCCATTGCGCAGGGCCGCAGCCACGCCTTCGAAACCACCCTGGCCGGCCACAGCGTGCCGGCGCGGCTGCTCGCCGCCTCGCGCACGCACGACATCCTGATGTGGTTCTGCGGCCTGGCCTCGCCCGAACTGCACATCGCGCGCGTCCGGGCCCGCGTGGCCCGGGGCGGCCACGACATCCCCGAGGCCAAGATCCGCGAGCGCTGGCCCGCCGCGGTGGCCAACCTGATCGCCCTGCTGCCGCACCTGGCCCAGGCGCAGCTCTACGACAACAGCATCACCGTGGCGCCGGGCCAGCCCGTGCCCGACCCGCTGCGCGTGGCCGTGATCGAGCGCGGGCGGCTGGCCTGGCCGGCGATGGACGACGTCGCCGCCCTGCAGCGCGTGCCCGACTGGGCCAAGCCGGTGGTGGCGATGGCAGGCATGGCGGCCCCGGACGCGCATACGCCCGGTATCGGTCATCCGTAAACGGCGTCGCGGACACCACATCAAGCGGCCGCGGAGCAGGCCATGCCAGTGCACCCGCGGGACCGGCTTGGCCGGACCGCTGGGCGCGCCCCTTGAGGGGGATGGGGCTTCCACACGCAGTGAGGAAGCCCAAACGGGGTGGTTCAACTCAATGCACGAAGCCTATGCCGCGCGCCTCGCGCACTTCGGGCTTGATGCGGTGCTCCGATTCGAGTTGCTCGATGAACTCGTCAGCCGAGAAGTCCGCCGCCAGGATGTCGGCCTGCCGCTTCACCGCCGCGAAGTCGCCGGGCGCGAGCTGGTCCAGCCGCGCCAGCCGCGCGCGCAGCGCCGGCGTGAGGGCAGCCGCGTCGCCGCCCAGCGCCTCGGTGACGAACATGCGCTCGCGCTGTTCGGCCGTGAGCGGCATGAACCTGATCTTGAAGGTGAAGCGGCGCAGCGCGGCCTGGTCCAGCCGTTCCATCAGGTTGGTGGTGCAGACGAACACGCCGCGGTAGCGCTCCATGCCCTGCAGCATCTCGTTGACCTCGGTGACCTCGTAGGTGCGCTGCGCGCCGCGCCGGTCCTGCAGGAAGGAGTCGGCCTCGTCCAGCAGCAGCACGGCCTGCTCGGCCTCGGCCTCGCGGAACATCGCGGCCATCGCCTGCTCGGTCTCGCCGACGTACTTGCTCATCAGGTCGCTGGCCTGCTTGATGATCAGCGGCCGGCCGATGGCCCGCGCGATGTGCTCGGCCAGCGCCGTCTTGCCGGTGCCGGGCGCGCCGTAGAAGCACAGCGTGCCGTGGCCGCGCGCCTTCAGCGCCTCGACGATGCGCGGGATCGGGAAGCGCGTCTCGACGTGCAGCATGTCCAGGTCCCAGGTCGTGACCTGCAGCCGCTCGCCGCGCGTGCGGCCGGCCGTGTTGCCCAGCGCCAGGTCGGCGTTGCGCAACTGGCGCTCGATCAGCGACTCGGCCGAGGCGCCCTCGCCGCCGGCCAGCCCGGCGAAGCGCACCGCGGTGCGGATCTGCGCCGGCGTCAGGCCCTTGCGCTCGGCCAGCTGCGCGGCGAAGGCCTCGGTGACGGGCACGCCTTCCAGCGCCTTGCGCACGATCTGCTCGCGCGCGCCGGGCGGCGGCGACTTCAGCTCCAGGTGGTAGGCGAAGCGACGGCGGAAGGCCGGGTCGATCTGCTCGATGCGGTTGGTCACCCACAGCGTGGGCACCGGGTTGGACTCGAGGATCTGGTTGACCCAGGCCTTGCCGCTCACGCTGCCCGACATGCCGCCCGAGGGCGCCGCGATCTGCTCGGCGCGCGCCATGAACTGCGCCGCCTCGGTGCTGATCGGCGGGAACACGTCCTCCACCTCGTCGAACAGCAGCGCCGCCTGCGCGCTGCCCTTGAGGAAGACCTGCGCGATCTGCAGCGAGCGGTAGCGGTCGCGCCCCGAGAGCGAGTTGCCGTCGCGGTCGGCGTACTCCACCTCGTACAGCTCCAGCCCGGCGGCCTGCGCCACCACCTTGGCCAGCTCGGTCTTGCCGGTGCCGGGCGGGCCGTAGAGCAGCACGTTCACGCCCGGCTCCTTGCGCGCCACGGCGGCGCGCAGCAGCGTCACCAGCATCTGCGCATCGTCGGCGACGAAGGCGAAGTCCTGCTCCGTCAGCGCGCTCTTGCTCGACGGCCGCGTGAACACCGCCATCAGCTCGCTCTCGTCGCGGTACTCGCGCATCAGCACCGGCGGCAGCTTCTCGCTGACCTTCATCAGGTCGGCCAGGTCGGTGATGTTGTGCTCGGAGATCAGGTTCTCGACCAGCCCGATGCGCTCCAGCCGCGAGCCGGCGCGCAGCGCCTCGCCCACCTCGCTGGCGCTCACGCCCGCCACCTCGGCGATGGCGGCGTACGCCTCGGGCGCGTTGTTGACCTTGAACTCCACCAGCAGCGAGCGCAGGTCGCGCTGGTAGCGCGCCAGCGTGCCGTACAGCAGCAGCGCGCGCTCGGCCTTGTTCAGTTGCAGCAGGCCCGCCAGCGCGTCGATGTTCTTCTCGACCAGCGTGCTCTGCTTGCGCAGCATCTGCGTCAGCCAGTCGCGCGTGACCGAGAGCACCAGCAGCAGGTCCTTGGGCTGGTCCTTCGCGTACTCGTCCAGGTAGAAGAAGATCGTGCCTTCCTCGTAGGGCCCGCGCCACACGCCGTGGCGCTCCAGCAGCGTGCGGTTGTCCAGCGACTCGACGCCCTTCCACACCTCGTTGCCGGCGCAGCGGCGCACCAGGAACTCGCGCAGCCGTTCCAGCACCGAGCCCGGCCAGACCATGTGGCGTCCGGTGAGCGAGAGCAGGCCGTTCAGGTCGCGCCGCACGTTGAACTTGGGGCCCTGCTTGGCCGCCAGCGTCAGCACGAAGTGCGAGCACATCAGTTCCAGCACGGGCGCCTCGCGCAGACCGGGCGAGGGCAGGGCCTGCCCGCGGGACAGTGCGCTGAGACCATCGACACCGGAACGTTTGCCCATTCGGAACCCTCCAGGAAACTGTGCAGCCGTGGGGACCAGCCGTGCGCCACCATAGCGCAACCCATAGGCTTGTGGAAGCCGGGACCAGAGGAATAACCCTGAGTGTGTCGCAAGCCTCACAATGTCGCGCATGGTGGACATCGACGACGTTGAACGCGCTGCCCGGCGGCTCGAAGGGCAGGTGCTGCGTACGCCCTGCGTGGAGTCGCGCACGCTCTCGCAGATCGTCGGCGCGCAGGTGTTCCTGAAGTTCGAGAACCTGCAGTTCACCGCCTCCTTCAAGGAGCGCGGTGCCTGCAACAAGATGGCCCAGGTGGCGCAGGCCGGCGCCGGGCAGGGCGTGATCGCCATGTCGGCCGGCAACCATGCGCAGGGCGTGGCCTACCACGCGCAGCGCCTGGGCATCCCCGCCACCATCGTCATGCCGCGCTTCACGCCGGGCGTGAAGATCGAGCGCACGCGCGGCTTCGGCGCGCGCGTGGTGCTGCACGGCGACTCGCTGGAGGCGGCGCGCGCCCACGCCGACGAACTGGCGGCGCGCGAGGGGCTGGCTTTCGTCCATCCCTACGACGACGACGACATCATCGCCGGCCAGGGCACCGTGGCGCTGGAGATGCTCGACGAGGTGCCTGACCTCGAAACGCTGGTGGTCTCGGTCGGCGGCGGCGGGCTGATCGCCGGCATGGCGGTGGCGGCGCGCGCGCGCAAGCCGGGCATCGAGATCGTCGGCGTGCAGACGGCGCGCTTCCCGGCCATGGTCAATGCCGTCAAGGGCACGCACCACGAGGGCGGCACCAGCACCATCGCCGAGGGCATCGCCGTGGGTGCGCCCGGCGAGCGCACGCGCGAACTGATCGCCCGGCTGGTGGACGACCTCGTGCTGGTCGACGAGGGCGACATCGAGCAGGCGGTGCTGATGCTGCTGGAGATCGAGAAGACGCTGGTGGAAGGCGCCGGCGCGGCCGGGCTGGCGGCGCTGATCCGGCATCCCGAGCGCTTCCGGGGCCGGAAGGTCGGCCTGGTGCTCTCGGGCGGCAACATCGACCCGCTGCTGCTGGCCGCGATCATCGAGCGCGGCATGGTGCGCGCCGGCCGGCTGGCGCGCCTGCAGGTCAGCGCGCGCGACGTGCCGGGCTCGCTGGCCCGCATCACGGCCACCGTGGCCGAAGCGGGCGCCAACATCGACGAGGTGCACCACCAGCGCGCCTTCACCCTGCAGGCGGCGCAGAACGTCGACATCGAACTGGTGCTCCAGACCCGCGGCCGCGAGCACCTCGCGACGGTGATCGATGCGTTGCACCATGCGGGATTCGAGGCAGGGGAAAAACGCTGACAGGGTCCGCCGGACCCCGGCTTGTAAAATTGATGCAGTTTCGAGAAGAACCGAGGTTCAGGAAGATGTCCCACCCCACCCCCGTCGAGCCGGGCCATGACGCCCAGGTCGAGCAGGACGCCGTCGAGGCCGTCGTGCCGTTGATCCCCATCGTGCTGCCCCTGGTCGGCGCCGTGATGATGCTGCTGCTGGCGTCGATCGCCGTCTATCTGGCCTGACGGACACCGGCGGGGCGCTTCATCGGCCCCGCCCCCGGCCATTTCTCCGAGCTGAAGACGTTTTCTCCAACGGCGCTTGCCCGCCCGTCCGGCGCGGCGTGAGCGTCGTTCGAAAAGACGACGTATTTTTCATCTCCAGGAGATTTCGATGAACGCAGCCGTGAAGGGGCTGGCCGTCCAGGCGCCCGTTGACGTCAAGAACCCCAAGCTGATCGCCTGGGTGGCCGAGATGGCCGCCCTGTGCAAGCCCGAGCGCATCGAGTGGTGCGACGGCAGCCAGGAGGAATACGACCGGCTCTGCCAGCAACTGGTCGACGCCGGCACCTTCCGCCGGCTCAACCCCGCCAAGCGCCCCAACTCCTACCTCGCCTGGTCCGACCCGAGCGACGTCGCCCGTGTGGAAGACCGCACCTTCATCTGCTCCGCAAAGAAGGAAGACGCCGGCCCCACCAACAACTGGATGGCCCCGGCCGAGATGCGCGCCACCCTGCAGCCGCTGTTCGACGGCTGCATGAAGGGCCGCACCATGTACGTGGTGCCCTTCAGCATGGGCCCGCTGGGCTCGCCCATCGCCCACATCGGCGTCGAGCTGTCCGACAGCCCGTACGTCGCGGTCAACATGAAGATCATGACCCGCATGGGCAAGGCCGTGTACGACGTGCTGGGCGCCGAGGGCGAGTTCGTGCCCTGCGTGCACACCGTCGGCGCGCCGCTGGAGCCCGGCCAGAAGGACGTCGCCTGGCCCTGCAACAAGACCAAGTACATCGTCCACTACCCCGAGACGCGCGAGATCTGGAGTTACGG
>Ga0222428_100603_pt1 | contig 10639 bp, 10 predicted proteins | sample 2B5Ametagenome_FD_182471 | JGI IMG/M metagenome (GOLD analysis project Ga0222428, IMG submission 182471) | Enriched microbial communities from leaf-cutter ant dump, University of Wisconsin, Madison, United States - 2B5A (version 2) | ecosystem: Environmental > Terrestrial > Nest > Insects nest >...
ATCACGGTGAACCGCTTCTGCGCCTCGGGCCTGTCGGCCGTGGCCATGGCCGCCGACCGCATCCGCGTGGGCGAGGCCGAGGTGATGATCGCCGCCGGTGTGGAGAGCATGAGCATGGTGCCCATGATGGGCAACAGCCCCTCGCTCTCGCCCAGCATCTTCGAACGCGATGGCGACGTGGGCATCGCCTACGGCATGGGCCTCACCGCCGAGAAGGTGGCGCAGCAGTGGAAGGTGACGCGCGAGGCGCAGGACGCCTTTGCGCTCGAATCGCACCGCCGCGCCATCGCCGCGCAGCAGGCGGGCGAGTTCGCCGATGAGATCACGCCCATCGAGGTGACCGACCGCACGGCCGACCTGGCCACGGGCGAAGTGGTCGCCACGACCCGCACCGTGAGCCTGGACGAAGGCCCGCGCCCCGATACCACGCTGGAAGGGCTGGGCAAGCTCAAGACCGTGTTCGCCGCGCGCGGCACCGTCACGGCGGGCAACAGCTCGCAGACCAGTGACGGCGCGGGCGCGCTGATCCTGGCGAGCGGCGACGCGGTCAAGCGCTTCGGCCTCACGCCGCTGGCGCGTTTCGTGAGCTTCGCCAGCAAGGGCGTGCCGCCCAGCATCATGGGCATCGGCCCCATCGAGGCGATCCCCGCCGCGCTGCGCTACGCGGGCCTGAAGGCGGACGACATCGGCTGGTATGAGCTGAACGAAGCCTTCGCGGCCCAGTCGCTCGCCGTGGTCAACACGCTCGGGCTCGACCCCACCAAGGTGAACCCCATGGGCGGCGCCATCGCCCTGGGCCACCCGCTGGGCGCCACGGGCGCGATCCGTTCGGCCACGGTGGTGCATGCGCTGCGCCGCAAGAACCTGAAGTACGGCATGGTCACGATGTGCGTGGGCATGGGGCAGGGCGCGGCGGGCATCTTCGAGCGCGTGTAACGCACCACCCACCGTGCACGCCGCCGCCAGAAGCGGCGCCATGGCAATCAAGGAGACAGGCATGCAAACCCTTGCCCTTCCGGTGGAAGGCGCCGCGCCGCTGGCGCTGCGCGTGTATGCGCCCAGCGCCGACGTGGTGGCCAGTGTGGTGATCGGCGGCGCGATGGGCGTGCGCCAGAGCTTCTACGAGGACTTCGCCACCTGGCTCGCCGGCCAGGGCTACCAGGTGACCACCTTCGACTACCGGGGCCACGGCGATTCGCTGCGGGGCCCGATGCGCGAGGTGCGCGCCAATCTGACGGACTGGGCGCGCGACTACGAGGCCGTGATCGCCCACGCCAAGGCGCTGCAGCCCGGCCGGCCGCTGTTCCTGCTGGGCCACAGCCTGGGCGCGCAGCTGCCGGGCCTGCTGCGCGCGCCGCAGCAGGTGGACGGGCTGCTGTCCATCGCCGCGGGCAGCGGCTACTGGCGCGACAACGCGCCGCGCCTGCGCCGCGTGGTGCTCTATTTCTGGCACGTGCTGGTGCCGCTGGCCACGCGCCTGTGCGGCTACTTCCCCGGGCGGCGCCTGCGCAAGGTGGGCGACCTGCCCGCCGGCGTGGTGCTGCAGTGGCGCCGCTGGTGCCTGCACCCGCAGTACAGCGTGGGCGCCGAGGGCGAGGTCGCCGCGCGCAGCTATGCGGCCGTGCGCTTTCCCGTGCGGGCGCTGTCCATGAGCGACGACGAGCTCATGACCTGGCGCGGCACGCACAACTTGGTGAACCTGTACGCCAACGCGCCGCGCAGCGTCGAGCGCGTGGCGCCGCAGGACGTGCAGGCGCGGCGCATCGGGCACTTCGGCTTCTTTCGCGCACAGTTCGCGCAGAGTCTGTGGCCGCGCGCGGCCGCGGTGCTGGCGGGCTGGATGGGCGCGACACCGTAGCCGCAGGTTTCGCGGCACACTCGCACGTCTATGACCACCGCACACCACCACAGCATTCATCCCCTGGACGATGCGCTGGCGCTCACCTCCGCCGCGCCTGGGCAATACGAAGGGCGCACCACGCCGGCCTACTGGAACATGGTGGGGCCGTTCGGCGGCGTCACCGCGGCCACGCTGCTGCAGGCCGTGCTGCAGCACCCGGATCTGCTGGGCGAGCCGCTGTCGCTCACCGTGAACTACGCCGGCGCGCTGACGCAGGGGCCGTTCACGCTGCAGGCCACGCCGGTACGTACCAACCGCTCCACGCAGCACTGGACGCTGTCCGTGCTGCAGCCCGATGCCGAAGGTGCGCCCGTGGTCACCACCACGGCCACCGTGGTCACAGCCGCGCGCCGCGAGACCTGGGGCGCGGCCGACACGCCCATGCCCTTTGTTCCTGCGCCGGCGCAGTGCAAGGCCATCCCGCCCGCCTTCCCCGTGGAATGGCTGCGGCGCTACGAGATGCGCCCCGTGGCCGGCAGCCTGCCCGCGCAGTGGGACGGCGGCGGCGAGAGCAGCCTGTCGCAGCTGTGGATGCGCGACGCGCCTGCACGGCCGCTCGACTTCTGCGCGCTGGCGGCCATGGCCGACATCTTCTTCCCCCGCGTCTGGCTGCGCCGCGCGCGCCAGGTGCCTGCGGGCACCGTGTCCATCACCGTCTATTTCCACGCCGGCAGCGCGCTGCTGGCGCAGACCGGCGCGGGCTACCTGCTGGGCCAGGCCCGCGCGCAGGAGTTCCGCAACGGCTTCTTCGACCAGGCCGCGCAGTTGTGGAACGAGGCCGGCGCGCTGCTGGCCACCAGCCACCAGATCGTCTACTACAAGGAATGAGCCGCACCATGAGCACACAGGACATCCTGGTCCACACCGAAGCCGGCGTGACCACCATCACCCTCAACCGCGCCGACAAGAAGAACTCCCTCACCGAGGCCATGTACGCCACCATGGCCGACACGCTGGCCGCGGCCGCGCAGGACGCCGCCGTGCGCTGCGTGGTGTTCCAGGGCGACATGGCCATCTTCAGCGCGGGCAACGACATTGGCGACTTCCTGCGCCAGTCGGCCGCAGGGGTGCCGCAGCCCGACGGCGAGCGCCCCGTGTGGCGCTTCCTGCACCTGCTCGCCGCCTTCCCCAAGCCGCTGGTCGCCGCCGTCTGCGGCCCGGCCGTGGGCATCGGCACCACGCTGCTGCTGCACTGCGACCTGGTCTACGCGGGCGACAACGCCGCCTTCTCGCTGCCCTTCGTGAACCTGGGCCTGTGCCCCGAGGCCGCGTCGAGCCTGCTGCTGCCGCAGATGCTGGGCTACCACCGTGCAGCCGAGGCGCTGCTGCTGGGCGAGCCCTTCATGGCCGAGGCCGCGCTGGAGGTGGGCCTGGTCAACCGCGTGGTGCCGCCCGCGGAATGCAACGCGCTGGCCCAGGCACAGGCGCGCAAGCTGGCCGCCAAGCCGCTGACGGCGCTCATCGAGACCAAGCGCCTGATGAAGGCCGGCCAGGCGGCGCAGGTGCGCGAACGCATGGACGAGGAAGGCGTGAGCTTCGGCCGCCTGATGGGCGGGCCCGCGGCCAAGGAGGCCTTCTCGGCGTTCATGGAGAAGCGGCGCCCGGACTTCAGCACCTGCTGAGTTTGAATGAAAAACGGTTCCAGCGCTTTACTGGAAAGCGCTGGTAGCTCCTTTTTTGATAGTCACCGATGACCAAGTCCGTCCCGTCGCCCGTCGTCTTCGAGCCCGAGTTCATTGCCGGCCTGAAGGACATCTTCGAAGAGAAGATCCCCTTCAACCGCCTGATCGGCCTGCGCATCACCGAACTGGAGCCCGGCCACGTCGCAGGCCGCATCGACATGCGTCCGGAGCTGGTGGGGCACTTCGTCTACAACCGCATGCACGGCGGCGTCATCAGCGCGGGGCTGGACGCCATGGGCGGGCTGGCCGTCATGGCTGCCATCGGCGCCAAGCACATGGAAGACCCGCCACTGCAGCGCCTGCACCGTTTCTCCAGGCTGGGCACCATCGACCTGCGCATCGATTACCTGCGCCCCGGCATCGGCAGCCATTTCACGCTGGCTGCCTCCGTGCTGCGCCTGGGCTCGCGCGTGGCCAGCACGCGCATGGAATTCCTGGGGCCGCAGGGTGAGCTGATGTCGGCAGGTTCTGCGGCCTACATCGTCGCGTAAGCCCTGCAAGTGCATGCAACGATAGAACGGTTTGGTTACCGTTCTTGCGTAACAGGGGCGGTTTCGCCGCGGCGCGGCTTCTAGCATGGGCGGGTCTTTTCAAGGAGAACCGATGGCCGTGCAAAACCCCTTCTTTGGCAAACGCGAACCCGATGCATTCCAGCCGCGCCAGCCTTCGTCCGTCCTGGGCGGATCGACCACCCCCAGCACCAGCGCCGTGACCAAGCCCGCCACCCCCGCCAGCAGCACCACTCCCGCCACCACAGAAGGCGGCAGCAAGCTCACCGTGGGCCCTAACATCAAGCTCAAGGGCGTGGAGATCACGGACTGCGACACCCTGGTGGTGGAGGGCACGGTGGAGGCCACGATGGATTCGCGCGTGATCCACATCGCCGAGCAGGGGGCGTTCCGCGGCTCCGCGGAGATCGACATCGCCGAGATCCATGGCGAGTTCGACGGCGCGCTCACCGTGCGCCAGAAGCTGGTGATCCACAGCACGGGCAAGGTCAGCGGCAAGATCCGCTACGGCAAGGTGGTGATCGAGGAGGGCGGCCAGCTCTCGGGCGAGATCGAGGTCGGCGTGGGCGGCGGCGGCCGGCAGAGCCAGTCCTCTTCCGCGCCATCCCCGGCGCTCGCGGCGGCCTGACGCGGCTTCGCGCTCACACCACGACGGGAGCCCTTGGGCTCCCGTTGTTCATTGGGGACGGGGAATCTCGCGCGGGCGGCCTTCGTCGTCGATGGCCACGTAGGTCAGCAGCGCCTCGGTCACCTTCACGTACTGGCCCTGGGCGTGGAAGCCCTCGGCGTAGACCTCCACGTCCACGGTGACCGAGGTGCGGCCCACGCGCACCACGCTCGAATAGAGCGAGAGGATGTCGCCCACGCGCACGGGCTGCTTGAAGACGAACTCCTTCACGGCCACGGTGGCCATGCGGCCCTGCACCAGCCGTGCGGGCAGCACGGCGCCCGCCAGGTCCACCTGCGCCATCACCCAGCCGCCGAAGATGTCGCCATTGCCGTTGGTGTCGGCGGGCATGGGGATGACCTTCAGCACCAGTTCCTTGTCGGTGGGCAATGTGGCGTGGGGGCGGATGGAATCGTCGGTCATGGGCACAATGGCAGGCAGTAAAACAACGATTGTCCCCCATGCGCCGCGGTGGCGATTCCCCCCTTCCTCCCTCCCCGCCGGGAACCTCCGACTGGGCGGCCCTGCGCCGCCTGCTGCCCTACCTCTGGGAATACAAGTGGCGCGTGCTCGCCGCGCTGGCCTTCATGGTGGGCGCGAAGGTCGCCAACGTGGGCGTGCCGGTGCTGCTCAAGAACCTGGTGGACGCCCTGTCGCTCAAGCCCGGCGACCCCATGGCGCTGCTCGTCGTGCCCGCGGGGCTGCTGCTGGCCTATGGCGGCCTGCGCCTGGCCACCTCGCTCTTCACCGAACTGCGCGAGCTGGTCTTCGCCAAGGCCACGCAGGGCGCGGCGCGCAGCATTGCACTGAGTACCTTCGAGCACCTGCACGCGCTCAGCCTGCGCTTCCACCTGGAGCGCCAGACCGGTGGCATGACGCGCGACATCGAGCGCGGCGTGCGCGGCATCGAGTCGCTGATCTCGTACTCGCTCTACAGCATCCTGCCCACGCTGATCGAGGTGGCGCTGGTGCTCGGCATCCTGGCCGTGAAGTTCGACGCCTGGTTCGCCGGCATCACGCTGGCGGCGCTGGGCATCTACATCGTGTTCACCGTCACCGTGACCGAATGGCGCACGCAGTTCCGCCGCCAGGCCAACGAGTTCGACTCCGCCGCGCACACCAAGGCCGTGGACTCGCTGCTGAACTACGAAACCGTCAAGTACTTCAACAACGAGGCCTTCGAGGCCCGCCGCTACGACGAGAGCCTGGAGCGCCTGCGCCGCGCGCGGCTCAAGAGCCAGACCACGCTCTCGCTGCTCAACACCGGCCAGCAGCTCATCATCGCCACGGCGCTGGTCGCCATGCTCTGGCGCGCCACGCAGGGCGTGGTCGACGGGCGCCTGACGCTGGGCGACCTGGTCATGGTCAACGCCTTCATGATCCAGCTCTACATCCCGCTCAACTTCCTGGGCGTGATCTACCGCGAGATCAAGCAGAGCCTGACCGACCTGGACCGCATGTTCACCCTGATGGACCGCGAGCGCGAGGTGGCCGACGCGCCCGGCGCGCGGCCGCTGGCGCTGGGCGGGCAGCCCTGCGTGCGCTTCGAGGACGTGCATTTCGCCTACGAGCCCAGCCGCCCCATCCTGCACGGCGTGAGCTTCGAAATCCCGGCGGGCAAGACCGTGGCCGTGGTCGGCCCCTCGGGCGCGGGCAAGAGCACGCTCTCGCGCCTGCTGTTCCGCTTCTACGACATCCAGCAGGGCCGCATTGCCATCGCGGGGCAGGACATCCGCGCCGTCACCCAGGCCAGCGTGCGCCAGGCGATCGGTATCGTGCCGCAGGACACGGTGCTGTTCAACGACACGGTGGAATACAACATCGCCTACGGCCGCCCCGGCGCCAGCCGCGCGGAGGTGGAGGCCGCCGCGCGCGGGGCGCACATCCACGGCTTCATCGCCGCCACGCCCAAGGGCTACGACACCATGGTGGGCGAGCGCGGCCTGAAGCTCTCGGGCGGCGAGAAGCAGCGCGTGGCCATCGCCCGCACGCTGCTCAAGAACCCGCCCATCCTGATCTTCGACGAAGCGACCAGCGCCCTGGACTCGGCCAACGAGCGCGCCATCCAGGCCGAGTTGCGCAGCGCCGCGCAGAACAAGACCGCGCTGGTGATCGCGCACCGCCTGTCCACGGTGGTGGATGCGCACGAGATCCTGGTGATGGACGCGGGCCGCATCGTGGAGCGCGGCACGCACGCGGCACTGCTGGCCCAGGGCGGGCGGTATGCGCGCATGTGGGCCATGCAGCAGACCAGTGGCGAAAATGGCGGCTAGCGCTTGGTGGAAAAGCGCCAGCAGCTATCAATAAGAGAGCTTCCGCCCCTTACTTCCCCAACAGCCGCCGCGCGGCCTGCACGATCTGCGTCTCGCTGATGCGCGACTCGGCCTCCAGCGTCTGCGCGTAGCCCACGGGGATGCGCGGCGCGCCCAGGCGGGCGACGCGGGCGCCGGTGTGCTCGGCCACGGTGGCGGCCACCTCGGCGCCAAAGCCCGCGGCCTGCACGGCCTCGTGCACCACCAGCAGGCGGCCGGTGCGGGCGCTGCTGGCCAGCACGGCCTCGCGGTCCCAGGGCCAGATGGTGCGCAGGTCGAGCACCTCGGCGTGGATGCCCTGCGCGGCCAGCTGGTGCGCAGCGTCCACGCAGGCGTGCACCTGGCGCGACCAGGAGACGATGGTGAGGTCGCCCGACGCGGCGCTCTGGTGGGCGACGCGGCATTTGCCGAGTTCCACCGGCGTGCCGCCCACCTCGCCCTGCAGGCCCCACAGCTCCTTGTGCTCCATGTAGACCACGGGGTCGCCGCAGGCGAGGGCGGCCTTGAGCAGGCCGTAGTTGTCGGCGGGCGTGGAGGGCGCGACGACGACCAGGCCCGGCACGTGGGCGAACCACGATTCGAACGACTGCGAGTGCTGCGCGGCCGATGCCGTCCAGATGCCGATGGGCAGGCGCGCGACCAGCGGCACGCGGCCCTGGCCGCCGAACATGTAACGGTTCTTGGCGGCCTGGTTGACCAGCTCGTCGATGGCGCACAGCGCGAAGTCGGCCACGCGCATCTCGACCACGGGCTGCAGGCCCGCGAGGGCCATGCCGACGCCGGCGCCCATGATGGTGGCTTCGGAGATGGGCGTGTCGATCACGCGGTCGGTGCCGAACACGTCGGCCAGGGTGCGGCCTTCGGGCGTGCGGTACTGGCCGAAGACGCCGCCGCGCCCCAGGTCTTCGCCCATGGCGATCACGTGGGGGCTGGCCTGCATGGCTTCCTGCAGGGCGAGAGCTGCGGCCTGCGCGTAGGTGAGGGTGCGTGGTTGCATGGCGGTGGCGGTCATTTCCAGGCCCCTTCGCCGATGGTCACCACGTCGGTGTAGGCGTCGGCGGCCTGCGGCACGGGGGCGGCGGAGGCGGCGGCCAGGGCGGATTCGATCTCCTGGCGCGCCTCGGCCTCGATGCGCTCGGCCTGCTCGGTCAGGCCGCGCGCGTGCAGGCATTCGCGGGCGCGGGCGATGGGGTCGTCCTTGAGCGCCTCGGCCACCTCCTGCGGGTCGCGGTAGGTGGCAGGGTCGACAGAGACGTGGCCTTTCTGGCGGTAGGTGAGGGCGTGCAGCAGGCGCGGGCCGCCGCCGGCGCGGATCTCGGCGACGAGGCGGCGCGCGGCGCTGCTCACGGCCTCCACGTCGTTGCCGTCCACGCGCGTGGCGGGGATGCCGAGGCTCTCGGCGCGCGCGCTCGCGGCCTGCGTGCCGGCGGTCATGGGCGCGGAGCGGGTGGTGGCGGAGATGCGGTTGTCCTCGCAGACGAAGAGCACGGGCAGGTGGTAGACCTGGGCCCAGTTCAGCGCTTCGAGGAAGGGGCCGCGGTTGATGGCGCCGTCGCCGAAGAAGCTGACGGCGATGGCCTCCTGGGCCTGGAGCTTGAGCGCATGGGCCGCGCCCACGGCGATGGGCAGCCCGGCGGTGACGACGCCGTTGGCGCCCAGCATGCCCACGGAGAAGTCGGCGATGTGCATGGAGCCGCCCTTGCCGCCGTTGTAGCCGCTGGCGCGGCCGAACAGCTCGCACATCATGCGCGTGGCGTCCGCGCCCTTGGCCAGCGTGTGGCCGTGGCCGCGGTGGGTGGAGGTGAGCAGGTCGCGCGGCCCCAGGTGCTGGCACACGCCCGCGGCGACGGCCTCCTGGCCGGTGGAGAGGTGCAGCGGGCCCTTGACGCGCACCTCCGACGCCTTGCCCGTGGCCGCGCCGCCCCAGGTCACGCCGCCCTGGCTGGCGGCTTCCGCGGCGTCCTCGAACGCGCGGATGCGCACCATGGTGCGGTAGAGATCCAGCAGTTCAGTCATGGAAAAAAGAAGAGGACTATGAAAAAAGGAGCTGCCAGCGCTTGATGCCAGCCGATTTCAAAGTTTTTTGCCTTGAAACCGGCCCGCAGCAAGCGCGGGCAGCTATCGTTCTGGTCGTTGCGTGTTACTGCTTGCGCGCGGCGATGGCCTTTTCCGCCATGTCCACGAGGTTGGTGCCGATGGTGGGCTTCCACTTGTCGTAGACGGGGCGGGTGGCCTTCACGAAGACTTCGCGCTGCGCGGGCGTGAGCTGCGTGACGGTCACGCCCATGCCGGCGATGTCCTTGAGCAGCGGCTTGCCGGCTTCCACCAGGCCCTTGCGCGCCAGCACGATCTCCTGCTTGCCCGCGTCCACGGCGGCCTGGCGCACGATGTCGCGATCGGCCGGCGTCCAGCTGTTCCAGATGTCCTTGTTGACCACGAACACCAGCGGGTCGGCCATGTAGCCCCAGGTGGTGACGAACTTCTGGCCCACGGTGTGCATCTTCAGCACGGTGAAGAGGAACAGCGGGTTTTCCTGCCCGTCCACCGCGCCGCTGGACAGGGCCGGCTGCGCGTCGGCCCAGCTCATCTGCGTGGGGTTGGCGCCCAGGGCGGTGAACATGTCGGCGAAGATGGGCGAGCCCACCACGCGGATCTTCATGCCCTTCAAGTCCTCGGGCTTCTCGATGGCGCGCTTGGAGTTGGTGATCTCGCGGTAGCCGTTCTCGCCCCAGGCCAGGGGCACGACGCCGGCCTTGTCCAGCGTCTTGAAGATCTCCTTGCCCACCTCGCCCTGCGTGAGCGCGTCCACGGCGGCGTAGTCGGGCATCAGGAAGGGCAGCGAGAACAGGTTGAGCTGCTTGACCTGCGGCGACCAGTTGATAGTCGAGCCCACGGCCATGTCGATCACGCCCTGGCGCAGCGCGGAGAACTCGCGCGTCTGGTCGCCCTGGATCAGCGACACGCCGGGGTAGAGCTTGATGTTGATGCGGCCCTGCGTGCGCTCCTTGACCAGGTCGGCCCAGATCTGGCCGGCCATGCCCCAGGGCGTGGGCGGGCCCAGCACCAGCGACAGGCGGTATTCGCTCTTGTAGTTGCTTTGCGCCATCGCCGGTGCGGCGATGGTGAGGGCAGCGGCCGCAGCCACGGCGGATGCGAGGAAAGTACGCAGTTTCATGGGTTGGTCTCCTTGGAAAATTCTCAATAGCCGAGGTAATGGGGCAGCCACAGGGCCAGTTGCGGGAAAGCGATCACGGCCACCATCACCAGGAACATCGCCAGCAGCATGGGGCCGACCCAGCGCACGGTGGATTCCATGCGCACGCCGGCGATACGGCACGACACCATCAGGTTCACGGCCAGCGGCGGCGTGAACTGGCCCAGCGCCACCTTCAGCGTGAGGATCACGCCGAACCACACCGGGTCCCAGCCGTAGTGGTTCATGATGGGCAGCAGCAGCGGCACGAAGATCAGGAAGATGGAGATGCCGTCCAGGAACATGCCCACGGTGATGAGCAGCAGGATCAGCAGCGACAGCACGCCGTATTCGCCCAGGCCCGAGTTCACGATGG
>Ga0222428_100604_pt1 | contig 10612 bp, 10 predicted proteins | sample 2B5Ametagenome_FD_182471 | JGI IMG/M metagenome (GOLD analysis project Ga0222428, IMG submission 182471) | Enriched microbial communities from leaf-cutter ant dump, University of Wisconsin, Madison, United States - 2B5A (version 2) | ecosystem: Environmental > Terrestrial > Nest > Insects nest >...
CGGCAAGAAGCTGGTGGTGATCGAGAAGGACGACCAGGGCAAGCCCGACCTGGGCAAGTCGCTGCTGGCAGCCGCCTACTCCGACGACAAGGCCGCGCTGGCCGTCGGCCCCAGCTCCTCGGGCGTGGCCCTGGCGATGCTGCCGGTGGCCGAGGAGTACAAGAAGGTGCTGATCGTCGAGCCCGCCGTGGCCGACTCCATCACCGGCGACAAGTGGAACAAGTACATCTTCCGCACCGGCCGCAACTCCAGCCAGGACGCGATCAGCAACGCCGTCGCGCTGGACAAGCCCGGCACCGTGATCGCCACGCTGGCGCAGGACTACGCCTTCGGCCGCGACGGCGTGAAGGCCTTCAAGGACGCGGTCAAGAAGGCCAAGATCGTCCACGAGGAATACCTGCCGGCCAACACCACCGACTTCACCGCCGGCGCGCAGCGCCTGATCGACAAGCTCAAGGACCAGCCCGGCCGCAAGGTGATCTGGATCATCTGGGCCGGCGCGGGCAACCCCTTCAAGATCGCCGACCTGGACCTCAAGCGCTACAACATCGAGATCGCCACCGGCGGCAACATCCTGCCGGCCATGGCGAGCTACAAGCAGTTCCCGGGCATGGAGGGCGCGACCTACTACTACTTCGGCATCCCGAAGAACCCGGTGAACGACGCGCTGGTGTCGATGCACTACAAGGAATACAAGACGCCGCCGGACTTCTTCACGGCCGGCGGCTTCTCGGCGGCAATGGCGGTCGTGACGGCGCTGAAGAAAACGGGCGGTGACACGAACACCAACAAGCTCATCAGCACCATGGAAGGCATGAGCTTCGACACGCCCAAGGGCACGATGACCTTCCGCAAGGAAGACCACCAGGCCATGCAGAGCATGTACCACTTCAAGATCAAGAACGACCCGGCCTTCGCCTGGGGCGTGCCGGAGCTGGTGCACGAGATCAAGGCGTCCGAGATGGACATCCCCATCAAGAACAAGCGGTAATCGGGCCCACCCCCAGCCTCCGCGCTTCGCGCTCCGCCAACCCCCTTGCAGGGGGCACACCCTGCGGCCCGGCAAAGCCGGTTCCGCGGGTGTTCCCGCACAGGCATCGCCCGGCTCGCCGGCTGACTTCCACTCATGCTCGAAACCCAGGACCTGACCATCCGCTTCGGCGGCCACGTCGCGGTGAACGCCGTGAGCTGCCGCTTCGCGCCGGGCACGCTCACGGCCATCGTGGGCCCGAACGGCGCGGGCAAGACCACGTACTTCAACCTGATCTCGGGGCAGCTCAAGGCCACGGCCGGCAAGGTGCTGCTGGATGGGCGCGATCTCTCGACGCTGCCCGCATCGGCCCGCACGCGTGCCGGCCTGGGCCGCGCCTTCCAGCTCACCAACCTGTTTCCCAACCTCACGGTGCTGGAGAACGTGCGCCTGGCGGTGCAGGCGGCGCATGCAGGCCCGCACCGCCGCGGCCTGAACCTGTGGAGCATCTGGAGCGACCACCGGCAGCTCACCGAGCGCGCCGACGCGCTGCTGGCCGACACCCATCTCAAGGCCCGCGAGCACGACGTCGTCGCCAGCCTGCCGCACGGCGACCAGCGCAAGCTGGAGGTGGCGCTGCTGATGGCCCTGGAGCCGCAGGTCTTCATGTTCGACGAGCCCACGGCCGGCATGAACGCCGCCGAGGCGCCGGTCATCCTCGACCTGATCCGCAGGCTCAAGCAGGACCCATCCAAGACCATCCTGCTGGTCGAGCACAAGATGGACGTGGTGCGCGAGCTGGCCGACCGCATCATCGTGCTGCACAACGGCACGCTGGTGGCCGACGGCGAGCCGGCCGAGGTGATCGCCTCGCCGGTGGTGCAGGAGGCCTACCTGGGCGTGGCGAAGGAGGCGGCATGAACCTGCTTGAACTCCAGGGCGTGCACACGCACATCGGCGCGTACCACATCCTCCACGGCGTCGACCTCGCCGTGCCCAAGGGCCGGCTCACCATGCTGCTCGGCCGCAACGGCGCCGGCAAGACGACCACGCTGCGCACCGTCATGGGCCTGTGGAAGGTGGCGCAGGGCCGCGTCGCCTTCGCCGGCAAGGAGATCGGCGGCCTGGCGACGCCGCAGATCGCCGACCTCGGCATCGCCTACGTGCCCGAGACCATGGGCATCTTCGCGGACCTGACCGTGAAGGAGAACATGCTGCTGGCCGCGCGCGCCGCCCGCCGCGCGCAGGACATGGACGAGGCGCGGCTGAAATGGATCTTCCGCCTCTTCCCCGCGGTGGAGAAGTTCTGGAACCACCCGGCCGGCAAGCTCTCCGGCGGGCAGAAGCAGATGCTGGCCGTCTCGCGCGCCATCGTCGAGCCGCGCGAGCTGCTGATCGTCGACGAGCCCAGCAAGGGCCTGGCGCCCGCCATCATCAACAACATGATCGACGCCTTCGCCGAGCTGAAGGCCAGCGGCGTCACGATCCTGCTGGTGGAGCAGAACATCCACTTCGCGCAGCGCCTGGGCGACACGGTGGCCGTGATGGACAACGGCCGCGTGGTGCACGCCGGAACGATGGCCGACTTCTCGGCCGATGCGCAACTGCAGCAGCGCCTGCTGGGGCTGTCCCTATGAGTCTCAAGATGGATGTCGACTGGAAGCCGCTGCTGCTGGTGCCCGCGCTGGCGCTGCTCGCGCTGCCGCTGGTGGGTTCGCCCAGCACCTGGCTCACGCTCACCGTCGCCGGCCTGGCGATGGGGATGATCGTTTTCATCATCGCCTCCGGCCTCACGCTGGTCTTCGGCCTGATGGACGTGCTGAACTTCGGCCACGGCGTGTTCATCGCGCTGGGCGCCTTCGTCGCCACCAGCGTGCTCGGCGTGATGGGGGACTGGACGCAGTCGCAGTCCATCCTCGCCAACCTGGCGGCGGTGCTGCCGGCGATGGTGGTGGCGATGCTGGTGGCCGGCGCCGTGGGCCTGGCCTTCGAGCGCTTCATCGTGCGGCCGGTGTACGGCCAGCACCTCAAGCAGATCCTCATCACGATGGGCGGCATGATCATCGGCGAGGAGCTGATCAAGGTGATCTGGGGCCCGGCGCAGATCCCGTTGCCGCTGCCCGAGGGGCTGCGCGGCTCGTGGCTGTGGGGCGATGCGGCGGTGGAGAAGTACCGCGTGCTGGCCGTCGTCGTCGGCGCGCTCGTCTTCGGCCTGCTGGCCTGGACGCTGGCGCGCACCAAGATCGGCCTCTTGATCCGCGCCGGCGTGCAGGACCGCGAGATGGTCGAGTCGCTGGGCTACCGCATCCGCGTGCTGTTCGTCGGCATCTTCGTGGCCGGCAGCGCGCTGGCGGGGCTGGGTGGCGTGATGTGGGGGCTGTACCAGCAGAACGTCATCCCGCAGATGGGCGCGCAGGTCAACGTGCTGATCTTCATCGTCATCATCATCGGCGGGCTGGGCTCGACCACCGGCGCGCTGATCGGCGCGCTGCTGGTGGGGCTGATGGCCAACTACACCGGCTTCGTCGCGCCGAAGGTGGCGCTGTTCTCCAACATCGCGCTGATGGTCGCCATCCTGCTGTGGCGGCCGCAGGGTGTGTACCCCGTGGCAGGGAGCCGCTGATGCTGCGCCGCCTGCTTTCCAACGACCTGCCGCGCAGCAAGGTGCTGGCGGTGCTGCTGATCGCCGTGCTGCTGGGCCTTGCCTTCGCGCCCTTCGTCTTCCCGGGCGTCAAGGCGCTCAACGTGGCGGCCAAGATCCTGGTGTTCATCGTGCTCGTGGCCAGCTTCGACCTGCTGCTGGGCTACACCGGCATCGTCAGCTTCGCGCACACCATGTTCTTCGGCATCGGCGCCTACGGCATCGCCATCGCCGCCACGCGCATGGGGGCGGGCTGGGACGCGGTCGCCGTCGGGCTGGCCTGCTCGCTCGCGGTGTCGCTGGTGCTTGCGCTGGCGATCGGCCTGTTCTCGCTGCGCGTGCGGGCGATCTTCTTCGCCATGATCACGCTGGCGGTGGCCTCGGCCTTCCAGACGCTGGCCTCGCAGCTGTCGGAGTTCACCGGCGGCGAGGACGGCCTGAGCTTCAGGCTGCCGGAGATCATCTCGCCCAGCTTCGAGTTCAGCGAGGAGCCCTTCCTCGGCGTCTCGCTGGACGGGCGCCTGCTGTGCTACTACCTGCTGTTCGTGGTGGCGGTGGTGCTGGTGCTGGCGCTGCTGCGCATCGTCAATTCGCCCTTCGGCCGCGTGCTGCAGGCCATCCGCGAGAACGAGTTCCGCGCCGAGGCGATCGGCTACCGCGTGGTGGTGTACCGCACGCTGTCGGCGGTGCTCTCGGCGCTGTTCGCCACGCTGGCCGGCGCGATGCTGGCTCTCTGGCTGCGCTACAACGGGCCGGACACCTCGCTCTCCTTCGAGATCATGATCGACGTGCTGCTGATCGTCGTCATCGGCGGCATGGGCACGGTCTACGGCGCGGCCATCGGCGCGGTGCTGTTCGTGGTGGCGCAGAGCTACCTGCAGGACCTGCTGCGGCTGGGCAATGAAGCCGTGTCGGGCCTGCCCTGGCTGGCGGCCCTGCTGTCGCCCGACCGCTGGCTGCTCTGGCTGGGCCTGCTGTTCGTGCTGTCGGTCTACTACTTCCCGACGGGCATCGTCGGAAAACTCAGGGCAAGGAGCAGCGCACGATGAGCACACCCGCATCCCGCTACGCCCCGCTGTGCGGGCGCGAGATCCACTGGGTGGAGTGGGGCGAGGAGGGCGCACCCGCCGTCATCGCCTGGCACGGCCTGGCGCGCACCGGCCGTGACATGGACGAACTGGCGCAGCACCTCGCGCAGCGGGGTTTCCGCGTCATCTGCCCCGACACGCTCGGCCGCGGCCTGAGCCAGTGGAGCCCGGCGCCGGACGAGGAATATACGCTGGCCTTCTACGCGCGGCTGGCCGATGCGCTGTGCGGCCACCTGGGCCTGGCGCGCGTGCACTGGATCGGCACTTCCATGGGCGGCGCCATCGGCACCGTGTGCGCCTCGGGCCGCCTCGTGCCTCGGATGAAGGCGCGCATCGCCAGCCTGGTGCTCAACGACAACGCGCCCGAACTCGCGGCGCCCGCGCTGGAGCGCATCAAGGCCTACGCGGGCCAGCCGCCGGCTTTCGACACCGTGGCCGAACTGGAGGCTTTCTTCCGCACCGTCTACCGGCCCTACGGCTGGCTGAGCGATGCCCAGTGGCGGCGTCTCACCGAAAGCTCCACGCGGCGCCTGCCCGACGGCCGGGTGACGCCGCACTACGACCCGGCGATGGTGCGCCAGTTCACTGCGCACGAGAACGACTACCTGATCTGGGACCACTACGACGCGATCGAGGTGCCGGTGCTGCTGCTGCGCGGCGCCGAGTCCGACCTGGTGCTGCCCGAGGTGGTCGAGCGCATGCGCCACCGCGGCCCCGGTGCCGCCGGCCGGCTGCAGGTGATCGAGGTGCCCGGCTGCGGGCATGCGCCCGCGCTCAACGTGCCGGCGCACCTGGAGCCGGTCGAGGCCTTCATCCGCGCCGCGGACGCGGGCGGCGCGGCGCCGCAGGCGAGGGCGGCATGATGCAGGTCGCCGTGCTGCGCGCCGACGACGAACGGCCGCCGCGCGCGCCGCAGGCGGGCGACGGCGTGGCCGAGTGGTTCGAGCCGATGCTGGCCGGTCGGCTGGTGCAGGCCGGCCTGCCCACGCTGGCGGCGCTGGCCGGCCGCATCAACGAGGCCGGCGCGCGCTGGTGGTATCCGGTGCGCGGCCTGGGCGCCACCAAGGCCGCGCGCATCGCCGAGTGGCTGCAGGCGCGGCAGGGCGAGACGGGCCTGGCGGTGCGGCTGCCCGTGCGGCCGGCGCAGGCGCAGCGTCCGCACGCGGCGCGCGACCTGGCATGGCGGGCGCCGCGGCCGGCGGCGCATCCGTTCCCGCCGTCCTTCACCACTTGAAAGATCCCGCGGCAGCCACTCCCCGCAAGACCCCGGCGCGCGGCGCCGCTAGCCTCGGTCGTCGCAAGGAGAGAGCTTCATGGAGTTCCTGGACGCGCCGCCGCAGCCCCACTACTTCACGCCGGAGCACGAGCAGTTCCGCGCCGGCCTGCGTGCGTTCATCGCGCGTGAGATCACGCCCTTCGTCGACGCATGGGACGAAGCCGAGACCTTCCCGCGCGCGCTCTACGAACGCGCCGCCGAGCTCGGCGTGCAGGGCCTGGGCTACCCGGAGGCCTACGGCGGCACGCCGGCCGACCTGTTCCACCAGCTCATCGTGGCCGAGGAGTTCGCCCGCTGCGCCTGCGGCGGCGTGTCGGCCTCACTCAACTCGCACAGCATCGCGCTGCCGCCGATCCTGAAGGCCGGCAGCGAGGCGATCCGGCAGCGCGTGATCCCGCCGGTGCTGGCCGGCCACAGGATCGCCGCGCTGGCCGTGACCGAGCCCGGCGGCGGCTCCGACGTGGCGCACCTGCGCACCCGGGCCGTGCGCGACGGCGACCACTACGTCGTCGACGGCGAGAAGACCTTCATCACTTCGGGCATGCGCGCCGACTTCATCACCACCGCCGTGCGCACCGATCCTTCCGTGCCCGGCGCCGAGGGCATCTCGGTGCTGGTGATCGACGGCGACACGCCGGGCCTGACGCGCACGGCGCTCAGGAAGATGGGCTGGTGGTGCTCCGACACCGCGCACCTGCGCTTCGACGGCTGCCGCGTGCCGGTGGCCAACCTGGTGGGCGAGGAGCACCGCGGCTTCAGGGTCTTCATGGACAACTTCAACAGCGAGCGCCTGTTCATGGCGGCGCAGGCCTGCGGCCTGGCCGGCGTGTGCCTGCAGGAGGCGCTGGACTGGACGCGGCAGCGCCAGGTCTCCGGCAGCGCGCTCTCGCAGCGGCAGGTGGTGCGCCACAAGCTCATGGACATGACGGCGCGCATCGACGCGGCGCGCGCGCTGGTCTACGACCTGGCCTGGCGCATCCAGCACGCGCAGGCGCGGCCGGCGCAACTGGTGGCGCGCGTGTGCCTGGCCAAGGTGCAGGCGACGCAGGCGCTGCAGTTCTGCGCCGACCAGGCGGTGCAGCTGCTCGGCGGCATGGGCTTCATGCGCGGCACGAAGAGCGAGCGCATCTACCGCGAGGTCAAGGTGATGATGATCGGCGGCGGCTCGGAGGAGGTGCTGAAGGACCTCGCGGCGCGGCAGCTGGGCGTCTGAAGAATCATGGGCCGCGAGGACGTCATCGCCGACCTGCGCGCCGAGTGCGCGGAACTGGCCGCGCTGTGCGGCGGGCTCGCGCCGGCGCAGTGGCGCGTCGCCGGCGCCTTCTACGGCTGGAGCGCCTGGGACGAGATCGCCCACCTGTGCTACTTCGACGAGGCCGGCCTGCTGGCCGCGACCGACGCCGGCGCCTTCGCGCGCGACACCCGGGCGCTGGCCGGCCGGCTCGCGCGCGGCGAGGAGATCAGTGCCATCGCCCGCGAGCGGTACGGCCACCTGGACGGCGCCGCGCTGCTCGCGCACTGGACGCCGCTCAGCGCGCGGCTGGCGGACGCGCTGGCCGCGCTCGATCCCAGGGCGCGGCTGCCGTGGTACGGGCCGGACATGAGCGCGCGCTCCTTCGCCACCGCACGCCTGATGGAGACCTGGGCCCACGGGCAGGACGTGTGGGACGTGGCGGGCCGCATCCGCCCGGCCACGCCGCGCCTGCGGCACATCGCGCACCTGGGCGTGACGACCTACCGCTGGACCTTCGTGAACCGCGGGCTGCCGGTGCCCGAGCCGGTGCCCTGGGTGGCGCTGGACGCGCCGGACGGCGGCACCTGGACCTGGGGCGACCCGGACGCATCGCAATGGGTGCGCGGCCCGGCGCAGGACTTCTGCCTGGTCGTCACCCAGCGCCGCCACATGGCCGACACCGCGCTGGCGGCGAGCGAGGGCAGCGCCAGCCGGTGGCTGGCCATCGCGCAGTGCTTCGCCGGGCCGCCGGCCGACGGCCCGGCGCCGGGCGTGCGCAAGCCGGCTGCCCGATGACGGGCGAGCCGCTCACGCTGGCGCTGCAGGCGCCGATCGAGGCGGCGCTGGCACGGCTGCGTGCCGGGCGCGGCGAGCGCTGCCTGTCGGAGTGGTGCTTCTCGAACCTCTACCTGTTCCGCGAGGTCCACGCCTACCGCTACCTGCCGGGGCCGTGGCCCGCCATCGCCGGCCGCAGCTACGACGGGGCGCGGCACCTGATGCCGCTGTTCGAGCCCGCGCAGGCGCCGGCCGAGGTGCTGCACGCTTTGGCCGTAGCGCACGGCCACCTCTATCCCGTCGCGCGCGACCAGGCCGAGGCGCTGGAGCCAGGGCGCTTCACCGCCACCGAATCGCGTGATGACGCGGACTACCTCTACCGCGCCGCCGCCTTCGCCGGCTATGCGGGCCGGCCTCTGGCCGCCAAGCGCAACCAGTTGCGCCGCTTCCTGGCCGCGCACCAGCCGCGGGCGCTGCCCTACGCGCCGGCGCTGGAGGGCGCCGCGCGCGAGGTGCTGGCCGGCTGGATGGCGCACAAGGGCAGGGTGGGCGGCGAGGCCGACGAGGCCGCCTGCATCGAGGCCTTCGCGCACGCCGGGGCCTTCGGGCTGGAGGGCTTCTTGCACTTCGACGGCGCGCGCCCCATCGGCGTGGTGCTGGGGCAGATGCTGGCGCCGAGCGTCTGCGTCATCCGCTTCGCCAAGGGGCGGGATGGCGACCCCGGCCTGTACCCGTACATGTTCCAGCACTTCTGCCGGGCCTTCGAACCGCAGTTCGACCGGCCGCTGCACTGGCTCAACTTCGAGCAGGACATGGGCATCGCGGGCTTCCGGCGCAGCAAGATGTCCTACCGGCCGGCGGCGCTGCTGTCCAAGCTGCGCCTCGCGCCCGCTGCCTGAGCGGGCAGCCACTGGGCGCAAGACCCGGCGCCGGCCGCTTCCTAAGCTGGCGGCATGGCGACCATCGAATCCACCCTCTCGCCCGGCAGTGCGTCCTTCCAGGCCAACCGCGAGGGCATGCTGGCGCTGCTCGGGCGCGTGCGCGCCTGCGAGCGCCGCGCGGTCGAGGCCTCGGAACGCTCGCGCACGCGCTTCGAGCAGCGCGGCCAGCTGCTGCCGCGCGAGCGGCTGTCGCTGCTGCTCGACCCCGGCACGCCCTTCCTGGAGATCGCCAGCCTGGCCGGCCTCGGCCTGGACAACCCCGACCTGGACAAGAGCGTGCCCGGCGGCGGCGTGATCGCCGGCATCGGCTGGGTGTCCGGCGTGCGGGTGATGGTCACCGCCTCCGACTCGGGCATCGACGCCGGCGCGCTGCAGCCCATGGGGCTGCCCAAGCAACTGCGCATCCAGGAACTGGCGCTGGAGAACCGGCTGCCTTTCGTGCAGCTGGTGGAGAGCGCCGGCGCCAACCTGATGACCTACCGGGTGGAGGAGTTCGTCACCGGCGGCAGCCTGTTCCGCAACCTGGCGCGCATGTCGGCCGCCGGCCTGCCGGTGGTGACGGTGACGCACGGCTCCTCCACCGCCGGCGGCGCCTACCAGACCGGCCTGTCCGACCACATCGTGATGGTGCGCGGGCGCTCGCGGGCCTTCCTGGCCGGCCCGCCGCTGCTGAAGGCCGCCACCGGCGAGATCGCCACCGAGGAGGAGCTGGGCGGCGCGGAGATGCACACCGGCATCTCCGGCCTGGGCGACTACCTGGCCGAGGACGACCGCGACGCGATCCGCCTGGCGCGCGAGATCCTGGCGCACATCGACTGGAACCGCGACCTGCCGCCGGCGTCGGCGCACCGTTTCAGGCCGCCGCGCCACGACGCCGAGGAGCTGCTCGGCATCATGCCCACCGACCTCAAGCGACCGGTGGACATGAAGCAGGTGATCGCGCGCATCGTCGACGACTCCGAGTTCCTCGAATTCGGCGAGCGCTACGGCAGCGCTACCGTCACCGGCTTCGCCAAGGTCGAGGGCCTGCCGCTGGGCGTGATCACCAACAACGGCCCGATCGACCCGGCCGGCGCGGCCAAGGCCACGCACTTCATCCAGGCCTGCTGCCAGGCGGGAACGCCGATCCTGTACCTGCAGAACACCACCGGCTACATGGTCGGGCGCGCGCACGAGGAGGCCGGCATCATCAAGCATGGCTCCAAGATGATCCAGGCCGTCACCAACGCCACGGTGCCGCAGGTCACCATCCAGTGCGGCGCCTCCTTCGGCGCCGGCAACTACGGCATGTGCGGGCGCGGCTTCCAGCCGCGCTTCTGTTTCTCGTGGCCCAACGCGCGCACGGCCGTGATGGGCGGCGAGCAGGCCGCGCAGACCATGGTCAACGTGACCGAGGCGGCGATGAGGCGCAAGGGCGGCGAGGTCGACCGCGCGAAGCTCGCGGAGATGGGGCGCCGCATCGTCGAGCGCTTCGACAGCCAGATGAGCGTGTTCACCACCAGCGCGCACGTGCTCGACGACGGCGTGATCGATCCGCGCGATACGCGCGCCGTGCTCGCGAAGCTGCTGGCCGTGTGCCGCGAGGCCGAGCTGCGCGAGCCGCAGCCGATGCAGTTCTCGGTGGCGCGGCCATGAGCGCGGGGGAACAGTCCATGACCCAGGCCACGCCGTTCCACAAGATCCTGATC
>Ga0222428_100609_pt1 | contig 10543 bp, 11 predicted proteins | sample 2B5Ametagenome_FD_182471 | JGI IMG/M metagenome (GOLD analysis project Ga0222428, IMG submission 182471) | Enriched microbial communities from leaf-cutter ant dump, University of Wisconsin, Madison, United States - 2B5A (version 2) | ecosystem: Environmental > Terrestrial > Nest > Insects nest >...
CCTGAACACCCGCGTTGGCGTTCTTCGCGGTTTCCTCCCCCGAGGCTTGTGCGACACCTGCCCTCAGGTCGGGGGTGGTCATCGCTCGGGGGAGCGTTCCGGGCAGGTATCCCACAACCCTAAACAACAGCAGTCACCCGCCGCGGCGACGCGACGGACTGCTCCAGACTGCTGCTGACCTTTAGACTTCTACGCTGTGGATCACAGATTCGATTCCTGTCGGGCAGACCAAAATAAGCTAATCAGATCAACGCCATAGATGCTCCCAGCGTCTGAGGCGTTGATCTTTGCGGCCGAGCCCAAGCACGAGTTCAACACGGCAACGCAGCCCCTCGGAAAACGAAGGGTTTGCCGCATTTTTAAGCGACCTGATTCGCTGAAGTTTTGTGGGGCATCGGCCAGCGCCCTTCCAGCCTTTACCTCAAACCGGCTATGGCTTCTTAACTTTCAGCGGCGGCAACGGGGCCAGCGCCGCCGGCGCAAGCGCGGCAACGACTTGCTTGGCGGGCTGCGCCGCCAAGACTTGTGCAGGAATCTCATACGGCTGACCGGCCCGAACCTTCTTCAACAGGGCGACTGCAGCGTCGGAATACTTTCGAACCTTTGAACCTGCAGCTTGCCCCGTTTTAATGGCGACATGGTAGATGTTGTCGAAGGACTGCATATCAAAACCAGTATCCTTCTTCACCTGCTTGATCAGCTCATTCGTGTGATACCAATGATCGACGCCAACTTGCTGAGCGAAGGTGGTCGATGTGTATGGATGGTTTGCATTTGCCGCCCCTGGATCGCCAAGTCCCGTAACGCCAAATAGGTTCGCAAACGTACCCTGGTTTGAGATCGCATGCTCTAGCGCCTCGTAGTTGACTTGGACATTCTTTGATGGAATATCGGTCCGAATCAAGCTATGCATTCGATTGGCGAGTGACCGAAGCGCCTTAAGATCGACTTTCTCCATCACCCCACTGGAGCCGAAAGCCTCGTATACCCATCCAAAGTCACTAGCGGAGATACTTTTAATTCGGACATTGATGTCGTCACCTACTTCGAGAACCCGCTCTCGTGCTGGCTCACTTCCTTCATTTATCCCTTCGTCGTACTGTAGAATATAGATATTCGGGATCAATGCGCTGGTGGGCGTGAACATCCTGCTCATGTCATACAGAACGTTCTTAATGTTTTCGTCGGTGGCGCTGTAGCCGATAAACAGAAGAGGATGCTCCGCGAAATATGTCAGCAGTTTGGCGCTGAGATACCTCTTAGTCCGGTCGAACTCTTCATAGTCTTCCGTGGTGAGGACCAACGAAGACGGGTCATCAATCGAACCATGAATCTTGAAGACTTCGCCAACGACCAACGCAGATTTTCGAAAAACGCTCTGACCAATGACGACCTCATACTGCGGGAATAGAGGCTCCAGCAGCAAATCGTAGTTGGTTGTCACCACCGCGTGAGGGCCAAGCTTCTTGATCGCCGCAAGCTCCGCTTGGAGTGCCTTGCTTGCGCCCTTCGTACTCATGTCCTTGAGTAAATCTGCCACCTTGTATTTGAGATACGCATCGCGAGGGACGTCTCCAGAAAAAAGCTCCGGCGGAAAATGCTTTCGTCCCTCTTTCGTCCATGCCCATTCAAAATAGAAGTCTGCAAAAACAGACCCCACCTTAGGCAGGTCGTTGTCGTACTTCAGCTTGTAGTACGGAAAGTCTCTGTCAATTGTTGGACATGCCTCCGCCGCCAGGGTCAGCAATGCTTCCCAGTTAGGGCCGCTGGCGTATCTGCGTGAAAAACCGCTGCCGATGAAAAGAATCGGTTGGCACTGAAGGGCGCGCAGTGTTTCGGCGACGTCTGCCTTTATGTCTTCTTGGTACTGCACGTAGCCGGCCACGAAACCTCCTATTTATGGATGATCGCCTAGGATTCGCCAATGATAGTGGCAACTGCCATAGCAGCCTCACCATACAGGTCATGCAGCATCCGAGCGGCCTGGGCTCGGGGCTAAGCAGCGTTCAGCCGTCCGGGCTCACCGTGGCCTCGTCTGGCGAGCCGTGGCCGCGTTGGTATACCTGTGGCGTCATCATGAATTGGCCGTACGCACACCACGCGGCGCCATACGGATGGCTGCAACGCAACACGGGCCGGCACGACGACGGGTCGCTAAGTGCTGCACTGCCGTCGTTCAAGTCCCCCAAGTGACCGACAGCACTGGGTCGATTGCTGGCTGACGCGAAAGACCGCTGACGGGGAATCCAAGGCTACCCCGCTGATCAGCCGAGCCTGCCGTCAGGCGACAGACCGCTCACGCTGCGAAGCAGCCGATTTCCAGAGTTCGCCAATGCTGGCTATGTGCCGACTCCAACCCAATGAGGGCCATTGCAGCTGCGAGTGCGTCGGTTTGCTGACTATCGACAAGTGCGTGTTATCGTTGCTTAGTAATGCTACGGCGGCTGCAACCCAGTGCCATGGTGCTGGATGGGCGAACCCTGAAATCGGGTTGCGAAAGCGGCCCGCGTGCAGGTTATGACGGCTACAAACGGCGTAACGGCTCAAAGGTACATATAGCAGTGGATACGCTGGGTCATCTGCTGGCGGTACATGTCACGCCCGCCAATGAACAAGAGCGGGCCCAGGTAGCCCAATTGTGCGAGGCAGTGCAAGAGGCCCCAGGCCAAAGCGTCCAACTGGCCTGGGCCGATCAGGGTTACACGGGCGAAGAGCCCAGGCAGCAAGCCAGTGAGCATGGCATCGATCTTCAAGTAGTCAAGTTGTCCGAGACCAAGAAGGGCTTTGTGCTGTTACCCCGGCGCTGGGTGGTTGAACGCAGCTTTGGCTGGCTGGCCCGTTTTCGGCGCTCGAGCAGGGACTATGAGCGTCTGCCCCAGGTGTTGGCTGGCCTGTATTTCCTGGTCTTTGTGCTGCTCATGCTGCCCAATGCTTTGCCAGCACTCACTCAGGGGATGAGTTCATAACAGGCTCTAGGGTGTTCGGTTTCGATTGACTGACTCGGAATTCCAGCGTAGCCTCCGAAAAAGTCTTGGTTCGGTCAACGGGGGGATGATTCGATGCAAGCATCTGAACGCATGTTTTCGCTGCGGGACAGCCGTGCCGGCGTTTCGCGGGAATCTAATGGTGTGGGCGCGCCGCTACCCGTTGTGAGATTTCGGCTAGCGTGGGATGCGATCACGCGCTGTGGCGATGTCATATTCGGTGTCGATGGTCATCCTGCCGTTCGGATACGGGCGGTTAGCGCCCACGAGTTTGGCATTCTTAGCGAGCTTCTGAAGCACCCCGGCATCATGTGGGACGGGCGATTTCTGCGCGCAAGTTCCTCTAGCGGCTGGGACGTCGATACCGCTTTTCACGCTCATTCCTATTTAGCAGAGAATTTTCTTGATGTCGACCTTGCGGCGCAGCGGGTAATCGACGAATGTGAAAGCGAATGGCCTGCCAACAAGTCAGATTGCAGCGGTTTTGTCAAAGACGTCGCCTTACAGTTCGGTGTGACGCTCAAGGGGTCTGCCAATGAAATCGTGGATGCACTCCACGGTGCTGGGTGGACTGCCTTGAGCAATGGCAAGGCCGCTAAGGAGAAGGCAGATTTGGGAAAGCTAATTGTCGGAGGTCTCCGCGGCGACAAGCAGCAGAACCCAAGTGAGCATGGGCATGTCGTGGTGGTGGTTAGCGGTCCGCTAGCAAAAGAGCAATACCCGACGGCATACTGGGGAACGCTTGGTGGCACGGGTGAGCGTGCGAAGACCGTAAATTGGGCGTGGAGGGCCGTCGATCGCGATAACGTCTTCTACGCCTGTCACGAGGTGGAATAGTAAATCTTTCTGAGGAGCAAGTGATGGACACAAATATCTCTGTCGCCGATTCACCGCTGGATAAGGCCTTGGATGTCTATTTTTCCTGGTTGGTGAGCATCGCGAATTCCGGTGCGCAGATGTCGTCTAATCAGAAGCTCCTATTGAACAACACGATCACGCCTTTCGATATTTCTCAGGACACGCCGTACTACAACGAGGGGCTGTTTCGCAATTTTGCGGATCGCGTCTTCATGGGCAGTCCGCAAGGGATTGGACCGGCGAATCGGGCTGACCGATTCAGCTTGCACTACGGCAGGCTCATTTCACAGGCTGCTAGTCGGATCGATAGGAAGTACAGCGCGATCTCGACCGAGTTGACGGCAATTCGGAACGAAATCAGCACCAAGACAACCGAACTTAGTAATCTCATCGTCAAGATCGAAGCGGACTGGAACCGAATCGGCGTGCCGAAGGAGGACCCGAATTACGAGTTGAAGTACCTCAACTTCTTGGAGAGCGTTCGTTACGCCGATCAAGTCGGCTCACTGTCAGATGAGATAGATGACCTCATCGGTCAGATGGATTCGGTGCGACGCTCGGCTTATTCCACAGATGAGCAACTTATCCTCGACAACTTATCGCATCTCAACAAGACAAGCATGATCGCTAGGCCGCGGCGCGCCAGTTTTGAGAGAACCGTTTCTAATGTCAATGATCTCACGTTCGCCGATCCGAAGGTGAGAGTCGACGCGCTTTGCGATATTTCAGCACCCATTTACCCATTGGGCGACCTGATTAAATTCCTTAAATCAACGGGCTCAAGGGACATTGAGATCACTAAAACCAGCACGGTTACGACGCAGCACGATAGCCAGTGGTCGGCCGGCGGCAGCGCCCGGTATGGGTTCTTCAGCATCGGTGGGGGCGGCAGTGGCTCCTCATCCTACAGATCTGAAATCACAAAATCCAACTCAGTCAAACTTGAGTTCGGTAATGTTGCAGAATATCTTATTGATCGCGATTTTTGGTTTAATCCGGTCGTGTTTGAGAGGCCAGATTTGTTGAAGCTCTTTACGCAAATCGGTGGGCTCGACCGGTTCGAGTTCGTGTCAGTTTCGATCATTATCGCGCGTGGCCTGAAACTCACGCTCAAATTCGACGTGGCGATTGATGAGTCTCAATGGACGAAACGTCAGTTCAGCGCATCGGGAGGCGTCTCCGTTTTTGGATTTTCGTTTGGCGCGTCGGGGTCTAATTCCAGCTACGACTACACGGCGGAGGTCGCCGCCGATAAGCGCAGTGTCACATTTAAGGACGATCCGCAGTTGACGCGCGTCCTAGCGTACCGCCTAGACCCGTTCGTAAAGGCAAAGTCTGGTCGTCTTGACCGTGCTACCGATGCATCTGTGGTTGGCGCATTCACGTCGTTCAAGACTGCGGACATTGGCTACCTCGAACTTCAAAAGGCAAAGTTCAGGTGAGCCAATGATGCACCTGCGTATTACTATCGCGATAGTGGCCGTTGCCGGTACTTTCTCCGGATGTGCGACTGTCCGCGTCTACCCCATTTGCTTCTACGATAAGAAACCCGATCTACCTATCGTCGAAAAGTCGTTCGTCCCTGGCTTGCGTCAGTCTTTTGGTGAGGTTGCAGCGGTAAATCCACAGGAAGTCGTGATATCCCCGGATGTGCGCTGGATAATTGCTCGCACGACAGATAAACAGGACGCCGATCTATTGCGGGTGTGGCCGCGCGTTGCCTGCATCGGTCCGGGGCGCTCAACGTCCCAGGTAAAGCTGCAGGCGGACTGCATTGCCTACGTCGAAGACTTTATCAAGGTTCGGCGATATACGGAACTCGGTGAGTATCAGGGTACGTCGGGCAGTAGGTATTTCAACGAGGCACGAGATCCGAAGCGTCTCGTGTACTGCGCAGCAGACAACTAGAGCGAGGTGCTCGAAAACTGCCTGTCGCCAACCGCAGGATTTGGCAGACTGCAGTCAAAGCAAACTTGGCGTCTTCCTTCGCGCCAATGGCCTGATGTACTTCGCCAGGGTAGCACTAGACCTATGCCCCGTCTGTTCCATGATGATGTGGGTGGCGATGCCTACGCTGGCCGCCTCCGTGCAGTAGCCCGCACGCAGGCTATGCCCTGCCACTGACTTCGCTGCCTCCACGTTCCTGGCGTGGTTTGTCACCCCCTTGAGCACCAGGGCCACCGACTGCGGTGTCAGCGCCTGGCCGCTGGTAATCTGGTCGTGACGGTTGATCGGCCGGAACACCGGCCCCTGCTCGATACCGCTGAGCGCCAGCCACTTTTCCAACGCCTTGACCGGGCAGCGCGAGGATTTGGCACATGGGATGAATACCGTGTGCCCCTTCTCCTGCTGGGTTTTCGTGCGCCGGATATGAACCTCAATGCCGTGGTCAAAGGTGGTGATGTCCTCCCGGCGAATGCTCACCAGCTCCGAGCGTCGGAACGCCCCCGCAAATCCGACGAGGATCAGCGCCGTGTCGCGTGCCGCTTTCATCGGTTTCTGCTTTTCCGCCGTCAACACCAGTTCGATGATGTCGTCCTTGACCAGCGCCTTGACGCGCCGTTGGGCCGTGCCCTTGGTGCGCCGGATGCCCTGCATGGTGCGCTTGACCAGGGAGTCCATGGCGGGTGATGTGTGCCCAGCCTCCAAGTGCGCCCGGTGAATGGCGATCACCCTTGCTATTGGTCGGGGCGCGCGTGTCGTCGGCGCTCTTGACCTCGCTGGAGGTGTCGATGATCTTGACCTCGTACTGCGTCGAGCTCCATGTGTAGGGCGGGCGGGACTTGCTCTTCGTCGGAGCGGTGTCGATGAACGCAATGTGGCCGTCATGGCGGTGGCCCTTCATGTCGATGAACAGCCAAGCGATCACATCACCGGGGCGCAGGTCTTCCACCTTGGCAATCTTGGTGAATCCGGCTCCGGCATCCATCGCAGGCACGTAGTCGTGGATGCTGTGCCAGTTCTTGAATTTCTGCGTCGGGATTTGTTCAGGTACACCGGCACGGGTGCGCTTGAACATGTCTTCGACAAATGCCACGCAATCGGCCTGGACGACGTAATCCGTCGAACCCTTCTCGCCGGGCATCCGCGTGAAGCGGTTCTTGTTGGTGTACTCGTTGTTCTCGGGCTTGGTGTGGGCGGCGAAGTCGCGGGCCAGTTGCAGGTACCGAGGGACTGAGGTGTCTTGAGCCGACGCGGCGACCGCCGACAAACAAGCGATGGCAATGACCAAGCTATGCGAAAGAAGGTGTTTCATGTATCCGTCCTGCCTCATTGGTTGCGCAGGGCGGCGATCAACTCCGCTGCCACCGCCCGCAGGTTGTTGCGCGTCACGTCGGTGGACTTCCCGTCGATCTTGGCCGACACGGGAATCATCATCTTCACGTTGGGATCACCGCCCGGCACGCGGTCGGCCTGCGTGAAGATTTGCACCGTGCGTTTGGGACTCTTGACCTCGAAGCCTTCCTTGCCGAGCAGTCCTGCCGGGAGATAGCGAATCTGCGCGCCGGTGCGCTGGGCAGCTTGCACCAGACCGCAGAACGGCTCGGGCGCGTTCCATTCCATCAGGATGTAGTTCGCTTTCCATGCTTCAGGGAAACCCGCCTTGGCGACTTGCCCCTCGCAGGCTTTGCCATCCAGTTGTTCCTGCATTTTCTCGATCTTGCCGACAGCGGCGTTGTAGTTACCGTCGTTCACCGGCAGGCTCAGCGCCTTCATCTGGACAGCCACACGGTCTCGGTTTGCCGCCAGTTCCTTGACCTTGGCATCGGACACCGGCTGCTTCACCGCTGCCTCCACCTGATTGGCGAAAGCATCAATCGCGTCATACAGCGCATCCACACCCGCAGCTTGGCGCTCCAACAGGGCCACCGCAGCGGCATCGGTCTGGCCGACCTGCTGGCACATGCGGGCGAAGGCCACGGCCTGCCGGTAGCTCTCCAGCTTGGCATAACCAATGCCTTGGCTGATGGTGCGGCAGGTTCGTAGTTCGGTGTGGTCGCCGATGGTGTAGTAAATCTTGATCTCCTGGGGCTTGCCATCACCGTACAGCGTGACCTGGCTGAGGTTCTGGCTGGAGACCGTGGATGTCCGTGCCTGCTTGCGTATGGCCTCGTCGCGCATCGTGAACAGGTCGCTGCCGCTGGCGGCGGTGGTATTCACCTTCTGGCGCATCGGTGCCTTCATGGCGTCCTCGCTCCAGTTCGCCTTACCGTTGATGCACGCCAGTGCCTGCCGCTGCCATTCACGCACGGTCTCCGGGCTCCAGTCGCGCGCCCGGACGCCATACACGGGCTTGTCCGGATCGGCCAGCTTCCACTTGAGATCGTCCGCGAACCGGTCGTTGCAATCGACGCGAACGGCGTTCTGCGCCAAGGCTGCGGGGTGAATAGCGAATGCTGCCATGGCGATGGCGAGCGCATGCAGAAAGTGATGACGTGGCGTCCCCATGGGGTCCTCCGAAGCAATTAGGTGTTGTTGATTTGGCGGTGAGTTTGCCAGAAACGAACTGATAGTTTGTGGACTGATAGATAGCAAACCGAAAGACTGCCCGGCATGACCCGGGTTCTCGTCAACAAGCCGCAACCGCTCGAAGCGCGCTTCGTGCAGGAGCGCGACCGGGTGCAGGCAGCCTTCGGTGCCCGGGTGCGGGAATTCCGCGTGGAAAAGCAGTTGACGCTGGAGATGCTGGCCGAGCGGGCCGATCTGCATGCGAACTACCTGGGCTCGGTGGAGCGCGGTGAGCGCAACCTGAGCCTGTACAACATCTGGCGGCTGGCGCAGGGGCTGGGCTTGACTGCAAGCGATCTCATGCAGGAACTGCCGACGCGCAAGGGCAAGCGTTAGACGGCCTGAACGGTTTCAGCGAGAACAAGCTGAAGGCAGTGAGACTCGGCGATCCAAGACAGCCGGAACTCCCTTCCGGACGGGAAACGCAATGCCAACTGCCAATCAGCGGTATCCTGATGTCTAACCAGTTGGGGAGCCTCAGCGAACACGTCGCCCCGTAGGGGCAATGCTGGGTCAACGCGGTTCGACCAGTGAGCGTCGGCTGTGAGGGGAAGCCAGCCCTCCAGTTCGCCCGTTTCGCACAGACTGACCCGGAAGGGTAAGACAGCCTGCTTCCCTCCAAAGCGCCCGAATACGCTGCCATGGGGATAGAGCAAGTACCGCACGGGGCAGTAGCACAGCAGCGCGTGGCGCTCGCATTGCAGGGCGATGGCGCCGAAGTGCGTAGAACCTGCTTCAGGATCGCAGACGCGCAAAACTGCTTGCCGCACACGGGCTGGTCGCCACTGTCTGGAAAGAGGCAAAAAGCTACACGGACAAAGACATGCCCGAGGTCGCCATCGCCATGGTGGACTATGACACCGACTGGGAAGTGGGCCGCTGCGTGCTCTACCACCGCAATACGGCCAGTGACGGCAAGACCGCGCAACCCTACGTGGTCGATCCGTACCCCCACGCCGACAGCCGACTGCACCTGCGCGTCGGTACGGCCGATCTGGCGGGCCTGCCACCATCCTGGTTCATCGGCGTAACCCAGATGGGCAAGGCCGCAGCGAAGTGACGGTATGCGCGGGCCGTACCTGTTTCCCGTGCTGCGCGGCCAGAAAGTCACGGCTTGGCGATGAGGTCTCCGTCGATCCACGGGTAGTACGGACCGGTCTTGGGTAAGCCCAGGGTTTCGGCCTGCCGCAGAAGCGAATCCAGGGTTTTGCCGGTCAGCATTGCGAGGACGGCGAAAGCGTCATCGTGGCGGCCTTGCTGGGCAATGCGCCTGAAGGTGGGTTGAAAAGCCGTGGTGCTGGTTGCGGTTGCCATAGGTACTCCGTTCGTAAGGTGGAACAAACGCGCACGGCTGCGCCGACCCGACGTAACGGGTTGCGAACGATCGAGGAAGAGAGGTCTGCCGGGGATGCCCGTGCAATGCAGAGCCAGGAGGCTGCCGTGGCGACCGGCCATGGTGCATGAACACCAGTGGCGGCTTTTTCAGCTTAGCGCAGAGCCCTCAAGGAGCACGCAGCCGAAAAACTTTGGCTGGACACAACTCCAAGCAGCACGTCGCGACGGAGATTGCACCTGTGGCACAAGGCGCGCGCAAAGAAAAAGCCGCAGCGCGGTTAACGCTGCGGCTTTTGATGTTTGCTTTGATAAGCGACGATTGCTAAAATTTCAAAATCCCTTAGCAATCAATAGCTTACAAGCATGTGTTGGCGGAAACGGAGTCTGCCTAAATAGCATTCAGCCCCGTCCAATAAAGAGCAAAAATTTATTTTAAGCTGTTGTTTTGTAATGATTTATTGCTCAGGGCTTTGTTGCACAAATCGAGTTGCAGACGGCATGACCCCCACCCCAGACGGATCTATGCCACGGCAGCCACTGGTACGGTTCGAAGACGGCCGATCTGGCTGAAGCGATTCAGCAAGGCCACGCGTACATGCAACTCCACCACCTGGCGCTCGAACGTGCGCGCCGTCACCCGTTCGCCCAGTCGCTTGAAGCAGTGCATCTTCGTCTCCACAAGGCTGCGCCGATGGTAGCCGCTCCACTTCTTCCAGATGCTGCGACCCAGGCGCTTGCACGCGGCAATGGCTTCGTTGCGGTGCGCCGAGCCCGGACTCGACTTCTTCCAATGGCTGGCGTTCTTGCGCGGCGGGATCACCGCCATCGCCTGCCGTTGGGCAATGGCGTCCAGGCAG
>Ga0222428_100610_pt1 | contig 10534 bp, 7 predicted proteins | sample 2B5Ametagenome_FD_182471 | JGI IMG/M metagenome (GOLD analysis project Ga0222428, IMG submission 182471) | Enriched microbial communities from leaf-cutter ant dump, University of Wisconsin, Madison, United States - 2B5A (version 2) | ecosystem: Environmental > Terrestrial > Nest > Insects nest >...
ATGCCGAAGGTCACCGTGGGCGCGATGCCCCAGCGCTGGTTGTCCGGGCCGTTGCGGCCGGGCACGTCGGCGTCGTGCGCCATCGCGTTCAGGCGAAAGCCCACGGTGTCGCCCAGCTTGCGGTTCAGGTCGACCGTGGCGCGCTTGTAGCTGTCGGTGCCCAGGCCCACGTCGCCGCTGATGAAGTTCTCGTTCTTCGCGCGCTTGGTCTGCATGTTGAAGCTGCCGCCCGCGCCGCCGCGGCCCGCGTAGGCCGAGTCGGAGCCCTTGACGACCTCGATGGCCTCGATGTTGTACACCTCGCGAGAACGCGCGCCGATGTCGCGCATGCCGTCCACGAACAGGCTGCTCTGCGAGTCGCTGCCGCGCAGGAAGGGCCGGTCGCCCACGGGGTTGCCGCCCTCGCCCGCGCCGAAGGTGATGCCGGGCGTGGTGCGCAGCGCCTCGGTCAGGCTGGTGGAGCCGGTCTGGCGGATCACCTCCTCGTTGATGACCTGCACCGTCTTGGGCGTATCGAGCAGCGGCGCGGTGAATTTGGAGGAGGGCGCCTGGTCCACCTTGACGGGCAGGTCCGCCGTGTCGGTCACCGTCACCGTGCCCAGCGTGGCGTTTTGCTGCGCGAAGGCAGTAGTAGCGGCAAAGCACAACCCGGCGGCCCATGCCACGCGGGTCAGCTTCGTCGGAGGGAGGCTGTGTTGGATCTCTTGCATATTCGCTCCGTTGAAGACGGTGCGAATTGTTGTTGCAAATCAGAATCGATTGTGTTCTGGTGGCCGAAAAACTGCAGTAGTGTTGTGGTGGTACTATGAAATATCGAAAAAGAGAGCTGCCTGCGCTTGCCAGTCAAGGATTCCAGATTCATTTCGATCTGAAACCCCATAGGGACAAGCGCGAGCAGCTCCTCTTTTTGATGGCTGGCGGTCAGGCGGCCAGTGCTGGCAGCCCCTGCAGCGCCGCGCCGATGGCCAGCAGGTCGCGGTCGCGCCCGCGCCGGCCCACGACCATCAGCCCTGCGGGCAGGGCGCCGGCAGGCTGCGCGATCGGCAGCGACAGCGCGGGCAGGTCGTAGAAGTTGAACACCGAGGGGTTGCGCAGCGCCAGCAGGTTGGTCCGGATGAACGCGGCGTCGTCGCGCAGCGCCTCGATGGCGGGCGCGACGAAGGGCACGGTGGGCAGGACGAGGGCGTCCACGTCCTCCAGCTGCGCGTCCAGTGCCGGCAGCAGCGCGGCGCGGGCCTGCAGCATGCCCACGTAGTGCGCAGCGGCAATGGCTTCGCCGCCGCGGATGCGGCCCAGCACCAGCGGGTCGATGGCCTCGGGCGCCTGCGCCAGCACCGCACGGTGGATGTGCGCGGCCTCGGCGGCGGTGATCGTGCCGCGCTCCTGCACCTGCGCGGGCGCGCCCAGCCACTCGTCCAGCGCCATGTCGCGCACACGGGCGCCGGCGGCCGAGATGGCGGACAGCGCCGTATCGAAGGCCTGCTGCACGGTGTCTTCGGTCTGCGCGAACAGCAGGCCGCGCGGCACGCCCAGGCGCAGCCCGCCCACGCTGCGCGCGGGCAGCGGCGTCCATTCGCAGCCCGAGAGCACGGCATCGGCCTGCGCGCAGTCCTGCACGCTGGCGGCCAGCGGGCCCACGGTGTCCAGCGTGAACGACAGAGGGTAGGCGCCCGTGCGCGGCACGCGCGCCTGCGTGGGCTTGAAGCCCGTGACGCCGTTGAGCGCGGCGGGGATGCGGATGGAGCCGCCCGTGTCCGAGCCGATGGCGATCTCGGCCATGCCGCGCGCCACGCTCACGCCCGCGCCGCAGGACGACCCGCCGGGGATGCGCGCGCCGTCGCGTGCGTTGCCCGGCGTGCCGTAGTGCGGATTGATGCCGATGCCGGAGAACGCGAACTCGGTCATGTTGGTCTTGCCGATGACCACCGCGCCCGCGGCGCGCAGGCGCCGCACGGCCAGGGCATCCTGCTCCGCCGGCGGGGCGCTGCGCAGCAGGGCGGAACCCGCCGTGGTGGGCTCGCCGGCCACGTCGAACAGGTCCTTGACGGAGACGATGCGCCCGTCCAGCGGGCCCAGGGCGATGCCCCGGGCGGCGCGGGCGTCGGCCGCCTCGGCGGCCTGCAGCGCGGCGTCGGCATAGACGCGGGTGAAGATGCGGCGGCCTTCGTCGCCGGCCGCTTCGATGGCGGCCAGGGCCTGCAGGGTGCGTTGGGTGCTGGAAGAGGTCATGGGCGGAACTGTAAGGCGGTGCCGGTAAGATAGCTGCAGCGCAAGTATTCCCGGCGCCTGCACGCTGGATATGGCTCTTGTGTTATTTGAATGAGATAATAAAATATCTTATTAAAATAATTGATGTCTGCCATGAGCGCTGTACCCCGGAAATCCCCCCGTACCGTGTCCAGAAAAGCGGCGCCAGCCGCAGAGGGCGGCGCCGTCCTGGCCGATGCCAGGGAGTCGACGCTCTACGTGAATTCGGTGGAGAAGGCGCTGCAGGTCATGGCGGCGTTCGGGCCGCAGCGCAAGCAGCTCACGCTCACGCAGATCGCCGCGCATTCGGGCATGGACATGAGCACCGTCCAGCGCTTCACCTATACGCTGGTGGCCCTGAACCTGCTGCGCAAGGATGCGAACACCAAGCTGTACGAGCTGTCGCCGCGCATGCTGGACTTCGGGCACCAGTACATCTCCGCCAACGACCTGGTGAGCCAGGCCATGCCGTTCCTGCAGCACCTGGCGATGGAGACGGAGGCGGCGGTGAACCTCAGCATCCTCGACGGCACGCAGATCGTCTACCTGCAGCGCATCGTGAGCCGCTACGTGCTCTCGCCCGAGCTCATCGTGGGCACGCGCCTGCCGGCGTACTGCACCTCGTCGGGGCTGGCGATGCTGGCGGCGCTGCCGCCCGAGGAGGCCGAGGACATCCTGGACCGCTCGGAGCTGGTCAAGTACACGCGCCACACGGTCACCGAGCGCGGCCAGATCCTGGCGCGCCTGGACACCATCCGCGAGCTGGGCTATGCCCACGTCGAGGACGAGATGTACCTGGGCGACATCGCCATCGGCGTGGCGATCACGAACTCGGACAAGCGCGCCGTCGGGGCCATCAACATCGGCGTGGCCCGGCCGCAATGGAAGGGCGAGGCGGACAAGGAGCGGATCTCCTCGCTGCTGATCGCCGCGGGGCGGGCCATCTCCAGCCGCCAGTAGCCGGCAGCGCCGCGCGGCGCCCGCTCTCTTCCCAGCCAGGGTGGCGCAGCGCCACCCTGGCTTTTTTGTTGCCCGCGCGACGCTGTTCGAGCCAAATCGGCCTCCAGCGCTTATCCAGAAAGCGCGAGCAGCTAGCAATCCAATAGCAAATGCCTTCCATGGCCCCGTTGTCCTTCGTGGCGCGCGGGGATCTCCAGCTTGCAATCGATCGGGTTTACACCTATATTTCATTGCAAAGAATATTTTTATATTTCATCGCAATAGTTTTTTATCAAATGAGTGCGCAAGATGTCCCAGCAGTTCAAGTTCATCGAAGTGGAACAGCACGACGTGGTCGGGCTGATCCGCCTCAACCGGCCGGAAAAGCTCAACGCCTGGACAGGGGCGATGCGCGAGGAAATCATGCAGGCGCTCAAGGCCTTCGACGCGGCCGAGGGCACGCGCGCCATCGTCATGACGGGCGCGGGCAACCGCGCCTTCTGCGCGGGGCAGGATCTGTCGGAGGCGCACGGCTTCGACGTCGAGGGCTCCAAGGTGTGGATCCGCACCTGGGAGACCTTCTATGACGTGATCCGCAGCCTGGGCAAGCCGCTGGTCTTCGCGCTCAACGGCACGGCCGCGGGCTCGGCTTTCCAGACCGTGCTGCTGGGCGACGTGCGCGTGGGCCACCCGGGTGTGCGCATGGGCCAGCCCGAGGTCAATTCGGGCATCGCCAGCGTGACGGGGCCGTGGATCATGAACCTGATCCTGGGCATGTCGCGCACCATCGAGCTGACGCTGACCGGCCGGCTGATGGATGCGCAGGAATGCCAGCACATCGGCGTGCTGCACCACGTGGTGCCCGAGGACCAGGTGCTGCCGCGCTCGCTGGAGATCGCACGCGAGCTGGGCGCCAAGCCGCCTGTCGCCATGCGCCTGGACAAGCAGCGCTTCCGCGAGATGACGGAGGCCAGCTTCCGCGAAACCATCGACGCCGCCATCCGCCTGCACGCCGAGTCCTACGCCACCGGCGAGCCGCAACGCATGATGGAAGCGTTCTTCGAGCAGCGCAAGAAGCACTGACACCCGTCCCGCACGCCCCCCCCCTTTCCTGGCACCGATTGGAGCGAATCATGAGCAAACCCCTGAACCCCATGCGCCGCCGTGAACTGCTGCAGGCCGCTGGCGGCCTGGCGCTGGCCGGCGCGGCCCCGCTGGCCCTGGCGCAGGACAAGAAGATCGTGGTGTCCGACCCGGGCGGCCCCTACACCGCCGCGTACCGCCGCGCGTTCTACGATCCGTTCGAAAAAGCCACGGGCATCAAGGTGATCAACGTGGCGCGCGAGGCGCAGCCGGTCGCCCAGATCAGCGCCATCGTCAAGTCCAAGAACTACATCTGGGACGTGACCACGCTCACGCTCTCGGCCGACATTCCGTTCCTGGAGTCGCAGAACCTGCTGGAGCCCATCGGGCTCAAGCCCGCCGACTTCCCCGACGTGATGCCCGAAGCCATCACCGCCAACTGGCTCGGCGTGGACATCTATTCCACTGTGCTGGCCTACCGCACCGACAAGTTCAAGGACGCGGGCCCGAAGAACTGGGCGGACTTCTGGAACGTGGAGAAATTCCCCGGCCGCCGCAGCCTGCGCCGCAGCCCCATCGACACGCTGGAGCAGGCGCTGATGGCCGACGGCGTGCCCGTGGACAAGCTCTACCCGCTGGACATCGAGCGCGCGTTCAAGAGCCTGGAGAAGATCAAGAAGCACATCAGCATCTGGTGGACCTCGGGCGCGCAGGCCATGCAGGCGATCCAGAACGGCGACGTGGACATGATCTCCACCTGGAACGGCCGCGCGCAGACCGCGATCGAGAACGGCGCGCCGGTCAAGATCGTCTGGGATCAGGGGCTGTACTCGATCGAGGGCTGGGGCATCCCGCGCGGCACGCCGCGCGCCGAGCTGGCCAAGCAGTTCGTGCGCTTCTGCGCCGACGCCAAGCGCCAAGCCGCCTTCACCACCGACCTGGCCTACGGCCCGACCAACCGCCGCGCGTTCGAGGTGATCGACGCCAAGCGTGCCGAGATCCTGCCCAGCAGCCCGGCCAACATCCGCAACATGGCGCTGCCCAGCCCCGAGTGGTGGGCCAAGAACCGCCAGGCGGTAACCGAGCGCTTCAACAACTTCATCATCTCCTGACGCACGCGAGGCACCATGTTCAAGCTGGAGACCGCCGGCCTCGCCAAGCGCTACGGCGACACCGATGCCCTGCTGCCCACCGACCTGCAGGTGCGGTCGGGCGAGTTCCTGACCCTGCTGGGCCCCTCGGGCTCGGGCAAGACCACCCTGCTGATGATGATCGCGGGGCTGGTCGCGCCCACCGGCGGGCAGCTCATGATCGACGGCAAGGACGCCACCTATGCGCCCCCGGGCCAGCGCGGCATCGGCATGGTGTTCCAGAGCTACGCGCTGTTCCCGCACATGACGGTGCGCGACAACGTGGCCTATGGCCTGCGCATGCGCAGAACCGGCTCGCAGGACATGGCCCGCCTCGTGGACAACGCGCTCGGCATGGTGAAGATGCGCGAATACGCCCACCGCTACCCCAAGGAGCTGTCGGGCGGCCAGCAGCAGCGCGTGGCGCTGGCGCGCTGCTTCGCCTACAGCCCCTCGGTCATCCTGCTGGACGAGCCGCTGGACGCGCTGGACAAGAAGCTGCGCGAGCACATGCAGCTCGAAATCCGCCGGCTGCACCAGGAGCTGGGCGCCACTTTCATCTACGTGACCCACGACCAGGAAGAGGCGCTCACCATGAGCGATCGCATCTGCCTGATGAACCATGCGCGCATCGAGCAGATCGGCACGCCCGTGGAGCTGTACGACGAGCCGGCCACGCGCTTCGCCGCGGGCTTCATCGGCCAGTCCAACCTGCTGGCGGGCGTGCTGGAGCAGGCGGGCCACTTCCGCGCGGGGCAGAGCCAGATCCCGGTGCCTGAATCGATGGGGGTCGCCGAGGGCGCGGTCTCGCTGCTCGTGCGGCCCGAGGCGGTGGAGGTGACCGCGCCCGAACAGGGCCTGCTGCAAGGCGAGATCGCGGAGGTGGTGTTCCTCGGCAACGAGGTGCGCGTGATCGTCGCGCTGCCTGGGGCGGACACCTTCATCGCCCGCTGCGGCCGCGAGCGCCAGCCCCGCGTGGGTGATCGTGTGGGCCTGCGCTGGGATATGGCGCGCTCGCGCGTGCTGCACCGCTGAAGGAGGCGCCCCATGTCGCTTGCCAACGCCGCCCCGGCCCGGCCCGCCTCCGCGGGCCGCCGCCTCGCCGCCCTCTGGGCGCCCGCCTTGCCCGCCATCGTCTTCCTGGTGGTGTTCTTCGTGGTGCCAGTCCTGCAGATCCTGCAGGGCGGGTTCTTCTCCGACACGGGCGCGCTGGACGCCTCGCAGTTCCAGCGGCTGGTCTCCGCGCCCGTCTATGTGAAGGTGCTGTGGACGACCTTCGGCATCTCGCTGGCCACCGCCGTGCTGTCGGTGGCGCTGGGCTACCCGCTGGCGTACTGGCTCGGCATGATGACCGAGCGTTCGCGCGGCCGCTGGGTGCTGTGGATCATGCTGCCGTTCTGGACGAGCTACCTCGTCAAGACCTATGCCTGGATGCTGCTGCTCTCGCGCACCGGCCTGCTCACCACGGTCGCCTCGCTGCTGGGCCTGACGGGCGAGAGCGGCGCGCTCGCCCCCTCGCTGCTGGGCGTGCTGGTGGGCATGGTGCATGCCATGCTGCCGCTGGCCGTGCTCACCATCCTGCCGACCATGCAGGGCATCAACCGGCAGCTCTCCAGCGCCGCGGAAATCCTCGGCGCGGGCCGCGCGACCAACTTCCTCACGGTGTTCTTCCCGCTGTCGCTGCCGGGCGTGGCGGCGGCCGGGCTGCTGGTGTTCATCACCTGCCTGGGCTTCTTCATCGTGCCCGCGCTGCTGGGCACGCCGCGCGAATCGATGATCGCGCAGCTCGTCATCTCGTCGGTGCTGGAGCTGGTGGACATGCGCTTCGCCGGAGCGTTGTCGATCGTGATCCTGCTGTGCTCCATCGTGGTGTTCTACGTCTACGACCGGCTGGTGGGCCTGACCTCGCTGGCGGGCGAGGCCAGCCAGCGCAACACCGGCGGCCCCGGCTGGGCCATGCGGCTGCTCTACGTGCTGGGCGGCGTGCTCGACAAGGTGTTCGCCGCGGGCAGCCTGCGCGCGCGCCGCGCCGGCGTGCTGGCCGGCTACTGCATGGCGGCCGTGGGCTTCCTGGTGCTGCCCATCCTGATCGTCATCCCCATCGCCTTCACCCGCACGGCCGTGGTGGCGTTCCCGCCGCAGCTCTTCAGCCTGCGCTGGTTCGTCGAGTTCATCGAGTCGCCCGTGTGGCAGGCCGCGATGGTGCGCTCGCTCGCGGTGGGCGCGGCCACGGCGGTGCTGGCCGTGGTGCTGGGCTTCGGCGCCACCTACACGCTCACCAAGGTATCGGGGCGCTGGGTCAAGCCGCTGTTCGCGCTGTTCGTCGCGCCGCTGATCGTGCCGCGCATCGTGGTGGCCATCGGCCTGCTGTATCTGTTCGCCAGTTTCGGCATGACGGGCAGCGACCTGGGCCTGGTCATCGGCCACACCATCCTCGCCATTCCCTACGTAGTGGTCACGCTGTCGGCGGGCTTCCGCCAGTTCGACTGGCGGCTGGACGACGCGGCGCGCATCCTGGGCGCGTCGATGTTCGGCCGCCTGCGCACGGTGCTGCTGCCGCTGCTGGCCGGCAGCATCACCTCGGCGCTGCTGTTCGCGTTCATCGTGTCGTTCGACGACCTGACCATCGCCATCTTCGTGAGCGGCGGCGTGAACACCACCCTGCCCAAGCAGATGTGGGACAGCATCCAGCTCGCGGTCACGCCCACGCTGGCGGCAGTCTCCACCTTCCTGGTGCTGCTCATCACCGTGATCATCTTCGCCTCCTCGTATCTCAAGACCAAAGGTAGCCGCTAATGTCCCGCCCTCCCTATCTTCCCCAGCGCATCGAGAACGACCAGCTCGACGTGGCGCCGCTGCTGTACGCGGGCCTGGTGGGGAACGACCCGCATGCGCCCATCGAATACGAGGGCCAGCCGCTTTCGCGCGCGCAGCTGCGTGCCGACGTGGCGGCTTTCCAGCAGTGGCTGCGCGCCCAGGGGCTGGTGCAGGGCGACCGCGTGGCGGTGATGCTGAACAACTCGGTGCAGCACATCGCGCTGATCTACGCCCTGGTGCTCTCGGGCCTGACCTGGGTGCCGATCAACACGCGGCTGCGCGGCGCGGGCCTGCGCTACATCTTCGAGCACGCCAAGCCCCGGCTGGTGGTGGTGGACGGCGAGTTCGAGCCGCTGGTGCGCGAGCAGCCGCTGCCCGGCGTCGCCATCGCCAACCTGGCGCAGATCGACCTCTCGGCAGCCGGCCCGCTGGAGCACGTGTCCAGCCAGGGCGGTGACATGCTGTGCCTGATCTACACCTCGGGCACCACGGGCGCCCCCAAGGGCGTGGTCTTCACGCACCGCATGATGCGCATCGCCACCGAGGCAGCGCTGCTCGTGGCCAACATCCGCGACGGCGACCGCGCCTTTCTCTGGGAGCCGCTGTGCCATATCGGCGGCGCGCAGATGCTGCTGGTGCCCTTCCTCGCCAAGGCCACGTTGCTGGTGGTGGACCGCTTCTCGGCCAGCCAGTTCTGGCAGCAGTGGCAGGACAGCCGCGCCACGCACCTGCACTACCTGGGCGGCGTGCTCGACATCCTCATGCAGATGCCCGCCAGCAGCATTCCGCCCGGTGCGCGCATCCCCACGGCCTGGGGCGCGGGCGTGGCCGCGAGCAACTGGCAGCCCATCCGCGAGCGCCTGGGCTGCGCGCTGCGCGAGTGCTACGGCATGACCGAATGCTCCAGCTTCGCCACGCTCAACGAGACCGGCAAGCCCGGCTCCATCGGCAGGGCGCTGCCGTGGATCCGCCTGCAGCTGCTGGACGAGAACGACCAGCCCGTGCCCGTGGGTGCCGCAGGACAGATCGTGCTGGAGAGCGACCTGGAGGGCGCCTTTTTGCCCGGCTACCTGGACAACCCCGAGGCCACGGCCAAGGCGCTGCGCCATGGGCGCCTGTACACCGGCGACATGGCGCGCCAGGATGCCGACGGCGACCTGTACTTCATCGGCCGTTCCTCGGACAGCATGCGCGTGCGCGGCGAGAACGTCTCGGCCTGGGAGGTGGAGCGCGTGTTCGCCGAACACCCGTGCATCGAGGCCTCGGCCGCCATGGGCGTCAAAGGCGCGGTGGGCGAGCAGGAGATCTTCCTGTACGTCAAGTTCAACGCGGGCCAGGCGGTGGACTGGAGCGAACTCGTGCAGTGGGCCAAACCCCGGCTGGCCGCGTTCCAGCTGCCGCGCTACTACGCGGCCATCGAGCGCTTCGACCTCACGCCCAGCCAGCGCATCCAGAAGCACAAGCTGAGCCCGGACGTCGGGCAGGCGTGGGCCAGGGCCTGACCGGCCCCCTGCGGGGCGCCTCCTGTGGGCGCCCCGTGCAGGCAATAATCGCAGGCTCTTGAATCGCGCCGCTGCGTCCCCAAGTGCAGCGGCGAACCGGCCGCAGGCGGCCGGCCATCCGTTTCAACCCTCCGTTTTTGCCCGCACACGCATGAGCAACAAGCAACACCATTCCTTCCAGGCCGAGGTCGCGCAGCTGCTGCACCTCGTCACGCACTCGCTGTATTCCAACAAGGAAATCTTCCTGCGCGAGCTGGTCTCCAACGCCTCCGACGCCTGCGACAAGCTGCGCTTCGAGGCGCTGAACGACAGCGCCCTCTACGAAGACCAGCCCAACCTCGAAGTGCGCATCGCCTTCGACAAGGCGGCGCGCACCCTGACCATCACCGACAACGGCATCGGCATGAGCCAGCAGGAGGCCATCGACCACCTGGGCACCATCGCCAAGAGCGGCACCAAGGACTTCATGAGCCGCCTGACGGGCGACCAGAAGGCCACGGCCAGCGAGCAGGGCCAGCTCATCGGCCAGTTCGGCGTGGGCTTCTACTCGGGCTTCATCGTGGCCGACAAGATCACCGTGGAGAGCCGCCGCGCGGGCCTGCCGGTCAGCGAGGGCGTGCGCTGGACGAGCGGCGGCGCGGGCGACTTCGACGTGGAGCAGATCGAGCGCGCGGCGCGTGGCACCAGCGTGATCCTGCACCTGCGCGAGGACGCCGAGGAATACCTCAACGCCTGGAAGCTCAAGCAGATCATCGGCAAATATTCCGACCACATCAGCCTGCCCATCCTCATGGAAAAAGAGGAATGGAAGGAGGG
>Ga0222428_100611_pt1 | contig 10525 bp, 6 predicted proteins | sample 2B5Ametagenome_FD_182471 | JGI IMG/M metagenome (GOLD analysis project Ga0222428, IMG submission 182471) | Enriched microbial communities from leaf-cutter ant dump, University of Wisconsin, Madison, United States - 2B5A (version 2) | ecosystem: Environmental > Terrestrial > Nest > Insects nest >...
GTCCAGCGCGATGGGCCGGCCGGCAGCGTCGGCCAGCGGCAGGTTGAACCAGCTCACGCTCCACACCAGCAGGTCGTGCGCCTCGCGCAGCTCGCGGGCGACGATGTCCATCGCGCCGACGTGGCCGCCGTGCGCGTTGAACAGCACCAGCTTCTTCAGCCCGGCGCGCGCCACGCAGGCGCCGATCTCCTTCCACATGCGGATCAGCGTCTCGGCCGAGAGCGTGAGCGTGCCGGCGAAGCGCGCGTGCTCCGGGCTCAGCCCGATGGCCTGCGTGGGCAGGAACAGCACCGGCAGCGCCGCCGGCAGCAGCGGCAGGGCCGCATGCACGATGCCGTCGGCCAGCACGGTGTCGACCTCCAGCGGCAGGTGCGGGCCGTGCTGCTCGGTGGCGCCCAGCGGCAGCACGGCGACGGCGGCGGCCGGGTCGAGGGCGGCGAAGTCGCGGGTGCCGAGCTGGGCCCAGAAGCGGGGCGGCGGGGAGGCGGTCATGGCGCGATCTTAGGCGCGCCGGAGATCATCTCTCGGTGATCCATCACGCTGCGCACCGCACGAAACGCTACGGAACAGACGGCCGCGGAGACCGGGGGTGCTCGAAGTCACCGCAGGGTGGCCATCTCGCGCTCGCGGGCCTGGATCTTCTCGGCGCGGGCGATCGCGGCCTCCAGCGCCGCCAGGCTGGTGCTGGCCTCGCCCAGGCGGCGCCCTTCCAGCTGGGCGAGCTGCGAGCCGGCGTCGCCGGCCAGGTCCTGCAGCTGCTGCTGCAGTTCGCGCCGGCGGCGCACCATGTCGGCGGTGGACAGCCGGCGGCCGCGGCGGCGCGCGCGCACCAGCACCACCGCCACCAGCAGCACGACGAAGGCGGCCACGATGAGCCAGCCGAGGATTCCTTCAGGCACGTGATCTTTCCCTGACCGCCCGGTCCATGGAGGCCGGGCGTTGACGAATAGACGGCCAGTCTAATTCGCCCGCCGGAAAGTAGCGAACTTTTGACCTCGTTTCCTCGGATTTCGTCACGATCGGCTCAACGCCCGGCCTTCTCGCGCGCCACCCGCCACACGACGTTACCCACGTCGTCGGCGACCAGCAGCGCGCCGCTGCGGTCCAGCGCCACGCCCACCGGCCGGCCCTGCGCCTTGCCGTCGGCCGACAGGAAGCCGGTGAGGAAGTCCTTCGGCAGCCCCTCGGGCCGGCCCCGGGCGAAAGGCACGAACACCACCTTGTAGCCCGAGGGCGGGTTGCGGTTCCACGAGCCGTGCTCGCCGATGAAGGCGCCGCGGGCGAACTCCGGCGGCATGCCGCGCGGGCTGGAGAAGGCCAGGCCCAGCGGCGCGACATGGTTGCCCAGGCCGTAGTCCGGGCGCACGGCCTGCGCCACACGCTCCGGCTGCGGCGGCTTCACGCGCGCGTCCACGTGCTGGCCCCAGTAGCTCCAGGGCCAGCCGTAGAAGGCGCCCTCCTGCACCGAGCTCAGGTAGTCGGGCACCAGGTCGCTGCCGATCTCGTCGCGCTCGTTCACCACCGTCCAGAGCACCTGGGTCTCGGGCTCCCAGGCCAGCCCGTTGGGGTTGCGCAGGCCGGTGGCGAACAGGCGCTTGGCGCCGGTCTTCGGGTCGACCTCCCAGATGGCGGCACGGCCCTCCTCCTCGTCCAGCCCGTGCTCGCCGACGTTGCTGTTGGAACCGACGGTGACGTACAGGCGCCTGCCGTCGGGGCTGGCCAGCACGTTCTTGGTCCAGTGGTGGTTGCGGCCGGCGGGCAGGTCGGTCACCTTGACGGGGGCGCCCATGGCGGCCGTGCGGCCGGGCGCGTAGGGCAGCTTCACCAGCGCGTCGGCATTGGCCACGAACAGCTCGCGGCCCACCAGCGCCATGCCGAAGGGCGAGGTGAGCCCGGCAGCGAAGATGGTGCGCAGCTCGGCCACGCCGTCGCCATCGGCATCGCGCAGCAGGACGATGCGGTCGGGGCTGGGCACGCCGGCGCCGGCGCGCTTCATCACCGCGGCGCTGGCGCGGTCGCGCAGCTTCTGCCACAGGCCGTCGTCCTCGGGTTCACGCCGGGCCGGGCGGTTGCTCTCGGCCACCAGCACGTCGCCGTTGGGCAGCACGTAGAGCCAGCGCGGGTGTTCCAGCCCGCGCGCCAGCGCCGTCACCTTGAAGCCCGGCGGCGCCACCGGCGTGCCGCCTTCGGCCCAGCCGGTCGCCTCGGCGATGCGCACGGTGGGCACCAGGCTGCTGCGCGGCGCGGGCAGTTGCGGGTCCGGGCCCACGCCGGCCTCGAAGGGCAGCCGCGCGGTGTCGCCGCAGCCGGCGACGGCCAGCACGATGGCGGCGGCCAGGGCCGGCAGCCGCAGGCGGCGCGGGGAACGGAAGGCAGAGATGCGCATGGGCCGATGATCCACCATCGCCGGGGGGCACCCTGCCGCGGGCCGGCTGGCCGCGGCGTCGGCGTCTACCATCCCGGCATGTCAGACGCGCTTTTCGACACCGCCACCGCCGACCTGTTCCGCACCGACGCCTACCTGCGCGAATGCGCGGCCCGGGTGCTGGGACTGGACGCGCAGGGCGCGGTGGTGCTGGACCGCACCGTGTTCTACCCGCTGGGCGGCGGCCAGGCCGGCGATGCGGGCGTGCTGGTGCTGGAGGACGGCAGCGAGCTGGCCATCGCCGACACGCGCAAGGCCAAGGACGCAGAAGGCCGGCCGACCGCCGCCATCCTGCATCTGCCCGCGCCGGGGCAGGAGGCGCTGCTCGCCCGCCTGGCGCCGGGCACGCCCGTCACGGCGCGTGTCGACTGGGTGCGGCGCCACCGCCTGATGCGCTTCCACACCGCGACCCACCTGCTGTGCCACCTGGTGCCGCAGCCGGTGGACGGCTGCTCGATCACGCCCGAGCACGCCCGGCTGGACTTCCACATGACCGAGGCGCTGGACAAGGAGCAGCTCGGCGCCGGGCTGGCGCGGCTGGTGGCCGAGGCTCATCCGCTCACGGTCGGCGCGGTGACCGATGCCGAGCTGGACGCCAACCCGCAACTGGTGCGCAGCATGAGCGTGCAGCCGCCGCGCGGCAGCGGCACGGTGCGCACCATCCGCATCGGCGCGGAGGAAGCGCCCGTCGACCTGCAGCCCTGCGGCGGCACGCACGTCGCCAACACGCGCGAGATCGGCGCGGTGGTGGTGACCAAGATCGAAAAGAAGAGCGCCAATACCCGCCGCGTGGTGCTGGGCTGGGCCTGACGCCGCGCCGGAACCTTTGCCCTCCGCCTGGCTCCGACCCGCCGTGCTGCGCCGCCTGCTCGCCCCCCTCCTGATCGCCGCCTGCGCCCTGCCGATGGGCGCCGGCGCACAGTTCTCCGCCAAGGCGCCGGCCGGCCCGGTGGTGCAGACGCCGCACGTGCGCGCCGAGCTGCTGGCCCATGCGCCGCAGGGCGTGGCGCCCGGCGCCACCGTCTGGCTGGGCCTGAAGATCACCCACCAGCCCGAGTGGCACACCTACTGGAAGAACGCCGGCGACTCCGGCCTGCCGACCGAGCTGCGCTGGACGCTGCCGCCGGGCCTGGCCGCCGGCGACGTGGACTGGCCGACGCCGCGCAAGATCCCGATCGGCAACCTGGCCAACTACGGCTACGAGGACACGGTGCTGCTGCCGGTGCCGGTGACGGTGGCGGCGGACTTCTCCGCCGGGCCGGCGGCCGTGCCGGTGAAGCTCTCGGCCTCCTGGCTGGTGTGCCGCAAGGAGTGCATCCCGGAAGAAGGCGAGTTCTCGCTGCAACTGCCGGCGCAGGGTTCCACCGCTTCGCACGGCGGCGAGTTCGACGCCGCGCTGGCGGCCCGCCCTGCCGCGCTGCCGCAGGCCCGCACGCGCATCGAGATCGCCGACGGCGGCGCCGCGCTGAAGCTGCACGTCGAAGGCCTGCCCGACGGCGCCCGCGGCAAGACGCTGGACGCCTATCCCGAGGAGGGCGAGGTGATCCGCAACGGCGCCATCGCCGGCAAGGACTGGACCGGCGCCTGGGACGGCGCCGCCTGGACCGCCACCCTGCCGGTGGCAGAGCAGCGCGGCGCCAGCCCGGCCGCGATGGCCTGGGTGCTGGCGCTGGACGGCGCCGACCGTACGAATGCCGCCGTGGCCGGCCAGCCGGTCGCCTGGCGCGTCGAGGCGCCGGTGAGCGGCGCCTGGCCCGCCCTGGCCGCGCCCGCCGCGGTGTCGCCCACGCTGCAGGCTGCGCTGGCGCAGAACGCCGCGGCGGCGCCCGCCCCCGCGGCCGCGGCGCCGGGTGCCACCTTCGCCGCGGCGCTGCTGGGCGCCCTGCTCGGCGGCCTGCTGCTGAACCTGATGCCCTGCGTCTTCCCGGTGCTGGCGATCAAGGTGCTGGGCTTCACCCGCGCCGCGGGCGACCGGCGCGGCCACCGCCTGGCCGCGCTGGCCTACACGGCCGGCGTGGTGCTCTCGCTGCTGGCGCTGGGCGGCGCGATGCTGGCGCTGCGGGCGGCCGGCGCGCAGCTGGGCTGGGGCTTCCAGCTGCAGTCGCCGGCGGTGGTGGCGGCGCTGGCCGCGCTGTTCACGCTGATCGGCCTGAACCTGGCGGGCCTGTTCGAGCTGCGCATGCTGGCGCCCGCCTCCGCCGCCTCGGCGCAGCTGAAGCACCCGGTGGCCAACGACTTCCTCTCCGGCGTGCTGGCGGTGCTGGTGGCCTCGCCGTGCACCGCCCCGTTCATGGGCGCCTCGCTGGGGCTGGCCATCGGCCTGCCGGCGGCGCAGGCGCTGCTGCTGTTCGCGGTGCTGGGCTTCGGCCTGGCGCTGCCCTACCTGCTGGCCGGCTTCGTGCCCGCGGTGGCGCGCCGGCTGCCGAAGCCCGGGCCGTGGATGGAGACGCTGCGCCGCTTCCTCGCCTTCCCGATGTTCGCCACGGTGGCCTGGCTGGTGTGGGTGCTGGGGCAGCAAAGCGGCATCGACGGCGCCGCCGCCCTGCTGGCGCTGCTGGTGGCCGGCAGCGCGGTGGTGTGGGCGCTGACGCTGCGCGGCCGCGCGCGCTGGGGCTTCGGCGCCGTGCTGGCGGCCGCCTTCGCGGCGCTGGCGCTGGGGCTGGGCCCGAACGTCGTGCGCGAGGCGCCGGCGGCCACGCTGTCCTCCGCCACGGCCTGGGAGCCCTGGTCCGCCGAGCGCGCCGCCCGGCTGCAGGCCGAGGGCCGGCCGGTGTTCGTGGACTTCACCGCCGCCTGGTGCATCACCTGCCAGTACAACAAGAAGACCACCCTGGCCGACGCCGGCGTGCTCGGCGACTTCGCGCAGCGCAACGTGGCGCTGCTGCGCGCCGACTGGACGCGGCGCGACCCGGCCATCACCGCCGCGCTGGCCGCGCTCGGGCGCAGCGGCGTGCCGGTCTACGTGCTGCAGGCGCCGGGCCGCCCGCCGGTGGTGATGAGCGAGATCCTCTCCGCCGACGAGGTGCGCCAGGCCCTGGCGAATCTGTGAGGAATGGTGATGCCCCTGCTGCAGAACAGGTTGTCGCACGCACGTGAAAAAGCCGGTCTAAGCTGCGTCCACCAATGAAGATTCATCGCCCGAAAGGAGAACTTCGCACCATGCAGAACGACACCGCGCCGTCCGCCGCCGCCGGCACCCGTTCGCAGCGCGCCGTACGCAAGGTCCAGGCCGCCCGCGCCGCGCTGGACCGCGCTTCGCGCCGCGCCGTGATGGCCGCCGCCATGGCCCTGGGCGCCACGCTGCTGCTCGATGCACCCGCGCACGCCGCGCCAGCCGTGGGCCAGCCGGCACCGGACTTCGTCGCCGTCGACACCGCCGGCCAGCGCCACAAGCTGTCCGACTTCGCCGGCAAGTACGTCGTGCTGGAGTGGACCAACCCCGGCTGCCCCTTCGTGCGCAAGCACTACGGCAGCGGCAACATGCCGGCCACGCAGAAGGCCGCCACCGCCAAGGGCGTCGTGTGGCTGGCCATCAACTCCACCGAGCGCGCCGCCAGCGACTACCTGGCGCCCGAGCGGCTGGCCGCCTGGATGCAGGAGCAGTCCGCCGCCGCCACGCACGTGCTGATGGACGAGGACGGCATCATCGGCCAGGCCTACGGCGCGCGCACCACGCCGCACCTGTACATCATCGACCCCAAGGGCGTGCTGGTGTATGCCGGCGGCATCGACAGCATCCCCTCGGCGCGCGTGGACGACATCAAGACCGCCACCAACTACGTGAACCAGGCGCTGGCCGAGGCCTTCGGCGGCAAGCCGATCTCGGCCGCGAGCACGCGCGCCTACGGCTGCTCGATCAAATACAAGACCTGATCCGCGCGGCGGCCCTGCCCGCGGGGCAGGGTTAGCACGCGCCCGGGCGGGGCGGGGAATGGGTGACGATGCCGCCATCGTTTCTTCCTTCCCCGCGAGCATGGCGCACACCGACACCATCCCCCAGCCCAAGGCCGACCCCTTCATCGGCAACCTGCGCGCCATCGACGGCGAGGCGCCGATCCAGGGCTTCATGCGCCTGGCGCAGACCTACGGCCCGATCTACCAGCTCGACTTCTTCGGCCACCCGCTGGTCGTCGTCAGCTCGCAGGCGCTGGTCAACGAAGTCTGCGACGAGAAGCGCTTCGACAAGCGCATCTCGGGCGCGCTGAAGAACATCCGCGACTTCGCCGGCGACGGCCTGTTCACCGCCAGGACGGACGAGCCCAACTGGGCCGTGGCCCACCGGCTGCTGATGCCGGCCTTCGGCCCGATCGGCATCCGCGGCATGTTCGACCGCATGCTGGACATCGCCGACCAGATGCTGGTGCGCTGGGAGCGCTTCGGCCCCGCCAACGTGATCGAGGTGACCGAGGACATGACGCGCATGACCCTCGACACCATCGCGCTGTGCGCCTTCGACTACCGCTTCAACAGCTTCTACCAGACGGAGATGCACCCCTTCGTCGGCGCCATGGTCGACGCGCTGGCCGAGGCCGGCGCGCGCACGCGGCGCCCCGAGATCGCCAGCAAGCTGCTGCTGCGCAAGCGCCGCGCCTACGAGGACGACCTGGCGCTGATGCGCCAGGTGGCCGACGAGCTGATCGCCGAGCGCAGGCGCGACCCCGACGCGGCGAACAAGAAGGACCTGCTGGGCATCATGCTGCAGGGGCGCGACCCGGTCACCGGCGAGGGCCTGTCTCATGAAAACATCCGCTACCAGATGCTCACCTTCCTGATCGCCGGCCACGAGACGACCAGCGGCATGCTGTCCTTCGCCACCTACTTCCTGCTGAAGAACCCGCAGGTGCTGGCCAAGGCCCGTGCCGAGGCCGACGCGGTGCTGGGCGACGAGATGCCGCGCGTGGAGCACATCGGCCGGCTGAAGTACATCGAGCAGGTGCTGATGGAGACGCTGCGCATCTGGCCGACGGCACCGGCCTTCGCGCTCAAGCCGCTGCAGGACGTGGTGCTCGGCGGCAAATACCCCCTCACCAAGCGCGACACCGTGATGGTGCTCACGCCCATGCTGCACCGCGACACCGCCGTCTGGGGCGAGGACGTCGAGGCCTTCCGCCCCGAGCGCTTCGAGCCCGAGGCCATGGCCGCGCTGCCGCCCAATGCCTGGAAGCCCTTCGGCAACGGCCAGCGCGCCTGCATCGGCCGGCCCTTCGCGATGCAGGAGGCGATCCTGCTGGTGGCGATGATCCTGCAGCGCTTCGACCTGATCGAGGACGACCCCTCCTACCAGCTCAAGGTGGCCGAGACGCTGACGCTCAAGCCCTCGGGCCTGCGCATCCGCGTCAAGCGCCGCGGCACCGCCTCCTTCAAGCCGCGCGGCGTGCTGGCGCCGCAGAAGGCCGCCGCCCCCGCGCCGGCGCCCGCCGCGCCGGCCCTGGCGCCGGCCCAGCAGGCCACGCCGCTGCTGGTGCTGTACGGCTCCAACACCGGCTCCTGCGAGGCCTTCGCCGAGCGCATCGCCAGCGACGCCGCCGCGCAAGGCTACGCGGCGCAGGCCGCGGCGCTGGACGACCACGCCGGCAGCCTGCCCACCGAGGGCGCGGTGGTGGTCGTCACCGCCTCCTACGAGGGCCAGCCGCCGGACAACGCACGCCAGTTCGCCGCCTGGCTGGACGCCCTGGCGCCCGACGCGCTGAAGGGCGTGCGCTACGCCGTGTTCGGCTGCGGCAACCGCCAATGGGCCCGCACCTACCAGGCGGTGCCGCAGCGCTTCGACGCCGCGCTGGCCGCCGCCGGCGCCGCCCGGCTGCGCGCGCGCGGCGAGACCGACGCCGGCGGCGACTTCTTCGGCGCCTTCGACGAGTGGTATGCGGGCCTGTGGGCCGACTTCGGCCAGGCCCTGGGCAAGCAGGTGCAGGCCGCAGCCGGCGGCGCGCAGCTGCAGGTCGAGCGCATCAAGGACGGCCGCGCCGCCCTGCTGCGCCTGGGCGACCTGCAGCACGGCGAGGTCAAGGAGAACCGCGAACTGGTCGACATGAACTCGCCCATGGGCCGCTCCAAGCGCCACATCGAGATCGCGCTGCCCGAGGGCATGAGCTACCGCGCGGGCGACTACCTCTCGGTGCTGCCGCACAACCCCATCGGCGTGGTGATGCGCGCGCTCAAGCGCTTCGACCTGGCCTCCGACAGCCAGATCATCATCCGCAAGCCCGACAGCAGCCTCACCTCGCTGCCGGTGGACCATCCGGTCAACGCCAGCGAGGTGCTGTTCCACTACGTCGAACTGGCCCAGCCCGCCACCCGCGGCCAGGTGGCCGCCCTGGCCGACGCCACCGAAGGCCCGCAGCAGGCCGAGCTGCGCGCCCTGGCCGAGGAAGGCGCCTACCAGCGCGACGTGCTGGCCAAGCGCGTCAGCGTGCTCGAACTGCTGGAGCGCTACCCGGCCTGCGGCCTGGGGCTGGCCGCCTTCCTGGAGATGCTGCCGCCGGCGCGGGCGCGCCAGTACTCGATCTCCTCCTCGCCGCTGTGGAACCCCGAGCGCTGCACCCTCACCGTGGCGGTGGTGGACGCGCCCGCGCTGTCGGGCCGCGGGCGCTACCAGGGCATGGCCTCCACCTACCTGGCCAACTGCGCGCCGGGCACGCGCGTGGTGGTGGCGGTGCGCTCGTCCAACGACAACTTCCATCCGCCCGCCTCGCCCGAGGTGCCGATGATCATGGTCTGCGCCGGCACCGGCCTGGCGCCCTTCCGCGGCTTCCTGCAGGAGCGCGCCATGCAGGCGCAAAGCGGCCGCAGCGTGGCGCGCTCGCTGCTGTTCTTCGGCTGCGACCACCCCGACGTCGACTTCCTCTACAAGGACGAGCTGGCTGCCTGGGAGGCCGCCGGCGTGGTCAGCGTGCGGCCGGCCTTCTTCAAGGCGCCGGAGGGCAACGTCAGCTTCGTGCAGCACCGGCTCTGGCAGGACCGCGCCGACGTGGCCGAGCTGTTCCGCAGGGGCGCGCACGTCTACGTCTGCGGCGACGGCCGCCACATGGCGCCCGCCGTGCGCGAGACCTTCGTGCGCATCTACCAGGAAGCCGTGGGCGCCACGCCCGAGGCGGCCGAGGCCTGGGTCGAGAAGATCGAGCGCGAGAGCGGGCGCTACGTGTCCGACGTGTTCGCCTAGCAGCGCCCCCCGGCCGGCGCAGGCATCGGGGCGACAATCCGCCGATGCCTTTCGCCCCGCTGAAGAACGACACCTTCCTGCGCGCCTGCCGGCGCCAGGCCACCGATCACACGCCGGTCTGGCTGATGCGCCAGGCCGGGCGCTACCTGCCCGAATACGTGGCGACGCGGGCGAAGGCCGGCAGCTTCATGGGGCTGGCGACGAACGTGGACTTCGCCACCGAGGTCACGCTGCAGCCGCTGGAGCGCTTCCCGCTGGACGCGGCGATCCTGTTCTCCGACATCCTCACGGTGCCCGACGCGATGGGGCTGGGCCTGTCCTTCGAGGCCGGCGAAGGCCCGCGCTTCGCCCGGCCGGTGCGTGACGAGGCCGCCGTGGCCGCGCTGGCCGTGCCCGACCTGGAGCGGCTGCGCTACGTGTTCGACGCCGTCGCCTCCATCCGCCGCGCGCTGGCCGGCCGGGTGCCGCTGATCGGCTTCTCGGGCAGCCCCTGGACGCTGGCCTGCTACATGGTCGAGGGCGCCGGCTCCAGCGACTACCGGCTGGTCAAGTCCATGCTCTACGGCCGGCCCGACCTGATGCACCGCATCCTGGCAGTCAACGCCGACGCGGTGGCGGCGTACCTCAACGCCCAGATCGACGCCGGCGCGCAGGCGGTGATGGTCTTCGACAGCTGGGGCGGCGTGCTGGCCGACGGGGCCTTCCAGGATTTCAGCCTGGCCTACACGGCGCGCGTGCTGGCGCAGCTCAAGCGCCATGGCCCCGACGGGCAGGACGTGCCACGCGTCGTCTTCACCAAGGGCGGCGGCCTGTGGCTGGCGGAGATGGGCGCGCTGGACTGCGAGGTGCTGGGCCTGGACTGGACGGTGAACCTGGGCGCCGCCCGTGCGCAGGTGGGCGAGCACGGCCCGCGGGCCAAGGCGCTGCAGGGCAACTTGGAC
>Ga0222428_100612_pt1 | contig 10522 bp, 11 predicted proteins | sample 2B5Ametagenome_FD_182471 | JGI IMG/M metagenome (GOLD analysis project Ga0222428, IMG submission 182471) | Enriched microbial communities from leaf-cutter ant dump, University of Wisconsin, Madison, United States - 2B5A (version 2) | ecosystem: Environmental > Terrestrial > Nest > Insects nest >...
ACCTTCCAGGAGACTGCCATGGCCATTTTGCGCCGCGCCCTCGTCCTGCCGCTGTGCATGGCGGCCGCACTGCTCGCGGGCTGCGCCGGGCCCCGGCTGGTGGAGAGCGACGTCAACAGTTTCTCCACCCTCTCCGCGCTGCCCAGCCCACCCACCTACCGCATCGAGCGCCTGCCGTCGCAGGAAGCCCATTCGGCGGCCTACATCCCCATCGAGGCCCAGGCCGAGCAGGCTCTGGCGCGCGTAGGCCTGCAGCGCGACGACGCCCGACCCCGCCTGATCGCCCAGATCGGCGCCGAGGGCGGCTACGCCTCGCCACGCTACTGGCCCTATTACTCCGACCCGTTCTATGGCCGCTTCGGCTGGGGGCTGGGCTACGGCGGGCGCTGGGGGTGGGGCATGGGAATGGGCTGGATGATGGACACTCCCCCGACGCTGTACCACCGCGGGGTCAGCCTGGTGCTGCGCGACGCGGCCACCCAGCAGGTGGTGTACGAAACCTCCGCCGTCTATGAAGACGTGTGGACGGACGACCCGGCCATCTACGGCGTGCTCTTCAACCAGGCCCTCAGCGGCTTCCCGCAGCCGCCGCGGGGCCGGCGCACCATCCGCACGGAAGTGCAGCCGCAGTCCGTCGCACGCCCTGCCCCGCAACCGGCCACGCCGGCCACCGTGGCACCCGCCCCGGCTCGCTAGCCGGTTTGCAAACGTCCACATTCGCACGCGCCACCCCGTGCTAACGTGCCCCTCCCGCGCAGCCGCCGTGCGCTCCTGGCTCGGCCCGCGCGCACCATTGGAAGGAACTGCCATGAAGACAATCGCCATCTCCGGCCTGCTGTGGGCCAGCCTGTGCGGACTGGGCGCCGGCGCGCACGCCGCCGGCCTGGGAGACGCCCTGCGCGGCCAGGCCTCGGGCACGTCGGCGCTCGGCGGCATGCTGGGCGGCGGCGCGGACATGTCCGCCCTGTCCGCCATGGGCCTGACCGGCTCGGGCACGGCCAGCAACGCGGCCGGCGTGATCACCTACTGCATGAAGAACAACTACCTGAACGCCAACAAGGCGGCGCAGGTCAAGGACCAGCTGCTGGGCAAGATGGGCCTGGGCCAGAAGGAAGAGCCCAAGGACGAGGGCTACCTGAGCGGCCTGTCTGGCATGGTCACAGGCTCGGGCGGCAAGACCTTCAACCTCGACAAGGTCAAGGGCGACCTGAAGGAAAAGGCCTGCGACTTCGTGCTCGACAACGCCAAGTCGCTGCTCTGACCCTCGGCACATACACGAGCCGGCTCGGCAATGCGCCAAGCCGGCTTTTTTCATGGGTCAACGGAAGGCGTGATGCCCCAGGGGAGTGAGTGACAATCCAGGCACGCCACTGTCCTTCCCGCCTATCCGCACCACCCATGCAAGCCACCCGCCTCATCGCCATCCGCCATGGCGAAACCGCCTGGAACGTGGACACCCGCATCCAGGGCCACCTCGACATTCCGCTCAATGACACCGGCCTGTGGCAGGCCCGGCAAGTCGGCCAGGCGCTGGCCCACGAGCCTGTCGCAGCCATCTACAGCAGCGACCTGCTGCGCGCCTGGGCCACCGCCGAGGCCGTGGCCCAGGCCACCGGCGCGCCCCTCACGCCCGAGCGCGGCCTGCGCGAGCGCTGCTTCGGCGACTTCCAGGGCCGCACGTTCCAGCAGATCGAGGACGAATCGCCCGACCAGGCCCTGCGCTGGCGCAAGCGCGACCCCGACTTCGTGCCCGACGGCGGGGGCGAGTCCCTGTCCATGCTGCGCGAGCGCATCGAGCGCACGGTGCACGCCATCGCCGCCCGCCACCCGGGCCAGCAGATCGTGCTGGTCGCGCATGGCGGCGTGATGGACGTGCTCTACCGCCTGGCCACCCGCCTGCACCTGCAGGCCCCGCGCACCTGGCAGCTCACCAACGCCGCCATCAACCGCCTGCTGTGGACCGACAGCAGCGGCCTCACCCTCGTCGGCTGGGCCGATACGCAGCATCTGGATAATGCCAGCCGCGATGAAATCCATTCCTGAACACCTGCGCGCCACCATCGGGCAGCGCGTGGACCTGATCGACACGCCCGCCCTGGTCTTGGACCTGGACGCCATGGAACGCAACATCCAGCGCATGGCCGATTTCGCGCGCAAGCACCAGGTCCGCTGGCGCCCCCACGCCAAGATGCACAAGAGCGCCGAGATCGCCCTGCTGCTGGAAAAGGCCGGCGCGCACGGCCACTGCGTGCAGAAGGTGGCCGAGGCCGAGGCGCTGGCCGCCGCTGGCGTGGACGACCTCTACATCAGCAACGAAGTGCTGGCCGCCGGCAAGCTGCTGCGTGCCGCGCGGCTGGCCGCGCAACTGGTGGCGCGCGGCGGGCGGCTGGCCATCGCGGTGGACAGCGAGGAAGGCGTGGCCCGCCTGGCCGAAGCCATGCGCGTGGCCGGCAGCGACGCCGGCATCGACGTGTTCGTGGAAATCGACGTGGGCCAGGGCCGCTGCGGCGTGCCGCCCGGGCCCGAGGCAGTCGCCCTGGCCCGGGCCGTGGCGGCGCAGCCGCGCCTGCACTTCGCCGGGCTGCAGGCCTACCACGGCCGCGCCCAGCACCTGCGCACCGCCACGGAGCGGCGCGACGCCATCGCCCGCGTCGTGCAAGCCGCCGCCGACACGCGTGCGCTGATCGAAGCCGCCGGCCTGCCCGTGCCGCTGATCACCGGCTCCGGCACAGGCACCCTGGTGCACGAAGCGGCCAGCGGCATCTATGGCGAGCTGCAGGCCGGCTCCTTCCTCTACATGGATGCGGACTACGCCGCCAACGAGCGCGAGCCCGCCCAGCCGGCCTTCGAGCACGCGCTTTTCGTCAAGACCCAGGTGATCTCCGCCCGCGCCACCCACGCCGTCTGCGACGCAGGCCACAAGAGCCATGCCGTCGATTCCGGCCTGCCCACCGTCCACGGCCTGCCGCCCGAGCGCGCGCTGCGCTACGCCAGTTGCAGCGACGAGCACGGCGTGCTGACCGCCGAAGGCTCCAAGGCCCGCCTGCCCGCCCTGGGGCGCATGCTCTGGCTGGTGCCCGGCCACTGCGACCCCACGGTGAACCTGCACGACTACCTGATCGGCGTGCGCGGCGGATTGGCGCATGGGGTGGTGGACCGCATCATCCGCGTGGACGCGCGCGGGGCGCTGACTTAAGAACGGGATTGTTCAGGGCAGACGGAATACGCCCGCGGGGAGCATGCAACCAGCGCGTGGAATTGCAAGACATGCTGGCGATTTACCTTGCAATGGCGGCATCCCCGCCCCCGTGCACCGGCACGCCGCCCACGAACGTGGCGTCCGCATGCAGGTGGGCCAGCGCCTCGGGGGAGACAGTCAGTGGATCACCGCCGAGGATGGCGAAGTCGGCCCACTTTCCGGGCTCCAGCGTGCCTTTGCGCTCCTCCTCGAAGCTCAGCCAGGCGCCGTTGCGCGACATGAGCGCCAGGGCCTGCCAGCGGTCGAGGGCCTGGCCCGGGCCGATCGCGCGGCCCGTGGTGCGTTCGGTGCGCACGATGGACGACCACATGGCCCAGAACGGGCTCACGGGAATGTTGTCGCTGCCCGCGGCCAGCGGCAGGCCGGCCTCGAGCAGCGCACGCTGGGGCACGGTCTCTTCGGGGTGGTCCGTCTCTAGGTAGGCGGCGCCGTTCTTCCAGAGCATGTAGAACGGGATGGTAGTGACCATCACGCCCAGGCGCAGCAGGCGTTCGATGTCCCGCGCGGTCACGCGGCCCACATGCTCGACCACCCAGCGCCGGCCTGCGAGGGGAAAGCGCTGGTCGATGGCCTCGAAGACGTCGAGCACCTCGCCCACGCGGTCAACCACCACGCTGTGCACGCGCAGGTCGTGCTCGGCGGCCAGCCAGGCGTAGTTGCGGAAGTCTTCGATGCCGTTGGCCCATTCGACAAAGCCTGACCAGCCCGTGTTGGGCAGTGCACGGCGCACGGCCGCAGCCGCCGCGGCATTGCCCCCGAGGCCGATGTAGACGCCGCTGATGCGGAAAAAATCATCGCCCGTGCCGCGCCCGCGCGCATGGCCCAGCCAGTCGCGCATGGCGGCCCTGGCCTCCACCACGTTGGACCAGGTCGGGCTCACGCACAGCCGCGTGCGCATGCTGAGCTCGCCGCGCTCCCAGAGCGCACGGTAGACGGCAATCGTCTCGGGCGCCGAACCATGCCCTTCGTACACGCTGGTGGTGCCGTAGGCGTGGTAGAGCGGCAGCGAGCGCCGCAGGCCCTCAAGCCGGTCGGCAAAGCCGAATGGCGGCACCTGGGTGAGGATGGAGAACTCCACCAGCGGGCGCTTGTTGGTCTCCACGATCACGCCCGTGGGCTCGCCATCGGGGCCGCGCTCGATCTGCAGGCCCGCGCAGTCGGGGCAGGTGTCGGCATCGATACCGTTGCGCTGCAGGCCCAGGCTGTTGAGCGCGCTGTAGCCTGGCGGCACGCCCCAGTTGCCGAACAGGCCCGGGATGTAGACGGGATGGTCGGGCGCCACGCCATCGAGTTCCTGCCGCGTGGGCATCCGGCGCTCGGCCAGGGTGTCGGGCCCACCGAAGTAGAACGGCGGCTGGCCCACGGGCATGGTGATGATCCATTGCCCCGCAGGGAGGCGGCGCGCCTCCTGCGCCACCACGGCCAGCACATCGGCAATGCTGCGCGCATGCGCGAGGCTGGGGCGCAGGGTCTTGAGGCCCTCGCGCTCCAGATGGGCGTGCGCATCGATGAAGCCCGGCACCACGGTGCGCCCTTCCAGCGCGATGGCGCGCGTGCGGGGGCCGCGAAGCGCATCGACCTGCGCCACGCTACCCACGGCCTGCACGCGGTCGCCCACGATAGCCAGCGCCTCGTGCACGGCCCGGGGCCGGCCCGGGGCCAGCGGCAGCACCTGGCCACCGCGCAGGATCAGCGTGGCGTGCTGCGTCACCGCCGTGCCTCCGCGCCGTACCAGGGGAAGAATCGGTGCAGCGCCCAGGCAAAGAGCTGGTCCGCGGCGAAGCCGATGGCGCCCAGGTAGAGCAGCCCCACGAACATGACGTCAACGCGGAAGACCAGGTGGGCGAACGAGATCAGGAAGCCCAGCCCCTCTTCGGCCCCCACCAGCTCGGCGGCCACCAGCACCACGAAGGCCGTGGCCGTGGCATGGCGCAGGCCCGCGAAGACGAAGGGCAGCGCCGCGGGCAGCGCCACCTGCGCCAGCGTGGCCCAGCGGCCCGCCCCCAGCGTGGCGGCCGAGCGCAGGTAGGTGGCGGGAATGTCGCGCACGCCGATGAAGGTGTTGATCCACACTGGGAAGAATGCGCCCCAGGCGATCAGCGCCACCTTGGACACATCGCCCAGGCCGAACCAGACGATGGCCAGCGGCACGATGGCGATGGCCGGAATGGCGCGCAGGCCGTGCAGCACGGGATCGCTGAGCTGGCGCAGCACCGTCACGCGGCCCGTGAGCACGCCCACGGCCACGCCCAGGCCGGCCCCCACGATGAAGCCCCAGAGCGCCCGCTGCAGGCTGGCGCCCACATGGGGCCAGATCTCGCCCTTGGTATAGGTCATCTCCCAGAACACGCCCCACACCTGCGAGGGCGGCGGGAACATCTTGGTGTTGATGCCCGGCACCACGCGCGGCGCGATCTCCCAGGCCAGCAGGAACAGCAGCACACCCAGCACGCCCAGCACGGTCTGGCGTCGCCGGCCGCTGCGCCGCTGCTGGCGCTGCTCGGCCTGGAAGTCGTGTTCGATGCGCTGGCGGCGCTGCGCCGCCGCGTCCTCGCGCACCGGGGGCGAACCCTCCCGGGGCCAGGCGGGGCCACCGGCCAGCGGCGAAAATGCCGAGGCCACGCTGTGCACAAGCGGTTGCGGGGTCTTCATCCGGCCTCCTGCACCAGTTGCGTGAAGGCTTCGCTCACGCGGGCATAGACTGCGCCAAAGGCGGCGCTGCCACGGTCGCGCGGGTACGGAAGATCCACCTCGACGATGTCCAGAATGCGCCCGGGATGCGGGCTCATGATTACGATGCGCTGCGCCAGGAACACGGCTTCCTCGATGTTGTGGGTAATGAAAAAGACCGAGAGCTGCAGTTCCTGCCAGATGCGCAGAAGCTCGGTCTGCAGCGCGCTGCGCGTGAGGGCGTCGATGGCGGCAAAGGGCTCGTCCATGAGCAGCACCTGGGGCCGTGTGGCCAATGCGCGCGCCACGGCCACGCGCTGGCGCATGCCGCCCGACATTTCGAACGGATAGCGGTCGGCCGCCTTGTCCAGGCCCGTCAGCGCCAGCATCTCGTTGACGCGTTCGCGCCGCTGCGCCGCGGGCAGGCCTTGCTGGCGCAGGCCGAACTCGACATTGCGCCGCGCGCTGAGCCAGGGGTAGAGCGCGTATTCCTGGAACACGACGCCACGGTCGGGCCCCGGCGCCTGCACGGGCCGCCCCTGCGCCGTGACCGTGCCCAGCGTGGGCTGCACGAAGCCCGCAATCAGATTCAGCAGCGTGGTCTTGCCGCAGCCGCTGGGGCCGATGGCGCAGACGAACTCGCCGGCGCCGATGTCGAGGCTCACATCGGTGAGCGCCCAGTTCAGCGCACCCGTGGTCGAGGCATAGAGCTTGGCGGCGTCGCGCACCTGCACTGCGGGCTGGGTCATCACGTGCTCCTTCAGCCCAGCTTCACGCGATCGGGCGCCACGGTGCGCAGGGCATCGGTGTAGATGCGCTGGCGGAACAGGGCGCGCAGATCGGTCTTGGGCTCGGTGGCCAGGCCCGCCTCGATGGCCCACTGCGCGTTGAGCACCAGGTCGTCCAGCAGGCGATCGTCGAGCTGCACGCCCACGCTGATCGTGTTCAGGCCCTCCTGCGTGGCCTCCTTGGTGGCCTTGGTGCGCTCGGCCACCAGCGCCAGCGCCTCCTGCGGCTGGGTGCGGTAGAGCCGCTCGGCGTCAAGCAGCGAGCGCACGGCCGACTCCACCAGGCGCGGGTTGGCACGCACCGTGGCCTCGCTGGCCGCCAGCACGTAATGGCTCACGAAGACTTTCTCGAGGTTGTCGTTGCTCAGGATGGCGATCTGGCCGCCGCCATCGGCCACGGCCTTCTGGCCCGAGTCAAAGCCCCAGGCGAAGGCGTCGATCTCGCCCTTGACCAGGGCCGTGACAGCGTCGGGGCCGCGCAGGTTCACCACCTTCACGTCCTTGAGCCCCAGGCCGTGCAGCGACAGGTAGCGGCTCAGGAAGTAGTGGCCGCTGCTGCCCAGCGTGGTGGCCACGCGCTTGCCCTTGAGGTCGGCCGGATCGCGCACGCGGTCCTTGCGCGCGGCCACGACCATGCCACGCGACAGCCGCGTGAAATCGGCCACGATCACGGCGGGCACGCCATTGGCCCCGGCCAGGCCCACCACGCTGTCGGTGGTGGTGGCGAATTGCGCCTTGCCCGCCACGGCCGCATCGAAGGCCAGGCGGCCCGAGGTGAATTGCAGCGTGCTCGCGTCGATACCGTAGTTTTTCCAGTAGTTCTTGCTGGAGACCAGGTAGGGCACGGCCCAGCTGAAGCCCTGGCTCTCGGCGATGACGATGCGCTCCTGCGCATGCGCCGCAGCGCCCCAGGAAGAAAGGGCCAGCCCTGAAAGGCCCAGGCCGAACTGGCGGCGGTTGAGGGAGGAAAAAGCGGTTGTCATGTGCGGGTCCATTCCAGAAATCGGTTGAGGCGAAAAAAGGGAAATCAAGGTGGCGCGGGCGCATCAGCCGTAGCCATAGGGGTCGGGTACCTCGCCCGTCAGCAGCCAGCGCCCCATGCTCTTACTGCGGTAGTCGAGCGGGTCGTGCAGCGTGTGCACGCGCACGTTGCGCCAATAACGGTCAAGGGCCAGGCTGGCCGTGGTGGCGCGCGCGCCCATCAGCTCGAAGATCTGCGAGCTCACCTGCAGCGCCGTGCGCCCGGCCGTCACGCGGGCGGCCGCTACGTCCATGCCGAGCTGGCCACGCTCCTGCGCCGTCAGCGCGCTGCCCCGCTGCCAGGCCCGCTCGAAGGCATAGTTGGCTTCGTCAGCCAATGCTGTGGCCGAGCGCAGCGCGGCCCAGTGCTCACCCACACGCAGCTGCAAAAGCCCGTCGTCCACCGCGCGCTCCACCCCGGCCATGGCCCAGGGCTGCACCTGTGTTTGCGTGTATTGCAGCGCTTGCGCCAAGGCCCCCTGCGCATTGCCCAGGTAGATCTCGGTCAGGATGACCTGCCCGATCAGGTTGCGCAGCGTGGCATGCGGGCTCGATGCCGCACCCGGCGGGCCCAGCACCTCTTCGTGCAGCACCTCGACCCCGTCGAAGAGCACGGTGCCGCTGTCGGTCTGGCGCTGACCCATGTTGTCCCAGTCGTCGCGCACGGCAATGCCCGCGCGGCCCGTAGGCACCACGGCAAACAGCCGCTCCTGCGGGCTGTCGCCCACGGCGAACGAGACGTTGAGCACGTCGGAATCGCGCGCCCCCGAGCAAAAGCTCTTCACGCCATCGAGGCGCCACCCACGCGCGGTGCGTGTAGCCACCAGGCGCGTGTCGCGCGCATTCACGGCGTTGCCCCAGAACCAGCCCTGCCGCACCGTGGCGCCCAGATACCGCTCCTGTTGCGCGGGCGAGCCGAACAGTAGCACGCTGGCAACCTGCAAGTGCTGAAAGCCAAACAGATGCGCCAGCGAGCTGTCGGCCTGCGCAAGCCTGCGCACGGCGGAAAAGATCGCGGGCCAGCGCGCCTCCTGCCCGCCCCACGCGGCAGGCACGGCCAGCGTGAGCAAACCGCTGCCACGCAGCAACTGCCGCTGTTCCAGCGCGGTGCCTCCCGCGCGGTCCCGCTCGGCCGCCGTGCGGGCCAGCTCGCAGGCCACACGCTCCACGACGTCGGCCAGCTCGTTCGTCGAATCACTCCAGGGCAGCGGGGCCACGCCGGTCCAGACATCTCGGTGCATCGGTACTTCATCCATCGGTGGTGTGGCTTGCGGCCACAAGGAGTACGCGACTGTAGAAAGCGGCGGCGCATTCACCAACCAATCATTTGTCGTGAGCTTCTGCCCATGAACTCACAACCAAAACATCTGTGCCCGGAAATACCGGCCCCTCACATCTCTTTCCAGAAAGCGCCGCCCACAATCAGGCGCCATGCCCGTGTTCGCCCCCGCCATGCCGCGCGCGCTGCGCGGGTTCGCCAGCCTGCGGTTCGTACTGCGGCTGGCGGGCGTAGCGGCCTTTCTGCGGCAGGCCGAGGGTGCCCGGCTCGCCGCCACCGCCATCTGGTTCGCCGTGCTGCTGGCCTGCCAATGGACGCTGGGTGCGGCCATGCAGGGGCGTATCGTTCCGTGGGAGGCATTGATGGTCGAGGCCGGCGCACTGGCCACGGCCACCAGTGCGCTGCAGTTGGAGGAGTGGCACCTGCTGCTCAAGCCCATGGCCATGGCGTTAGCTATTGTTTTGGCAGCATCCAGCGCCCGCCAGCAAAGCGCCAGAAGCTTTTCTTACCTGAAGTCGTCTTACCCGCTGCTGCCGGGCGCACGGCTGGCTTCGCTGGCCGGCGACGTGTGCCTGATGCTGCCCGGCCTGTTCATTGCCCGCCTGGCGAGCCTCCTGCTGGCGTACCTGTGCTACATCGCGCTGCCGCGCCGGGGCATGGCATGGATGGCGCACCGCCCTGCACTGGCCGCCACGCTGGCGCTGGGGGCATGCGTATACGCCTTCCTGTGGCAGGGCGGGCTGCCCGCCGCGCTGCGCCTGCCCGTGGCGGCCTATGTGGCGCTGGGCGCCTGCTGCTTCATCCTGAACGATACGGTGCTGGCCGCCAGTCGCTTGGTGCACCCGCTGCCTCACGCGCAGTTCCGGGTGCTGGCCACGTACTACGCGGCGCAGGCGCTCATCGTCGGCGGCGTGCTGCGGGGAGCCAGCCGCCTTGACCCGGCGGGCCTGCGCGGGGGATAATGCGCGCTTCGCAAATTTTGGAGTCCCCACGTGGACAGTGCCAGTTCAACCAGTGATGCAAGGCGCGCCGCAATGGCTTCGCCGCTGGCCGACTGACCTGACTCCCGCAACGGGAGCCCCAGCCGGCCGCCCGAACCCGTTGCAGTTTTCAGCTTCTCCACCTTCCGCCCCGGCAGTGGGCCTGGTGGCATTCCTGCGCTTCCACTGAGATCCTGCGCTCTGCCGGCACAGGTGTTTGACACGTACCGCTACGTGGCCCTTTTCCGTGCCCGCACAGGAGACCGCCATGATCGCCTTCTGGAACCGCGACCCGCGCCGGCTGCCGCCGCGCATGGCCGCTGCCCGCCTCTGCACCACCCAGCCGCCGGCCGCCCAGCACGCGCTGGAACAGGCGCTGGACCTGGACGCGCGCACCGTCTGGCCCACGCACCGCATCCGCAATTTCCTCAGCACCCATGCTGCCCCTTCGGGCTGCAAGTCCCGCTGAGCCGGAGCCCCGCCATGGACCCCGTCCCTCCCCCCCCGCCCACCGAAGGACCCGCGC